>Ga0209266_1000376_pt1 | contig 35729 bp, 25 predicted proteins | sample GraSoiAngelo_132_FD_185889 | JGI IMG/M metagenome (GOLD analysis project Ga0209266, IMG submission 185889) | Grasslands soil microbial communities from the Angelo Coastal Reserve, California, USA - 14_0929_02_40cm (SPAdes) (version 2) | ecosystem: Environmental > Terrestrial > Soil > Grasslands ...
TCACTAAGTCCGGGCCGGCAACGATGAGCCTGGGGCAGTGGGGACAGTTCGGCCTCAACGTCCAGAATACCGGGACGAGCAATGCGTGGAACGCCACGCTGCTCGACCAACTCCCGAGCGGCGCAACGGGCGGCATGTGCAACACGACGCCTCAAGTGCTCAGTGCTCAGATCTTCCAGGCGGACGGCGTCACGCCGGTGGCGGGCAAGGGCCCACTGGTTCCAAGCACGGACTTCTCGATCAGCTACGTTGGTGCGTCAACCTGCAGGCTCACGCTGACCATGCTTACCGCCGCGGCCACAATCAGCCCGACTCAGCGTCTGATCATTACCTACCGGACCCAACTCGACGCCAACAGCCAGAATGGCGCCCAGCTCACCAACATAGCGGGCGCAGTCCAGTGGTTCGATGCCGACAGCAGCGTCTCGACGCGCCAAGCATTCAATCGCACGTTGACCGACGGCACACCGGGCATCCTCGATTTCCAGGACGCCCACACCGTCACAGTAGTGATCATCACGATCGCCATCACGAAGCAAGTCAGCGTCGTAGGCGGCGGCGCTGCGATGCCGGGGGGGCAGCTCGACTACCTGGTGCACGTGACCAATGTCTCGACGAACCCGGCCGCCTCGGTCGTGATCACGGACGATCTTAGCACCGCGGGGGCAGGCCGCCTCACGTTCGTGAACTCACCGGCAACGATGAACGGCTCCACGACGGGTATCAGCATCGTGGGCTCGCTGCTGACCGCGAACTACTCTGCTGTGTACGGTTCGTTGCAGCCCGGACAATCCATCGACGTGCGTTTCCGGGCGCAGATTGCTTCGGGACTTGCCGCTGGCACGACGCTCACGAACACCGCGGTCGTAACGTGGAACAATCCTCCGCAAACCGCGAGCGCCAGCGTCTCGATCGATATCGGAGGGGTCCCCGGTTCCGGCAGTTTGAACGGCACGGCGTGGCTCGACGCAAACTTCAACAAGATAGCCGACCCCGGCGAGCCGCTGCTCCAGGGCTGGACGGTTGGGCTGTATCTCAATGGTGCGCTGGTGCAGTCCGTTGTGACGGATGTCAACGGCGTCTATCGTTTCAGCAGCGTGCCGCCAACCGACGGGACAGCAAACTTGTACGAGCTGCGGTTCACCGCGCCAGGTGCGGGCCCGAATACCGCCAAGCTCGGCAAAGCCGACTCAGCCTTTACCAACTGGCTGCAGCGCATCACCAACATCGCCGTGCCCTCCGGCAGCAACCTCCAGAATCTGAACCTGCTGATGGGGCCGAATGGCGTTGTCTACAATTCGTTGACGCGCGCGCCTATTGCGGGCGCGACTCTGAAGATGCTGCGCGGCACCACGCCACTGCCGGCAACCTGCTTCGACGACCCGGCTCAACAGGGCCAGATCACCCAGGCGGGCGGCTATTACCGCTTCGACGTCAACTTCTCGGATCCTGCCTGTCCCAGTGGTGGCAGCTACCTCATTGTGGTGACCGCACCAACGTCGAACTACGTGGCTGGTGAGTCGCTGGTTATCCCGCCGAGTTCGAACGCTGCGACCGCTCCGTTTTCTGTGTCTACCTGTCCGACGGATGCTCTTCCGGTCGTCCCATACTGCGAGGCACAGACATCGGAATTTGCGCCGCCACCCTCCGTGGCCGCGCGTAGCGCTGGGACGCAGTACTACTTGAATCTTGCCCTGGACGGCACCGCAGTGCCCGGCTCGAGCCAGATCTACAACAACCACATTCCGCTCGACCCGCAGCTCGCGGGAGCATTCTCAATCACGAAAACGACGCCATTGGTCAACGTGACTCGCGGGCAGCTCGTCCCGTACACCATCACGATCAGCAACGCGATAGGCGCATCCCTGCAAGGTGAGCAGGTTGTGGATCGCTGTCCGGCGGGCTTCAAATACGTGCCTGGATCTGCGCGCCTTGATGGCGTGCCCTCAGAGCCCACGGTGACCGGCCTCCAACTCGTGTGGAATGGCCTCAACTTCGGCAGCTCCACTCGCACGATCGTCCTGCTGCTCGCCATTGGCGCCGGTGTTGGCGAAGGCGAGTTCGTCAACCGCGCCCAGGTCATCGACGGTCTGACGGGCAAGCCGTTGTCCGTTGAGGCGACCGCCAGGGTTCGCGTGGTCCCGGATCAGACGTTCGATTGCACAGACGTGTATGGCAAGGTCTTCAACGACGTCAATCGCAACGGAGTGCAGGACGGCGGCGAAGATGGCCTGCCCGGCGTGCGTGTGGTGACAGCAACGGGTCTGGAAGCGATGACGGATCAGTACGGGCGGTTCCACATCACCTGCGCAATCACGCCTAATGAGGACCGCGGCAGCAATTTCGTGCTGAAACTCGACGACAGGACCCTGCCTAGCGGCTTCCGGATGTCAACTGACCAAGTGCAGATCAAGCGCGCCACACGCGGCAAGGCCCTGAAATTCGATTTCGGTGCGTCAATTCACCGGGTGGTAGCTATCGACCTCTCCGATGCAGCTTTCGAGCCGGGTAAGACCGAAATCCGCATCCAGTGGCGGCCACGCGTCAACCTACTCCTCGATGAGCTGCGCAAAGTGCCGTCGGTGCTGCGCCTGTCCTACGTCGCCGACACGGAGGATGAGGCCCTAGTCGAGCAGCGCTTGGAAGCGTTTAAGCGGCAGTTGACCGAAGCGTGGGATGCGAAGAAAGACGGCTATGTGCTGGCCATTGAGCCTGAGGTCTTCTGGCGGCGTGGCGGCCCGCCTAAACGGCTCGACGGGCGTATGCCGGGGAGCAGGTGAACGGCATGAGCAAGCTACGCCATCTCCTGCTGATTGTCGGACTGCTGATCATGACCGCTCCCGCGGGCGTCAGTCAGGTTAACACGGCCAAGCCCGGCGAGCCGGTCGAGCGGCATCTGTCCAGCGATCAGACCTTCCGTGAATGGTCGCACGACTCGAATTCGACCGATAAAACGAAGCTCATCAAGGTCTGCCGGGCGGAGAACGTTTGCAAGATGCGATACCGGGAAGGCCAGACGCCGCGGACGCGCATCAGAAAGCTTGTCGCGCCACTGCCGTACGAGGACGAGAACACTCCCATTTCCGATGCCTTCACAAGACAGGTCCGGCAGGCGCTCGACAACCTGCGGGACAAGCGGGGCGTGACGGTCCGGTTCATCGGCTACACTGACGACGCGCCGCTGACTGGCCTGGACGAGAGCACTTACGGAAACCACTTGTCGTTGTCGAAGGCAAGGGCGCACCGCGTCGCATTGGAAATGCAGAAAATCCTGGGATTGCCCGCGTTGGCGATCGAAAGCGACGGTCGCGGGGCCTCCCACCCGCTTGCCTCAAACGAAACCGCACAGGGACGGACGCTGAATCGCCGCATCGAGGTGGAATTCTGGTACGACGATCCTCTCCAAGAGTTATCGGACGAGCCGCAACTGTGCCCGGACGATACTGAGGAAACGGTGACCAGGGTTTACGATCCCCCATGGGGCAGCATTCCATCCCTCGAGATCGAGAACGGTCAGCCGATCATTCCGCCGGGCTACGCGGCAAACCTGCATCGCGCGCTGACGGAAATTGCGGATCGGACCAACGCACGACTGCGGTTTATAGGGTACGCGAAGAACGAGCGACTCGACCGCCGCACCGCGTCCGTGTATGGCGACGACATCGGGCTTTCCGCAGCGCGGGCTCGCCGCGCTATGGATGCGCTCATGCAGGACCCGGTGTTGTCGGGCGCGCGGTCCGAGCATGAGGGACGCGGCTACGTCCAGTCCGACGATGTCGTAAACGCCGGCTTCACCCAGGGTCAAGACTCGTTCGTGCGCGTGGCGGTCGTGTACGACGAACGGTTGCCGTTGGACAACTACGAGGGCGTGGATATTACGCGTTTGACCCAGGAGGTTCGTCCGAAGAGTCCTTACGAGCTGAATGTGATGCGCATTACCGTCGACGGCAAGCCAATCGATGACCCGGGCCGCAGCTCCTCCGATATCCAGCGCTGCACCGACGTCGCACTCGACAACGCCAAGATCCACTTCCGCTTCGACAATCTGGAGGGACGGCGGCGGCTCGGCGTCGCGGCGAATCCAGTCGCCGTGGCCGTGAGCGACTTAGGCGGCGGTCCTGCATCGTCGGTAGTGCATTTCCGGATGTATAGCAACTATGCAAGCTTTCTCAAGCGAGCTGAAATCCGAATATTCGAGCAGCAGCAGTCCTTGGAAGCCGCGCCGCTCAAGATCATCGCTGTCGACGACGCGGGCCTTGCGGAATGGCATCCGACAGCAGAAATTCTCGCGGGCCCGGCACGCGAACTCAAATACCTGCTGCGCGCCTATGACTCCAAGGGTAATTTCGACGAAACGGACGCGCGGCCGTTGCGGCTGTACCGCGAGCCCTCGCCTGGAAACGTCGCGGTTTCCGACAGGCCGTCAGCAAGCGAGCTGCTGGCCGCCTACGGCGAGAACGACCTGAAGCGCCAGCAGATTCCGCTCGGCAGCGGCACGGTGAAGGTGCAAGGCGGCGGCATACCTGCCGGGCACACGGTTTGGGTAGCGGGCCGCCAAATTCCGGTCGACCCGCAGGGCAACTTCGCTGCGGAGGAGATCCTTGCGGCCGGAGCGCATAGCGTCGAAGTCGCGGTCCTCGATGATGCTGGCAACGGCTCGCTGTATCTTCGCGACCTCGAGTTCAAACGCACGGACCTGTTCTATGTCGGCGTTGCCGACTTGACGGTATCGAAGAATAGCGCGAGCGCCCCGGCAAAGCTGCAGGAAGGCGAAAATAATCCACAGCCCTACAATTCATCTCTGGATGGCCGGCTGGCGTTTTACTTGAACGGAAATGTGCATGAGAACTGGCGGTTGACGGCGAGCGCGGACACCCGCGAAGGCCCGGTGAAGGACCTGTTCAGCAACTTCCTGGCCAAGTCGCCCGATTCGTTATTCCGGCGCATCGATCCCGACTATTATTACCCATCGTTCGGCGACGACGGTGTGGTGCAGGAAATGGCGCCAACCATGGGCAAGTTCTACGTCAAAGCGAGCAATGGCGAGAATTACGGGATGTGGGGCAATTTCAAGGTCGGGTATTTGGATAACGAGCTGGCCCACGTGGACCGAGGCTTGTACGGAGCTAACGCGCACTACGCGCCCGAACCCACCACCAGCTTCGGCGAGCGACGGTTCACGGTGGATGCATTCGCGGCCCAACCGGGAACGATGGCGAGCTATGAGGCATTCCGCGGGACGGGCGGATCGCTCTACTTCCTGCACCACCAGGACATCCTGACGGGCTCTGAGCGCGTGCGCATCGAAATTCACGACAAGGCCTCCGGCATCGTCACAGGGGTGGTCAACCTACAACCCAACGTGGACTACGACATCGACTACCTGCAGGGCCGGGTTCTGCTTTCGCAGCCGCTCTCGTCGACCGCTAACGACAACTTGCTAGTGCGCACGAGCGGCTTGAGCGGTGACGAGGCGTACCTGGTGGTGCGTTACGAATATACGCCAGGTTTCGAAAAGCTGGACCAAGTCGCCGTCGGCGGTCAAGCTCACTACTGGTTCAACGACTATGTGCGGCTCGGATTTACGGCCGATTCCAACAAAGGTGACTCCGCTAGCAACCTCGGCGCCGCAGACCTGACCCTGCGGAAGAGCGCCAATTCCTGGTTCAAGTTGCAGGCAGGCCGTAGCACGGGTCTCCTCTCTCCCTCACTGCAATCCAATGATGGCGGATTCGGGTTTCAGGGTCCTAACGACCAGTCGTTCACCGGCGCGAAGGCGGGCGCCTATCGCGCAGACCTGAGCGTTGGGCTGGGCGATTTCTTCGAGGGCCACGACGGTCGTTTCACGTTCTATACGCAGCACCTCGACGCCGGTTATTCGTCGCCAGGAGAGGCGACGATTAAGGACACCGAGCAATACGGCGGCACGTTCAGGATGCCCCTGACGAGCAGCTTGAGTCTCGCAGCCAAGGGCGATCAGAAAATCGAGAACCAGGGGCTCGAGACTCGGGCGGTCGAATTGGACGTGGCCTACAAGCTAGCCGAAAAATGGACCGTCAGCACCGGAGTGCGCAACGACCTGCGTAAGGACAATTCGCCGGTTGTTCCCCTAACGCAGATACAGGGCGAGCGCACGGACGCGGTCGCGCAGGTGAAGTTCGATTCCAGCGCCTCCTGGAGCGCCTATGGCTTCGGCCAGCACACGGTCGCGGCAAGCGGCGGCCGTGAAGGCAATGATCGCATCGGCGTGGGCGGCTCCTATCGCCTGACGAAACGCTTCCGGATCGACGGGGAGGCGTCCGACGGACACCTCGGACCCGGCGGCAAGGTCGGGACTAGCTTTCTCTATTCCGAGCGGACCAGTTATTACCTGAACTATTCGCTTGAAAACGAGCAGACAGACAACGGGCTGCTGCTTCACGGCAGCCAGGGCAACCTGGTCTCGGGCGTGAAGACGCGGCTCTCCGACACTTCCAGTGTCTACGTCGAGGAGCGTTACCAGAATGGCGGGTCCTTGAGCGGACTCACTCACACCACCGGAGTCAACCTCACGACGAAAGAGCACTGGAATTTCGGCGGCAGCGCGGAGTTCGGCAAGCTACGCGACTCGCAAACCGGCGCCGAGACCGATCGCAAGGCGGCCGGTATCCGCATGGGCTACGGCGTGAGTAAGATGCAGTTCTCGAGCGCGATCGAGTATCGCCGGGATAACGCGGAACAACTCGACCTGGCGCATACCGAAACGACTACGTGGCTGTTTCGTAACAATTTCAAGTTGCAACTGACGCCCGACTGGCGCCTTATCGGCAAGCTGGACCACTCGGTCAGTGATAGCTCGCTCGGCGAGTTCTATGCCGGCGGCTACACCGAGGCAGTGGTCGGCTACGCGTACCGTCCGGTAAGGAACGACCGGCTAAACGCGCTGGTCAAGTACACGTACTTTTATAACGTGCCGACCACGGGTCAGGTGGGATTGCAGAACACCGCGGCCGAGTTCCTTCAGAAGAGCCACATCGCGGCGCTGGATGTGAACTACGACCTCACGGCGAATTGGTCCCTTGGAAGCAAGTACGCGTATCGCATGGGACAGGAAAGTCTGGATCGCGTGAACCCGAGTTTCTTCAACAACCCCGCGCAGCTCGCGGTGTTGCGCGTGGACTGGCGGTTCCTCAAGGAATGGGATGGCCTGGCGGAGGTACGAACGCTTAACCTGCCGGATATAAATCAACGGCGCCGCGGCGCACTGGCCGCGATCTATCGTCATATTAGCAAGAACCTGAAGGCCGGCGTCGGCTACAACTTCACCGACTTCTCCGACGACCTGACCGATCTGAAGTACAACCACAAAGGCGTATTCGTCAATCTCATCGGGACTATGTGACGCGCGCGTACCACTAACCAGGCCCGAAACCACCCAGCGCCACTTTCTCTGACAAATCAAAGCCGTTCTTGCGAGAGTCAAGCCGTCATAGTTCGAAGCATTGCGAGCCTCAGAGCAGCGTGACGCGGCGGAGAAAGTAGCCCGCATTTTGTGTCCAGATGTGGCCAAGCCCAAAAGGAAGTTCGTGCATGTCAATTAGTTGCATGGTAGGGGCGGTGTAGATCGAAAATATCCTACACATATAAAGCCCTGTAAACAGTAGCGTTGCAGCCGCCCTACCAGGACAACTACTACGAATCACTACAAACCCTATGTTTTCTTCTTCTGCTCCTCGATTTGTTTGAGCATTTTCTTCCGTGCTTGCTCCCTCCCCTCCTTCTGGTCTTTGACCCACGTCGATTCGTAGTCAGGAAAGAAGGTCGGCTGCAACTCGCGCACAGTGACCGTTCCGAATACTTTCGGCTCCGGTGTTATTTGAGCAGCACACTCGCTTTCAATGGTCACGGTAACGGGGCAATCCCACTCTTCAATATCATCTGAGATTTTCACCTCTCCCTTCTTGTAAGGTCCCTCGTACCGCTGCGACTTTATGACCTGCTCGTTCGCATCTCTGGCCATTACAGCTAAAGGATAATGCGGCCCTTTGGCGTCCGCTTCACGTTTCAGGTCTTTGGCTGCTTCATCGAATTCTGCGAACGGTAACTGCTCATGTGCGTAAGACATACTCAAGATACCCTCGCCCGGTGTTTACTTTGCTGGGTCGGCTTAACTCTCTTGGGTTAGGCTAATGAACCGATTCAATCTTCACCTGAGAAATATCTATCATGCTAGACTTTAGAAATGGAAGTCACCCTGAACATTCCAGACGAAGTGGCCAAGCGGCTTTCCGCCTCAGGCGGTGATGTGTCCCGCCGAGCGCTCGAAGCCATTGCCCTTGAGGGCTACCGCGAGCACACTCTGACCCTTTACCAGATTTCGGAAATGCTGGGCCTTTCCCGCGTCGAGACTGAGGATTTTCTAGGCCAACACCATATTCCTCTTGCTGTGATCGACGAAGCCGACCTGGACCGCGAGGCAGCACTGTTCGAAGCGGCGTCTCGCCGCAACCCGCGTTAGCATAAATGCGGGATGAAAGCCGTCTCCAACACCACGCCACTACGCTATCTGATCGCCATCGAGCAGGAACATTTGCTCGGAAGACTGTTTGAGAAAGTATTCGTCCCCATTGCCGTGCATGAGGAGTTGACGGACGCGAAGACGCCGGAAATTGTGCGTCGCCGCGTGGCCTCTCTACCTAGCTGGTTTGAGGTTCGGACAATGGACGAAACGCGCGCGCCCACGTTTCCAGTCACGTTGCATCGGGGAGAACGGCAAGCCATTCTGCTAGCGGAAGAGCTCGGCGCGGATGTGCTCTTGATTGATGAACAAATTGGCCGGACTATAGCTTTGAGCCGGAATCTCCCGCTCTCAGGAACGCTCGGCGTCCTGGAACAGGCCGATAGGACAGGGTTCGTAAGCGATTTCCCGCAGATTCTTCAACGCCTGAAGGCGAGCGGTTTCTTTATCACCGAGGCCTTAGAACAACAACTTTTGGAGCGTCATCGTACGCGACGAGGCAGCTCGTAATAGAAGCTTTCGCACGAAATCTCTCCGTGATGTCGCAGCAAATTGCGCGACGAGAGCGAGTGGATCCGCACACAGCGGCCTGAGTTGGCGATTGTGTCGGGCGAATTGGCGAATTGTGGGAACGCGTGCAAACACGGCTGAATTTCTTCGGCCAAAAACCTTCTGAGGGACGGCGGCGCGGCCTTTTCGCCCGTGCACTGACTAGCCCATATCTTTTCAGCGGAATGTTGAAATGCGGCGAGTGCGGCGCGAACCTGATCATTGGCACTGGCGGCGGGACACACATTCACAAAAAGTACGCGTGCGCGAATTACTTCAACCGTGGCACCTACGGAAACGATCTCTATATCCGCCGCGACATTCTGGAGGAACGATTGTTGGGGCGCCTGCAGCGCGAGCTGCTTCGGCCAGAGGTGATCGATTACACCGTGGCGGAATTTGGCCGACAGCTACGGGCCGCGCTTTCAAGCATGTCGAACGATCTCGGCGTCCTCCGCCGGCGAAAAGAGCAACTCGAAGGCGAGATAGAGCGCTTTTCTGACGGTATAGCTCGCGGCGGACCGCTCGATGCACTGGTGCAGCAAATCGCCGTGCGCGAAAAGGAACTGAAGGCAATCAGCAATCGCCTGCTCTCTGCGAGCTCTGCTTCAATTGAAGGCCAGCTCCGCGAACTTCGCCAGTTCGTCGAAAAAGGCATCTCCGATTTGTGCCCACAGTTGAACCGCGACACAGCTCTGGCGAAAACGGAGCTACAGAAACACCTCAGCGAAGTCCGCATGACGCCGACGAAAGAAGGAGAAGATCGGCACTATGTCGCGGAGGGGGATTGGGATTTGCTAGGAACTGGCCCGAACGCGCCAGTTCTAGGACTGGCGCATTCGGATGGTTGCGGGGGTCAGATTTGAACTGACGACCTTCGGGTTATGAGCCCGACGAGCTACCAGGCTGCTCCACCCCGCACATCCACTATATCGGATGCACACGCTTCCGTCAAACCATTGCAAATGGAGCAGCCCTGCGAATCGGGCTAGGGAGAGCTACCACTCGTTGTATGGCGTGTTATCGAAGGGCGAAGCGCGACTCGAATTGGAGTGAACGTCAACCATGCCGGTACTCGATTGATCCGGACTCAACACCACGCTGTCGTACTGCGGCACCCAGTCCTTTGCTCGCGTCATCGGATCAGTCGGGACGGAGCGCAGATAGCCGGCCTGCACGAGGTCGTCGAGAGATTGTGGCGCGGCCTGCTTGTCGAGGGCGTAATTATCGATGGAGGTGCGGATGGTCTGGAGATTATTTTTTAGGACGGCTTCGTTGGCCTTCTGCACCGATTTGTCGTACCGCCCCACGGCCATCCCGATCAGGATGAGAATGATCGTAATGACGATCATCAATTCGATGAGCGTAAACCCCGCTCGCGGCAATCCCTTGCGTCGTTTCATCAACGACCTGCCGGTCCGAATTTGCGAATGCATTCTCAATTCAAATTCCCGCCCAGACTACCAATCGGAATACCTCGTCCCGTCAAGCGCCGTCCCCGTCGATTTGGAATATACGTCGAACACATTTTTGCCGCCCCAACTCGTCGAGTCCGGATCGTCCTGAACGGCACGCAAGCCCCATTCAGCCCGCCCGGTCATGGGATCCACAGGAATCTTCCTCAGAAAGCGAATCTTCCGATCGCTGCTTGCGCCGAGCTGCACTCCCTTTACCAGCGTTTCGAGATCCGGCGGATAGCCTTCACTCCCGATTTCCACGCGAATCTGGTTGCGGTCAGCCGCGTCTTTGTAGCGGTCGATCGCGTCTTTCATCTCCCGAAGATCACGGCGAAGCTCCGCTTCTTTCTGTCGAATGATCGTGTATTTCGCAATGGGCAATGCGGCAGAGGACAGAATCATCAGAATGGCGCACGCGATAATCAGCTCCAGCAGCGTCATCCCCAACTCGGAGGAAGACGTCGTCCGCTGGATTCTCCTAATCCGCCCGTGGTTTGAAATGTCGCGCAACATCGCTTGCACAATCCGGAACTATGGCTGGACTTGCACGGTGGCTTCGCTGGTGATCAACGGGATCAGATTTTGCTGCGAATCTTTCGCATTCACTTGCACAATCGACAGGTTCGATGAGCCCGGGGCGAGCCCTTTGATCACGATTCCAATCAGAGTTCCGCTTCCGCTCACTCCTGGCGTGTTCGGTCCGCGCGTCGCGGAAATAATCGACTGCCCTTTGTCTTTGAATGGCTGATGCACAATGGCGATTTCCTGCGTTCCCCCGGAGAGGAATCCGCCGTGGCGCACTTCTTCCACGCTGATGACCGCCGGGTTGTACTGCAAGAGAAGGGGGATGGAGAAGAGGTCATTCACATTCTCAATCACTACACCGATTGTGGCCGTTTGCCCGGCCTTCAACGACAAGCTCGGCGGTTCGAAGCGTAGCTTGGCCGCCGCTCCTGGAGCTTTTCCAGTCGCAGGCGCCGCGGCAGTCGGTGTCGCTGCTGGGACAGGCGCAGCATTCGGCGTTCCTGTATTTTGATTCGCCGGTGGTTGTTGCACGGGAGGCGGCGCAGGCGCGTGAATCTCATTTTCCCGCTTCACTTGCACGTTCGTCTCGGAGCCCGAATACAGCGGCCGCAGATTCGCCTTCGTCCATTCGGGCATGCGCACGATCCGTGGCGTCAGGACGATCAGCACCTCGTCCTCCTGGTGGTCTGTCTTATTGTGCGAAAAGAGGTAACCAAGCAGGGGGAGCTTCGCAAGGCCTGGCCAGCCCTCCAGCGTCTTGCTGTCTGTCCGCTGGATTAGGCCGCCAAGAATACTGACCTCGCCTTCCTTCAAGCGAATGTCATGCTCGATGACACGCTGGCTGATGACCGGCTGCGTAATTCCTCCGATGCTCACGTCATTCGTATGCGCGGAGACTTCCACTTTCAGTTTCATACTCACTTCGCGATTTGGATGGACGCGGGGCGTAAGGTCAATATTCACGCCCACATCCTGATACGTGAACTGCGTATTCACCAGCGGATTGATGCCGCCCGCCGTTCCTCCAGCGATTCCAATTCCGGACGAAAAACTGCCGGTCGCAATGGGTATGCGATCGCCAATTTTCAATTTAGCCGTCTGGCCGTCCACCGAGCGCACTTCCGGATTCTGGATAATCTTCGTGTTGGTATCGGTCAGCACCGCGTTTGCCGTCAGGCTCGGCAGGGTCACCACGTAATCGGTTGAGTTTAGGTGGCGCAGCTGACCCAGATTGATACCGCTGTTACTGGTTGTGCTGGTGCTCGAGCTGCTGCTCGTCGTGGTGTTGTTCGGATTGATCGCAATCGTGGCAGTTTGTCCTGGGAGAATGCCCAAGTCCCGCAAGCGATCCGTGCGCGCCTCCAGCACTTCCACCTGCACCACTACCTCCGGCTTAGCCTTGTCGATATCATGAATCATCTTCTCGGCCAACAGCAGTTTGTCCGGCGTGTCGCGCACGATAATCGCGTTCTGCGAATTAAGTTGCTGGATTCGCTTCAGGTCAAGCAATTGGCGCAGCCCGGTCACGATCTCGGTCAAATCCTGCGGCTGAATCGTGTTTGAAATATAAAACGTTTTGACCACTTGCTCTTCATAGTCCCGGCGCTTTTGTGGCTGATCCGGAATCACAAAAATAATATTTTCTGTCACCGGCTTTACGAAAGCTTTGCTCTCCAGCGACACGATTTCCAGCGCTTGCTCCAGGGTCACGTTGACCAAATCCACGGTGATGCGCCGCGCCGGGAAGTCCGGGTCGTAAACAACCGTCAAGCCCGCCAGCTTCCCGATCGTGTCGAAAACTACTTTTGCGTCGCTGGACGCCTTATAATTGATTGGCGCTCGGGAGAGCGGCTTGATTTCCGGCGGCATCGATGCCAGAGGCTGTTCGTTTGAATCGGACGGTGGTTCCGCTGCCGCATCAGCCGCGCGGTTCTTTTCGGCGATCATTTCGACCGTCTTGCGAAGCTCCTGGTCCGCTATGGGGCTCCCCGGATCGATAGCCTGCGCCCGCTGGAACTCACCCGCTGCACCCGGCAAGTTCCCTTGATTCCGCAACTCAACGCCGCGCTTGACGTGCAATTCACTCGCTTCAAACCGTGCCCGGTTCAGCTTGATCTTGTAGCTGGCGTTGTAAGGATCGGCCTTGGCGGCTTTTTGGTAGAAGTTGAACGCGGCGTCATAGTCTTGAAGCGCCTCCGCCTTCTTACCTTGGGTGAAATCGGGCTTGCCCTTCGGGCAGCCCGCTGCGAGCAGTCCGAAACCAACACATAGTAATAGGTTTCCCCAGCGGCGCATGCTCTCTCCAAGGCTTCGATACGAAGCTCAGCCAGCAGTCTAACATTCGATTTAGAGGCCCGGCAAGGATGCTTAGGTTGGCTGCCCTCATCAATAACTGTGCCGTGTGCCGCAGGTGACAAGCCTTCACGCTGCAGTTATGATGGAATGTTGTGACCAAACCTGCCAAAAAGACCGAGAAGTCCGCGAAGTCCGGCGAGCAGATCGTCGCCCAGAACCGCGCCGCTTCTTATAACTACCATATTCTTGAGAAACATGAGGCCGGTCTGGTCCTTCATGGTACCGAGGTTAAGGCTCTTCGCGAGGGGAAAGCCAATATCCGCGATGCGTTCGTCGATTTCAAGCCTGGGGGTGCGTGGCTTGTTAACGCGCACATTGCGCAGTATTTACCGGGCGGCCCATGGAACCATGAGCCCTTAGGTTCCCGGAAGCTTCTTCTCCACAAGCGCGAAATCGACAAGCTTTCCGGCCGCACCGAATCGAAGGGTTTAACGGTTATTCCCACGAAGATTTACTTTCGCAACGGCATCGCCAAGGTCGAAATTGCCCTGGCTCAGGGCAAAAAGTCTTGGGACCGCCGCCAGGATGAACGCACCAAGGAAGCTCGTAGGGAAGTCGAACAATCTATGTATCGCAATCGGAGGCGATAACGGACCATGCAGATCACGCTCGCAACCCAGCCGTTCGCAGCGCTTGAGACCGAGGCCCTTGTTTCGTATGTGTTTGAAGAGACCGACGCCGTTCAGGGCCGCATCGCAGAGCTCGACCAGGCCGCTGCTGGCTTGTTACGCAAGCTTGCCAAGAGCGGCGAGCTGACCGGCAAGATGCTCGAATTCACTCTCATCCACGCGCCTGCGGGTCTCAAGGCAGCGCGCTTGTTCCTTGTTGGAGCAGGGAAGCGCGAACAATGGAATAGCGCGGTGCTCCGCAAACTCGCCGGCGCTGCTCTTCGCTATCTGAAGGCTCGCTCCGTCAAGAACTTCGCCCTTCTCGTTCGAGAAGGCAATGCCACGGAGGAGTCCGCCCAAGCTATCGCCGAAGGCGCGCTCGCCGCCAATTTCGAAACGGACAAATACAAGACCGACAAGAAAAACGACAAGAACATTGACACAGTCCTGGTCGCTGGCTTTTCCGATGCGGAACGCGCCGCCGGAGAAAAAGGCCTCTCCAAGGGCCGCATCATCGCCGACGCGCAAAACTTCGCCCGCGACCTTATCAACGAGCCTTCCAACAAACTCACTCCTCGCGTCCTGGCCGAAAAAGCGGAAGCCATGGCCAAGGAAGCCGGCCTCGCCGTCCAAATCCTCGACGAGAAAAAAATCGCCGACCTCAAGATGGGCGCGCTCCTGAGCGTCGCGCAAGGAAGCGTCGAACCGCCTCGCGTTATGGTCGTCACCTATACTCCCTCGAATCCGAAGCCCGGTGCGCCCGTGATCGGACTGATCGGCAAAGCCGTCACCTTTGATACCGGCGGCATCTCCATCAAGCCCGCCGACGGCATGGAAAAGATGAAGTATGACATGGCTGGCGGGGCCACCATGCTCGGGGTCATGCGCGCGCTCGCCGCTCTGAAGCCGAGCGTGAAAGTGATTTGCGTCGTCCCTTCCACGGAAAACATGCCCGGCGGCAAAGCCCAGAAGCCTGGCGACATTCAAACGGCCATGTCCGGCAAGACTATCGAAGTCCTCAACACCGACGCCGAAGGCCGCCTCCTTCTTGCCGACGCCGTCCACTACGCCAAGCAGCTCGGCGCGACGCAGCTGATCGATGCCGCCACGCTCACCGGCGCCATTGTTGTCGCCCTCGCCAACGTCAACGTCGGCGTCTTCGGCTCCGACCAGTCCTTTACGGATAAGTTCCTGGCCAGCTCGAAAGCCGCTGGCGAAAAAATGTGGCAGATGCCGATTGACGACGATTACCGCGATTTCATCAAGGGGACCGTCGCCGATATTCAGAACATCAGCAGCGGCAAGGGCGGCGGCGCCATCACTGGCGCCATGTTCATCAAGGAATTCACAGGCGACACGCCCTGGATTCACTTGGACATCGCCGGCACTGCTTGGAACGACGACGCCAAGCCCTGGCTCGCCAAAGGTCCCACTGGTGTGGCGCTCCGCACTCTCGTCCACCTCGTTCTGTCTTATTGACCGGTGGCCTGTTTTTACTGGTGGAGGCTGCTTGCCTCTCCCGTCATTCAAGCGAAGCGAGAAATTTCACTTTTCGTTCCCTATGCGGAAAACATCACTTGCGCCGCTACATTTTCTCTGGCGCCTCAATGCCCAGCAGCGACAGCGCCTTCACCAACTGCGCCTCCACCCATTCCGTCAGCCGCAGCAGGAATGCCCGTTTCTGCTCATCGGCTTCCGACAAGATGTGGTGCTTGTGATAAAAATTGTTAAACGCCTGCGCCAGTTGGAATGCATACTTGGCCAGGAACGCCGGCTCCTGCGTCGCAATCGCCGCATCCACCGCGTAATCCAGTGAACCGGCCGTAACCAGTAGCTCCCAAAGCGAATTTCCCTCCACCCCACCAAGCAGTTGGCTTACGGATTCCTTCGTTACCACCCCATCCGTCGCCCCTGACTCTTTGCCCTTTCGCCGGATCCCCCGTATCCGCACCACCGCATACTGGCAGTACGGTCCCGTCTCTCCCTCAAAACTCAGCGCATCCTTGAAGTCGAACGCGATAATCGCATTGCGTGTGAATTTCAAAAGGAAAAACCGCAACGCCCCCACTGCGATCGCATGCGCCGTCAACTTTTGTTCCTCCGCTTTCATCTCCGCATGCCGCTGTCGCACTTCCTCGATCGTGGCCGCCTCCAGCTTGTCCAGCAGGTCGTCGGCTTTCACGCCAAAGCCCTTGCGCCCGCTCACCTCCACGTACGGCTTCCTCGCCTCTTCCGGAGTAAGCTCGTAGCCCATTTCCGCGGCGCAGCGCGGCGTCAGCGCCACAATCTCATACGACAAGTGAATGGAGTGCTCTGCTTCCTTCGCATGCCCCAGCGCCCGCAGCCCCGCCGCCACGACCTTCTGCAAATACGCCTGCCGCGCATCAATCACGTTGTAAACGCTTGATGCCGGTTCGCCAAAATGCGGCGCCGCCGGATCATTCGCTTCGCTCGTCGTGGCCCAGACCGTTTGCCCTTCCGGAGTATTTGGCCACTTGCGGTAACGAAAATCCTTGCCTAGCAATCCAAATTTCCAGAGCTGATAGGCAATATCCTTCCCGACGTAGGTCACCGTCCCATTCGACCGCACAATAATCTTGTCCTGTGTATTCTCTTCCTCCTCCGCGGCTTCTTCCTTTATCTTTACTTCCTTACCCTCCTTTACCTCCTCTTCCCAAGGCATCACCCAGCATCCCGCCATCTTCCCGCCGGTCGCTAGTTGAATCGCGCCCGATTTTTTCAGCATCGCAAATGCCGCATCCCAAAAGTGCAGATGCAGGATCTCACTCTCTCGCGCCAGCAGTTCATAACCGATCCCCAGCCGCGCCATCGTCCGCAAGTGACATCCCACAATCGCATCCGCCACCACTTGCGCCACCTCAGCATCCTCGCCTTTACCTTCTTCGATCGCTCTCAGCGTCTCCCCGCGCAATTTCTCCGCGCGCGCCTTGTCTTCCGCAAAAAAGCTGGTTGCCTTCGCATACAAATCCCAGCAGTAATAATCAAACTTCGGCTCCTGGGACATCATCTTCACGCCGATTGGCGTCCGCTGTTCCATGTGCAGAAATCCGATTACCACGTCCGCCACCTGCACGCCCGTGTTATCAATGTAGTTCTGAATCTGCACGCGGTTCCCGACGTGACGCAGGATTCGCACCATCGTGTCGCCAAGCACCGCATTCCGCACGTGCCCGATGTGCGCTGCTTTGTTGGGATTGATGCTCGTATGTTCGACGATGACTTTTCCTAGTCTTCCTCCGGCAGCCTCCTCTCGCTGTGTTTTTCCGCTCTTCTCTGCGATCTCTGAGTCTTTGCGTTGAGTCTTCTCTTTCTTTTCCTCGATACTTTCCTGTGTCGCTCCCTCCCAAAACGCTCCCCGGTCGAAATACGCATTCAAATATCCGCCGCCAGCCACTTCGACTCTGGCAATCCCCTCCACTTTGCCCAGCCCATTCGCAATCTCCTGCGCAATCTGCCGCGGCGCGCGCTTCAACCGCTTCGCCAATTCAAAGCATGCCGGCGAAGCTGCCTCCCCCATCTCAATTTTCGGCGGCCGCTCTAGAACAATCGCCAGCTCGACACCATATTTCTCGCGGATGTACCCCGCGAGCGCTTCGCGCAACTGGTTCATCAGTGTTTGATACACGTGTCCTCGATCACCCCGCCGTCAATTTCAAAGTTCTTCAGTATAGAGAGCTACGAAGCTGGCGGTCAAAGAATCGCTTTTCCGCGGCCATAGAGACACGCCCGGATATCGGCCTTAAACCTTTTGAGGGTTAACCGAAGAATCTAATACAGATTCCTGCCCCAGCGTGCAGAGTGAGTCGGCATGGATGCCTTTCACGTTCCACGAAGATTTCAGCTGTCTTAACAGGACCTGTTGAAGGGAAGTTTGGTGTTCGCGTTCTTACGAAGCAAAGTTGGAGCCGGTGCTAGATCACGCGCAGGGGAGTTAGTGGGGTGCCGATACGGTTCATCAAGGCCAGCAAATTGGGACAATCCTGATCGGTGATCGCGGTAAACTTCAGTCCCAGGCCCCCGTTGGGGATCAAATGTTGCACGACAGCTTCGGCCCGGATTTGTCCTTCGGGAACAAGAAAATCAATCTTGGCCCTCGCGCCCATGCGCCGTGGACTTGTTGTGGAGAGGAACAACCCCCCCACGCTTAGATCGCAAACTCGGGAAACGTCTTCGATTCCTTCGCATCGCCAGCAGACCCATACGTCTTCATAGGTCGCAATGCGAGAAATCATCCTTCGGGAATAAAGGGGGCCCACCTGCGCGGCTGCCACATGTCACCCTACAGCCTCCGGAATTGTGTGCGTGATTTGGAGGGCGGGGCACGCAACACAAGGCTCGGGTTACGTTAGCGGGGGTAGTCGAGAGCACACAATCCGGCGAATACCCTAAGTCCCTGCAGGATTTACCCGATAGGCCCAGGTAGTCCTGAGGAAACCCTTAAATTTCAATCGAATGCATCGATTCATTGCGTTTGTCATTCTCGCCCAGCCCGACCACAATCGCCTCGCTGAGGGTCATTCGATCATGATTCGGAGTTGTTCGCATGCCTGCAAGGAGTGACAGATCTCTGGGAACCTTACGGAAATACCCCCGCTTCTGCCACCGCGACCAGGGCATCGAACCTGCACGTTTTCATTGAGACTTTTGCTGGGAGGCCACGAATGGATTACGTGAACCCCATGGAACTCGTTGGGGAAGCCCTACAGGTGGCCAAGAGAAAGGCCGCACTCTCCACCAAGGATCTCCTGCTCCGAGGATTTCTTGCCGGAGCGTTTCTCGCTTATGCGACGTCTCTGGTCATGATTGTTCTGTCACAAGGATTGGCCCCAATCGTCGGCGCGGTCCTTTTTCCCGTTGGCTTTGTGATGCTCGTCTTGCTGGGACTTGAATTGGCCACCGGAAACTTTGCGCTGCTCCCCGCGGCTCTCGCCGCCGGAGAAATTTCCCTTGGCAAACTATTGCGAAATTGGGGATGGGTATATTTCGGCAACCTATTGGGAAGCGTTTTCTATGCGGCTCTTTTCTATCTTGCGGTAACAAATTGCGGAACCTCCGCGGGCGGCCCGCTGGGCGATTTACTGAAGCAGGCGGCGCAGAAAAAAACGCTGGCGTATCTGGCGCTCGGCGGCAGCGGCTGGTCAACCGCATTCGTTAAAGGAATTCTGTGCAATTGGATGGTCACGATCGGCGCAGTGCTGGCGATGGTTTCGCGGTCAACGGTGGGAAAAATTGTCGCAATGTGGCTGCCCATCATGACCTTTTTCGCACATGGCTATGAGCATTCCATCGTGAATATGTTCGTGATTCCTGCGGGGATGTTCTTCGGCGCTCCGGTTTCGGTAAGGCAGTGGTGGCTGTGGAACCAGGTCCCGGTCACGCTCGGAAATATTGTTTCAGGCGCGTTTTTCACGGGGCTGGCGTTGTATGCGACGTTTCGAACGAAGCAGGTTTCCGATTCCGCGCCGGTTGCAATTCCGCAAATGGTGGAAGAGATCAAGCTGGACCGCACGGCGGAAGCGCAGGTGCTTTGATGGGATGTCGCGCCATCGCGGGGAAGGCGGCACGATGATGCAAAAGCTCGTGGTGGTTGGAAACGGCATGGCCGGCGTCGCTTGCGTCGAACAAATCCTCAAGCACGCGCCAAAATTCGAAATCACGATTTTCGGGGATGAAACTCACGTCAACTACAACCGCATTTTGCTTTCCGCAGTGCTTGCCGGCGAAAAGGCAGCGGACGAAATCCATCTGAATGGACTTGATTGGTACGAGAAGCACGGGATTGCGTTGCGTCTCGGCGTTCGAATCACCGAAGTTGATGCTGAACGCAAGACAGTGACCGGCGATGACGGCAGCCTAACACCGTTCGACAAACTGTTGATCGCTACGGGAAGCACGCCGCTGATCCCTCCGATGGACGGAGTGAAAAAAGAGGGTGTGTTCGTTTTTCGCAATCTGGACGACACGCGCGCTCTGCTGGATTGCGCGGCGCCAGGCAAAAAAGCAGTGGTGATCGGCGGAGGTTTGCTGGGGCTCGAAGCGGCTCGCGGGCTGCAAGTGCAAGGCTGCGATGTAACGGTTGTCCACCTGATGGACACACTGATGGAGCGCCAGCTCGATTTTGTCGGCGGCAGCTACCTCAAAGCGAAAATGGAATGCCTCGGCGTAAAAGTGCTTATGGAGCGCAATACCACGGCGATTCTTGGGAATGGAAAAGCCGAGGGGGTGGCATTCAAGGATGGCAGCAGCGTGGAGGCAGATTTTGTGGTTATTGCTGCCGGAATTCGCCCCAATGTGGAGCTCGGGCGCAAGGCGGGCTTGCAAGTCAACCGCGGCATCGTTGTGAACGACTACCTGGAGACTTCGAATCCAGATATTTTCGCGGTCGGAGAATGCGTGGAACACAACGGCACCTGCTATGGCCTTGTTGCTCCGCTATTCGAACAAGGAAAAGTCCTGGCTGCGACGATTACTGGAAATCGCGGACCAGTTTACGGCGGCACCATTCAAGCGGCGAAGCTGAAAATCATGGGAGTGGACGTCTTCTCCGCGGGGAATTTCAGCGAGAAAGCTCCTGGCACGGATGCCGTGCGATACGAAGATCCCGCGCTGGGGATCTACAAAAAGCTGACCGTGCGCGACGGCAAGCTGGCCGGGGTCATCCTCGTGGGAGACACATCGGATAGCCATCGGTACATGGATTGGCTGCGATCGCAGACGGACTTAACGGCCATGCGCCGCCAGCTCCTTTTTCCCGGACCTGCGAATGACGCGGGCCTTGATGTTGCGGAGATGGCCGACAGCAAAGTGGTTTGCGGATGTAACGGCGTTACCAAAGGCGCGATCATTCAGGCTGTGCATGAAAAGGGAATCAGTACGTTGGCGCAGTTGAAAGACTGCACGCGAGCTTCGACGGGCTGCGGAAGCTGCACGGAAGTTTGCCAGCAGCTATTGAAGGCGGTCGCACCGGAGTTTCAAGAAGAAGCGAAAAAGAACCTCTGCAAGTGCGTCCTATTTCCCGAGGACAAGTTGCGCGAAATTCTGCGGAGCCAGAGGTTGCGCTCGGTGCAGGAAGTTCTGGAAATCTATGGAAACGGCGTGGGCTGCGAAATCTGCAAGCCGGCGCTCAGTTACATGGTGGACATGCTGTGGTGCGGAGACCACGATGAAGATCGCTCGGCGCGCTTCATCAACGACCGCGTCCACGCCAATATTCAAAAGGACGGAACGTTTTCTGTCGTGCCGCGCATCCGTGGAGGCGTGACTTCGGCGAAAGAACTTCGGCGCATCGCGGACGTGGCCGAAAAATACAAGGTGCCGATGGTGAAGATTACCGGCAGCCAGCGCATTGATTTGCTCGGCGTCAAGAAGGCAGACTTGCCGCAGATCTGGGCAGACTTGGGAATGCCTTCGGGCCAGGCATATACCAAAGGCGTGCGCATGGTGAAGACCTGCGTGGGCACGGATTTTTGCCGCTTCGGCGTCCAGGACTCGACAAAAGCGGGCATCGAGCTCGAGCGGCGGCTCGAACATTTATATACGCCGCACAAGCTGAAGATGGGTTCGGTGGGGTGCCCGCGCAATTGCGCGGAAGCGACCGTAAAGGACATTGGCCTTGTTGGACAAGAGGGAAGCTGGCAAGTAGTGGTGGGTGGCGCGGCCGGCAAGAAAGTTCGCAAGGCAGACCTGCTGATCACCGTGGAATCGATGGAGGAAGCGCTCCAGGCGGCCACCCTCTTTTTCCAGTATTATCGGGAAAACGCAAATTATCTGGAACGCACGTACGACTTCGTCGAACGTAAGGGGATTGAAACGGTGCGGCGCGAGACGGTTTATGCCCCGCTGGCAATCCAGCAGGGCTTGCGAGAGCGGTTGAGGAAATCCAAACGCATTTCTCGAGACGCATGGCTCGAAGGCGATGCGCCGCGACACCCCACGCAGTTCGTGCAAATCGAGCCGCTGGAAAAGGTGCAGGCATGAGTAACAAACAATGGGTTCGCATCACACCCGTGCAAAATATTCCCTTGCGTGAAGGTCGATCGGTGAACATCAGCGGGCGCGACATCGCGATCTTCAATCTTGGTGACCGGCTCTTTGCTGTCGACGGGCGATGTCCTCACAAGGGCGGCCCGTTGGCGGAAGGAATTGTCACCGGTAACACTGTCGTTTGTCCCCTGCACGCGTGGAAGATCGACCTCGAGACGGGAAGTGTTACCAGGCCAGAGGCAGAGCCCGCTTGCGTTGCGGCGTATCGGACGCGCATCGAGTCGGGGATCGTCCTTGTAGAGGTTCCGGAGCCATCCGCCAAGGATCAGGACAATCCGCACTTTTGTGGAGGCCAAAACCCTGCTTCCGGGCACTTTCCTGCCTCAAACACGGCTCCGTGACCATCGCCCAGCAGAAAAACTGGCGGCCGGGACATTTCTAGATAACAATTCATTGTTATGAGTGGATTTGCGGGATTGCGAGTGTTGTCGCTGGAAAGCCGCCGTGCTCCGGAGCTCGCCAAATTGATCACCACCTACGGCGGTGAGGCGATCGTTGCGCCCTCGATGCGCGAAGTGCCACTGGAATCGAACACGGAGGCATTAGCTTTCGCGGTGGCACTCTTTGAGGGGAAATTCGACATGGTCATTTTCTTGACCGGCGTAGGCGCGCGCGCCCTTTTGAATGTTGTTGAGACGGCCCACAAGCGCGACGAGTACATCGCATCGCTTCAGCGCGTGAAAGTGGTGGCGCGCGGGCCGAAGCCCGTCGCTGCCTTGCGGGAAATTGGCATCACTCCTGCCATCACGGCCCCAGAGCCGAATACCTGGCACGAGCTGCTGAGCGCCCTCGATGATGCGGCCAAAGTCTCGCCAGATCTCAGTTTGCAAGGGGCGCGAGTCGCCATTCAGGAATACGGCGTTTCCAACCCTGCATTACTCGCCGGACTGCGGGAACGAGGGGCGCAAGTTACGCGTGTCCCCGTCTATCAATGGGCATTGCCGCACGACCTGGCGCCGCTCCGCTCCGCCATCACGGCAATTGCTGAAGGAACTGTGGATGTTGCTCTCTTTACGACGGCAGTTCAGGCGATCCATCTCTTCCAGGTTGCCGCGGAGTTGAAGCTCGAAGAACAAGTGAAGAACGGGCTAGCCCGCGCCATTGTGGCTTCTATCGGGCCGACTACTTCTGAAGAATTGCGGCGGCACGGAATCCAAGCCGATCTAGAACCCTCGCACCCGAAGATGGGTTTCTTGGTAAAAGAAACCTCCGAACAAGCCGAGGAACTCCTTCGCCGGAAAAGGCAGGGGATTGCTTCTGGGGGACAAGGCCAATAAGTTTCGAACAGAATCACCCGGACTGGTCAGCGCGAGTTCGCGCCTGCGGCGGCCCCCACGGCGGATGCAGCTTGGAGAATCACTTCGAAATCGATTCCGGCCTGGGTGAGGCCTTCCGTCTCTTCGTCAGCCTGCGCAGCAGACTGCACATCGCCCGACTTGAGGCGCACGACATAATGCCCGTCCCGCGCCGCGGAGATGAGCAGGGATTGAATTTTTTCCTGAAGGCTGCCCGCTTGCAAGCCAAGCTTGTGCACATTGCGCACTTGCGCCGAGGCGGGAACAAATTCGAGGATTTCCGGCGAAACCGGGTCATCGTGCAGGACGACCTCAGCAGCGCGAAGCACGCGCACGGCCTGGGCAGACAGAAGATCGGGATCTCCTGAGCCGGCTCCCATCAAATAGACTTTTCCCTTCATAGCAGCACCTGGATTGGATGCAATCCCGCCGCCGGCCTGGGCCAGCGGCCCTTCTTGCGGCAGCAATTCCAGCCAACGCAGCCGCCGCTATCTACACAGCACAACACTAGCACCACCACTAATACAAGAAGGCGTGAAAGTATGAATTTAATGAATCGAAAATATTAATGAAAAGGGATGGGAAGGGACTGGTCGGCAAACTGGGAGACTAACCAGCCGATGGGCTTCGATGGCGGCGATTTCGGAGGAAGGCTTCGAAGGCTTCCTCACTGGCGTCCTCGTGGAGCAGGCGTTTTTGTTCCTCGGAATCCGCATTCGTGGAACGCAGTTTGTCACGAGCGTCGCCTAGTTGCACGAGCCATTCTTCATATTCGGGGCCGAACTGATCTTCCAGTTGCTTCCTGAGGCGCTGGGCGAGGGCTGGGCTTTGCCCGGCCGTAGAAATGGCGATCTGGAGCGCTCCCCGCTGAACGACGGAGGGGTAGTAGAAATCGCATAACGCGGGGACGTCCACGACGTTGCAGAGCACGCCGCGCCGGGTTGCCTCTTTGTAGATGAGCTCGTGGAGTTCCGTCGAGGAGGTGGCTGCGATCACCAAGAACACACCTTCGAGATCGGTGGGCTCGAACGGGCGCCGACGCCATTCGAGCATCTTGGACGCCTCCCAACCGCGGACTTGCGCGGTCCCTTCTGGCGCTACAACACATACGCGAGCCTCGGCCTCCATTAGGCTGGCGATTTTGGACTCGGCGATAGCTCCCGCCCCAACGACGAGGCATGGCCTGGCCGCAAGCTTGAGGAACATGGGGAAGAGCTTTGGAGGTTTCATGCCTTCGCGCAGGGCGCTCCTCGGTGATGCTTGAATATCAAGTTTACGGCAAATCTGACCCCCAAGCTTGCTCAGGGTTAAGCGCGAAACCGCAAAAGTAGGATTTACGAGAGACGGTCGGGAGTCAACAGAGCGGTCATTTCAAGGACGCGGTGATAGTAGTCGCGCTGCGTGAGCTGCGACGCAGCGGCGTCGTCGATGATGAAAGTCACGTCGGGATGGAGTTGCAGCGCGGAAGCGGAGACGGCCGAGGTGATTGGACCCTCGATGGACTTCGCGACGGCAGCGGCCTTGGCGGCGCCAGAGGCGAGCAGGAGAATTTTGCGGGCCTCCAAGATCGTGCCGATGCCCATGGTAATTGCACAGCGCGGGCTCTCCTCACCGGGCGCGAAAAATTTTGCGTTGTCGTCCAATGTTTCCTTGCTCAAGACTTTCAGGCGTGTGCGGGAGCCGATGCTGGAGGTAGGCTCATTGAAACCAATGTGGCCGTTGCGCCCGATGCCCAGAAGCTGAAGGTCGATTCCTCCAGCCTTCCGGACAGACGCTTCATAAGACGCGCAATACTGATCGTAATCGCCCCGGACAGTTCCATCGGGAATGTGGATGTTGCGAGGGTTCGCGTTGACGTGCGCAAAAAGATTTTCGTGCATGAAATGATGAAAACTCTGCGGATGCGCGGCGGGAAGGCCGAGATACTCATCCAGATTAAAGGTCACCACTCGTGAAAAATCGAGCGAGCCCTGTTTGTGCAAAGTCACAAGCTCTTTGTAAACGCCGACCATGGTGCTACCGGTCGCCAATCCAAGGGTCAATGCGGGCTTCTTGCGGATCGCACTGGAGATGAGTTGCGCGGCCTGGCGGCTGATTTCTTCGTCGTCGCGTTTCAGGATAACCAGCATGCGGCGTCCCCTCTGAATTGTGTCTCACTGTCAGATGAAACAAGAATGAGCCGGCGAGAGAAATTCGTTTGCCTTACCGGAACCGGCGAATGACGAGATTGTGCCGGTCTGAACGATAAAAGCCCAGCACATACATGATCGGCCGGCCAGTCGTGGAAAAGATGACCTGGCGAATCCGCAACAGGGGATCGCGCCGAGGAATGGAGAGAGTCTCCGCGATTCTCGGATCGGCCGCGGTGGCGTCGACCTCTTCATCGGCGTAGCCAAGCTCGATCTTGTAATCGCGCTCCAAAATTCCGAAAAGAGAATCCCGCCAGATGGGCGCGTCCAAGAGGCCTGGGAATTCAGTGGCGTTGAGGTAACAGGTTTCCAGAGCAAAGGGCTCGCCCGCAGCATGCCGCAAGCGCTCGATCTTGATAATGTGGCTGGTGGGGGGAAGAGAGAGCCGCGCGGCGGCTTCGTTTTCACTGTCGAGCACTTTCGCGAGGAGCACTTTGGAGCCGGCGACGAGGCTGCGGCTGGCCATCTGCTCGGTATAGCTCATCAACTTATTGAAGTGGATTTTTGGAGCGGCGACGAAAGTTCCGATGCCGCGGCGCCGCTCGACAATTCCTTCGCGCTCGAGCGACGCAAGAGCGTGACGGGCGGTCATCAGGCTGACCCGGTGAATTTTGGCGAGGTCGCGCTCGGAAGCGACAGCGTCACCGGGATGCAACTGTCCTGAATCGATGCGCTTGCGGATGGCGCTCTGAATTCTCTGATAAGCGGGCAGGCCGTTGCGATTCTTCGCAGTCATTCGCTCTCCCGAACTGCCCCGTGTCTTGTTCTTGGGCATTGGCATGGAACGCGTTCTCACAACAAGTACCGATAGGGCGATCATCGCAGACGTGCGGCTCCGAAACCTCCCCAGGTTCCTCCTCCAGGACCGCTTGGTGATATAGAGCAGCGGCAAAAGGCGCTATACGGGCGTCTGTGAGCCTTTATAAAGCACAAAAAAAGTCTTGACAAGCAAAAAATAGTGCTATATAGCTATGCGCCATTCGGTCCCATCGCGGGGCCCAGGGTGCGGTTGCCAGTCGAGAGATTCAATCGGGAGGAGAAGCCGTCGGACGGCCAACGGCTTCGACTCGGAGGATTCGACATGAGAAAGCTACAGTCCATGGGGTTGGGGCTTGTGTGTTTGACGCTGGTGGCACTGCTATTGAGTGCGAATCCCACTTGGGGCCAGGAGGTTACCGCTTCGATCACGGGTACGGTTTCGGACCCCAGCGGCGCGGCCATTGCCGGAGCGACGGTTACCGCAAAGTCGGTGGAACGCGGCCTCACTTATTCGGCAGAGACCAACGATTCCGGCATCTATCGCATCGCGCAACTCCCGGTCGGCAGCTATGAACTCAAAGTGGAAAAGTCGGGGTTCGCTTCGTCTGCCTACCCGGCATTTGTCCTCACCTTGAATCAGGTTGCCCGCATCGACGTCGCACTGAAAGTCGGCCAGGTCACCCAAACGGTTGAGGTAACCGGCGCCGCGCCCGTTCTGAAGACCGAGACGACCCAGGTGGACACCATTATCAATTCGGCCACGAATGAGACACTTCCCTTGGCCACGCGCAATTACGTCGAATTAACGTTGCTGGCGCCGGGCGCAGTCACGACGGACCCCAGCAGCTTTAACAACGGAGACAACACTGCCAGTGGCGGCCGGCCTCTGATTAACGGCAATCGCGAGCAATCCAACAATTTCCTGCTCGATGGGATGGATAATAACCAGGTTTCGGATAATCTGCTCGGATACACGCCCGCTCCAGACGCCATCGAAGAGTTCAATCTTATTACTAATAACGCTTCGGCGGAGTTCGGAAACTTCGAAGGCGGAATCGTCAGTGCGACGATCAAGTCTGGCACCAACAGCTACCACGGCGATGTTTGGGAGTTTTTCCGGAACGATAAGCTCAATGCCAACAGTTGGTCCAATAATTTCAGCGTTACGCCCCGCGACAAACTACGCTGGAACATGTTCGGAGCAACCCTCGGCGGTCCCGTATTCAAGAATAAGCTCTTCTTCTTTGTTGATTACCAGGGGCAGCGTTTTGATCACCCAAGCTCGACGAGTCCGATAACTGTATTCACAACGGCTGAGCGAGCGGGAGACTTTTCGCAATTGCTGACCCAGAAAGGCATTCAACTTTACAATCCCTGCACCGCAGGGACCGGAATCAACGGCGTAGCATGCACCGCAGCCGCAGTTCGCACACCGTTCCCGAACAACCAAATTCCGATCGGCATGATCAGCCCTGTCGCAAAGGCCTTGTTTGCTTCGTCGTTGTACCCGGCCACCGTCAACAATAACTTGCAGCAAAACGCCCTTAATACGACCACCTCGCAGTTGAACTCGAATCAGGGCGATATCAAAGTGGACTATCAGATCTCCAATAAGGACCGCGTCTCCGGGCGATTCACGCGAGCCTACCAAATCAACCCAACGAACAATTCGCAGCCGCTCTTGGCTAATGGCTCATCGACGGCTCCGATCTGGAACACCGTCGGGGATTGGTCTCGCGCGATCCATCCCAACCTGGTGAATGACGCACGATTTGGTTGGAGCCACGTTACTTTGAACACCGGGTCGAGTTTTAATTCCAGTGTCGGGACCCTTGGTAACCAACTCGGCATCGGGAATGGCAATCCTTCGGGAGTTAGTGGGCTGCTATCCATGGAGGCCGGTGGCCTCTTGAGGAATCTCGGCGACAGAATCATCGCTCAGAGCTTCGATGACCACGTCTGGCAGGCCGAAGATTCACTGTCCTACACGCGTGGTCGTCATACGTTGAAGTTCGGTTTCCAATATTGGCGCGAGCCAATCAAGACTTTTTATTCGGGCAACAATGGTGAGCTGGGGTTCTTGGGCTTCAATGGCACATTCACGGCTAGCGCAGTGAATAACGCTCTCACCAACACCGGCATTGGTGCCGCGGACTTTTTTCTGGGGTTTCCCTCAGAGTTCGGGCGTGGTCTCAGTTCCGGGAGAACGTGGGAACAGTCAAGCAAGATATATGCCAGTTACGTACAGGATACTTGGAGACTTACTAATCGCTTGACCGTGAATGTCGGTTTGCGCTACGAAGCGCATGCGCCATGGGTGGAAACGAAGGACCAGCAATCGAATTACGATCTCAGGACGCAACAGATCGTCTATGCGAATCAGAATGGGGCTAGCCGGTCCCTTTACAAGGGAGTTTACGGAGGTAAGGACTTCCAGCCGCGCCTGGGGTTTGCGTGGACGCCAGCCATGTTGGGCGGGCACACCGTTGTGCGAGGTGCGTTCACTATTTCCTCTTATCTTGAAGGAACGGGAACGAACCTGCGCTTGCCGATTAATCCACCATTCAATCCAGCGGAACTCGATGTCTCGTACGCCGGTGCGGCATTGCCGGCTACGACGTCCTCGGACGGCATCGTAGGGGCAACCTCAACTGGAACGACTTGCCCGAACTATTCCTGCTTCGCTGGCGCGCTGCTTCGCGTGTGGGATCCGAATGTACAGCCCGCGCTCTCCGATCAATGGAACCTCACCGTTCAGCACCAATTCTGGGGTAATACCACCTTTCAGCTTGGCTATGTTGGACAGCGGGGAACTCACCTGATGGTGCCGTTCTCCTATTCCCAGCGCCAACTGCTTACGCCGAGCGCCACCTGCCCTGCTCCGTGCACAGCTCCGAGCCCCTTCTTCGCGAACAATGCTCCACTCCTGGGCACTATTTCCAAATTCACCTCAGGGACGCAGTCAAACGGCAACATGTATTATCACGCGTTGCAAGCCGTGTTGCAAAAGCAGATGAGCAAGGGCCTGCAATATCAGGTGGCGTACACCTACTCGAAGTGCATGACCGACAACAGCGGCTACTATGGTTCTTGGGGAGGAGAGGCCACAACCGCTTCACCGTATTGGCAGAACATCTACAACCCCAAAGCCGAATGGGCGCCCTGCTATTACGATGCGACCAACGTCCTCGCGACGTACGCCATCTATGAATTGCCCGTGGGCCGCGGCAAGACCTATGGAAGCAACATGAACAGCGTGGCGAACGCCGTCGTGGGCGGCTGGACCGTCAGCCCGATCATTTCCCTCCGTACGGGTTTCCCGATGACTCCGTATGGCGACGGCGACCACTCCGGTACTAATTCCCGCAGTTCGCGTCCCAATTGCAACTCCATCGCACAGGTTCAAGGGAGGGTTGCAGGTTCCGGATTCAACGGCATCCAGTGGTTCACCAACAAGGGCAATTTCAGCGTCCCCGCGGTCGGCACGTTTGGCAGCTGCCCGGCTCAACTGGGTTGGTTGCGCGGTCCAGGATACGCCGACCTCGACCTCAGTTTACAAAAGGACTTTCAGCTTACGGAACGGTATAAGTTGCAGTTCCGCAGCGATTTCGTCAACGCCTTCAACCACGTGAACCTTAATGCTCCGGACATGGGCCTGGGAGCTACAATGGGGCAGATTACCAGCGCCCAGGCGCCTAGGAACATTCAGTTTGCGCTGAAGTTCTACTACTAACCACGAAAAACGTATAATGGGGCAGGCGCGCACTCCCGCCTGCCCCATTTTATTTATGCGCTCGATTGTTTACTTCATGTCTGCTTCTATACTTACCGCGACGCTTCTCTCGGTGAACATTTGGGCTCAGGCGGATGCATCTCACCCGCCGAGCGGTTCGTCGTCCGCTCAAAGCTCTTCTTTGGAGAGGGCTGTGAGTCTAGCCGAGATCGGGCGCTGCAAGGAAGCACTGCCGCTCCTCAAAATCGCCGCGCAAAAGAGATCCGATAAAAACGCACTGCGCCAGGCCGGCGTTCTCGGAGTGCGATGTGCGCTGAGTCTAGATCAACGAGGTGCCGTCGGAGAATTTCTTGCCATCCTGAACCGCGAATTTCCCAACGATCCCGAGGTTTTGTACATTTCTGTCCACGCGTACTCGGACCTCTCGACGCGAGCGGCCATGGTTCTTGCTCAGACGGCGCCGGATTCCTATCAAGCCCACGAGCTCAATGCCGAGTCGCTGGAAATGCAAGGGAAGTGGGACGCCGCCGCCGCGGAATATCGATTGATTCTTGGGCAGCACGCACAATTGCCCGGAATTCATTTTCGCGTCGGGCGGCTGATACTCTCCAAGCCGGAGACGCCGACCACTGCAGCGGACGCCAGAAAAGAATTCGAGACGGAACTCAAGATCGATCCCAATAACGCAGGTGCGGAGTACGTTTTGGGTGAACTCTCTGCCCAAGGGCAGCAATGGGATGAGGCGATCCAACATTTTTCTCGTGCTGCAAAGCTGGATGCGAGCCTTGCCGAGGCGGCCCTCGGGCTCGGCAGTGCTTATGTTTCCGCGGGAAAATTTGCGGAAGCAATTCCTTCGTTGGAGAGTTACGTGAAGCTTCAGCCCGGAAACCCCGCCGGGCACTATCAGCTGGCGATTGCCTACAGCCGCGCCGGACGGAAGGACGACGCGAAGAGAGAAGCGGCACTTCAGAAGGAAACTATCGAGAAGCTCGAACAGGAAAAACAGAAAGCCGCAGACGCTCTGCAGAAGCAATCGCGCGGTCAGAGCGGTGCAAAGCCGGAGCCCCAGAATTAGCTAACCTGCAATTCCTGAACCTAACGGAGAATCGGAACGAACAAGAGGTCCGACAGCGAAGTCCGCCATTTCGCAAAGAACGAGTGAGAAAGACGTTACAAATCCGGGCCTCGAGAATTGGCTGCCTGCGCTTTTGTTATCAAGAAGCGGCTTTCTATTCCGCCCTCTTGTTGACCGCTATGGTCGCTGGGCTCACTGGTATCGCACACCTGCATGCTCAAGTCCCACGCCCGAATTCCATACAGTTCACGAATGTAACTACCGCGGCGGGAATCCGATTTACCCACTTCCGGGGCAATGACGGAATCCCCATCAATCGAGAGATCTTTGGCCCTGGTGTTTGCGTCGCGGATTTCGACGGCGACGGTTTTCCGGACATTTACTTCGTCAACGGACGCGATCTCTATAATCGCGGCATCTCGGTCCGCAACGCACTTTATCGGAATAATGGGGACGGCACGTTCACGGATGTTACTGAAACGGCTGGCGTGCCCGGAACGGGCTACGGTCTCGGATGCGTCTGGGGCGATTACGATGACGACGGCTTTCCGGATCTGTACGTAACGCAATATGGACGCAATGTTCTCTATCACAACAATGGAAACGGCACATTTACAGACGTTACTGAGAAAGCCGGTGTGGCGGGCCTGGAGTTCGGTACGCTCTTTCATTCCGGCGCCACGTTTTTTGATTACGATCGAGATGGCCGGCTCGATCTGTATGTCGGCGGCTACGTTGACATAGGCTCGGGCAGCCCGCGTTATTGCAATGTCAGCGGGACGCGCACCAGTTGCCCGCCCAGCGCATATAAAGGCACTTCCGACATCCTCTACCACAATAACGGCGATGGCACATTCACGAACGTCACAAAGGCTGCGAAAATCTACGAGCCACAAGGCAAAAACCTCGCCGTGGGCGCGGCGGACTACGATAACGATGGCTGGCCCGATCTGTTTGTGGCCAACGATGGGCTCAACGCGTATTTATACCACAACGAGCGCAATGGCACGTTCGACGAACGCGGAGTCATCACTGGAATGGCGCTCGCGGCCCGCGGCAGCGTGATGGCTGCCATGTGCATTTCGCTGGGCGACTACGATAACGATGGGTGGCTCGATCTCTTTATCACCGACTTTCAGAAAAACTCCGATCATCTTTGGCGCAACGATGGAAAAGGCAACTTTGACGAAGTGAGCGATCAAGCCGGTATCACCGTTCCCACTCGAGAGGTACTGAGCTTTGGCGGGGGCTTCTTCGACTACGACAACGATGGCTGGCTCGACTTGTTTATCGCCAACGGGCACGTTTATCCGGAGGTGGAACAAGTCTCGCCGGACGTCCGCTTCAAGCAGATCAACTCTCTGTTCCACAATGAAGGCAACGGCAAGTTTACGGAGACGACGAAGAGCGCCGGCAGCGGATTCCAAACACCATACGTCGGGCGAGGCGTGGCGTTCGCAGACTTCAACAACGACGGTTTCACGGATGTGCTTGTAGCTAATAATGGAGACCCTCCCTTGTTGCTGTATAACAGTGGAGGCAACGGCAACCATTTCCTCAGCTTTAAACTGGTCGGCACGAAGAGTAATCGCGACGCCATGGGTGTCCGCGTCCGCGTTCTGGCCGGCGGCCTCTCACAAATCCGCGAGGTCACGGGCGGCGGGAGCTATCTTTCGCAGAGTGATCTTCGCGCTCATTTTGGGCTAGGGAAAGCGACAAAGGCGGAGACTGTCGAGGTCAAATGGCCCAGCGGGGTCCGGCAAGTATTTCACGACGTGGACGCCAATAAGTTCTATCAAATCCAGGAAGGCTCCGGCCAGATGACGCTCCAACGATTTGCGCGCAAAATCTCCAAAGGAGAGCCGCTTCCTTGAGGCTTCCCGCTATTCCAGGGTCCTTTGACTTTCTTCCACGCAGAGACTTTCTGCGAATCTTGCTCGGGACTGCCGCTATGGGAGGAATCTCACGGTCTAACCCTGCCTCCGAGAGCGCACTTTCCGCATTCTCCGAAATACCTTCTTCCGCCAGCGGAATTTCCTGGTCTCACGTAAACGGCCGCTCCCCCGATATGTACCTCCCTGAAACGACTGGAGCGGGCTGCGCTTTCCTTGATTACGACAATGATGGTTGGATGGACCTCTATCTTGTGAATAGTGGCGCCTGCGACTTCTACAATCCCAGTCCGCCTTTGCGTAATGCCCTCTACCGCAACAATCGCGATGGTACGTTCACGGACGTCACCGAAAAAGCTAACGTCCCGGGAAACGCGTACGGCATGGGCGTGGCCGTCGGTGATTATGACGGCGACGGTTTTTCGGATCTTTATGTCACCCAGTACGGCCACAGCGTTCTCTATCACAACAATGGCGACGGAACGTTCACTGACGTCACTGCAAAGGCCGGTGTCGCTGCCCCCGGTTGGGCTACCAGCGCCGTCTGGTTCGACTACAACAATGACGGCCGCCTCGATCTCTTCGTCTGCCGCTTCGTTGATTTCAGCAAGTCCAAGAATCAATGGTGTGGCAACCGCACCACCCATGAGCGCTGGTATTGCATTCCGCGAGTGTACGATCCCATGCCCTGCTGGCTCTTCCGCAACAACGGCGACGGTACTTTCACCGACGTCAGCAAGGAAAGCGGCATTGCCAGTTTCATGGCCAAGGCATGGGGCGTCGTCGCCTGCGACATCAACAACGATGGCTGGCTGGACCTGTTCGTCGCGAACGACACGGTCGCCAACTGTCTCTTCGCCAACCGCCAAGGGAAATTTGAAGAAATTGGCTTGGTCTCCGGCGTCGGCTTTAGCTCCTACGGGCGTCCGCGTTCGGGGATGGGAGTCGATGCCGCCGACTACGATCAGGACGGCTGGATCGATCTCTTCGTTGCGAATGTCGATCAAGAGATGTTCTCGCTCTACCATAACAACAGGGATGAGAGCTTTCGCGATGTCGCGCTTCCCACAGGAATCGGCTCGGCGACAAAACTTCTCAGTGGTTGGGGACTGAAGTTTTTTGATTTTGATAATGATGGCGATATGGATTTGCTGCTCTGCAATGGCCACCCGGATGATCATATCGAAGGGCACGTGACCGGCGTGACGTACCGCGAACCCATGCTGCTCTTTCGCAATACGCGTAATGGTTTTAAAAATGTCAGCGGTCAGAGCGGCCCGATTTTTTCGCAGTCCCTGTCCGCACGTGGCATGGCGCTCGGTGATTTCGATAACGACGGTGCGGTTGACGTGCTGATCGCGATTAACAACGGAGCGCCGGTGCTGCTTCGCAACAATGCGGGAAAACAAAACCACTGGCTCGGCGTGAAACTGGTGGGGGAAAAGTCCAATCCGGACGCTATCGGCGCCGTTGTCACGTACCAGGCCGGAGATTTGAAACGCAGGCGCGAGAAAGTCGGCGGAGGCAGCTATCTTTCTTCGCATGATCCCAGAATGGTGCTGGGCCTGGGAAAGCGGGGAAAGGTGGGCTGGCTCGAAGTGAAGTGGCCGATGCCCGGAAGTACGACGCAGCGTTTTACCGGCCTTCCGATAAATCGCTACATTACGATCGTGGAGGGCCAAGAAAATTGGAAATAGGCCGAAAGCGAATGTCAATGGATCTTCCGAAGCGCCGAAAATAAACCGCGCAGCCGTGGAGAAAGAAGGTCCCTTCAGGAGTTCAGAAACGAGGCAAGTTCATGGTTGAAGCGATCTTGATCCTCGATGTTGGAGAGGTGCGCGGCATTGAGTTCAACGTACCGTGCGGCGGGAATCTCTTGCGCTAGAAAGCGCCCGTCGGCCGGAGGCGTGGCCGGGTCATGCGCCCCAGAAATCACCAGAGTTGGCGTGCGAATCTTGCCGAGTTGTTCGCGGCAATCGAAATCGCGAATGGCGGCGCAACAGGCAGCGTAGCCGTCCGGGTTTGCGCTCTCGATCATTTTCAGCGTGCTCGAAATCGTTGCCGGCGACTTCTGGCGGAAGGCGGGCGTAAACCATCGCTCGACTACCGCCGAAGCGACCGATTTCATTCCGTTTTTTCGCACGGTTTCGATACGAGTATCCCAGGTTTCGCGGGTTCCAATTCTTGCGCCCGTGTTGCACAGCACCAGCTTGTTGAGGCGTTCAGGCGCATTAATTCCCAGCCACATGCCAATCATTCCACCCATGGAGAGACCACAGAAATACGCGCGGTCCAGACCCTGTGCATCCAGCAATGCAATAACATCTTTCGCAAGCAGTTCGATCGAGTACGGTCCCGGTGTCGACGAAGATTGACCGTGGCCTCTCGTATCGTAACGAAGGACGCGGAACCTCTTTTGGAACACGGAAGCTTGCGGATCCCACATGGAATGATCCGCGCCTAGCGAATTCGAAAACACTAGGGCGGGCAATCCATTTTGGCCTTCCAACGGATAATGAATCCGCGCTTGTCCAGACTTAAGGATGGGCATCGAGCCTAGTCTTCTCCTTTAGGAATTTTGTTTTGCTCACGGCGTGCCAACGTATTGGCAACACCGGCTCATAAAGCCCGATGCTGCTAGACGCGCTCCAGGATCAGGGCGATTCCTTGGCCCACACCGATGCACATGGTGCAGAGCGCATATCTGCCTTTGATCCGCAAGAGTTGATAA
>Ga0209266_1000377_pt1 | contig 35716 bp, 29 predicted proteins | sample GraSoiAngelo_132_FD_185889 | JGI IMG/M metagenome (GOLD analysis project Ga0209266, IMG submission 185889) | Grasslands soil microbial communities from the Angelo Coastal Reserve, California, USA - 14_0929_02_40cm (SPAdes) (version 2) | ecosystem: Environmental > Terrestrial > Soil > Grasslands ...
CGTAGAGGATCAACTGCTGGCTTGTGAGAAAGGCGGTGCCTCTCGGAACGTTGTACAGGTCCGTGGACTTGGTCAAGTATGGCCGTCTTGGCTACAGAACGTGAGCTTCTTCTAGCTTGTGCTTAGCGGGCGACCTACGACTACTAGCATGTAGTCGATCACAAGCCATGCAAAGTATGCTAGTGTGCACGAGACGAGAGCAGATGATTCCTAGAGTATGGGCTCATGGAAACCATGTGCTCCCAACCGCGGGGCTCTATGCTCCGCATCCGTCCTCTGGACAGCACTCTCACTTCCCCTCTGCCCGCTTCAACTCTGCCGATTCTTATGAGCGAGGGAATTCTCTTCTTCAGGTCAGAAAACGCGTCACGGCGAATAGCCACCACCAGCTCGTACTCTTCTCCTCCATACAGAGCGAGATCCTCCGCTCCTAGACTTTCTCTCCTGGCGAAGACTTCGGCCTCCGGCGCCACAGGAATATTTTCCAAGAGTATGTCGACCCTGCTCAGGCGTGCGATCTCGTGGAGGCTCCATGCCAGCCCATCACTGGAATCGATCGAGCTGTGAACAGCTCCGCTACGGGCGAGCTTGAGGCCCGTTTCAAGCCTCGCCATGGGGTGAGTTACTGATTCTACCAGCTTCGAGAATCTCATTGCAGATGCCTTGTTCTTCGCGAGGAGGATTCTCAATCCGGCGGCTGTCTTGCCGAAGGTTCCCGTGACCGCGATTACGTCGCCGGGTCTTGCTCCGCTTCTTCTGAGCATTCTCTTCGGCTCAGCGAGCCCGAAGCCAATACAGTCGATTACAAGATCATCTGACTCACCGGTATCTCCCCCCAAGATCCTGCAATCATACTCTCGCGCAGCCCGGTTCAGACCGTTGGCTATCTCGTTAACTATCCGCGGCCCAACGGGAGGGGTGAGCCCGAGAGAGATCAGCAATCCCAAGGGTTGAACTCCTTTGGCGGCGAAGTCGCTGACGGTTGCGACAACCGCCTTTCTGGCAGCTTGTTCGAGACTCATGCCTGGTGGAACATCGGTGTGTCCAAACAGCATGTCCGTCTTCAAGACGATCCATCTGTTGCGTGAGAAGGGGAAGACGGCTACATCGTCGTCGAAACCGAGCGGAAGTGAGGGTTGTGATGTTGCGAACCTTCTTGTCAAGATTCGTATGATCTGCCGTTCTCCAAGTCCGGTGTTAGTCATTATGCGCCGTTCGATGGTGGGTGAGTAGGAGCTTTAAGTCAAGTATTAGCCTCGCACCTATTTGGTGCCTCGGTGGCTCAGCCTGGTAGATGCGTCTCGCAACAGAGAGCATCCGCCTCGTAAGCGGAAGGGCAGAAACAATGCCCCGCAGGGTCGCGGGTTCAAACCCCGCCCGAGGCTCCAAATCTAAAGGTCCCGTGTCGATCCTGGAACGAGTCAGCTCAAACCTGGAATCTTCGAGGAGTGGTCCCAGCCGAATCTATTCCAGATAATTCCAAGATCGCGCTGGTCAGATCGAGGCTGTCACCGTGCAGTTCGCTTCAGGGTTGAAATCGACTATTATCCATGGCTGAGACTCATTCTTCTGAGCCTTCGCGCGGGGATCCATGGATGAGCAGCGCATCGGATTTCAAGGAAGCAACCTTCATCGTCGGAAAACTGGTTCGGATCTCGAAACGAAAAGCAGAGATAGAATCCGAGGATGAGGACGGAGAATTATCTCTACTGAAGGTCAGATTGGCCGACGACGTGAACCTCGACATTGACGCGATTGGTGAAGATGTGAAAGCAGTTATAGTCGATGGGAAGGTTGCCCGGATAACCCCGATAACCGGAAATCAGGATAAGCCCGAGGCCTAGCGGAACTTCTAGCCTACGCTGTCTTCTTCAACCACGACTCGGTTCATTTCACTTTCTCTCCCAAACCCCGAAAAAAGAGGGTTGAACTGTCTCGTCTTCTGTCCTCTATGTGATGAACTCGTCTCTGAACATTAGCTGTAAGTTTGCTACCGGGTTGTTAGCCTCGACCCAGTAGACACCGAGCGCCGAGGTCGAGCTATTGATCTGGCCAGTATTGTAGTAGCTTCCTATCAGAAGCGCAGAGTCCCCGTCTGGTACGGTACAGAGCAAGCTCTCGCGCCAGTCTCCAGGCGTTCCAGAATACTGGACGATCCGGTTCGACGCATAGTCGTAGTGGAGGACGTACCATTCTCCTCGGAAAGAGTCGTAGCTCGCAGTCCAGACCGGATCAGTACTATTTCCAAAGGTTGCAATAGTCTCGGGAGCACTCCAAGAGCCTGTTCGGACTGCGAACTGCAAATTCCCGGTGCCATAATCTTGCCAGACCGCATAGACCGTATTGTTCCCGTTCCCAAACCCAAACGCATTTTGAAACACGTATGTGTCGTCTGGATTAACGACCTCTTCCGAACCCCAGACACCACTGCCATAGAGCCTTCCTCGGAGATGGCCCAAGAAGGGCCAGAAGAGGACGTACATCTGACCAGCGGATAGCGCAACAAGGGAGAAACGCCAGTCATCGCTAACGCCTCTGAGAGGAGTGTCCTCCTCCCACGCGGAAAAGTTTAGACCGTCTGAATGGATCACGTACGGAAGACCAATAGCACCGTCCGCGTCGCAGCACGAGCTAACGTAGGCAATGAATACCTCTCCTGTTGTGCTAAGCCTCATCGACATGCCGGACCACTCCAGGCCTGTGGTTGGAGCCTTGACGGTTGTCTCAGGTTCCCAAGCAATGGTCCCGTTAGAGTCGAGCGTTCCTTCCCTGAACATCATCGCTTTCCCAAGGGTCTCATAGGACCCATCGTAACGGGCATAGAACACGTGGGTTCCGTTGGTTATGACAGATGGGGTGTTCGCACTTACAACACCGAGATTATACGTGGTCCAGGCCGCACCGTTCGTACTTGTCGCGTAGTAGAGACAATTCGCAGAAATTGCTCCACAGCTGGTCCAGTTGAGGTAGAAGATCCAGTGTCTTCCTTTGGCGTAGAATCCGATGCCGTCCCATGGATAGACGAAAGGCTGTGTCACGTGGTTGAGGAATGCAACATGGTTACCTGACTCGAAGCTCTTGAAGGTTATCAGATTCCCCCATTCACCCAAACCAATCGAGCCGTACACTCCTGCACCCACTGTACTCGTCCACGGAGCTGCCGGCCAGAGTAGACTACCGAATCTAGGACTGTTCTTGTCTTCATAGTTGACCAGTTCCTGGATGTAGTGTAGACTGACTGCAGTGTAACCGGCGGCTCCCTTCACAATCGCAAGCGCAGAACGCACGCACGTTGTGCCATTTACTGTCCCGCAAGAGGTGCCGCCTTCCGTGTTGAGAATCGGCCAGCCAAACCTGGTGTTCACCGTCTCATTGACCATTGTCAGATAGTCGTCACGAGCAAAGATGTCGGCGGTGGTATCGTTCCAGTACGCGCTATGTGCGCTACCGTCAGGGGCCAATATTGCAAGCCCATAGTTCATGTATGTATGGAAACTCGCGAACACATGGTGCTCGGTGTCGTTAACGGTTGGATAGTCTAGAAAATATTGGTCGCGGTCCTTGTTGCATGTGAAGCTGCACATGTTCTGGACCACTACCCAGTGGGTATCCCCCACGTCGCGGTCTCTGTTCAGCCACGACTGATATTGCATCGACATGTAGGCTGTCTCGTTATCATCACACCGCACCGGATTCCGTGTACACCAAGCAGTATTGCTCATCGGGAATGACAGAGACGATGGTTCATTGAGCGGCTCCCATACTATCCGGTCGTAGCTGTTTGTGAACGCTCCAACGACTCCGGTGGGACCGCTGATGGTGCTGTTCGGACCGAACCAGAAGTTGAGCCAGCAATCGACGAGGGTCGAGTTTACAAGGTCCGTGTATCCATGATAGTCGACGATTATCCACAGGTTGAAGTATTGAGCGATTGAGATTGATCGCGCGAGTTGTATCGCGCTATAGTTGCCCATGAAATCTCGTGGGACGGCGTGGTTCAACCCGTACAGAACGGAACAGTACGGGGCGAAAGAGGCTCTGATCGCATTATATCCGAGCTGAACCTGTCTTAGGGCTATCTGCTCGAAGTTGCTCTGCTTCTCACTGGAGAACACGAGTGAGGCGGGGGCTGTCAAATTCTGCCCCGTATCCACCAGCCGGGTCCCGCCCCAGCCGCCCAAGACGGGGGCGGACGATGTGACCGAGGCATGGACCACAAGCGGTGGCGAAAATAGAATCGAGCTTGATACAGCAAGAGAAATCATGAAAAATGAAGTGAGAACGGATTTGAAGAAGTTTGATCGCCCCGCGAGAGTCACGATATTCGTCATTCACCTTCCGGCGAGATTCTAGACAAGGCTGGTCAAGACGGTGATGGTCTGGGACGTTGTGACGCTCTGACCGTTTGCGTCCGTGACCGTTAGGGTCACGGTGTACGATCCCGGCAACAGGTATGAGTGGCTTACAGATTGTCCGCTGCCGGTTGATCCGTCTCCAAAGTCCCACCTGTAACTGTAGGGCTGAGTACCTCCACTGGCGCTGGCGTCAAACGTGACTGGAAGTAGTGGTAATGGACTGGATGGGCTGTATGTGAAGCTGGCAGACAATGGAGGCGGTGGGCTCGTAACAGTGACTGTATTCTGAGACGTTGCTGTCTGCTGCGGCGAGCCACTATCCTTGGCTGTGAGAGTGACCGTGTATGATCCTGCTGACGAGTAGGTGTGGGTTACTGAAGAGCCTGTTCCAGTCGATCCATCACCGAAGGTCCAAGTGTAAGAGTACGGGGTTGTTCCACCAGTAGCACTGGCAGCAAACGTGACCTGTTGTCCTGCCTGAGGCGAAGAGGGGCTGAATGTGAAGCTAGCCGCCAGCGTAGGCGGTGGACTCGTGACTGTGAGGGTCTTCTGAGAAGTCGCCGTCTGCTGTGGCGAGCCGGTGTCTTTCACCATCAGTGTTACTGTGAATGATCCAGCTGACGAATACGTGTGTGCTACGGACGAGCCTGTTCCGGTCGAACCATCTCCAAACGACCAACTGAAAGTATAGGGGGCAGTCCCACCACTAGCCGATGCTGTAAAGGTGACCTGCTGCCCGGCCTGCGGCGATGACGGACTATATGTGAAACTTGCTGTCAGAGTCGGGGGCGGGTTGGAGACTGTTATGGACTGCTGAGACGACGCCGTTTGCTGTGGCGAACCACTATCTTTCACAGTCAGAGCCACAATGAAGGTTCCTGCAGACGTGTACGCGTGCGCCACAGACGAGCCAGTTCCAGTAGCTCCATCACCGAAATTCCAAGAGTAGCTATAAGGCGATGTACCTCCAGACACTGTCGCCGTGAATGTGACCTGCTGGCCTACCTCTGGAGAAGACGGGCTATAGGTGAAGCTCGTGGTTAGAGTGGGAGACGCGCTGCTGACTGTTACGGTATGCTGCGAACTCGCCGTTTGTTGAGGAGAACTACTATCCTTGACGGTCAGGGTTACAGTAAATGATCCAGGTGACGAGTAAGAGTGCGTCACAGAGGATCCTGTTCCAGTTGATCCGTCGCCGAAGGACCAGCTGAAAGTGTAAGGCGTCGTCCCACCGCTAGCGCTGGCTGTAAAAGTGACCTGTTGGCCAGCTTGGGGCGAGGAAGGACTGTAGGTGAAGCTAGCCGTTAAGGCAGGAGGCGTACTGGAGACGGTTATGGATTGTTGGGATGTCGTGGTCTGCTGCGGTGAGCTACTATCGCTAACGGTCAGTACAATTGTGAATGATCCTGTTGAGGCATAGGTGTGAGTTACAGACGAGCCTGTCCCTGTGGATCCATCACCGAAACTCCATGAATAGCTGTAGGGTGAGGTTCCTCCTGATGCTGAGCCGGTGAACGAAACTGTCTGTCCTACCTGTGGAGAGGACGGACTGTAGGTGAAGCTTGCAGAGAGTGGAGGTGGTGGGCTGGTGACAGTGACTGTCTTCTGAGAGGTTACTGTCTGCTGGGGCACCCCGCTGTCCTTCACCGTTAGTGTTACAGTGAATGATCCAGCCGAGGAGTAGGTGTGTGTTGCAGAGGAACCCGTTCCAGTGGAACCGTCTCCAAACGACCAGCTGTCAGTGTACGGAGCGGTCCCACCGCTAGCAGAAGCTGTGAACGTTACTTGCTGTCCAATCTGAGGTGAAGATGGACTATACACGAAACTAGCTGTCAGACCAGGAGGCGGACTGGACACGCTTACGGATTGCTGGGATGTTGCCGTCTGTTGAGGCGAACTGCTGTCCTTCACCGTCAAGACCACGTTGAACGTCCCTGCTGATGAGTAAGTGTGTGAAGTGGACGAACCTGTTCCCGATGCCCCGTCACCGAAGCTCCAGCTGAAACTATAGGGAGTAGTCCCGCCGCTAGCAGACGCGCTGAACGTTACCTGCTGGCCCACCTGAGGCGAAGACGGATTATAGCTGAAAATGGCTGAGAGCGGAGGCGCAAAGAATTCGGCCATGGGAGTAGCGTTAGCATCGTTGCTGGTTAGGGCCTGTAGGTTCCAGTTTACTTCTACCGTTCGAAGCCATGAGTAGTGGTTGTAAAGATTGGTTGTTCCATAGTTCGCTTTGGCCAGTGGGCCTGCCCAGACAGCGTAGACACAGTCCTCAGTAGTGCTCTGGTTCAGCGGACAGTAACCGTTCCCCTCATCGAAGACCACGAACAGAGCAGACCTCTGCGTAGTGAAAGTAGTGCTCTTGAGAATGTTCGGGACGAGACTGCTCAGATAGCCATCGCCGAACGAGACAGACTTGGAGCATAGGACCGTGCCATTCGCATATGTGAACCCGTGCATGTTGTCACAGTTGTTCGGTGTGAGCCACATGAAGTTGGGAGCAGAGCCCGAGTTCAAGTCGTTGATGAGCGGACAGACGGTCACAGAACAGCCGCTAGGATTGGCGAGAACAATCTGAGAGCAACGCGTAGGACTATTCACGATGTCAGTGAACCCGACGAACGGGTTATGCTCAGGAGTATACGGCTGATGATAACTCAGGTCACAGCCACTCGCCATGTTCTGGTTCTCCATGTAGCCCTTCCAAGTCAAGCCTGACGCTTCAAGCCTGTCAACGAGATTGGGACCGCTGAACGGCCAGGGACAGCCCGCAGAGCTGCAGTTGTCAGTGGTTCCGCCCAGCATAGCGAGATAGTCAGCCTGGCTGTAATGCGTCACGCCCAGATAGTGCGACCCTATAGCGTAGCTATTGGCCAGGCCCGCCATGTACGGTGCACCCATAGTGCTCTGACAGGGAGGCGGACTAGAACCGCATATCTCCTGCACACCATGATCCTCCATAATCACAACCACGACATGGTCAAAATAGGTCCCTGCAGTCGTCGACGCTTGTGTTGTGGCACCCGCAGACTTTGCGATGTGCGAGACGTCGGTAATGCTCAGAGTCGCCGCCAGGGAGATGAGAATGAGTGAGAAAAGTAGAGTCGAGCGCTTATTCAACATAGTACACTACTCACATAGTTCTCCAGACGAGCACACGTGAGACGCCCACGGCTCGTTTCTAGATACCATCCCGGCCTTCTCCGGATTGGAGGAATCCCTCTTTCCAAATATCGCGAGAGAAGACATGGGCACTTCGCTATGCCATTCATACCAGCGTTACGGTGATGTTCACTACTGTCGTGTGGGTCAACCCGCCGCTCGTGGCGGATACAGAGACAGCGTACGTTCCAGGTGTGGTGAGAAGGGACGCTGAGACCGTCAGCGTCACTGCGGTAGTGCCTCCCGCAGTCAAGGCCACGTTTGACGCACTAAGAGACGCGGTTGGGTCCGAAGGAGAAAGCCCTCCTGTAAGGCTTGTGGGGCTGACATTCGCCGTGAGACCCATGCTGCCTGAGAAACCGTTGATGCCTGCGAGCGTAAGCGTGGACTGGCGGGAGGAGCCGATCGGAATCGCCAGCGATGCCGGATTCGCAACTATACTAAAGTCTACAATGTCAACGCTTAAAATCATCGAACGGCTAAGATTTCCGCTCGTCCCAGTCACAGTAACCGCATAATCTCCTATATCGGATGACGCGGTGGTAACAGACAAAGTGGAACTATTCATTCCGCTTGCGGAAACTGTGACCGTGGAGGGATTCATCGTTACAACGGGTGCAGGTGCACTCGAGTTGGACTGTGATACTACTGTGGTCGTGAATGATATGCTACCTGTGAATGAGTTGAGACTGTTCACAGTGATGGTAGAAGAGGCCGACTGACCTGGCAATATTGCCAGCGAACTCGGACTCGCGCTGAGGCTGAAATCTGGGGACGTGTTTGAGATCCTCCACGCTGTGAGTGGGTGTATCTCCCATCCGGAAAAACTGTGCCAAGCGCCGGGCGCGTTCGCTGCCTCCGAGTCCCAGAAAACATATCCCTGCACGTCAATGAAGCAGGCCGCGGGTACTGGAGTCTTCTGGCAGTTGGGTGAAGGTTCTGCTGGCGTGGCCTGCGCCATTGCGTGCGGGTCGCAAGCAGTGTTGGGTCCACAGTATCCCGCCGCCTTCCAGTCGTGATCAAACTCCATGTGAATGGTATGCATGCAACCCGTCGTGTTCGTGGAGATGCAGGTAGCATAGCCAGGTGTGAATGCATTGAAAGTTGTATCGGAGAGGTTCATACCCGTCGGATACGAGCCTCCACCATTGACCGGATCGTAGTGAATTGCGTAGTCTTCATTCTTGAGATACATTCTCTGGATGTGGTGGATCTCCACGAACGCCGATACGACCTGTCCGTTAGCGTTTGTAATCGTGCACGGTGGACCAGGTGATACCCATCCCGGCGGAGTTGGGCCGGGTGTTAACCATCGCTTTGCAGACCCGACAGGCGACGTGGTCCCTGGGTAGAACATGCTACCGTTCCCCGTCGCTCCACCCATCGAGTTCGTCTGGCTCCCGAGGACCTGCTCGATCGTCACAACAATCGGAGCGCAGTTGACACTCGGATTCCATGAACCGCCCGTGGCTGCAAGGGTACCGGACGCAGCCGAGGTCGGAATATACCCTAGATAGCCATACACCGATAGGACTATGAGGAAACAGGAAACCGCTACTGTTGCAATTCCCCTTCTCAAGAGAAGGCCCATCCAGCGCTCCGTCAACTAACTCGCCCTATGATTGCTACAGAGGAGCGCCGGATATTTGAGCCGCGCGTCTACATCTGTTTAAGTTATGGGCCGATGAGGCTAGTTGCACACTTTAGACACCGAAAGTATGCGTTTCAAACACAACAGCCAGCCGAAAGCCCGGATATAGAAAGCTATACTGAACCATCGTCTGCAATCCAGACCAAGCCCTGGCCAACCCCACCGATACCTCTATGCGTGTCGAATAGACATCGCCTACAGGCATATTGGAGGGTCATCGGGTGAGGGGCTGAACACGGGCTCGAGAGCGCCGTCTGATTGTAGCTGTGATTATGGTCCCGAGAAGGACCGAGCCAAAGAAGATGACATAGACGATATTCGCAGAGACGGCTGAGAGCAACGCAACCCAAGGCCCAGATATGCCGGATGACGGAAGAATCTCCACAGTTTTTGTCAGACTCGCCCCGGAGCCGGGCATGCCATCTACCGGACCAGCAACGGCCGCGATGACATAATTTCCAGCCCGCCATCCCTCTGTGTTCCAGAGAAACGGTACGACTCGTACCTCATGTACAGAAAGGTTTGCAACAGGCTTCGATCCGATCGCGGTCTGGTTTGCGTAGACTGTAACGTTGAAAGTTTCGACCACGTTCCCCTCGTTCCTGATGCTAACATTGATCTGCACGTTGCTCCCGAGCGTTGTAGCATTGGTTGAGGAGAGGTCTGCCACGACGACCATGTGAACGATGGGGGCGAAGATAGCGGTAACTAACTGATCATTGTTCATCTGAAGCTTTAACGGATTGTTTGAACCCAGCTGGTTATTTTCAACCAGCCACTGGGCGAGAGTGTTGTTCGATTGCGGTATGGCCGAGATGTTGACTACGGTTCCTGCTATGAAAAGATAGTTCCCTGCCGCAGGAAATGTCGATCCTGCACCGGAACTATCCAGAACCAGGCTGTAAGTGGCGAATCTCTGCCACGTGATCTGTTCCGCATAGCCTCCGGGAGCAAGGGCTCCCAAGGCTCCCGCGCCTGGACTGGATGACCAGTCGCCCGCGGGCCACCACATCCAGTTGATCCTCTGCGGCGCGTTGTTCTCTAAGAGCGTGGTAAGGGTCTGGATGAAGTGCAGGTTTGTCTTGCAGTAGCCCGACGAACCTGTCAGAACCAGATCCGTGCATGTATTAGTTATCCCGTTTACTTTTCCTTCCGTAGCTCCGGGACCGCCCTCGGTGTTTAGCACTGGAAACGTGGTTCTCTGGGTGCCGTTCGACATCGTGTCATAGAAATCGTGGGCGAGACTTTCAGCCGTCGCGTTGTTCCAGCTGCCTTGATAGACTTGGTATGACATGTACGGGTGTAGGCTTATGAAGATCCTGTCAAGTGGATCCATAACCGTTGGATATCCGGAGACTGCAGCGGAACAGTCTCCGTTATATGTTGGGCAGAAACTGCATGCATAGCTACAAATGTTCTGAACCACGATCCAGTGGGAGTCGCCCTGGCTCCGAGTCTGATTGATGAAGGCCTGATATTCCGAATTGAGCGTTGACATCGCAGCCGTTGCGTTGTTGTTGTTGAAGCACCCCTGACTCAGGTTTGTTCCCGCGTGATTTGGGCAGTACGCTGGCTCGTTTTCCGGCTCCCAGATTATCTGGGAGTAACCATTACTGAACTGGCTCGTTACGCCTGACCAGAAGTTCAGCCAGCACTGTTGGACTGTCTCTCCATTGGCGATGGTCGTCGTGTTGAACACGTCACTATAGCCATGATAGTCGACGATGATCCAGAGGTCGAAGGTCTCCGCGATCCTAATAGCTCTCTCCAGTCTCGTCGAGTTGTACCTGCTCAGGAAACCGTCCGGGTTTGTGCAGTAAGGAGCAAAGCTTACTCTCATAGCGTTCGAGCCGCTCTGTACAATACTCCTGGCAAGGATTTCCTGATCGCTCGCACTCTCGCCTGGAAAGACGACGCTCGGAATCGCAACGCCTAAATGCTTCTCATTCTCGATGAGCCTTGAACCTCCCCAGCCGACCATTGAGGGAGGCGTGACCGTTCCGGCCGCCGTCTGAGCCACATGTGGTAGGTTGATGAACACTGACAGCCAGAGAATTAGGGCCGCTAGTGCAATACTCTTAGATGGCACCAATATTTTCCTGAGAGGCATGGCCTCCCGCGAGCGGATCGTCTACCGCAGCGCTTGAGCATGCAACACCCGCCTAGGATAGCATTCTCTCGGCTATTACTTGAGTCGCATGTACATCTCTCATTGCAAACGAACACAAGGACACACAATAAGCGGGAAAAGAGGCAGATTATTCGGAATCTTCGCGAACGTTATGCGGCATATGGCTTACAAGACCCTCCTGTCGAGAACACCCCGTCTCGCCCTCCCTTCAGCATATTTGAAGGTCAAGAGACCAACAACGAGAAGGGTCAAACTCCCCTTGGAGACTCAGACCAAGATAATAGAAGAGGGATCCGATGCTTGCTGGCGGAAGCAGAACAGCACGTGACGCGGGCTTGGTAGAGCCGGCAATTTCCGGAGATTCGAGTTGTCGGCCCTCGTCTTAACGATTCGGCTGGGGCATACATGGCCTTCTCATGATTCTTCGAATTAATCGCTCTCATCATCACAGAGTCTAGACTAGTCAAAGAAGGCAAACTGTCGTCTTGAACATCCGTCCTATAATTGCGGGGTTGATCAGGCTGGCTCGAATCCTGCGCATACCATGCCGTAGTAGCTGGGTACTTGATACGAGAGTAGCTGAGATTGTGAAGGGACGACTTCGGTGACTCCTGCCAACAGAGTCATCTGCCAGAGACTGTCGGGCTTGGCCCTTTCTACGAGCCTCGGGTCCAGACTTAGGAGCCGTTTGAGATCATTGTCTTGTATGGCGTCAACAACAAGGCTATCGTACCTGGACGCCGCGGGGCTATAGCCATAGGGACCCGACCGGGAGTGAGCGTGGGCTTGATCGGCGCTGGCAATGAAGACGAACCGTTTTTTCCTGTCCCTGCTCATCAACTTGCCCATGAGCTGTCCAAAGCGATAGTTTGTTCGAAGTGGAATCTCCCGAGAGGGCGCTACTATCACAATCTTTGACCTCGCCCTCTTCAGCACGAACCATAATGGGACGAGCGTGCCCCAATCCATCGGGATGTCTGACGCAGGTCCTGAGGCGGTTCCATAATTGGCTCCGACCACTGGGAGGCGCTCTGCCTCCGACTCTCGAACAATTTTCTCCGCGAACTCTCTATCGCAACTTGCGCGGAGAGAAACGGAGCGTTTCGAAGAACCCTTCAGTTGGCCTGAGGAGTTCTCGGACGTGACCACGGCGATCCTTGCCAAGAGCCGCAGATTGTGAGGGCTTGCAAGGACGATCGTGTGAGGCCTGACTCTACTAATTCTACGCGCAAGGACCCGCATTGCTTGGCGAGTCTCCTCGAATCTGGGCAACATCGAGCTTGACGCAAGCTCCGGAATTATCTCTCCTCCGTGAGGAGCAATGCATGAGTAGACCAGCGTCATCCGGGATCAGCAATTTCGCTCTAGCAAACCGAAGTTTAAGCTATTGGTGGTCCCAGAAAAAGCCGAGAGTGAGAGACGCTCTGGACATGAGAGTGCACAAGACCATCGTCAATCCCTAGATATCCTATTCCACCGGAAGATCCAAAACGAGAGCTTGGAGGGCAAAAGGATTATACGGCCGATTGACCGCCAGTTCCCAATTAGGAACGCATAACAGCTTATGACAGAGCATGCTCCAATGCCGGCGCCCGCGCAGGCTCAACATGAAGTCGAGCCTCATGTTCAGCACAGGAATCGGATACCGCTAGCGTCTCCAATAATCGATGCTGAGATGAAGGAGGCGGCGCTCGCCGCGCTTGAGAATGAGAAACTTGTGATGGGCGAGAGCGTCCACAAGTTCGAAGAAGAATTCGCCAGATTCTGCGGGACGAAATATGCGGTTTCGACAGCTTCAGGAACGGCAGCACTATCGATCACTCTACAAGCCCTAGGCATCAGCCATGGCACCGAAGTGGTCACTACTCCCTTCTCTTTCATCGCAACAGCCAACGCGGTCCTCCACGCGGGCGCGGAGCCTGTCTTCGCAGATGTGGAAGACTCGGGAATAAATCTCAGTCCGGGCAAGGCTCGGGCGCGGGTCGGTCCCAAGACCCGTGCGATCATCCCGGTCCACCTCTACGGCCATCCTTCGGCCATGGACGAGTTTCTCGAGATTTCCCTCGAGACCGGTCTCAAACTCGTCGAGGATGCATGTCAAGCCCACGGGGCCGAGTTTGGAAGTAAAAGGGTCGGCTCGATTGGCGAAGCGGGATGCTTCTCATTCTATCCGGCGAAGAACATGACCGTGGGGGGAGACGGTGGAATGATCACCACGAACAATGCGGAGCTCGCAGAGGCAGCCGGGAGCATACGGGATTGCGGCCGAGACAAGAACAGCAAGTACTACATGGGCCGGATAGGTTATACTTCTAGACTCAACAGTGTCAACGCGGCGATTGGCAGGGTCCAGCTGAGAAGGCTAGATGGCTGGAATGAGGCGAGGAGGCGCTTGGCCGCCCTTTACAGAAGACATCTCGAAGGCGTAGATGGAGTCGTCCTACCTCCCTCTGAGAGGCAGGGCGAGAAGCCGGTCTATCACCTATTCGTAATCCGGACGAGAATGAGAGAGCAGGTGAAGAAGCATCTGGAGAAGAATGGAATCGAGACGGGGGTACACTACCCTGTGCCGATCCACCTTCAGACACCGTACAGGCAGGAGTATGGCTACATGGAGGGAGCCTTCCCGCTGAGCGAATCGCTCTCGAACGAGGTGCTGAGCCTGCCGATGTATCCAACACTGCAGGAAGATGACGTGGTCAGGATCTGCAACATTCTGAAAGACTCGTTGAAGCGTTAGACTGGCCCCAAGAAGTTGGATCAGTAGTCTATCTTCGTTTCAGTAGCGAAGAGGTTAGTAGAATCGAGGGCAGTAGTATTGCTGCGCCAACAAAGAATATGTTTTGTATTCCTTGGTTTCCTCCTTCCTCGGCCACGAATCCGCCTAGGATATTACCGACCGCCATCCCGATACTCAGGACGACACTGTATATCCCGTTGGCTGAGCCTCGTCTCGCCTTGCCAGATATGTCGCTGACGTAGCTGAGAATCGCAGGTGCGATTGCAGAGGCCATGAAGAAGAGCGGTGCAAGATACAAAGCATACTGGAGAAAGTTCGGAAAAGACCATCCGAAGAGGACTAGAAATCCGAGCTCGCCGATCGCGCCCATGATCATGATCTTTGTCCTGCCTACCTTGTCGGATATGTGGCCGAAGACTATCGCGCCTAGCGCAAATAGTCCGCCGATCACCCCGAGAAAGATTAGCATCTGTCTGGTTACTGTGAAGCTTGCACTCGCGAACGCCTTCGGCAATAGGAAGTACATTCCTAGAACAATCGTCTGGCCAAGCCAGACGGGAAGAACGGGCCGGAGCCGGGCGCCGATTCTCCTGTGACGGACCCCGGGCTGATTAAGCTCAAAACTTCTCACAGGCTCGACGAGAAACTTTGTTGCAAGAAGAGAGGTGGCGAAGAAGATTCCCGATGTCACCCAGAAAGCCTCAGACAGTCCATAGTGACTGTTTGCGAACTCGCTGATCAGGAGGGAGCCGAGACCGAAGCCGAGGCCATACCCGCCGAGGTTTGCGAGATCGAAGCCTCCCATCTTCGTTCCCCTGCTCGTCTGTTTCGTCGCATCGCCTAGAAGGGTGAGTGATGTGACGGCGGCCATGGCAGCGGATATGCCCATCAGAGCATGGAGTAGTGAAACATTCAACAGATTCTGGGTGAATCCGATAGCCGCGGTCAGAACCGTTATCGTCGCCATTCCTGCCAGGTGGAGTCTCTTCCTGCTCACCCTGTCGGCCAGTCGGCCAACGGGCATTGCAGAAAGCGCCTCGGCAATCGGATACAACGCGAGAATTATTCCGACCTGGAACGGTTGCGCGTTCAAGTAAAGAGGGAAGAGTATGGTTATTGAGCCGAATCCTATCCGGGTGAGGAATACTGCCAGGTAGAGGTATAGAATCATCCTTAGGCCGATCTTCTTGGGCATGGCAGTATCAGTGGCTACAGGTTGACCGTTCCGGGTTCTGCTCGTAATAGGCTATCTGGTCCATGGAGAGATATGGACGGGGGACGGACCCTTGCAGATACGCCCCCGACGAGCCTGAGCTTCTAGAACTTGCGGGATAGCTGCAGAAGGTTCAGTCCAACATTGCTGTCTTTTGCTTTCTCCAGCTTTCCGGGAAGCGTGGCAAGATTAACCTCTACCATGTTGGCCAGAGACCCCTCCTCCAAATGTCCTCCGATGACCGAAAAGTCCCGTCGGCCCAACGTCGCATGCGCGTGGGGCAGGGCCTGCTGGTTCATCGTCGACACGTTCCCTGATAGGGTGAGAATCTCCAAGTCCTCGTCAAACGTCTCGTACTTGTAGGTCCTAGTATCCTTGAAGTCGTAGTGGCCGAGTTTCGCCCTGTACAGGGATCCTATACCCTCGAAGAAGGCTGCACGTATTTTCTGTGAGTCCGCGAACTGTTTCAGCGTCTTCAATATGTCCTCCCCCTGTTCTAGGCGAAGGACGAAACTGGATCCCTGTTCAGTGTAGAGCATCGCGCGGCTCCGATAGGATCGTCAAATATTTCTCCGTAGGCGGTATCCTTCAAGACGATAGTGGGACCGTGGCAGAGCCGTAGGGAACAATGGCCACGTCCCGGTCGTACAGTTTCGAATCGAGCGACCTTAACGCATCGTCTATTGTTCTGTAGAATCTGATCCGGGTCTTGCCAAGGAACTCTTCCACAGCGGAGGGTGCCTTGGGGGAGACTACGAGGAAGTCGGCTTTTGGATCATCCAGGGCGAACCGGTTCGGCTTCTGCGACGCCTCTGTGACTTTTCCTGCCTTCGCTCTCTTCTTCAGATCCTCCACGATCGCCGAGGGCTCCATCTTGCCATAGGTCTCCATCTCTCTTCTGAAAGCCTCACTCCCAATGCCGTTCTCGAGTGAGGCGAGGAGGACTATTGCGGGCTTGGGCTGGCTTCCTTGAGGGACAAGGCCAGTTGCGAAGGCGGAGGCCTTGAAGGCCTGGTACAGGTTCTGGCCCATGGGCCCGTCGGCTCTCGTCAGGACCAGGGGTGAGGGGCGTGACTGGACGGTGTGGGCTCGACGGGAAAAGTTTTCTGCAAGTTGTTGGTGGGCGAGATTCGGGTCTCCGTAGGCCGCCTTGACCAAGGTGCCGTTCTGGTTATAGACGAAGTCTAGAATCCTGTGCTCGATCTTCATGAAATCCTTGAGGATGCCTGGGACTTCGTTCATGTCCTCGCGTAGCAGGTTTCCTTTGATCATGAGTTCGCGACAGCCGGGGTTTCCGATCACGTTTCCGTGGTTTATGGTGATCGTCTTTAGGCCCGAGCAGCCGGGGAGGAGCGCTTTGGCGCCGCCCTCGTAGCCTGCGAAGTAGTGGGGCTGGACGTTCAGCGAAGAGATGAGGAGATCACGGTCGAACAGTTCCTTGTTCAGCTCTACGGGAGTTCCTCGGCCGGTGACGCCGATCCACTCGTACTTGCTTGACGGATTCTGAGTCGAACTCACCCTGATGCCCTTCTCGTATTTCCTATAGATTTCATCGCCTAGAATGTTTCGGATGAACGACATGTCTGCGGGAACGTGGGTGCCGCAGGCGAAGATGATCTTGATATCATCAGTCTTGGGCTCGATGAGGTTGATCAGGTGTCTGATGAAGGGAGACTGTTTTCTGGTCGAATCGCTGAGGATTACAGCCGGGCTCCAGCCGTTCTCTCTCTCGAAGGGCTTGGCTCCGACCGGGGAGGCCATCGCCTCCCTGAAGGCTAGGTCAACGGGCTTGCTTGGTAGGGGGCCGGCCTGGACGTATCGAAGCTTGTCCGGCGTGAGAAGCTTGCTACCTCCGAACTCATCCAAGACCGAGAGGCTGACTGTGGTAGTCAAGGACGGATGACTGGGAAAATGGTCCTTTTCACGATTTAAGCGTTAACGAATGCGCTTGAATGCTCGTGTCTTTTGCGTCAAAGAAAGGGGACCGCCCTGGGTTATCAGGGCGGGGTATACCCGCGGCTCGAGCTGGAAGTCGTGGTGGTTGTGCTCTTGTAGGTGAATCCTAGGAATCCTCCGATGAGGCCTAGGATGAGGCCGATGAAGTTCATCGACAGTATGGAGAAGACGAGCACTAGTGTGCTGCCTAGTTTTCTCTGGGCCGCGTTGTTGTACAGCAACCAAGATCCTACTAGTACGAGTATCCCTGCGATGCTGCCCCAGATCAGGAGCAAGTCGCTCGGGAAGCCTGGTACGAGGAGCGATGTGATGGTACTGGCTATGAAGGCGCCGACGAGGGTGAATATCCCTGCGAGCAGTGATAGCGCGAAGGCTGCTGTTGGCTTTGGCTCTACATTAGCTGCCAAGGTCATCCCTACAAACCCCTCCCTGTCGAAACTATCAATCCACTGTAACCAGAACCAATGGGGAGTGTGAATCCACACCACTGTGCCGCAACATAGAATCGGCAAAACATGTCATGTCCCATGAAACGAGCCTTATTCTCGACTGCGGTCGAGAAAACCCTGGCTTCTTGTGCTGGGTTCCATCATGGATATACCAGCAGGTACCTATGGAGAGATTGACCCCGGCCTTCCCGGGGGGCACTGTCATAGATGCAGCGCAAGTCCGATGAGAATCTAACGAGAGTATACAATGCACTAGCGAACCCATACACCCGACGGATAATCCAGATATTGAGAGAGAATGGGAGGGCGGGTTTTAAAGAGCTGCACGACTCTCTCAGAATAAGTGTCGGCGCGCTTCATAATCACCTCGACACTCTGGAAGGGCTCGTGACGCTAGGAGCTGACAAGATGTACAGTCTCACAGACCAGGGACGAACGATCATTGATGCTCTAAGCGTCAGGGACCAGTCGGGAATTAGCAATTCCGCCGAGAATCCCGTACACGAATCACGTTTTGGATTTATCTTCCGCGAGCTTCTTTTCGGCAGAGCATTCTTTAACTATCTGAGCCAGGCTCCGGGGAGAAGCTTCCCGTTCGCCCTCACCGTGCTGGCGCTCGGCGGCTACATATCATTCCAGACAAACCTCGAGCCAATACTGCTGTTCTATCTCAAGCCGACGCCAGGAATCGGACAGGTGTGGTTTCTTCTCATGTTTCCACTCGGCTGGTTCATCACATTCGCAGTATCGGATCTTCTGTGCTATGTCTTCTTCCACAAGAGAGGAGGGGAGCAGATCCTCATTGGCAGCTCGGCTCTGTCAATGTTGCCGCTCTTGCTTGTACCGGGCCTAATTCTCTTTGTTCAACCCATTTCCGGTATTATACAGTCCGCGACGGCCATGACGATTCTCATCCAATTGGTTGTACAGATCTGGGTGATCTGCCTTCTTTCCCGCGCGATTTCAACAGCCAAGGGTCTCCGGATTGAACAGACTGCGCTCGTCAGCCTCGCTGTTATGTACATGAACATAACAGCGGTCATCCTGGCACTCCAAGTTGGACTATTCTAGAACTCTAGAATCGCTCTTCTTCAGGGTTCAAAACGAAGATTATTCCAAGACCCCGGCTACACCGAGGTTGTTATTTGTGACATATTTCGATCAATTAGGGTCCCCCGAATGAGATATCGGACCCTCGGCAAAACAGGGCTCAAGGTGAGCGAGGTTGGATTCGGAGCATGGGCGATCGGAGGCAACGCGTTTGGAAACAGCTACGGACCCACCGATGACACGACATCCCTTGAAGCTGTCACGAGGGCCATGGAGCTTGGGTGCAACTTCTTCGATACCGCAGACGCATATGGGCACGGGCACAGTGAAGAGCTTCTGGGCCAAGCCCTCAAAGGACGCAGGGACGATGTCGTCATCGCAACCAAAGTTGGGGCCGACTTTTATCACGATCCTCCAAGAATGAACTTCAACTCGGACTATCTCTCGTTCGCCCTTACAAAGAGCTGCGAGAGACTCCGAACTGACCGTGTCGACCTCTACCAGCTCCACAATCCTCCCATCCAGCTATTGAGGAGCGGAAAGATTTTCGAGGGCCTTGAGAAGCTGGTCGACGCTGGAAAGATACAATGCTACGGGATATCGATACACGATCCAGATGAAGGGCTTTTAGCGATGAAAAACGGACGACCAGCAACCATCCAAGTAGTATTCAATATGCTGCGTCAGGAGGCCAAGAACAGACTATTCGAGGCAGCCCGGCAGAACAACGTAGCAATCATCGCCCGAGAACCACTCGCCAATGGTTTCCTCGCCGGGAAAATTTCGGACGACTCGAGCTTTCCGCCCGGCGATATCCGGTTCAACTTCCCTCGAGACTATTTTCACTCCCTCGTAAAAGCCGCGCAAAAACTGAGATTCCTCGAGTCGAAATCGCGGACATTGGCCCAGGCGTCAATACGATTCGTTCTCGACCATAGCGAGGTATCGACGGTCATACCCGGTGCGAAGACCCGTCAGCAGACAGAAGAGGATCTTCAGGCCTCAGAGATCCCATCTCTTACGGGAGAAGAACTTCTAAGAATCCGAATCCTCAGAGACGAAGGATTCGCCTAGAATCCACAAGAGGGAATTCTACTCGACAAGATACCTCCTCAGACTTGCAAATAGGGAAAGTTACTCCCCCGAAGACGCTCAGGCCGTCTCGGAACAGATTCGGAAGATTCTGGGATCCAAAGAGAGCGCTAGCCACTTCCGGATAAGCACCCAAGCCTTGGAGTTCAACCTGTTCGCGCGAGACGAAGCCGAACTCCAAGAGAGAATTAGACTCCTTGAAGAACACGGACATAAGATTTTGTCGACGAAAATCTTAGACACTCCCCCAGTCGCGATTGGCGAAGCGGAGGCACTAAGCGGGGGCATCAACCTCTTCAACGAGGAACGATTCTGGGAATCCCACGAAGTACTAGAGAGCATATGGCGCGTCTCAGAAGGATCAGAGAAAGAAGCGTTGCACAGCCTGATTCTCATCGCCGCAGCATTTGTGCACTTTCAGAAAGGCGAGCCTGACATCTGCCTATCCGTGCTTAAACGGGCTACAACGAGAATGCCCATGGGATCGAGTCGCATTCCCGTAGACTTTACGAAACTTCGGCAGGACGTCGATTCTATTCTGAATTCGGGACGAATCCAATTATTCAAGATCTAAGGTGACGAATGACAGCCTCGCCTTTTCTACCGGAGTCGACTGAGAATCCCTGGCCTTCTTGGCCGGACAGGAACCATCCCCAGGAGACTAACTCTTTCGAAATAGTACTATGTCAGCGACGACCCAAACTGTGATGGCCAAACCCCCTGCTAAGAGAACTCCTGGGAATGGGTAGGCCCAGTAGAGTGCGATGCTGACTAACAATATGAACAAGACTACACCCACGTCCGAAACGAATCTCTTACTTGGCTGGTCCAACTGGCTTCGCGTTCTCCGAGGGCATTATCTTGCCTTACCTGTTTATGGTGAAACTTTCGAATTGTAGCTTAGATAAGCTCTATCCCAACGCATCCAGGAGCGGATTATCCGGTGATAGATCTCAATAGAAGGAGGATGTTCCGCTTTCTCTCCCTCATTCTCCTCTTGCTGTAATTGTACCACTCCGGTCCGTATGGAATGTACTCGCTTACTTTGAAACCGTCTGCGATCAGACCTGATTTTAGATCGTCCCTTATTCCCTTCAGCATTTGAAACTCGAAATCTGACTTGTGGTCATGACTCAGATTCTTTGCCTCGGCAATCATTTTCCCGTCATGAGTGGCGATTGCAAAGAATTCGCCTTGTTCGAATAGGAGATTCATCGAGCGCTCGTAATTCGCGTTGACGTCGCTTCGACGCTTGTAGGCGACCTCCCCGGTTTCCGGGTATGCTCCTTTCACCAGCCGTATCTTGCCCCCTCGCGGTAGAAGATCCTTGAGGTCGCTCTCGGTGCGCTTCATGTTCGCCTGCAGGCACATACCCAAGGTCTTGTGTGAATCCAGAAGCTCCCGGTAGGCCGCAACTGTTGCCTCTGTGTATGGAGAGTTTTCCATATCGATCCAGACAAACCGTCTCTCCCCTTCGGCCTTCTCCAGTATTTTGGAGAGTAGGCTCTTGAACAGTGGCGCCTCTAGTGCCAATCCTATCTGTGAGGGTTTGACCGATATGGTACCCTGAATCTTCTCACTCTGGATGACGTCTAGGAGTTTTAGATATTCCTCGGAGTATTCCTGGATGAGTTTCCTATCTGGAGTGTGTTCTCCGAGGCGGTTGAGTATTGCCGTTACCTTTCTGTTGTTCGCATCATGTGCTGCATTTACAGCGTCCTCAATTGTGTACCCTGCAATCCAACGCTTTGCGATCCGGTAAAAGAGACGCTCGGTAAGCTTTGTCATGCAACGAAGATCTCAGACTGTTCTTGATAGGAGCATTTCTCAAGTTCAAACGTTCTCAATAAAAGCTTCGAGGTCACTTGCTACCAAATCTTTTCTAGAATCCCAATGATATCAGCGGACTGTTCAGGGCTGCCAGCGTCCCGCACGATCGTCGAGAAGTCGGACTTTTCGATTCCATAGTCTCTCAACCTTTTAGAGAGGTCAAGCTCTCGAACAAGCTCTGCGACCCCCTCTGCTGCAGACATAGCCACTTCTTCCGGTCGCCCTTCCGTCGGCTTTGCCTCTGCTCTCGCGATGGCTACCAGTCGCTTCGGGTATCTTTTTGCTTCCATACGCATCACTTCCGCAAGCGTCAGACATGAGGTGATGCCGTGGGGTATGTTCCAAGTCGCGCCAATTACTCTACCAATGGCGTGGCTTATGCCTGTTCCAACGCTCAACGCTCCGGCGTCGGACAGCCATGCGGCAATCTGGCAGGCCAGCCTGAATCTGAGGTCTATGGGTTCTTGGAGTGATCTTTTGAGGTTCTGGAAGAGAAGTCGAATGGCTTCGAGAGCGAGAACATCAACGTAGGGCTGATGCCTCGGAGAGCATACAGCTTCTACTGCGTGATCGAGGCTCCTGATCCCCGTCGATGCCCAGAGCCAACTTGGCGTCGGGACTGTCAACTCCGGGTCTAGAAATATGAGTCCAGGAACCATTCGGACGTCTCGAAACCCGGTCTTTTTCTTCAGCTTCTCATCAGTCATTCCAGCAGCATGCGAGAACTCTGCGGCCGAGAGAGTTGTGGGGATGGCAAGATGGGGCAGGGAGTTGTGACGGAAGTTTTCCGAGATTTCCTTGACAACAATCTTGGTCGCGTCGATCGGGCTACCTCCTCCCAGGCTAACCAACGAGTCGGCCCTCGCTTCTCTTGCGGCTTTTGCTGCTAGCTTTATCCCGCTCTCTGGAGCGTGCTGTCTTATTTCGGAAAAGACACCCGCCAGCTTTCGTCTGGCAACTTGTTCCAATCGGACGACTAAGTCAGTCTTGTTCGCTATTGTATGTCCCGTTATCACGAAAGGTCTTTGCGATCCTATTCTGTCAAGCTCGGAGGCGAGCTTGTCTATGACTCCCTGTCCGAAGTGAACCCGCTCGATGGGCAGGTAGGTGTACTCGCCAGGTGCGATATCGACTTGTTCCGGCGACAACTTCGCGAACAGAGGAGGTTGCGACTGTCTAATTCTTGATTTGAGGCATCCAGCTGAAGGGGTAGTTGGGATCGTCCAATCTCTCTGCGTTATTTGTGACTCTTAGCGGTCGTTTGGTTTCAACCATTATCGCGAGTTCATTGGTCGAGTCTTTTCCGAGGCTCGCTTCTATCGCGCCGGGTTGGGGTCCATGGTGAACGCCTCTCCTGTGTAGAGTGTAAGAGCCTAGTTCTATTCCTCTGCGGCTTCCAAAGTCGCCGCTGACGTAGTATAGTATCTCGTCGCTGTCGATGTTGCTGTGATTGTAGGGTACTGGTATGGCTAGGGGGTGATAGTCGAGTTTTCGCGGCACGAATGAGAGCACGTCGAAGCCTGGAGCCTCGAACGTCTGATGGATAGGGGGAGGCTGGTGGACTCTGCCTGTGAGGGGTTCGAAGTCGTTGATGTTGAAGATCCACGGGTACAGGTAGCCGTCCCAGCCGACAACATCCAGCGGATGGAAGTTGAAGACGTATGACATGAGAGCGTTCTCCACTTTCATGAGAACCTCATGCTCGCCCGTCTCGCTGTGAGACATCAGTTTCTCTGGGTGGCGAAAATCGCGGTCGGAATATGGAGCGAGCTCGACGAGCTGTCCGTAGTCGTTCCGATAGCGTCGTGGTACCTCGATGGGACCGGCCGACTCGACTATGAGGAACCTGCTCTGTTTCGAGTCGAGGGTCATCCGATAGGTTGTTCCTCGAGGGACGATGATGAAGTCTCCTTCGTGGAAGGGAAGGAGACCGAACACTGACTCCAGCGTCCCCTTGCCTTCGTGGACGAAATAGAGCTCGTCCCCTTGCGCGTTTCTAAAGAATGAATCCATCGAGCCATTGGGACGGACTGAAGAGATGAATACGTCGTTGTTGTAGAAGAGAGGCTGACGTCCCTCAACCACATTGTCGGCCGATTCAAGGTTCTTCGTGCGGATGTGGTGGTGTCGGTGTGTGTCGGGTCTCCATTCGCTTACGTTTAGCTCTCTCAGCTTCTTGATCTGGGCGACGCCAGTGGGAGCGTGCTCGTGATAGAGTGTGGAGTAGACCCCGGAGAAGGCCTCTGTGCCGAAGATTTCCTCATGGTAGAGCGATCCATCGTCCTTCCTGAACTGCGTATGTCTCTTCGGGGGGAGTTCTCCGAGGCGCAGATAGCTTGGCAACCTGGTTCGACACCTACGATTTCGAGGACTGTATAATTCTGTTTCTTAACACGCCGAGCCGTTCTATCTCCAGTTCTACCTCATCGCCAGGCCTTAGCCATCGATGAACCTCTGTTCCAAGCTCCAAGATAGAACCGGTTCCAACGGTCCCTGAGCCGAAGACCTCTCCGGGATGAACCTCCACGGACTGTGATGCCCTCGCAATCATCTTTGGAAAAGTCCAATGCATGCTCTTCATGTTACCATTTGACAGTTGTTTTCCGTTGACGCGGGCTTTCATTGAGAGGTCAAACCTCCCAAGACCCGCTTTCTTGTCCTGCAACTCGTCGGGGGTTACTATCCAGGGTCCGAGCGAGGTTGCGAAGTCCTTCGCTTTTGCGGGACCAAGGCCTATCTTCATCTCCTTCTCTTGAATGTCGCGGGCGCTCCAATCGTTCATTATCGTATATCCTGCAATGAAGGATTCAGCCTCTGCTTCGGGAACATCTATCCCCGACTTCCCTAGTATGCAGGCTATTTCTAGCTCATAGTCGAGCGCTTTGGTGTAGGAAGGACATGGCACATCTTCGCCCGGCCCGTACACTCGACCGGGGTTGGAATAGTAGAAGGCTGGAAAATCATACCATTCCGATGGGATTTGAAGACCCCTCCTCGCTCTTGCCGCTTTTACGTGGTCTTCGAAGCTGTAGAAGTCTCTCAGGACAGGAGGGCGTGGAATTGGAGAGCGGATGCTTACCTCGGTCAGATTCTTGACGGTTCTAGGCATCTTCTCCGGGCCCAGGCGGTTGAAGATCCGCCAGGACAATTTCTGAAGGTCCTCCATGGCTTTCGTTCCACTCGCGACTAGGTCGAGAGTGGATGACAACTCAGATAGTTTTGTTATGCGTTTTGAGATCTTGATTTCGAGCCGGCTGCTTAGGCTTGGAATGTCTTGAAGGTCGAGGATCCAGTTGCCCCAGAGCAGTCCTGGTCGGGTCTTGGTCTGTTTTCCTGGTTCGCTGTACGTGACCAGCTTCATGCGTTGTTAGAGGTTGCCGCGCTTAGCTTGTTCTTGTTCTATCGACTCGAATAGGGCCTTGAAGTTCCCCTTTCCGAAGGATTCGCTTCCTTTTCGTTGAATGAGTTCGAAGAAGAGTGTCGGCCTGTCCTGGAGGGGTTTTGTGAATATTTGCAACATGTAGCCCTTCTCGTCTCTGTCGACAAGGATGCGGAGCTTCTTCAAGTCTTCAATCTTTTCTGACATTCCGCTGACGCGTTTTGTAAGCCCGTCATAGTAGCTGTCGGGCGTGTTCAAGAATTCTATCCCTCTCTGCTGAAGGTGGGAGACTGTCGATACGAGGTCGTCGGTCGCAATTGCAAGGTGTTGAACGCCCGCCCCTTTGAAATAGTCCAGATATTCCTGAATCTGCGACTTTCTCCTGCCGGGAGCAGGCTCGTTGATGGGGAATTTGACTGTACTGCTCGGATTATGGACGACCTTTGACCTGAGCGCGGAGTATTCGGTGCTGATGTCCTTATCGTCGAAGCTGATGAGCTGGCTGAAGCCAAACACTTTGCCATAAAACTCGACCCAGTACTCCATCTTCCCCTCTTCGACGTTTGCAACGACGTGGTCTACTTTCTGGAGACCTACTGGGTCCGCCTTTCCTTTGATGGGAATGAAGCCGGGGGCGAAGACTCCGCTGTACTGATCGCGTTCGATGAAGGTGTGTACGGTGTCTCCATACGCGGAGATCGCGCAGCCTTTCAGATATCCAGAGTTGTCTTTCAGGACTGTTGGATCCCTTATTCCTTTGGCGCCTCGCTTCACAGCCTCCTTGTAGGTCCACTCGACATCTTTCACTCGAAGAGCAATGTCCGCGACTCCGTCTCCGTGGGTCAGGACGAACCTGGCTATCGGATGGTCTGGGACAAGGGCGGATGTTAGGAGGAGGCGCATGTCGCCTTGCTGCATGAGATAGGAGGTCTTGTCCTTGACTCCGGTCTCGGGTCCGCTATAGGCGACGGGTGCGAATCCGAAGCCTTTCTGGTAGAAGTAGCTCGCCTGTTTGGCGTTTCCAACATATACTTCCACATAGTCAATTCCTTCAATTGGAAGAGGATCTGCTTTCATCGAAAGCCCTTGTAGAGCCCACTATCGCTCCAAAGGGGCTTTTAATTCATTCTCTCGACACGGGACGAGGGTCCTTTTGTAGAAATGCTATAGCTTGTGATTCTTCAAAAATTCAAGCACAAGCTCCTCGACATCGTCTGGGTCGTCTTCGGGGACGAAGTGTCCCGCGTTGAGACTGGAAAGTGTTGAGCCTGGAATCATCTTGGATATTCTTTCAGCGTAAGCGGCTCCCGCTTTGCCCGTGCCCCAGAGTACGAGTGTCGGAATCGATAGGTGTGTGACTCCCTGTTCGATCTCTTTCATCGGCCTGAAGCTTGGATGGAACGGCGAATCCGGGAACATTCGTGCAAAGGCCTGGTAGACTCGCTTCGACTCGTCGTCTGGGAAGGGTGCCCAGTACGCCTTCATTGTTTCCTCACTGACATTCTCTGGGTGTACAGCAGAATCCTTGATTATTGATGGAGTTATCTTAGAGGCAACGTTCGGCGGTACTCGAAAGTCGGTTGTAAGAAATGTGTTCATTATGATCAGCCCTGCTACATTCTGAGGGTTTCGGACGACGTACTGCAGGGCAAATGGTGCTCCCCAGTCATGCAGGATTAGAACAATGTTTCTCAGACCTAGTGACTGGATAAAATCGGATACGATTCGCGCATGGTGGGGAAAATCGTGCAGTGTTGGATTCGGCTTGTCAGACTTGCCAAATCCCATAAGGTCCAGCGCTAGAGCTCTGTGGGACGATGAGACGGAAGGAATGAGCTTCCTCCACATGTAAGACCATGCAGGGTTACCGTGAATCATTACGACCGGGCGGCCGCCGTAGCCCTCGTCGACATAGTGTATTCCTAACCCGTCAAGTTGGACCCATCGTTCGGGAAACGGCCATCCGTCGAAATAGGGCCAACCCTGCCTAATCATCCCGAGTCTCCCGATCGCCGTTATCTTGAGATTGTCGGGAAGTCGATCGGCAGACAATATAGGACTGTTGTAACTTGTCGACGCCGGATCTGATAGACGACAAGAAGATCGTGTAGAAACAATAATATTCCAACATTCAGCATCATGCGCCTCGGGTTCGCAAATTGGATTGGGGCTTACAGAATCGACTATCACGAATCATCAGGCCTGAAACTGGACGAACGGTCATGCTCGCCGTTGACCATGGATATTTCATGGGTCCAACGCACAAACTGGAAGAGCCACGTAAGACCATCGAACCATTATTGCCCTACTCGGACGCGATTATGTGCACTCGGGGGGTTCTCCGGACATCTGTTAATCCGAAAAGCCACGTCCCGATCGTGTTGAGAGTCTCAGGCGGAGCGAGCGTTGTTGGAGAGTCGCTGACGAACGAGACTATCACAACGTCGTTTCGGGAGGCGGTTCGTCTTAATGTTGCAGCAGTTGCATTATCGATCTTTGTCGGGACACCGCATGAGCATCAGACTCTCAAGAATTTGGGCCGACTCGTCAACCTGGGTGAGGACTACGGCGTCCCGGTACTAGCCGTCACAGCCGTCGGGAAGGAGCTGGAGAAGAGAGACGCAAGATATTTGGGACTAGCCTGTCGTATCGCGGCCGAGATAGGAGCCCACTTCGTGAAAACGTACTATTGTGAAGACTTCGCCAAGGTTGTCAAAGGGTGCCCAGTTCCGCTGGTCGTAGCGGGTGGGCCTAAACTGGAGACCGAGCTGGACGCGTTCGAGCTCGCGCACGAGGCAGTCAGCGAAGGAGCGGTCGGAGTTGATATGGGCAGGAACATCTGGCAGTCCGAGCATCCAGTTGCGATGATCAAGGCCATCCGTGAGATTGTCCACAATGGTGCAAGCGTGAGAGAGGCACAGCGCCTCTATGAGGACTTCAAAAAAGCCGGTAGTCCGTTGCTGGCAAAGACTCAGACACGCTGAGCTCCTCTTGTCGAGCATGTAAAACAATCGAGTCTTCAAACCGGAGCGTAGATCGAGTTGACAAGAAAGCTGTACTGGGAACAGCCCTACTCGCAAGATTTCACGGGAAACGTGATCTCAGTGGATGGACCTAGGGTCGAGCTGGACCAGACACTGTTCTATCCTAGAGGTGGAGGAGTGTCACCCGATACTGGAGTTATGGACGGTGTCAAAGTCGTCGAAACGACAAAGGATGGAGAGAGGATATTGCACACTCTAGAATCCCCACCAGGGTTTCGTCAAGGCCAGACGGTGACTGGAAAGGTGGACTGGGATCGAAGACATCGATTGATGAGGATGCACACAGCAGGGCACCTGCTGAGCGCTCTCTTCTACTCTCGAGGCAACTGCAGAATAACGGGGAACCAGATTGATGTAGATAGGTCCCGGATGGACTTCAACCTCGAATCGTTCAACCGCTCACAGATTGAGACTTTCGTAGACGACGGAAACAGGCTGATCAGTAATGATGCCCTGGTCAAGACGTACTTCCTCGATCGGGATGAGGCGTTGAAACTTCCTGAAATGGTCAAACTTGCAGAGGCTACTCCCCCGGCAGATGACAGACTTCGTATCGTCGAGATTGCTGGAATAGACAAACAGGCCGATGGCGGCCTTCATGTAGCACACCTAAAAGAGATAGGAAAGATCCAACTATTGAAACTGGAGAATAAGGGAAAGACGAATCGACGATTGTACTATGATGTTACTAGCCCGTAGCAAGAGCCGAAAATCAGCATCATTTGTCTAACCTCAATGAATCGGGTTTTTATCTCAGCCTCTCCGCGCAATTTAGGAAGCACTAGGGTTTAGGCGATCGCTCAAACCGTGAAACAATATTCGTCCCAGCGTGAGGCACGGATTTGATCACTTTCAACAGGGCTGGCAAGAGATTCGGCACGCTAGATGCCGTCAAAGACTTCTCCCTAGAGATTCAGGATAGAGAGATTCTTGGACTGCTGGGTCCGAACGGCGCAGGTAAGACTACTCTAATGCTCATGATGGGAACCGTCTACCGCCCGACCAGCGGAGCCATCTCAGTCGATGGACTCGACGTGGTTCGACATCAGAACGACGTGAGGAAACTGATCGGCATCGCCTTCCAAGACCCGCGGGTCGACGGGATACTTGGGGCCTTTGACGTTCTAAATTGGCATCTCAAAATGACCACCGGACTCAATAAAGAGGAGAGAACGGAGCGAGTCGAACAAGTCCTGCGAGCCGTCGACTTGTGGGACGCTAGGAAGAAACGGACATGGCTCATGAGCGGAGGAATGCGAAAGAAGGTCGAGGACTGCAAAGTTCTGGCTCAGCGTCCAAAGATTGCAGTGTTTGACGAACCAACAGCCTTCCTTGACGTTCCGAGTCGTCTTCTGATGTGGAAGATGATTCGTGAACTCAGAGAGGAAGGCTCCACAGTGATCGTTGCGACTAACATGATGGATGAGGCCGAACGGTTGTCCGACAGAGTGGCAATTGTGAATCTCGGCAAACTGGTTGCCACCGATTCACCTGAGAGGCTGAAAGGCACAACGAAGGGGGGAGAGGTGTTAGAACTCACTGTTGGAGATGGGCAAGCATTTCCACGTGAACTGCTAGCACAATTTAGTGAGGTACGAGACGTAACTCAGATCGAAAACAAAGTAACAGTGTATCTCAGCTCCGGCAGGCTCTTACTACCTAAGATCGTTGAGACACTCACCAACAAGGGCGTTAAGATCGACAGCGTGCACTTGAAGGAGGTCACCTTGGAAGATGTCTTTCTCAACTACACAGGTCAAAGACTCGAATAGCCTACCAGGTGGAGACTCTACCTCCCGCCTCGTCCTCCAGATGGCCCGGAGGGACATCTCAACACTATTCCGCACGCCCTGGATCATAATTTCCCGAAGTTTGGCGTTCATCGTACAGCTATTCGTGTTCGCCTACCTAATCAGCGGATTCGTCGTAAAATTCCCGAACTACTTCGAATATTACGCGGTAGGAAGCGTAGTTGGAACCATAGCCTCGATCTCCTTCATCATCGGATACGACATTTTCGAAGAAGCGGAGGAGGGTCTTCTAGACTACCTCCTTACCTTGCCCATTTCTCGGCGCCAATTCATAATCGGTCGTGCGCTAGGCGGAGCAGTGCGTGCGATGATCTACACCATCCCGATGTTCGTAATCGTTGCTTTGATGGAAAAATTCTCAAACCCGCTGTCCCTATCTTTTGCTATCTTCGACTTGTTTCTCCTCGCGTTCGGCGTAACGGGACTCTCAATCACTATGGCAGTGAGTGTTCGGAGTGCCAACAGGTTCGATGTTACGCTCGCTCTGTTAGAGCTGGCAGTTTCAAGGGCAAGTACAGCACTCTACCCTCTAGCATTCATGCCATCGTATGTCGCAGCCTTTGCGCCCTACTCGCCAGTGACCTTTGCAGCGGATAGCATGCGGGACGTGCTAGAAGGGACTAGTCTGAACTTCTTGAGCATAGCGGGTCTCCTAGCTTTCGTCACAATATTTGTCGGGGTTGGGGCAACCTTCTACTTCCGACGGCTTGAAGGAGGAGTCTACGCCTGAGCCAAGCCGCCCTTGTCTTTCGAGTAGTTGAACGAGATATTCGGATACTCTTCTCTGACACGTTCTTGATCGGGATAATGTTCGCAAATTTCGGAATCGACCTCTTCGTTACCGCTGCCACGTTTGGGAATCTGATCGGCTACAACTATTTCCTGAGGATAGCTCCCGGATCTAACCTCATAACCGCGATGGTTGCCGCCTTCCAGTCCGGCCGTGACATATGGCGGGAGAAATACATCAAAGACCTCGCCTCCTACCTCCTAACTCTTCCCGTTCCTCGCCGAACGTTCGCAGTCTCGCGGATTACGGGTGGAGTTGCTCGTAGCCTTATCGCCACGTTCCCGGGAACCCTCGTAATTTCGTATCTCTATGGGATACTGTTGAGTCCTAGGCTCATCGATGCCTTTCTTGTGGTTGGACTCTTCTCGCTTGGAATAGTCGGACTGTCGATGGCTGTGTCAGCTTTCGCGTCCTCTATTGAAGTGTTCGCGACGGTGAGGAGCGCAATCCAACTCTATCTGTCATTCCTGAGCACGATTTTCTACGATGTGACCCTCTTCCCGGAGGTAGTGCAGCCGATAGTTCAAACCAACCCCATGACATGGGCGATACAGGCGTTCAGGGCGATCGGGAATCAGGGGTCAACACTTTACCCAATCTCGATTCTTGTAGGACCCTCCCTCGCCTTCGCACTATTAGGGGCTATCTGCTATCTCTGGTACGCAAGGTTATGACCAGATCATGAGTCGCCGATGCAGGCTTCACTTCCTCTGACGTAAGATTGGCCTTGAAAGCGAATTGCTTCTCAAATCCATGCCTTTCCGTAAAGAAACCGTCTTGGACGGTCCGAGAAGGAAATAAGCGGCTCTCCTTTTTCCTAAATTGGTGCATGCCGCAATGCAATTAGCTAAAAGAGGTTGAGCCAAACTGCACTGTGTTGTAACATGACATGACTGCTTTGGAATGAGAGGGGCCTCGAAACACTTTTCAGCCTCCGAACAGGAAACTCGCACACTCGAATGGTCCTCCCGCTCGACTTCCTCCTTCTTATCGTGATTACTATCCTGACCATCACGCTGCTCTTGGTCAATTACGTTGCATATTTGAGCCGGGGGCGAAGATACGGACCGTTCTACGAAGCAGCAGCCCTGGTCTCCGGTAGTGTCGCCATCAGTGCTTTTCTGGGATCAGCTATGGTCAACCTTGGACAGCAGTACGGGACTAGTGCACTCATTTCTCGGTGGGGCTTCACGTTCGGCTGGGCGTTCATGCTCACTCTCAGCAGTTCTTGTGCCTCGATCTACGAGCGTCATTCGGAGGGCAGAATATCAATTACGCTCAACGTTGTGGCAACGCTCCTCATCGGTTTCGCGCTAGTAGCAGGGCTTGTCTTCTCTGGCGGGTCGCTACCAGCTTTTCCCACAAGCATCGTGAACCTGGGCTTGGCCGCACTGTTCACGTCAATCCTCAAGTTGATGTTCGAGAAGAAGAAAGAGAAGAGAAAGAAGGGCTTCCGACAACGCCTCGCTGATCTGTTCAAAAGCTGAAGTATAAGAGACGACAGGTGTGAACGTCCTGATACTGCAGGGATGGGATTCGAACTCACAAAGTCCTACTGGACCTTCAGATGACGAAATTGACACGGGCAGATTATCACATTAGCCCAGCCTTTAACCATCCAGCATATACCGCCAGACCTAGAAAAATGGATATTGACAGGTAGAGAGATCCTTTCAGTCTGCACTGGATCACCCGTCTGGTGCGGGGGGTGGGATTCGAACCCACGAAGGCCTACGCCACGGGATAACACACCCGCGCTCCCAAGGGCATCGAGAACCCTCCATGCCCCTATTCGATCGGGTCTTGAGTGTAGCGCACGCGTGTCAGGCGCGACCCGCCCATCTGGTCAGTTATTGACCTGACTCTGGTACCCCCGCACGACATGTCGTGTCGCCTCTTATCTCAGATATATCTTGACCCGTCGAGCCTAAACTGTTCAAGAACAAACACTCATCTTGTCGTCAGGGGCGAGTTTCTTTTCATGAACTGTTTGTTATCGACATCAGGCTATTGGCCAAGGCCCTATTAGCGAGCAGCGTGCCCTTTGCTCTTGAAGCCTCTTCAGAAATAATTGGGCTGAGACTGTGCTGCAGAACAAAACGCTTGCAATCATCGTCATCATCTCTGCGGTCGCACTAGGTGGAGGGATAATGACTTTCGCAATAGGCATTCCCGATTCCCCCTGCACCGGCGTCGTCGGAACGAACCGAAGCTTCACGATAGTTGCCAATGTGAACGGCTACAATGATAGCGTAACCCATCAAGGACAAGCATGGCCTATGATGAGTGTGAACCGCTGCGACATGGTTACTGTCAAGATCATCAATACGGATACCCAGACCCACGGGTTTGCCATCGACTATTACGCGGTTAGGGGGACCGAGATCGTGGGCGGGCAGTCAATTTCATTCCAGTTCTTGGCAACCAGGGCAGGCAGTTTCACAGTCTACTGCTCTATCGCGGTGTGTACTGTCCACTATGCTATGCTGAATGGTCAGTTGAACGTCTCGTAGATGGGTCCGCCATGAGTAACCGGCCGCTCGCAATAGTTGTTGCTGTACTTCTTGTAATCTCCTTGACGATCTCAACAGCCTCTCCAATCCGCGGGCCTCAGTTGCCTGTCAGCGCCTCTAGCATTCCTCTACCCTCATCGGCCTACGTGACAATGTATCAGATTCAGAATAACTCCTCAGATGCTTCGCCTTGGATACTATATCCGGCAAGCAACAAGACGGTCTTGGTCGTCACAATCAAGTTAGGACACGTGATCCAGTCGCAGATAGTCAACTTCACCATGGGAGTCCCTCCAAAGCCTATTGCGACACTCAACAACACCATTCCAACCGATATCGTCTACGACCATTTTGCGAAAAACAACGCAAAGCGGGTCTGGATCATTGAGAACGATACCTTGGCTTATTACAATCAGGAGGCGAGAGAATTCAAAACTGCGGTGTCATTTCCCGGGGGAGCCCCCCAGTATATGACTATCGATCCGTCAGACCACTTTTGGATAACCCTCTTCAACACGGATCAGATCGTTGAGTACAATCCTACTAGAGGGAATTCGTCCAGCTATACGACCCCCACTCCCAATGCTGGGCTTCAGGGAATAGCCGTCTCGCCCGTCGACAACTCAACTTGGTTCGCGGAAGCCTACGCTGGAAAGATCGGTCACTTGACTTGCAAAGCATCGGATTGCGCCATTACAGAATACGGTCCTCCTTCTGGTCTTCGCATTCAGGGCATAATCCAAGTCGCCGTCGACAAGAATGGCATTGTCTGGTTCACGATTCACAGCGGGAACGAGTTCGGGAGTTTCAACCCTTCTACCGGAGACTGGAACCTGTTCCCGATCGGATACTGCTCGGACAGTTACGTAGCAGACTGTTGGGTCGGGCTTCCAAACGCAATATCCCTCGACTCGGAAGGACGAGTCTGGTTTTCCGAACATTACGCCGGGAGGATCGCCAGGTACGACCCGAACGATAGCACTCTAGTAGAATACATGATGCCAACTGCTTCCGTCGTCTGCCGAAGTGCGTGTACGCCTTATGCTTGGTGGATGTGGCCTGGAAAGGATGACAAAATCTGGTTCACTGCTTTCGGTCTCGGAGAAATCGGCTACGTCAACGCCAGTCTGCCTATTCCTTTCAACATCACGTCGGAATCGAGCATCGTCGTCCCGCAGGGGGGATCAACGAAGATCTCGATGTCGTCCACATATTCGGCTGGACTACCGCCTTCTCTCAGCGCCTCGGTTGCTTACCAAGATACATCGTCGAATCCTCCAATGATCTCGTTCTCGGTGGGCCTAGAGCGATTTTTTGCAAGTAACAGCACTGCCTCATCAACCCTAACCGTGTTCGCCGGTTGGAACGCCACAACGGGCCCTAGAAACATCGCCGTAACGGCTTACAACGAAAACGTGACAGTGAACACTTTCGTTAAGGTAGACGTTATTGCCTGCACGCCTCATCTATGGACATGTGCAACGTCGTTCGGCCTCTACACCACGGTCGGATTTGCCGGCGGAATATCTAGCGTCGGTCTAATAGTTCTCGGGATGAACTTGTACCGGCAGAGAAGGAGAAATGGCGGCTCTCCACGAACCGCGGTAGATTGGGAATCGGAGTCTATACGAGCTCTATCTCGATGAAAACGTCGTCAGGGGCTCGAATCCTCATCAGTCGTTTGAGAAACCGCTCATTCGGGTCCACATCGATGAGGCGTTTGTGGATCCTCATCTCCCACTTGTCGTAAGTGTTCGTGCCCTGACCTGCGGGCGACTTTCGAGTCGGGACCATCAGCTTCTTGGTAGGGAGAGGGATTGGACCCTTCAGCTTCACTCCGGTCTTCTCCGCGATCTCTCGAATCTCCCCACAAATAGTGTTGATATCCTTGGGGTCTGTGCTAGACAGCCGTATTCTAGCTTTAGAGACCATTCCAGGATACCTTCATCGCATATCTTTCTCGCGGAGTTTGAAGGCTGACCTTGGTACTGTTAAAAACCTTGGTCTGCCAGACAAAACCACTGCATACGTTCTAGCTGAAATGTCTCTGAAAAAACACTGGAAAGTTGTCTGGGCCGCTGGTTAAACTGCTTATTGTGGGATGAAAAGACCGACCGGTAGCTGTCTAATCCTAGGCCTTGGGAATCTCGCCCTTTTCCTTGATCTCTTGGACTACTCCCACACCAATTGTGGCTCCCATGTCCCGGATCGCGAAGCGTCCGAGCTCCGGAATCTCCTTGAAGTTCTCGAGCACGACTGATCTGAGGGGAGCCATTTTGACGATCGCGCTGTCGCCGACTTTAAGGAATGATGGTTTCTCCTCTACAACTTGCCCGGTCCGAGGGTCCAGTTTTTGGATGAGTTCTTCGAATGTTACCCCGACCGTGGCCGTGTGAGCGTGCAGAACTGGCGTGTAACCAGCGGCAATCGCCGTCGGGTGGTATATGACGATGATCCGGCCGATGAACGATTTTGCGACGGTAGGTGGCTTGTCGGTGTGGCCCATGACCTCACCTCTCCCGATCTCATTCTTTGCAACACCGCGCACGT
>Ga0209266_1000384_pt1 | contig 35170 bp, 34 predicted proteins | sample GraSoiAngelo_132_FD_185889 | JGI IMG/M metagenome (GOLD analysis project Ga0209266, IMG submission 185889) | Grasslands soil microbial communities from the Angelo Coastal Reserve, California, USA - 14_0929_02_40cm (SPAdes) (version 2) | ecosystem: Environmental > Terrestrial > Soil > Grasslands ...
AGTGGAACGCCGGACCGTCCTTGAGAAGGGTGGTGATGTCCTTGAAGAGGATCCCCTCGGTTGGGAAGTCCCTGATGTCACGGATCTTCGCCCTGAGGTCGGCGATGTTCATCGCGCGCCTATCTTACGCGCTCCATGTCGCAGCGCGCAAGACGCCGCATCACATCAAAATTTAGGTTACCGAGCGGGAGGTCGTACATCGGAAGTCACGGTTACCGACTCCGGGCCCAAGGAGGAGACCGTGACGCGAGCGAGCCTGAGGGAGTACGCAGCAGTGCAGCGGGAGCGTTACCTGACGGCCACGCGAGGCGAGAAGGGCGCGCTCCTGGACGAGGTCGTCGCGGTCACCGGCCTCCACCGCAAGGCGGCGATCCGCCTGCTCCGGCGACCGCCGTGCGCGTCGACGGCGCGATCCCGCGCGGGTCGGCCGCGCCTCTACGGGCCGGCCGTGGCCACGGCGGTGGAGGTCTTGTGGCAGGCCACCGGGCACATCGGGCCGCATCGGCTCCATCCCTTCGTCCCCGACCTCCTCGACCGCCTCACCCGCGACGGCGAGCTGACCCTGGCGCCCGAGGTCGACAAGCTCGTCCGTCACGTCAGTCCCGCCACGCTCGGCCGGCTGCTCGCGCCGGCGCGGCAGACCCGGCCGCCGCGCGGCGCCTCCAGTTGCGCCGCGAGCTCGACGCTGCGCTCGACCGCCTGTGGACCCTCGCCGCCCCGGACCCGCGCCGTCCGCAGGGGGATACCGAGATCGCGGCCCCCGCCCCGGAATCGTCTCCCGGAGACGTGTCGGCGATGGCTTCGGTAACCCTGACTTATGAGTCGACGAGACTAGAAGGGTAACCCTGAATTATGAGTTCCTACGGACGCCGCGCGACGGCGCCGACGTGCCCGCGTGACACCCAATGGACGGCCATCCGTCAGGTCACCGACGAGCGTCTGACGAGGGCCGCCGCTCAACCCACGAATTTCCTAGCGCCGATGCCACGTGGAGTTCTGCGTGGCACTCAACTTGCTTCGTTCGAGAGTGAGGCAAGTTTCGACACGAGACACCCATGCTGCTCCCGGAGCAAGTCCACCGGCTCTTCCAACTCGCCCTGGTCGAGTTCGCGCCCGACTGGGAGATCAGCGGAGCCTGCACGGAGCTCAGTCTACACAGGGCGGAGCACTGGGCTTCCGGCCTCGGGACATTCGGGCTCGTCCTCCACAACCGGGTGACCGGCGCCACGAAGGTTCTCGGCCGGCGGACGGGAGAGCTCCCGAACGCGACCTACCACCGTGGCATCTCGTATCGCGTCCTCGAGGCATACGCCGACCGGATCACGGACCCGATCCGGCGCTACTTCGAGGAGATCGGCGTCGTCGCCCCGCCGGAGGCGCGGTTCCAGAAGCCGCCGGCGGGCTCCGGCCTCAAGCACGCCTGACGCGTCGCCCGCGCGCCGACTTCCCCACCGCCCGACTGCCACGCTCATGACTCGAGCCGTGCGATCGCGTCGGGCAAGCCGCCGAGCCGCGGGATCGCGTCGTCGGGACGCCACAGGCCGACCGCCCGCGGCGCTTCGCTCGTGACGTGGATGACCCGCATGCCGGCGGCGCGCGCGCCCTGGATGTCGAGCACCTCGTCGTCGCCGACGTGCACCGCGCTCTCGGGGACGGCGCCGACGGCGCGCAGCGTGAGGGCGAAGATCTCGGGGTCCGGCTTGCGCACGCCCACTTCGTCCGAGAAGGTCGTATGCCGGAAGTAGCCGAGGAGCCCGAACCGCTCGAGGAGCTTGCGCAGCGTGACGCCGGGCGTCCGCATGATGTTCGACACGACGGCGAGCGTGTACCCGCGCGCCGCGAGCGCCTCGAGGGCCGCGCGCGCGGACTCGTCCACCGCCGGCGGCACCAGGAGCGCGGGGCGCGCGTAGGCCTCGACGAGCATCGCCATCGTCTCGCCGGTCACCCGCCGGGGAAGTCCGGCATCGGCCGCGGCGAGGATCGCCCGGACGTGCTCCGTCACCGGCACGTCGCGGTTCCGACTCCAGACTTTCGAGAGGAACGCGCCCGACTCCTCGTAGCCGCGCTCGAGCGCCCTGGCCGCGACGCGCAGGCCCGCCGCGGCGAGGACCGTCCCGAAGTCGGCCATGCGGCGCTTCTTGTAGCGGTTGTCGCTCGATGGCGGGTCGTGGAGCAGCGTGCCCCAGAAGTCGAGCGTGACCGTCGTGATCTTCAGCGTCGGCTCCTGAACTTCGGCGGCCGCTTCTCGAGGAACGCGCTCATCCCCTCGAAGGGCTCGTCGGTCGCGTAGGCCGCGACAAACGCGTCGACCCCCGAGCGCACCGCCGTCCGCAGGTCGGTCGCGCGCCAGCGGACGATCAGCTCCTTCTGCAGGCGGACCGCCTGGGGGCCGCACGCGAGGATCGCGTCCACGCGCGCCTGCACGGTCGCGCGCAGGCGCTCGGCCGGCACGACGTCGTTGACGAGCCCCCACTCGTGCGCCCGCTCCGCCGTGATCGGCTCGCCGGTGAGGAGCAGTTCCGCGGCGCGGCCGGGACCGACCAGGGGCGGCAGGAGCGCCGCCTGGATCACGGACGGCACGCCCACGCGGACTTCCGGCAGGCCGAGGGGCGCCCCCGCGACGGCCACGCGCAGGTCGCACGCGAGCGCCAGCTCGAAGCCGGCGCCGAGGCACGCGCCGTTCACCGCGGCGATCACCGGGCACGGCGCCCGGTGCACGGCGTCGATCGCGTCGTGCAACGCGGTGATCAGCTCCATCGCCCGCGCCGCGTCGAGATCGCGCAAGACCCGCACGTCCATGCCCGCCGTGAACGCGCGCCCGCTGCCGGTCAGGACCACCACGCGCGTGGCGCGATCGGCGGCGAACGCGTCGAAGGCCGCGCGCACGGCGTGGATCACCCCGGGGTCGAGGAGGTTGAGCGGCGGACGGTCCAGCGTGCACCAGACGGCGACACCGGCCCGCTCGACGTGGAGCCCCGCGTCCGCCACTAGTCGCCTGCCGGGCTTGGATCTCGCACGGAGCGGACCCAGCGGTGTCGCGCCGAATGGCGAGCCAGGGGCCGCCCGAGGGAGGAGCCCGACACTTAATACCGGCGCATGGTCGGGTCGACCGTCCGCGCCCAGTGATCGAGGCCCCCGACGAGGTTCTTCACGTTCTTGAAGCCGAGCTGGCGCAGGTAGTCGGCGACCGCCGCGCTCCGCACGCCCTGATGGCAGTAGACGACGATCTCGTCGTCGGAATTGAGCTCGCCCGCCCTGACCTCGATCTCCTCGATCGGGATGTGCACCGAGTTGTCGAGGCGGCAGAGCCGCGTCTCCCAGTCCTGGCGCACGTCGAGCAGCAGGGGCCGGTCGTTCCGGTCCAGTCGCGCTTTCAGGTCTTGCGGCGTGATGCCGTCCATGACGATCTCCGCTCAGCGGGGCGCGGGCCGCCCGACCAGGAAGTCCACGAGCCAGCGGTTCACGGTCTCGGCCTGCTCGATCTGGGGGAAGTGCCCGCACTCGTCCACCCAGCGGACCGTCGCGTGCGCGAAGCCTTCGGCGACCAGCGCGCAGTGCGCCGACGGCACGACGCGGTCCTGGCGGCCGTGGATCAGCAGGACGGGGAGGTCGAGGGTCGCGATCGCGCGGCGGTAGTCCTCCGCGTGGACTTCGAAGTCCGTCCGCACGTGGCGGAGCGTGGCGAGGTACGCCGCGCGCGCCTCGGCGGCGGTCCGCGCCGCGAATCCGAAGTCGACGAAGAAGTCGACCTCCTCGCGGACCGGCCGGTGGAAGCAGCGCGCGAGCGCGGCTTTGTAGAGCGCCGCCGAGCCGCAGCGCGCGAGCGCCTCACCGATGAGCGGTAGGGCGACGAGCCGGTAGACCCATGAGGGGCGATAGCCGAAGCCAGGGACGACGCCGCCCACGAGGGCGAGCCGCTCGACCCGCGCCGGATGGGTGACCGCGTACGTGACGGCGACGGCCGCGCCGAGCGAGTGGCCCACGAGCGAGGCCCCCTGGATTCCGAGCGCTTCCATGAACCCGTGGAGCGCGCCGGCGAAGTAGGGCAGCCGGTAGCGCGTGCGGGGCTTCGCGGAGGCGCCGAAGCCAGGGAGGTCGAGCGCGTACACGGTCGTCCGCGCCGCGAGCCCGCGCAGGGTGTGGCGCCAGGACTCGGCGAACCCGCCCAGGCCGTGCACCAGGACGACGGCGGGCCCACGCCCCTCGACGAGGTAGTGGAGATCGAGCCCGTCGACTTCGCCGCCCCGAAGCCGGAGTTCTGGCATGAGGCTACGATTCTACCAAACCGCGTCCGCCCGACTCAGGACATCGGAGGCCCGCCGGCCGCCGGCGCGTTACTCTCTCAGGCGAACAGGTCAGGAGGCGAGGAATCGGCCGCCGTGCTGAGCGGCCGTCCGAGGAGCCGCCTCAGCATGAGCGCGTTCCGGACCGGGTAGTCGCGGTTGTTGTTGTTGAAGGAGATGAAGACCTGCTCGGCCTCCTCTCCGATCCGCCCGATCTCGGGGACGAGCTCCCGGAGCTCCGCCTCGCTGTAGAGGTAGTCGTACTTCTCACGCACGGTCGGCTCCTCCCCTCGGAGCTGGCGGAGCCATCCCTCGGCGTTCCGCCCGTGCAGACGGAACACGGCGCTCGGCGCGGTCGCGGCCGTCACGCGCGGCACCGCGCCGGCGGCGACCGGCGCGTCGACGATCACGTGGGCGAGCCGCGCTCCAGCGAGCGCCGCGAGCGTCTCGGCCGCGTGCTCGGGGAACCACGAGCGATGGCGGAACTCGACCGCGATCGTGAAGCCCGGCAGGCGCTCAACGAGGGAGGCGAGGTAGTCGAGCCACGCGGCGCCGAAGCGAACCCACGGCGCGAACTGGAAGAGGACGTAGCCGAGCTTCCCCGCCTCGGCCAGCGGTGCCACGGCCGCGCGGAAGAGCCGCACCGCGGCGTCCACCGCCTCGGGCGGAAAGCTCGTGGCCTCGATCTCCCCGCGCCGCGTCCGCCGGGGCTGTCGGGGCAGGAGGGCCACGAGCTCCGCCGGGAGGCTCTCGGGCTTCGGGTGGTGCCCCGTCAGCAGCGCGTAGGCCTTGACGTGGAAGACGAACCCGGGGGGCGTGCGCTCGACCCAGCGGACGGTGTTGCGGACGTCGGGAATCGCGTAGTAAGAGCTGTTCACCTCGACGGTGTCGAAGACGCTCGCGTAATAGCGCAGGCGCGCCTCCGCCGACATGGACCGCCTCGGATAGAAGCCGCCGCTCTCGATGAGCGCAGGATCCGCCCAGGAGCAGATCCCGACTCGCACGCGCTCGGTGGGGCTAGACGATCTTTTCGTAGATGCCGGGTGGGATGACGCGGTAGACGTGGATCGGCTGCGAGACGTTCTTGAAGGTCTTCTCCCCGATCCTCTCGAGGACGAAGTGATGACGGATGCACTCGGCCGTCGTCGGGTCGAGCGACTGCGCGAAGAGCGGCCCGCTCATCGGCGCACCCGGCGCTCGTTGCATCTTCGAGATGTTCGCGAGGACCTCGGGCGCGAGGCCGGCCCTCCGTGCGACATCCCCCGCGGTGGCGAGGTCGGTGAACGCCTCGACGCCGTTGCGACGGTAGATGGTGAACCCTTCGACGAGCGACGAGGACTTGAGCTCCTGGATCATCGTGCGCGTGACGTCCGGACGCTCCTGGAGCATGGCGCCCTCGATGGACGCGACCACGGCCGTCGTGAGCCGGCGGGCCGCCATCTTGTTCTGGTCGATCAAGGCATCCGACTCGCGCCGGATCGTGACGATCGTCGAGGCGCCGAAGCCAAGGATGAGCACGATCACGATGAGCAGCCCGATCTTGATCGCGAGCCGGGAGCGGAACATCGCAGAGCGGTCAGCGCTGCGCGGCCTGCGCGATCGCCTGCGCGAGCTCGTCCGCCTCTTTCGGATCGAGCGGCCTGAGGCGCGCGAGCACCTCTCGCGCCTCCGCGAGCCGGCCCATCTGCACGTACGCCTCGCCGAGGTACTCGAGCGCCTGCGGGTACTGCGGGCGGAGTCGCAGCGCTTCCTGGTAGGCCTTCACGGATTCCTCGAACTTCCCCCGCTTCCGCAGCGCGTGCCCGAGCCCGCTCCACGCCTCTGGGAACGCGGGCCGGACCCGGGTCGCCTCGCGGTAGGCCTGCTCGGCTCCCGCCCAGTCGCTCTGGCGCGCGAGGGCCTGGCCCTGGTTGAAGTGTGACTCGGCGGTGACGGCCGCGGGCTGGCCGGGTGCGGAGGCGTCGTCGTCGGGGTTCGCCGCGACCCCGGTCGCCAGGAGGAGCACGAGCGACACGAGGGCGAGACGCATGGCCGATCCTACCATGAAGGAGGGTCCGGTCACGGACCGCCCGCCGCACCGACCCCGCGTGCGGCGCGCGCGGTGCGGCGCGCGCGGTCAGGGTCTGCTAGAATTCGTCTCCGATGGCGCGAGCCGACAACTTCGAGGAGTTCGAGGCGACGAGCCTCTTCTGTCCGCGCTGCCGGCGCGCGACGCCGGTGCGCAAGAAGCTGCTCCTCGTCCTCCCGAGCGGCAACAAGTACGACTACGTCTGCGCCGAGTGCGGTGCGACGGTCGGTGGCAAGACGGACAACGACGCGAGCGCGTTTCACACGACGATCCCTCCCGCGTCGCCGCGCGATTTCCGGTAGCAGCTAACTCCGCGCCAGATCAGTCGCGCAGGTCTCGGGTGTCAGCCCGTTGACACCGCCCGTTGTGGTCGTCGTCCTCATCTCAACATCCTGTTGCATAACACGACGCGTCTTGGCATACTCTCTCAACTTCATTCTTCTTTTTTCCTTCCCGCGTTCATCGAACAGCGGACTCCGTAGTCGAAATAGTAAGGAGGAACCGTATGAGTAGGTACGGCAAGGCGGTTCTCGTTTTGGCGTTCGCGCTCACCGTCGCGGTGGGTGGGCTCATCCTCACGCGCCAAGTCATCGCCGTCGCAGGAGAAGCCGACGCCGAGCGGCTCAGCCGCGCGGTGCTCGAGTACATCGCCGAGAAGAACCCGCAGGCGCCGATCAAGGCGTTTCAAAAGTTCCCCGAAGTGCTCATCGCCGAAGCCCAGCGCGCGAACATCGACCACTGCCTGGTGCTCGCGCAGGCGGAGGTCGAGTCCGAGTTCCGTCACGATGCGGTCGGCCGGGCCGGAGAGGTCGGCCTGTTCCAGATGCTGCCGTCCACGGCGGTGCTCTTCGAATCGACCGTCGGTCCCTTCCGGCGCCCGGTGCTCAAGGGCCAGCGCGATCTCGGCGACCTCGCCGACCCGCGGGTCAGCGCGCGCTTCGCGTTGGCCTACCTCCGCGACATCATGGGCCGCAAGCCGAACATCAAGGACGCACTCACCGAGTACAACGGGGGTCCTGCGGGCCGTCACCCGCACTACTATCGGATGGTCATGGGCGCGTACGTCGAGATCCTGGAGCGGAGTGAGCTGCGGTGCCGCCTGCAGCCCGCGCCGAAACGGCTCCCGGTCCTCGCGTTCCTGACTCGCGTCTGATCCGTGCCGCGCCCCCTCGCGCGCGTGATCGGGGAGCGCTCGCGCCCGCCGTCTACGTGCGGCTTCCGCTCGTGATGAACACGAAGCCGCCGCGGCCGGTCGCGAGCACCCGACTGCTCGAGAACTCTTCGATCCCTCCCTCGCCGTCCGCCTAGCGACCGTGATCGGCGACGAGCCGGGCGCGGCCGAGGGACGTCGCGACGATCCCTCCATGGGCCGTGCCCGGCGGGCCCCCGTACTGGCGGCTGACGATGGGCGAGACGCCGCGGTCGTCCCTGAAGGACCGGACGCGAAGTCCGACCGGGCGGCCCGGTCCGCAGCCGAAGCAGTGATAATAGAGGTCGGCGGGCGTGCGGTGAAACGCTGCGCCTCGAGCCCGGCGAGTCGCTCGCGGACGACGCGGAGACCGGTGAGCGCCGTACGGCCGAGCCGCAGAGACGCTCCGGCCTGGAGGGAGGCGAAATGCGAACCCGACGGTCCCTGACGCTCGTTCTCGCCGGTCTGCTGGCGCTTGGCGGGTGCGCCTCGAGCCAGTCGCCAGTGCTCTACCCCAACGAGAAGCTGAAGCAGGCCGGCCGGGAGCAGGCCGACCGCGAGATCACGGAATGCCGCAAGCTTGCGGACGCCTACGTGCAGAGCACCGCCGGCAAGGACGTCGCCAAGGGTGCGGCCGTCGGCGGAGCGGCGGGCGCGGCGATCGGCGCCGTCGGTGGCGCGGTCAGCGGCCGCGGTGCCGGAACCGGGGCGGCGGTCGGGGCCGCGACCGGTGCGACGGCGGGCGTCGTCCACGGCGCCGTCAAGCAGACGGCGCCGAGCCCGGTCTACAAGGCCTACGTAAACCGCTGCCTGAGGGAGCGGGGCTACGAAGTCATCGGCTGGCAGTAGGCGCTACGCCAGGACCGCGTCGATCTTGCGCGCGAGCGCAAAGTCCTTGGCGGTGAGACCGCCCGCCGAGTGCGTCCAGAGGGAGAGCGTGACCGCGTTCCCGTGGATCGCGATGTCCGGGTGATGTCCGGCGCTCTCCGCGAACGCCGCGACGGCGTTGACGAAGAACATCGCGTCTTTGAAGCTCTGGAACCGGTACGTGCGATCGATCGTCTTGCCCACCCGCGTCCAGCCCGGCGTCCGCTCGAGCTCGGCCACGACCGCCGCATCGCCCAGGAGGATCATCCGTCGAACCAGCCCCGGATCAGCGGCGCCCACGCGCTGAGGGGGCGGGCGGCTTTGCCGACCACCTTCGCGTCGTCGTCCCAGCGCCTGAGGGCGAGCGCGGCGGCGAGCCACGGATGCCCGGCGAGCCGCGCGATCTCCGCGGCCGCCATGACCCCGCCCTGGAGCCGCAGCGTGTGCCGCGAGACCGCGGACAGCCGGCCGAAGTAGTCGGGCTCGGTCGCGCACAGGTAGCGTTTGGCGTCGGCGTGCATGCGCACGCACCACGCGACCCGCTCGGGCACCCACGGCGCGATCAGCTCGGCACCGACCTCGTGGTGCCCACGGGCGCCCGGTCCCGCGCGCGTCGGCTCGGTGGCGTCGGAGACGAGCGATTGATCCACGGCATAGCGGCCGACGTCGTGCAGGAGGCACGCGAGCTGGAGCTCGTCGTCGGCGCCCGCGTCCCGCGCGAGCTCGGCGCACTGGAGGGCGTGCTCCAGCTCCGACACGGCCTCGCCTCCATAGCCGCGCGCCGCGGCGCACGCCATGGCGTCGAGCAGCCGGTCGGCCATCGTGCTCACACGCGGATGAACTTCTGCAGCGAGCGGATCTCGCGCGGCGGCGTCTCGTTCCTCCCCTGCGCGGTCCAGGACACCTCGGCCACGTAGAGCGCGCCGCGCGAGTCGACGGCGCAGCCGTGCGGCGCCACGAACTCACCCGGCTTCTCGCCCACGAAGGGGCCACCGATCCGCCCCACCAGATCGCCCTTGAGGGTGAGGATGCTTACGCGCGCGCCGAGGTTCGGCACCTGGGCGTTCACGGCGAGGTGCGTCGGCAGCTCGCCGACGTAGAGCAGCCCGCCGTCGCGTCGCTCCGCGAAGAGCCCGCACGGGCGATGCAGGTTGCTGAGCTGCGCGAGGTACTGCCCCTTCCCGTCGAAGACCTGCACGCGGTGATTCTCACGATCGGCGACATACACCAGGCCGTCCGCGTCGGTGGCGAGGTTGTGCGGGACGTTGAAGCAGCCGGGGTCGGTGCCCGGCGCGCCCCACGAGTGGAGGTGCCGGCCCGTGGGGTCGTACTTGTGCACGCGCGAGTTGCCGTAGCCGTCGGAGACGTAGACGTCGCCGCTCTTCGGGCAGAGCGCCACGTGGGTCGGCCGGTTGAACGGCTTGCCGCCCTGGAGCGTGGACGGGGTGTCGGGATCACCGATCGTCAGCAGCAGCTTCCCCGCGGCGGTGAACTGGCGGATCGTGTGGTGCAGATCGTCCGTCAGCCAGAGCGTGTCGTTCGGGCCGATCGTGATCCCGTGCGGCCGGCGGAAGATCCCCTCGCCCCACGAGCGGAGGAAGTTCCCGTCCCGGTCGAAGACGATGACCGGGTGCGCGCCGCGGTTGAAGACGTAGACGTTGTCTGCCGCGTCGACGGCCACGCTCGTGGCCTCGACGTAGGACCACCCCTCGGGCAGCCTGCCCCACCCCGCCACCGGACGGTAGTTCATGACCGACCCTCCCCCGCTCGGAGCCCCATACTGCCACAAGCGGACCACACGGGCCATCGCCGGACGGAGCCGGAGTCACGCCGTCCGCTCGCGTAGAATATCCAGGATGCGGTGCCCCGCGTGTCGAACCGAGAACCGCCCCGGCGTGAGGTTCTGCGAGGAGTGCGGCGCGACGCTCGACGTGGTGTGTCCCGCGTGCGGCGCCGGCGTCCCGACGGGAAAGAAATTCTGCGGCGCGTGCGGCGCCCCGCTCGCCGCCGCCGCGCCCCCGGCGCCCGCCGTGGCGTCCCCGCGGTTCGAGTCGCCGCGTGCGTACACTCCCGCGCATCTCGCGGCGCGGATCCTGAAGGACCGCGCGGCGCTCTCGGGGGAGCGCAAGCAGGTCAGCGTGCTCTTCGCCGACGTCTCCGGCTTCACGTCCATCTCCGAGCGCCTCGACCCCGAGGAAGTCCACGCGCTCATCAACCGCGCGTTCGAGCTGATGCTGGCCGAGATCCACCGCTACGAGGGCACGGTCAACCAGTTCCTGGGGGACGGACTCATGGCGCTCTTCGGCGCACCGATCGCGCACGAGGACCATGCCCAGCGTGCCGCTCACGCCGCGCTCGCCATGCTGCAGACGCTCGCGCGCTACCGCGACGAGCTCCAGGCGACGCGCGCGATCGACTTCCGCGTCCGCATGGGCCTCAACACGGGGCTCGTCGTCGTGGGCGCCATCGGCGATAACCTCAGGATGGACTACACGGCGGTCGGGGACACGACGAACACGGCGGCCCGGATGCAGCAACTCGCCGAGCCCGGCGCGATCGTGGTGGCCGAGGCCAGCCAGAAGCTGATCGCGCCGTACTTCGCCACGCGGGCGCTCGGCGCAGTCCCCGTGAAGGGCAAGAGCCAACCCGTGGCCGCGTACGAGCTCCTCAAGGCGCTCGAGGGGGTCACGCGTCTCGACGCCCGCGCGGCACGCGGCCTGTCGCCGTTCGTCGGGCGTGACGACGCGCTCGAGACCCTGGCGCGCGCCTGGGCGCAGGTCCGGAGCGGCCGCGGGCAGGCCGTCTTCGTCGTCGGCGACGCGGGCATCGGCAAGTCGCGGCTCCTCTTCGAGTTCCGGCGGCGAATCGGGGACACGGTGACGTGGATCGAGGGCGACTGTATCTCGTTCGGGCAGTCGATCCCGTTCCTCCCGATCGTCCAGATGCTCAAGCGGAACTTCGGCATCGAGGATCACGACTCCGAAGAGCGGATCGTCGCCCGAGTCCATCACGGCGTCGCGTTCCTCGGCGAGGAGGCCGCGAGCGTCGAGGCCCTGCTGCGGTACCTCCTCGCCGTCGATCCGGGCGATCCGGCCGTCGCCGCGCTGGACCCGGTGCAGCGGCGTGCCCGCGTCGTCACCGCGATCCACCGGCTGACCGCGACGGGCAGCCGCCGGCGCCCGGTCGTGCTCGTCGTGGAGGACGCGCACTGGATCGACGGCGCCTCGGAGGACTTCCTGAAGTCCCTGACGGAGAATCTGCCCGGCATGGCGGTGCTGCTGATCGTCACGTATCGCCCGGTCTACGCGCAACCGTTCGGCGATCGCTCCTACTACTGGCGCATCGGGCTTCAACCGGTCGATGAGGACGCCGCGGCGCACATCGTGCGCGCGACGCTCGGCGTCGCGGAGCTCCCGCGCGAGCTGGCCGTCACCATCGCGGGCAAGGCGGAAGGCAATCCGTTCTTCCTCGAGGAGATCGGCCGCACCCTCGAGGAGACGGGCGCGGTCCGGGCCGAGAATGGCCGGCTCGTGCTGGCGCAGGCGGCCTCGACGATCACCGTGCCCGAGACCGTGCAGGACGTGATCGCCGCGCGCCTGGACCGACTCGCGGACTCGCAGAAGCGGACCGTGCAGACGGCGTCCGTCATCGGCCGCGAGTTCGCGCTGGCGCTCCTCAAACGCGTCTCCGATCTCCAAGAGCAGCTCGAGCAGAGCTTGAGCGAGCTCAAGCGAATCGAGTTGATCTACCAGAAGGGCGGCTTCGGCGAGCTCGAGTACGTCTTCAAGCACGCGCTGACCCAGGACGTCGCCTACGCCTCGCTGCTCCAGTCCGAGCGGCGTCGCTTGCACGCGCTGATCGGTGCGGCGATCGAGGAGGTCTACGCCGGTCGCCTCGAGGAGCGGACCGAGGAGCTCGTCTACCACTTCACCCGCGGCGAGGTCTGGGACAAGGTCGTCCGGCACGCGCGGGTGGCCGCCGAGCGCGCGGCGGCGCTCTGCGTGGACGACAAGGCCGTCGAGTTCTACGAGATCGCCCTCGAGGCGCTGCGGCAGGCGGCAGAGACGCCGGAGACGGCGCGGGCCGGCATCGACCTCCGCCTGGCCATGCGAGCGCCGCTCTGGCGGGCCGGACGACTCGATCCGCTGTATGAACGGTTCCGGGAGGCGGAAGACCTCGCCACACGGCACGGCGTGGCGGAGGTCCTGGACACGATCTACGCCTATCTCGTCCAGTATCACTGGGCCAAGGGCAACCCCGACGAGGCCTTGACGTACGGGCGGCGCTGCCTCGAGCGGGCCGCGGCGCGAGACGATCTGGGGCTCGCGGTCACCGGGCACTACTACCTCAGCCGCACCTACCAGACGGTGGGGCGGCACCGCGAAGCCGTCGGTGAAGCCGAGGCGCTGCTGTCCCTGCTCGCCGGCCGGGAGCACGAACGGTTCGGGCTGTCCGGCCTACCCTTCTCCGGCGCCTGCGCCCTGGCGGCCTTCTCCCTCGCCGAGCTCGGGGACACGACCGGAGCCCTGGCGATGATCGAGCGAGGGAGGGCGGCCGTCGACGCGGCCGGGCACCAGTACAGCGCGGCCGTCATCGACGTCAATCACGCGTTCGTCCTCGCGCGGGCTGGCCGTCTCGAGGAGGCGGTTCGGATCGGCGAGTCGGTGGTCGCCACCTGCCGGGAGAAGAAATTCGCCGGTCAGTTCATGCTGGGCGCCTGCGCGTTGGCGCACGCCTACGCGGCGCTCGGCCGCGGGCGGGAGGCGGCCGCGCTGGCGGGCGCGGCAATCGAGCGACAAGACACGGCGCAGGCCTTCTCCGACCGCGCGTGGATGCACTCCACCAAGGCGCTCGGACACGTCGCAGCGGGCGAACTGGACGAGGCCGCCCGCGACGTGGCGCGCGGACTCGAGTTCGCCGAGCGTCACCGCGAGCGCGGCTGGGAGGCGTGGACGCGCTACGTCGCCGGACTCATCGCCGAGCGGCGTGGTGATCGTGCCGGCGCCGCGCGCGGCGTCGACGAGGCACAGGAGATCGCGGAAGAGCTCGGGATGCGGCCCCTCCTGGAGCGCTGCCGCGCGGCGCTCGCGAAGCTCGGTTAGAGCCCGGACGGAGCCTACTTCCCGTACGCCGTCGACAGGTACCTGACGATCGCCTTCGCGTCCTCGTCGCTGATCGAGGCGCCGAAGACCTTGATCATCTTCGTGACGACCGCTTCCCACTGCTTCGCGTCGCCCCGTGGCTGCATCACGATGTAGTCCGTCGAGTGGCACGAGCGGCACGCGCGCTGCGCCACCTCGACCCCCGGGCCGGGCGTGAGATCCCCGTACGCGTGGTCCGGCGGGAGCGTGATCGCCTTGGTCTGCGCCGCGGCCGTGAGCGGGAGCGCCGTCACGAGCGCCGCGAGAACGAGCGTGCGTCGCATGGCGCGCCTCCTAGCCCGCGTGAACGCCGCAGTGCTCGACGACGTTGCGCAGGTAGCCGGCGGGGTTCCAGAGGGGCTCGGACCCCTGCGACTCGCCGATCGCGTTGAGCGCCCGGACCATGAGCGTGTAGTCGCCCGCCCCGGGCGGCGTCCAGACCGCGCTCCACTCACGGAACGAGTACCGGCCGAGGTCCGGCCCGAGCTGTGCGCGCCGCCACGTGGCGCCGGCATCGTCGGAGACCTGGACCTCGCGGACGCCATAGCCTCCGTCGAACGCGATACCCTTGAGCGTCACGGGTCGCCCGGCGGCGACACGCGCGCCGCTCGGGGGCGCGACGATGAAGGAGCGGACCGTCATGCGGTGGATCGGCACGGTGCTCTTCGGCGCCGTGCCGGGCTCGACGCAGCCGCACGGCGTGTCGGGAATCCGGTAGGCCGGTTTCATCCAGAACTTCTCGAACACGTGGTCGACGACCGCGATCTCCGAGAGGTTCTTCACCCAGTAGGTCGCATACCACCCGGGCACGACCAGGCGGGCCGGGAAGCCGTTCAGCATCGGGAGCTCGCGCCCGTTCATCTGGTAAGCCACGATGACGTCGGGATCCTCCATGACGCGCCGGACGTCGAGGCTCTTCACGAACTGGGGGACGCTCGGGAAGGCAGGCTTGTCCAGGCCCTCGAACGTCGCCTGCACGGCCCCCTGGCGGACGCCGGCCGCGGCGAGGAGATCCCTGAGGCGCGCGCCCACCCATTCGGCATTCCCCATGGCGCCGTCGCCCCACTCCCCGCCGAGGACGCGGGGCGAGAACCGTCCCCGGCTGTTGCCGGCGCACTGGGTGACCGCGGTCACCGCCGCCTTCGGGAACCTGGTCTTGAGGTCCTCGAGCGAGAGCTCGAGGGGCCGCTCCACGAGCCCCGTCACCCGCAATCGCCAGGTCCCGAGGTCCACGCCGGTCGGCACGGGGAAGGTGTGGTAGCGGACGAAGAACGCCTCGTTCGGCGTGATCGCCCGGTCGAAATACGTCATCGGGGTCTCGAGTTGCGGGGGTCTCGACGTCATGAGGGTGAGGTCGGTCTTCTCGGGATAGCGGACGAGCGGCCGCCCGGCGAGGATCGGATCTGCCTGCTGCGAGAACGCCCGGGGCGCCCGCCAGAGCATCTCTGCCGAAACGGCGAACGCGCCGAGTCCGCCAACTGTTCTCAGGAAGTCCCTGCGAGGGCTCCGCGCCATGGCTCCCCTCCCGATCCGGGTGAACGCCCCCCGACTCTATCCGGACTCGAGATCGTCTTCCACCCCCTCGAATTCTCTCGTGCGTATACCCTTACAGCATGGACGAGCGCGCGTTCAGCCGTGTGGCCGAGGCGTACGCCGGCCGGCTCTACGCCGTCGCCTACCGGCTCCTCAGGAACCGTGCGGACGCCGAGGACGCCGTGCAGCGCGCCCTCATGAAGGCGTTCGCGGCGCGCGCGTCGTACTCGCCGCGCTGGGCGGTCTCCACGTGGCTCTACCGCGTGCTCTCGAACGTCTGTATCGACGAGCTGCGCCGGCGCCGCCCCCCGCCCGACCCGGCGCCCGCCCACGGCGGCCGTGACTCGGGCGACGTCGAGCGCCTGGACCTGGCCCGCGCCCTGGACGCCGTGCCGCGAGAGGCGCGGCTCCTGTTGGCGCTCCACTACGTCAACGGTCTCTCGTACCGGGAGCTCGCCCGGGTCCGCGGAATCTCGGTCAACACGGTCAAGAGCCAGCTCGCCCGGGGCAAGACGATTCTCCGGCGGGCGCTGGGGGATCGACGATGGATCTCGACCTGACGCTCAGGGAGTTCTTCACGGCTGCGGCTCCGCCACGCCACGCGCTCGCCCGCCTGTTTCGGGGGCTCGGGGATCGCTCGCCACGGCTCGAACCGCTCGCCGATCGATTCCGCATTGAGGCGAGCGACCACGGCGTGACGCGCCTCCGACCGGGGCGGGGCCTCGGCGCGGCGTCCCTCCGCGCCCGCGGCCACGCCGAGCAGGCGCGCGAGGAGCTCCGCGAATACCTCGCGGGCCGCCGGACGTTCTTTCGGGTCCCCCTGGACCTCGACGGGGTGCCCGAGTTCCAGGCCACGGTGCTGGCGGAAGCCGCGCGCATCCCGTTCGGCGAGGTCGTCGCGTACGCGACGCTCGCGCAGCGCATCGGCCACCCACGCGCCGCGCGCGCCGTCGGCAACGCCCTCGGCAGGAACCCGGTGCCCGTGATCGTCCCCTGCCACCGGGTCGTCCGCGGGGACGGGAGCTGGGGGCACTACGCCTTCGGCCACGCGATGAAGACGCTCCTGCTCGGGCTCGAGCGCGCGACGCCGCTCCTCGTCGGCTGCGCGACGAGCCGGATCGTCTGCCGGCGCGGCTGCGCACACGAGCGGCGTGTCGCCGAGGGGAATCGCGTCGTCTTCGCCTCGCTCCGCGACGCGCGGAGCGTCGGCTACCGTCCCTGCCGCGTGTGCCGGCCGGCCCGCGTCGCGTGATCGGCCGCATGCGAGGAGCGTGTCGGAGAAAGGGCCGCCGACTCTGCTAGGATGCCGACGATGACGGCCCGCCGCTCGCTCGTCTCGTTCGCCGCCGCGCTGCTCCTGGTCGGCGGCCCACGGCCGGTCGCCGCCCAGTACCCGGTCTTCGACGCCCACATCCACTACAGCCGCCCCGACTGGGACGCGTACCCGCCGGAGCGCGCGCTCGCCCTCCTCGCTCGGGCGGGTGTGCGTCGCGCGCTCGTGTCGAGCACGCCCGACGACGGCACGCTCGAGCTCTACGAGCGCGCGCCGACGGTGGTCGTGCCGTTCCTCCGGCCCTACCGCACGCGCGAAGACATGGGCGGCTGGCACGCAGACGCGGGCGTTGCCGAATACGTGGAGGAGCGACTCAAGCGCGGTATCTACCGCGGCATCGGCGAGCTCCACCTCGGTGGCGCCGACGTGGACGCGCCCGTCGTCCGGCGGATCGCCGAGCTGGCGGCGGAGCGCGACCTGTTCCTGCACGCCCACGTGGACGCCGACACGATCGAGAAGCTCCTGGCGCGCTACCCGAAGGTCCGCTTCCTCTGGGCCCACGCGGGCATGTCGGCGGACGCCAGGACCGTCGGCCGGCTGCTCGACCGCTTCCCGAAGCTCTGGGTGGAGCTGGCGCTCCGCAGCGACGTCGCGCCGGGGGGCCGGCTCGACCCCGAATGGCGCGCGCGCTTCCTGCGTCACGCCGATCGTTTCATGATCGGGACCGACACGTGGGTCACTTCTCGCTGGGAGGCCGTCGAGTCCTCCACGCGGGACGTCCAGGAGTGGCTCGCCGAGCTCCCGGCGGAGGTCGCCGAGCAGATCGCGTGGAAGAACGGCGCGCGTCTCTTCCCGGCGCCTTAGTTGAGGCCGGGGGAAGCGGCGCTGGCGCCCGATACGCTCAGCGGCCCAGAGCCTCGACGAGGTGGCGGTCCGAGTCGTAACGGAGCCGGCCGAGCGCCGCGTCGCGCTCGAGCCACGCGACTTCGTCCACCTCGTGGTCGTGCTCGCCGACCTTCTCGAGCGGTCGCATGCGGAACCAGCGCACCGTCTTCCGGATCCGCTGCCCGTCGCGCTGAAACCAGTACGTCGCGGTGTCCAGCTCGCGCACGACCTCGCAGCGGTACCCGGTCTCCTCGCGCACCTCGCGCAGGGCCGCGTCCGCGCTCGACTCGCCGGGGCCGAGCGTCCCTTTCGGCAGCGTCCACACGGGCTGGTTACGCAGATCACGCGCGCGGATCAGCAGCACCCGGCCACGCTCGTCGACGACCAGCCCGCCCGCCGAGAACTGCAGCACCGGCCGCGTCTGCTTCTCCGCCATACGCCCATGATACGATGCGACGCGAGACCCAGCTCGAAGGGAGAACGGACGCGCTCGACCTTCTCGCGCACTTCCCGGCGGGCGTGACGCCGCGTCCCGAGCAGGCGCGTCTGCTCGCCGCCGTCGCCGATGCGATCGCGGAGGCCCTGGACGACCCGGCGGCCGCGCGCGTGGTCCTCGTCGAGGGGCCGCCGGGCGTGGGCAAGAGCCACATCGCGATGACGCTCGCGCGGTGGAGCGGTGACGCCTACCTGCTGACCTCGCAGAAGCTGCTCCAGGATCAGTACGAGCGCGAGTTCGGCGCCGAGCTCCAGATCGTGAAGGGCCGCGACAACTACGCGTGCGACCGCTATCCCGGCGCGCACGTCCCGACCTCGCGCGGCGCCTGCCGCCGGCCGCGCGGCCCACTCTGCCAGTGCCCGTACGTCCGCGCCAAGACGGCCGCCCTCGGGGCGCCGATCTTCTGCGCCAACACCGCCTATTTCGCCACGCTCCGCCACTGGCACGCCGAGCGACTCCGGCGGCGCCGTCTCTTGATCGTCGACGAGGCGCACAACCTCGAGGCGCAGCTCGCCGGCGTCTACACCGCCGGCTTCCCGCCGGCCGAGATGCGCGCGTGGTTCGGCGGGCCGCTGCCGCACCTGGCCTCCGCGGACGACTACCGCGCGCTGCTCGTCGAGCACCTCGACCGGCTCGAGGCGCGACGCGCGGCGATCTGGCGTGAGCTGGAGGCGCTCCGTCCGCCCGAGCTCGCCGCCGACCTCTTCCTGCGCATGCCCCCGTCCCGGGCCGAGCAGGAGCTGATCGCGCAGCGCGATAATCTAGAATCGGCGTTCGCGCGCGTCCGGTTCTTCCTCGACGCCGATGCGGGAGAGTGGATCGTGCGATACCCACCCGATCCCGACGCCACGCTCGAGCTCGTGCCCCTCAGCGTCGCCGCGATGGCGCGCGAGCTGTTCGCCGAGTCCGCGGAGCTGGTCGTGCTCTCCTCGGCGCACCTCGGCCCGAAGAGCGTTCTGGCGGAGTGCCTCGGCCTCGACGCGGGCGGTGTGCGCGCCTTCGCGAGCCCCTCCCCCTTCCCCGTCGAGCAGCGCCCCATCGTGTACCGTCCGGTGGGCGCGCTCTCGCGCTCGAGCCTCGCCGCGCTCGAGCCCGCCCTCGTCGCGGAGATCGCCACGATCCTCGACGACCATCGCGACGAGAAGGGGCTCATCCACGCGCCCTCGTACGCCGCCGGCGCCCGCCTGGTCCGCGGCGTGGCGGCGCGCGCGCCGGCCCACGCGCGCCGTCTCATCTGGGTGGAGTCGACGGAGGCGAAGGCGCGTGCCCTCGACGCTCACCGCGCCTCGCCGGTCCCGACCGTCCTCGTCTCGCCGTCCCTGCGTGACGGCGTAGACCTGCCAGACGACTTCCTGCGCTTCCAGATCGTGACGAAGATGCCGTTCCCCGACCTCGGCGATCCGTGGACCGCGGCGCGGCGGGAGCGCGATCCACGCTGGTACGCGCTCGAGACCGCCAGGGCGCTCGTGCAAGCGTACGGGCGCTCGTGCCGCCACGCCGGCGACCACGGCGTCAGCTACGTTCTCGACGCGCAGTTCGAGCGCTTCCTGGCCCGCTATCGCGTGCTCCTGCCCGAGTGGTTCCTGGACGCCGCGGAGGCCGCGCTCCGCGCGCGGGGCTCGTCGGACGGGACCGAGTGATAGCATAGGCGGTCGTGAACGCGCGCGACGTCGACGCGGTCCTCCAGGCGGTCCGCTTCGAGCTCTATCGGGAGAACGTCTCCGGCGCCCTCGAGCTGGCCGAGCGCGCACACGCCGCCCATCCCGACCCCCGCTACGCCGAGCAGGCGGCGCGGATCCGGTCGTGGCTCACGCACCTCGAGAGCCGCGAAGCCTATATCGCGGCCCAGGAGGCGCAGTACCGGCGGCTCCGCTGGCGGGTCGGGCTGAAGCTCCTCGAGCGGCGAATCCGGATCCTCCTTGGCCGGAAGACGCGCAAGATGATCGGGCGGCGCGGGCGTGATCCGGAATTCCAGGAGCTCGAGCGCGAGGTCGCCAGCGTGCGGCCGCGGCGCGCGCTCGACGCCGGATGCGGCGAGGGGGGCGTGGCGATGGCGCTGGGCGCCCGCCACCCCGACGTGCGCGTCGAGGGCGTCGAGGTGTCGGCGACGAACGTCAGGATCGCGCGGCAGCTCAACCGATTCAAGAACGTCGACTTCCGCCCGGGCCTCGCCGAGGAGGTCCACCTCCTCTTTCCGGCCGGGTCGTTCGACCTCGTGTACTCGTTCGCCGTCCTCGAGCACGTGCGGGACGTGGACGCGACGGTGCGCGCGATCGAGACGGTGCTCCGTCCGGGCGGGCGCTTTGCGTTCGTCGTTCCCATGCACGAGCTCCGCGCGCGGGGCCCGATCCCCGACTATGCGCCGGTCCACGGCTACGCCGACCACTGCCGCGTTTTCACCGAGGCGGAGCTGCGCGCGCGCTTCGGCGGTCGGGAGGGCTTTCGACTGGTGAAGATCCCGGGAGCCTGGAAGCACGGCGAGTTGCCGGACTGCTTCGAGCCGATCGAGTTCGGCTCGTTCTTCGTGTCGTACGCGACGGATTAGTCGTCGGGTGGAGCGGCGCCGCTTCCCCCGACACCCCCCACCAGATCAGAGGGGGCGAGGCGCCCCCTCCGAGCCCGCGCTCGACGCCGCCGAGCGCCCGGCGATCCGGCCGAACACGGCGCCTGCCATGAGGCCGGCGCCACCCGGATAGTTGTGGTAGAAGAGCCCGCCCACGAGCTCGCCGGCCGCGAAGAGTCCGGGAATCGGCCGCTGCTCGGTGTCCACGACCTGCGCGACGTCGGTGATGCGGAGGCCGCCGAACGTGAACGTGATGCCGGTCGTGACCGCGTAGCCGACGTAGGGCGGCGCGTCGAGGGGGAGCGCCCAGTTCGACTTGGGCGGCGCGATCCCGCGCGTGCGCTTGCCGTCCTTGATCGCCGGGTTGAACGCACCGGGCTCGACGGCGGCGTTGAAGGCCGCGACCGTGCGCAGGAACCCCTCGACGTCGATCTCGAGCTTCCGCGCCAGGCCCTCGAGCGTCGGGTCCTCGGCCTTCGTCACCTCGCGGATCCGGTACTCCTCCCGCAGCAGGTGGAGAACCTTCGCGTCGAAGATCTGAAACGCGGCGCGCCGCGGCTGCTCGATGACCGCGCGTCCGTACTTCACGTAGGTGTAGTTGCGGAAGTCGGCGCCCTCGTCCACGAAGCGCTCGCCGCGGAGGTTCACGATGAGTCCCAGTGGGTACGAATGCTTCTGAAAATTGTCGCCGACCTTCCGGTCGCCGTGCCACGGCGCGTTCAGATCCCACTGGACGGCGTGGCAGCCGCTCCAGTGGCCCCACGGGAGCGCGCCGATCTCGAGCGCCATCCGGATGCCGTCGCCCGTGTTGTACGGCGTGCCGCGGACGCGGGCGAGATCCCAGTTGCGGCCCAGATAGCGCGTGCGCATCTCGGGGTTCGCCTCGAAGCCGCCCGCCGCAAGCACGACGGCCCGCGCCGGGATGGTCTCCGCGCCCGCCGGCGTCCGCACGGCGATGCCGGTCACCGCCCCACGGTCGTCCGTGAGAAGCCGTATCGCCTTCGTCTCGAAGCGCACGTCGATCCCGGCCTTGGCCGCCGCCTGGTACTCCATGTCGATGAGTCCGGGCCCGCCGCCCACCGCCTCGAGGACCAGCCCGCCCCAGAACCTGAATCGCCCGTCGACCTTGTAGGCCTGACGGCCGAACATCGGGATCCAGCGGACGCCGCGGTCCCGCATCCACCGGACCGTCGGCTGCGACTGGCGCACGAGCAGCATCGCCAGGTCGGGGTCGGCGCAGTCCTCGGTGACGCGCATGAGGTCGTCGTAGAACGTCTCCTCGGTGTACGGATCGACCTCCATGGACGCCTTCTCCTCGTCGGACAGATCGCCGACGAGGTCACACAACTCCTCGAAGCTCTTGAACGCGAACCGGAAGCCGCCCGCCGTGAAGAAGCCGTTGCCCCCGCGCCACGCCTCCGGCGCCTTCTCCACGACGAGCACGCGCGCGCCCGCCTCGCGCGCGGAGAGGGCGGCGCACATGGCGGCGTTGCCGCCCCCGACCACGACGACGTCGTACACGGCGGGCACAGCCGGGCTCTACCCGATGATCTCGCTGATCTGGACCTGCGGCTGGATGTTCGTGTAGTTCGGGATGTCGCCCATGATCTCCTTGCCGTGCTCGCCCATCCCCTTCTGGAAGTCGGCGACCCTGTTGAAGTAGACGTGCGCGATGGCGACGTAGGGCGCCGGCGCGCCGGGCGCGCCGCCCGCGACGCCCTTGTCCGCCTCGGTCCGCACGAGGCCGAACTTGCCGAGACGCTCGCGGACCAGCGCCAAGTGCTTCCGGACGAAGTAGTCGTGGTCGAACTTCTTGCCCTCGCCGGCAGGGTACAGGACCGTGATGCGGACCATGGGAACCTCCTCGTCTGGGGATTCTCGCTCCAGGGAGTGGCAGTGTACTACGGAACCGCGTTCACGCCGGCGGGCGCTGCGCGCTCGGCCCAGAAAAGACCTCGCAGCCGGACGCCGAGCGGCGTACCGGCGAGCGCCGCCCCTGCCCAGAGCCAACCGTGCAGGCTCGTCGACGCGATCCCGCCGAAGAGCGCGCCGATGTTACAGCCATAGGCGATCCGTGAGCCGTACCCGAGGAGGAGCCCGCCCAGGACCGCCGCGGCGACGCGGCGCGCCGGGACGCGACGCCGCGGGGCGAAGCGGCCGGCGAGCCCCGCGCCGAGCAGCGCGCCCAGGACCAGCCCGAGGTCCATGACCGACGTGACGTCGGCGAGGATGGGCGCCGCGAGCGCCGTCCGCTGGAACTCGCCCGACCAGAACGCGACGCCCGAGAGGTCGTATCCCATCGCGACGAGCGCCTTCGCGCCCCAGAGCGCGAAGGCCCAGGTGATGGACCACGGCGTGCCCGCCACGACGAGCGTGACGAGGTTGAGGAGCGCGAGGAGAACCGCGCCCACGCCGAGCGGCCACGGCCCCTGAGCGACCCGCCGCCACCCGGTCACCGGCACCGGGAGGGACGAGCGCGCGTCGACACGACGGCGCTCGACGGTCCAGGAGACAAGGGCCAGCAGTGCGCACGCGGCGAGCTGGAGGACGACGGCGCCGGTCCAGCCGAGGCTCTCGGCGAGGGAGACGTCGCCCAGCGACGGCGTCGCCCACCAGAACGGCATGTGGAATGTCGCGAGCACCGCGCCCGCGACGAAACCGACGAGCGTGGCCAGCATCGGCGTGACGCCCGCGCCGAGGTGGTAGAGCATCCCGGACCCGCACCCGCCGGCGATCTGCATCCCGACTCCGAAGACGAACGCGCCCACGAGCACCGACACGCCCGCCGGGGCGACCGCGCCGGCCACGGAGGCGCCGAAGATCTCGCCGGCGGCGAGGACGGGCGCGAAGAGCACGGTCGCCACCGCGAGCATCAAGAGCTGCGCCCGCACGCCGCGACCGTCGCCCACGGTCACGAGGGCGCGGTACGCCGCGGTGAAGCCGAAGACGGCGTGATGGAGCGTGAGGCCGAGCGCGGCGCCGACGAGGAGGAGGGCGCCGTGCCGTGGGCCGTAGCGCGCCGCGAGCCAGAGGGCGCCGACCGCGAGGAGGCCTGCGGCGCCCGTGGCGACCGACACCTGGACGGGCCCGTTGGCGAGCGCGGCCGGCGGGGCGGCGACGGGTGGGGCGACGACGCGGCTCATCGCGACGGCGCGTCGCCTCGCGCGCGGCGGAGCATCTCGATCAGCACCTCACGGCTCTCACCCGCAGTCCGCACCTCGCGCGGGAAGGCGATGCGCACGCTCGAGAGGCGATCGCCCCGGCGCACGCGCAGCTTGAAGCCGAGGCGGTCGACCGCGACCATCGTCGCCGCGTCGGCCTCCTCGCCCGCGTAGAGGCGCGCATAAGCGACCAGCGCGTCGGCGTGGTCGCGGTTCATGTGCTCCACGATCCCGTCTGCGACGTCGGCGAGCGGATCGGGCGCCGCCGCGAAGTAGGCCGCCGCGGACACCCAATCCATCGCCGCGAAGCCGCCGACGAAGTAGAGGTCCGTGACCTCGAGGCGCCAGAACGCAAAATCCTCGAAGTCCACCCAGTACGCGGCCCGCGCGTGGCGCGCGAGATAGGCGGCGCGCGCCGCGCTCACCTCCGCCGGCGGCACGACGCGCGCGTCGCCCATCAGCGTGAGGCGCGCGCGGGCGAGCGGGTCGTCCGATTCTTCACGCTGGGGGCCCAGGCCGGGCTGGGTCACGAGGAGGCTCGCGCGCGGGTCGGCCTGGAGGTTCTGGGTGTGCATGGCCATCGAACTGATCAGGACGGCCGGCCGCCCGGCGTCATCGAGCGCGTACGGCATGACCGATGCGAACGGGTGGCCGGGGTGCCGCCGCGAGAGCGTCGCGAGCGTGCCGACGCGCCCGACGTGGGCCAGCGTCCGCGCGCGCTCGGCGTAGGTCGGCTCGGGGACGGGCGATGCGCCCGGGTCCGGGGGCGGAGCGTGACGGTCGACCACGGCTCACTCCATCTCGAGCTCGAAACGGGCGTGGCCGGTGGCGACCTCGCCCCCGGCCGTCCGCCCCTGAATCGAGAGTACCAGCTGGTTCTTCCCGGGTCTGAGCGGGAGCGTCACCACTCCGTGCTCGGCCGGCTTGGGATGGAAACGCCGGCCCACGTCGGCGCCGTTGAGCGTCGCCCGGAAGCTCTCGGGCACGATCGTCGCGCCGAAGAAGACCACCACCGGAAACGTGGTCTGGCCCCGGCTCACGCGCGTCGAGGCGCCGGTCGGCGACGCGAAGGTCAGAAGCCCGCTCGCCGCGAAGGCTCCGGACAGGCGAACCAAGGGCTTCGCGCCGCGCGCGCACTCGAGCCGGTAGCGATGGACGGCGCCGGGAACGGTCGGAATCCCTTCCAGATGAATGTCCCCCGAGCCCTGGCCGTCCGTGTAGTTGATCTCGAAGTCGTAGCGCCCCGCGCGAGTGCCGATCACCTCGAGCGTGTGGGCCCCGTCCAGGGGGGCCCGGAGCTCGAGTTCCAGCGTGTCCCGCGTCTGACCGCCCTCTTCGTAGATGGCACGCGGGATCTCGCGGTACTTCGCTCTGGCGAGCGGCGAATCGCCGAGGCGGCGGCCGCGTGGATCGGTCAGGAGCAAATGGGTGACGATGTCCTGGCTCGCTCCGGTCTCGCCCCACGCGTGCACCGAGAGGTAGGCCTGGTCGGGCTTCTCGGCGATCCAGACCGGCGGGTCCAGCGACACTGAGTACGTGACCTCGAACCGATCGACGGCGCCCGGCTCGGTCCCGCCGCGGCCGAAGTGCATCCAGCGCTGTCGTCCCGCTCGGTCAAAGGCCTGGAGAACGTACTCGAACTCCGCCGCCTCGGTGCCGATCACCTGCAGCTCGTACTTGCCCTCCGGCGGCCGGCGGAGCGCGATGCCCGCGCCGGCGCGCCCCCGAGGGCCCACTGGCGCGTTCGGGTTCGGGTTCACCACCGCCTCGTAGGTCGCGTCAGGGATCTCCAGGAAGAACGCGCCGCCCAGAGGACCGCGACCGAAACGGCGCCCGGTCGAGTCGGTCAGGAGCAGCCTCACGCCCTGCCCCGGCGCCAGCACGCGCTTGGCGTCGAACGGCGTGACGTAGACGCGAAGCGCGAGGGCGTAGGGCCCGTCGGGATCGGTAAACCCCGGCGGCCGAGGGACCTGGTCCTGCGCGCGCGGAAGCGTCGGCGGTGGCTGCCCGGGCGGTCGCATGATCACTTGCGCCGTCCCCCCCGCCGCCAGCGACAGGAGCGCGGCCGTGAGCGACAGCGCGAGACGCTTCATGCGAGGAAGTTGCGAAGCGTTACGATGGCCTCGGCCACCTCACGCCCCTTCGCTTCGAGCGAGCCATCAGGCGGCTTCCATCGGGACGAGGCGGGCGGGCTCTTCCAGGATCTTCAGCAGCGCCGTCGCGCAGTACACGCGGTCGCGCTTGGCTTGGTTGACCTGCTTGAGGATGCCCGCGGCGCCGAGACGCTCCATTGCCCGCTGGGCGGTCGTGAACGCGACCTTGAGCTGCCCCTCGACGCGCCGAACCGTGCAGTACGGGTTCTGGGCGAGGAGGTCCACCAGCTTCAGGGCCGCCTGGGACGCGCCGGCCAGCTCGTCCTTCCAGCGAGCCACCAGCGCATTGATACGCTCGGCTCGGCTCAGGGCATCCTCCGACTGACGGGCCACACCGTTCAGGAAATACTCCAGCCACGCCTCCCACTCGCTCCGCGCGTGCACCCCCTGCAGCCGCTCATAGTAGTCGGCGCGCGTCGCCTCGAAGAAGGCGCTCAGGTACAGAAGAGGCGCGGGCAGGACTTCCCGCTCCACCAGAAAGAGCGTGATGAGCAGGCGGCCGACGCGTCCGTTGCCGTCGATGAACGGGTGGATGGCCTCGAACTGGACGTGCATCAGCGCCGCCTGCACGAGGACGGGCAACGATCGCTCGCGCAGGAACTTCTCCCACGCCCCCAGGCAATCCACGAGCGCGTCCGGTGGCGGGGGTACATACATCGCGTTGGCGAGCGTGCAGCCCGGCGGCCCGATCCAGTTCTGGGTCGTTCGGAAAACGCCCGGCGTCGCGTGGCCGCCACGAACGCCAGTCATCAGCTTGGCGTGAAGCTCCCGCGTCAGCCGAAGCGACAGGGGCTGTGTCTTGAGCCGCTTCACGCCGTATTCGAGCGCCACGACGTAGTTGGCCACTTCACGAAGGTCCGCCGGGCTCCGATCGACCGCCGCCCCAGCCTCCGCGGCCAGCAACTCTCCCAGGGTCGCCCGGGTCCCCTCGATCCGGCTCGACAGCACGGCCTCGCGCCTGACGAACGGCCGGATCAGCAGGTGCGGGTTCGGCAGGCGCCCCCCTTCCCCTGCCAGGCGCCCGATAAGACGATCGGCGTCGGAAAGCGCGCGGACCAGCGTCGGCGTCCACTGGAGTTCCGGAGGGAGCGGGTCGGGAACAAACGCCGCGTAACCGCCGCCGCATCGGACCCTGCGCCCCGACGGCGTGCTAGCAGGCGCGGGCGGCCTGCTCATTTGCGATGAAGCTAATAGGGGTGCGTTCTATTTTCGAGACTCTCACACTTCGATAATAACACTCGCCGCCTTGCAAGCAGCCTTTCAAGCCTCACCGCTGAATGCCGCCAGATGGAGGGCTCGACTTCCAGGAGCGTGATCTTGCGTCCTTGAGAATACGGATCGCAAGTCCCCGCCCGATATCGGCTCCGGTGTGCATCGGAATGGTGACGGAGATCTTCTGCGCCTCGTGCCAGAGGGTCAAGTGGGCCTGACTGGCGATCTTCGATGAAGCCCTGGGACTTGAGAAAGCGCACAAGCTCGCGGGCCCTGACCTGCGGCATCCGCGGCACCAGGGGATCCCGACGGTCAACTCCTCGACGTGCACGAGTTTCTCATTCTGCGGGATCGGCTGCCCGTGGGTGAGCAGGGCCTCGACGTGCTGCTGGATTGCCTCGCGGATGTTCCGCCTGGCCTCCTCGATGGTCTTGCCGTTGCTGAAGCAGCCGGCGGGGGTAGGGCTGTAGGCGAGGTAGCCCTCGTCCTCTTCTTCCTTCTCGATGACGATCTCGAACGTGTAGAACTTCACGTCCGCATAATACCTCACGCACTCACGCCGCAAAGAGCCGTTCTTTCGTTTGACGGAGGACGGCGGCGGGCTCGCCCAGGGTCCTGAGCGCGGGCAGCCCGCCGGCGCGCGCGGCCCGGCCGCCGAGCCAACGGCTTGCGGCCTGCTGGTGTATGGCCATACGATGCCGGTATGGCCATAACGACAATCCGATCAACATATGCCCTCGACGTCGAAACGATGCAAGTACTCGAACGGATCGCGCACAGGTGGAAGGTTTCGAAGTCCGAGGCGCTCAGGCGGGGCGATCCGCGCGGCCGAAGGGCAGAAGGCGCCCGCGACGGACGACGCGCTGCAGGCCCTCGATCGGCTCCAGCGGGCGTTGCGCCTGACCCCGGCGACGGCGAAGGCCTGGACCAGGCAGGCTCGTACGGAGCGCAGGCGGTCATCCGCGCGCAGTGAAACGCGCGGCCGATGATTCATCTCGACACCAGCTTCCTCATCCGGGCCCTCGCGCGGGGTTTGCCGGAGGACCGGAGACTCCGCGGCTGGTTGAGGAGCCAGGAGCCGTTGGGGATGAGTTCCATCAGCTGGGCAGAATTCCTGTGTGGGCCGGTCGGGGCGGAGCACGTGTTCCTGGCTGGCCGACTCATCGCGGACCCGGTCGCGTTCCTCGCTACCGACGCTGCGTTGACGGCCAGGCTGTTCAACCAGACGGGTCGACGTCGGGGCTCTTTGACGGATTGCATGATCGCTGCGACCGCCATGCGTATCGGTGCGCCTCTCGCGACCGCAAATCCCGAGGACTTCCGCCGCTTCGAGGCGGCGGGGCTGCAGATCGTCGCCACCTGAGCCAGCACTCGCCCAGGGACTGCGTCCTCCTCGGCTACTCCCGGGTCGCCGTGAACGGGCAGATCTGGCTGTAGGCGCAGCTCCGGCAGGCATTGTAGGACGGCGTCGCCGCGAAGGCGCGCGCGCGGATGCCGGCCGCCGCGGCCTTGACGGCGGCGATCGCCTCGTCGAGGTCCGCCGCCGCGGGCGCGTGCCGGCCCACCAGGTTGGACTCGAGGAAGCGGAGCTCGACCCGCTGCGGCAAGGCGCCCGTCATCTCCCGCCACGCGAGCGCGTAGAGCTTGAGCTGGAGGCTCTCGGCCGCGCGACGGTCGGCGACCTTCTGCTTCGCGACCTCGCCGGTCTTGTAGTCGATGATCGTGGCGCCCAGTAGGTCCTCGTCCACGCGGTCGAAGCGGCCGCGGACCCGGTCGGGCCCCAGCGTGAAGCCGAACTCTTTCTCGACGTGCGTCGGCTTCTGGCCGCTCGCCTCCTCCTCGTGCCAGAAGCGCGTGAGCGCCTTGCGGCCCGCGGCCTGACGCGCCTCCTCGTGCTCCCACGTGAGAAACCCCTGGTTGTCCCACTCGCGGTCGTAGACGCCGAGGAGGTCCTCGAGCGGCGTGTAGTTGCCGGCCGCACGGCGCAGCAGGTAGTACTCGACCACCCGGTGGATCGTGGCACCGTACACCACCGTGTGGTGGCGCAAGATCGGCACGCGGAGGACGTTGACGTAGCGGTACTTCAGCGGGCACGTCTGGTAGTCGTCCACCTGCTTGTGGCTCACCAGGAGCTCCTGCTCCGGCGGGATGGGCGCGAGCCGCGCCTCGGCCGCCTCGGCGGGCGCCGCGAAGCGCTGGATCTCCTCGATCGCCTTCGCCGCGAACGGGCGCGCGGCGTCCTTCGGCAGATCGAGCGCCTCGAGGACGAACTGGCTCACCTTCCGCGCGCGCGTGCCGCCGTAGTCACGCGCGCTCGTCAGGTGGAGCTCGCGCTTGGCCCGCGTCATGCCGACGTAGAAGAGGCGACGCTCCTCCTGCTTGTGGAAGTCGCCCGAAGGGAGCGGCTCCTTGATCAGCTCGACGGGCAGCTCGAGCGCGTCCCTCCGCCCGCGCAGCGGGAACTTGTCCTGGACGAGCGTGACCAGGAACACCACCGGGAACTCGAGCCCCTTCGCCTTGTGGACGGTGAGGACGCGCACGGCGGGGGTCTCGACCTCCGCCTCGGCGACGGCCGGGTCTTCACCCGCGTCGATCAGCGCGTCGAGGTGGTTCACGAACTCCCGCACGTTGTCGTAGCGGAGCGCCTTCGAGGCGTCCTGGATGCGACGGAAGAACTTCGAGACGTTCTGCACCTCGGCCTCGTCCCGCGCCGTGGCGGCCTTCGACATGCGCGCGAGCCAGCCCGAGTCCACGAGGAACTGGTAGAGCAGCTCGCCGGTCGGCATCTCCCGCGCCAGCTCCATGTACCGCGTGAGATCGGCGACCAGGCGACGGATCGCCTCGAGCCCCTCCGCGTCCACCTCGTCGCGCAGCTCGCGGATCGTCTCCACCGTGCGGAACACGTCGAACAGCCACCGGTGGCGGCGGTCCGCGTAGGTCGCGCAGCGGGTGAGGTCCACGATCGGCACCTGGTAGAGGTCGGACGACGCGAGGTAGTGGACGCTCACCGAGTCGTCCGGGTGGGCCACCGCGCGGAGGAACGCGATGAGCAGGCGGATCTCTGGCCGCCCGTAGAGTCCCGCGTTGCCCGAGAAGGTCCAGGGGATCGCTCGAAGGTTCAACGAGCGCAGGAACTGGTCGGCGTCCGCGTTCGAGCGGACGAGGATGGCCACGTCGTCGTACCTCCACACCCCGTCGGTGACCCGCTCGGCGATCGATTGCGCGACCGCGTCCGCCTCCTGCGTCGCGGTCTCGAAGTGGAGGTGCTGGGGCTCGGGGCCGTCGGGCTCGCGCACGGCGGCGAGCTTTTTGGTGACTCCGTATCGCCGGCCCTCGTCGCTCTCCTCGAGCCGATCGGGATTGTTGAGGATGAGTCGGTACGCCGCGTCGAGGATCCGGTGGTGCGAGCGATAGTTCTCCGTGAGGATGACGACACGGGCCTGGGGGAAGTGTCGGACAAAGCCCCGGAAGTTCGATACCGCCGCGCCGCGCCAGCGGTAGATTGCCTGATTGTCATCGCCAACGGCGGCGACGTTCGTGTGCCGCGCGCCGAGCAGCTTCACGATCTCGAACTGGGCCCAGTTCGTGTCCTGGAACTCGTCGACGAGGATGTACTTGTACTTCCGCTGGAGCCCGCCGAGCACGTACGGTCGCGAGCGCAGGAGCCTGAGGGCGTGGACGATCTGGTCGCCGAAGTCGATGGCGCCGCTCGCGCCCATCAGCTCCTGGTACTTCGCATAGGTTCGCGCGAGCTCGAGCTGCTGGGCGGCGCGCTCCCGCAGCGCCTCGTCCTCGGGCGCCGCGCGGGCGAGGGCCGCCAGGCGGTCCGCGTGGGCCGCGTACTCCTCGGGCGAGATGTCCTCGTCCTTGCAGCGGCTGATCAGGGTGATGAGCGCCTGGAGGTGTCGGGTCGGATCACCCAGCGGCCGGTAGCGCTCGAGCGGCAACTGGAAGAGCCGGTCGCGGAGGAAGATGACCTGCTCGGCGCGGCTCAGGACGCGGAAGTCGGGCTGGAGCCCGAGCTCGAGGGCGTGCTCGCGCAGCAGCCGGTCACCGAACGCGTGGAAGGTGGCGATCTCGACGTCCGCGTACCCGTAGGGCACGAGGGTGTCGACGCGCTCTTCCATCTCGGCCGCGGCCTTGTCGGTGAAGGTGAGCGCCAGGATCTCTTCGGGCCGGGCTTTCTTCTGGGCAATGAGCCAGGCGATGCGGCGGGTGATGACGGTGGTCTTGCCCGTGCCCGCGCCGGCAATGATGAGGAGGGGGCCGGCGTCGTGTGTGACGGCCTCGCGCTGCGTGTCGTTCAGGCGGTCGAGGATGCGGTCCGCCGCCATCCGCCTACGACTATACTACGCCGCGATCAACGACGGACGTCGGGCCCGCCGCCGAGGACCTCCTCGACGTCACGCGGCGTGACCAGCGCGATGTCGCCCCACATCGAGCACTTGAGGGCGCCGACGGCCGTGCCGACGTCCACCGCCTCCTGGAGCTCGCGCTTCTGGAGCACGGCCCAGAGGAATCCGGCGACATAGGCGTCGCCCGCACCGATCGGATCGACCACCTGGACCGCCGGCACGCGCCGCGGACGGTAGACGCGGCCCCCGTCGAGCACCAGCGACCCCGCCTCGCCCAGCTGGAGGCTCACCGTCGCCCTCGGCGCCAGCCGCGCCAGCGCCTCGAGCGTCTGCTCGGCCGTGCCCGTGAGGCTGAAGATCGTTCGCGCCTCCGCGTGGCCGAGGAAGAGATAGCGAACCTCGGGGAGCACCGCATCCAGGAACAGCCGCGCGTCGGCCGGCGCCCAGAGACTCGCGCGGTAGTTGACGTCGAACGAGAACGCGGACGCCTCGCGGATCGCGCGCCACACCAGTCCTCTGGCGCCCTCGCCGAGCGCCGGCGTGACACCGGTCAGGTGGACGAGTCGGGCGCGCCGCACCGGCTCCCAGTCCACGTCACCCTCCGTGAGCCGCGCAAACGCGGAGTCTTGGCGGTCGTAGAGCACGCGGACCGGCCGCGGCGGCACTCCGTACTCGAGGAAGTAGACGCCGACGCGGGCGTGCTCGGTCAGGCGGACGTGGGCGCAGTCGACGCCGTGCCCCACGAGCTCGCGCCGGATCCGCTCGCCCCACTGGTTCGCGGGGAGGGCGGAAATCCAGGCTACCTTCAGGCCGAGCCGTGCACAGGCCGCCGCGACATTCGCCTCCGCGCCGCCGATCTGGACGTCGAGCTGGCGCGCGGTCTCGAAGCGGCCGGGCGACGGGATCGCCAGTCGCAGGAGCACCTCGCCCAGCGTGACGAGGTCGTGCACCTAGACCGACCGCAGCTCGATCTTCACGGAGGTGCCAAGGATGAGCGACATCGACATCAGCTCGGGACGCCGGTCGCGACCGAACGTGACACGCGCGGGCTCGCCCTTTTTCGCCCACGACGAGAAGCCCGTCAGGTCGCAGAGCGCCGTGGGCTTGCCGGAGACCGGGTCGGCGTCCACCTTGAGCGCGAACGGGACCAGCTCGGCGCGGTACAGCCGCTGGACGTCGTCCGGGCCCTCGTTGTCCATCCGCTTTCGCCGGACGAGGTACGTCTCGTAGCTCCCGTCCACCCGGGCGGGCCAGACGCCATCCGCATAGTTGAGGGTCGCGCTGATGGAGTCGTCCACATGCACCCCCTCGGGCACCTGCACGAGATCGTCGGCGATGCGCAGGCGGCGCAGGAAGAAGGTCTCGCCGCGGAAGTGGTACTCGACGGTGCGGCGGACCCAGTCGTAGCGGACCTCCGAGCGCGATTCCCGACCTTTCACGCTGACCCAGGAGCGCCCCTCGAGCGGCACCCAGCGCCCGTCCCGGAGGAGCCCACGGGACTCGATTCGGTTGGCGATGCCGTCTCCCTCCCCCGCGATCGTGACCTGATAGTGGCCGGCGGCCCGGTCGATCGCCTCGCTGAGGGCCCCGTCCAGGCGAAAACTGAGCAGGCCGTAGAGGATGCCAACGTCCGCGGTGTACGTCCTTTTCAGCTCCTCGGAGGTGGTGGCGGCCCAGCCCCGGGCCGGCCAAGCGACGTGCGGAGCCAGGAGGAACGTGAGGGGGAAACCAAGAAAGTGGCGACGGCTAATCAGGCGTCTAGACATGTCAGGTTGGTTCGCCTATTCTAACAGTCTCCCGGTATAGAAATTTTTTCGTAACCGGCTTACTCCTGTTAACGTAAGCACTGGGTTTTTGTGGCGAAAACCCGAATGGCCACCATCGGAGGGAAGCCCGGCTCATGAAGCGCCAGCCCGTGATTACGGGCCTCGGCATCGTCTCGCCGATCGGGGTGGGGGTGGAGAAGTTTTGGGCCGCCGCCTGCGCCGGGCAATCCGGCGTCGGCGCCCCCACACTGTTCGACGCGTCGAAACTTCACGCTCAGTGCAGAGTCGTTGGAGAAGTTCGCGATTTCGATCCACGAAAGTGGATGCCAGGCCACGCCTATCGTATGGCAGGACGATTCAGTCAATTTGCCGTCGCTACTGCCACAATGGCCCGTTCAGACAGCAGGATTCAGGATACTGAAATACCGACGGAACGATTTAAGGTCGCTATAGGCACTTCGATGAACGGCCTTACAGATGTGCATCAACCCAACTTCCAAGGCTTTATTAACGGACGAGATATCCAGTCTTGGGCATCTATAGAATTCCCGGCTCATGCCGCTACGAATCACGTTGCGACAAGTTCCGGTGTGCATGGTCAAACAATGACGTTTGCCACGGCGTGCATTGCAGGACTGGATGCAATCGCATGGGCAGCTGACGAAATTAGGTGCGACCGGGCCGCCGTCGTCATCGCGGGAGCAACGGAAACTCCGCTATCCGAGTGCACCGTCGCCGCGTGTCAGGCCTCGGGGGTGCTTTCAGCGTGGCCGGGCCCACCCGATGAGGCAAGTCGTCCCTTCGACCGTCTGCGGTCCGGTCTCGTGATCGCTGAAGGCGCCGCTGCAACCATCGTCGAGGAAGAAGATGACGCTCGCGCTAGAGGCGCAAAGATCTACGCTAGGATCCTAGGGTTTGGAAGCGCTTCTGACGGGGGCAACCTTCGAAAGATCGACAGGAGCGGTGAAGCAATAGCGCACGCGATGATTGAGGCTCTCACAAACTCAGGGCTCGGTCCAACGGACATCGATTATATCTGTGCCCATGGCAATTCGATGGTCGACTACGATGCCGCGGAAACTGCCGGTATCAAGAGGACATTCGGTAGCCGAGCCTGGAGCATTCCGATCTCCTCCTTGAAGTCCATGTGCGGGCAGGCGCTTGCGGCAAGCAGCGCCATCCAACTTGTCGCGGCATGCCTCGTCATAAGACACGGCATCGTCCCCCCCACGATCAATTATCAGGTTCCGGACCCGGAGTGCGACCTTGACTACGTTCCCAACGTGGCCAGAAAGGTGAGGGTCCGCAACGTCCTGGTGCATGCCCAGAGCATCGGTGGTTCTCATGCCGCGCTTATCTTGAGCGCACCCGAATAATAATCCAGCGTGACATCGATCTCCCTCTTCGGGATTGCGGGGGTCTTGGCGGCTCTGGCAATCTACGTCTTCCGCGCACGGCCCCGACATAGTGTAAATCGCTGGTTTGCAGCTTACACCGCAACGCTCACGGGTTGGGTACTTGGCATCGCCGGGCTCCACAGCGGCATGAACCCTGAGGTATGGAGCCGCGCTACTTTCTTGAGTGCGAGCCTCATTCCATGGTCCTTTCTCGGTTTCACGCAAAACTATCCAACTCCGGGGAGCTGGCCGCCGCCGCGCGTACTGCGAGCTTCGTTTGTCATCAGTACAGTCTTTGCTGTGCTTTCCCTGGCGACGCCGTTAATCGTCCACGACATTGCCGTGACGCCAGACGGGCCGACTCGAGAGCCTGGGCCCCTATATCCCATGCTGGCCGTCTACATCCTTGTCGGCTGCCTCACGCCCCTAGGCGTTTTCATCGGAAAATGGCTCCGAGCAAGGGGACAGGCTCGCGCCCAACTTCAGTATCTAGGTACTGGTCTATTCATCTTAGGCGTGGGCGGAATCGGCGCTAATCTTCTGTTCCCGCTCCTAACGGGCCGCTCTCCGTATAGCTGGCTTGGCCCTTTCTTCATCGCGCCCCTCGTCGCTCTCGTCGGCCACGCGATCATCCGGCATCGGCTGATGGACCTTCGACCGTTCATCAATCGCGGCTTGGCGTACGCGCTCGCGACAGTTGTTGCCTCGGCGGTACTCATAACCATCTCACGATGGACCATACCCGAGACTCAGACCTTCTCTCTCAATGCTGAGATGCTGATCGTCGTAGTCGTTGTTCTCGCTCTCCTTTCTAGTCCGTCGCAGCGC
>Ga0209266_1000389_pt1 | contig 34974 bp, 25 predicted proteins | sample GraSoiAngelo_132_FD_185889 | JGI IMG/M metagenome (GOLD analysis project Ga0209266, IMG submission 185889) | Grasslands soil microbial communities from the Angelo Coastal Reserve, California, USA - 14_0929_02_40cm (SPAdes) (version 2) | ecosystem: Environmental > Terrestrial > Soil > Grasslands ...
CGCCCGTTCTCGATCCTGTTGGCAGACGTCGATCACTTCAAGCCGTACAACGACACGCACGGCCACCTCGCGGGCGACGCGGCGCTCGCGAAGATCGCTGAGATCCTGCGGCAAACGACGCGCGCGGTGGACTGCGTGGCGCGCTACGGCGGCGAGGAGTTCCTGGTGGTGCTGCTCGAAACGACGACCGCGACCGCCGCCCTGGTCGCTGAGCGCATCCGCGCCCGTGTGGCGGCCGAGCCGTTCGACGGCCGACGGATCACGGTGAGCATCGGCGTCGCGGAGTGTCCGGCGCACGGCGATACGCCGGAGACGCTCATCGCCACCGCCGACGCGGCGCTGTACGAGGCGAAGGACGAGGGCCGCGACCGCGTGGTGGCCGCGGGCGGGAAGCAGGAGCGGGAGAAGGAGAAACGGCGGCGCAAGGGCGAAGCTTAGCCTCGCCTCAAATCAGCGCGGCTTGATGAACGTGCCGTCGCGCAGCTCGGCGTAGGCGCGGCGCAGCTCCGCCTCGGTGTTCATCACGATCGGCCCCTGCCAGGCCACGGGCTCCGCGATCGGCCGGCCTGAAACGAGGAGGAACCGGATCCCGGCGTCGCCGGCCTGAACCGTGATTTCGTCGCCCGAGTCGAACAGCACGAGCGAGCGATTGCCGGTCTCGTCGCGACCTTCGGCCTCTGTGCCCCCTTCCCCTACCCACTCGGTGCGCACTCCGCGGGGCGGCGACGCGTCACGGAACGTGCCGCTCCCCTCGAAAATGTAAGCGAAGGCGTGCCGCGACGACTCCACCGGCAGGGTCTTGCGCACCCGCGGCGGGACCCACACGTCGAGGTAGCGCGGATCGGCGGCGACGCCGTCGACGGGGCCGGTCTTGCCCCAGAAGCTCCCGCAGATGACCCGCACGCGCGTCCCGTCGTCGTCCACGACCTCCGGGATGGCGCCCGCCAGGACGTCCTGGTAGCGCGGCCGAGTCATCTTCAAGGAGGACGGCAGATTGGCCCACAGCTGGAATCCGTGCATCCGTCCCCGCGGGTCCCCCCGCGGCATCTCCTGATGGAGAATGCCGCTGCCCGCCGTCATCCACTGCACGTCCCCGGCGCCGAGCGTGCCGCGGTTGCCCAAGCTGTCGCCGTGGTTCACCGTGCCGGCGAGGACATAGGTGATGGTTTCGATGCCGCGATGGGGGTGCCAGGGGAACCCCGCGAGGTAGTCCTGCGGGCTCTCGTTACGGAAGTCATCTAACAGCAGGAACGGGTCGAACTCGCCGGTGTTCCCGAATCCGAACGCCCGGCGCAGCTTTACGCCCGCGCCTTCGATGGTGGGCTGCGACTGAATGATCGACTTGATCGGCCGGATGGACATGGCGCCTCCTGCGCTACGGTGGGAACGTAGCCCGGGTGCCCGATGTTCCAGGACGGCCGGCTAGTCCGGTGCCTCACTCCAGCGGTCTTCTCTCCTCTCGTGTTCGCCGGCCACCACGCGCCAGAACGCCGCGAACACCCGCTCGCACCACCAGCCCCGGCAGTCGGTCATAGCCTCGAGTGCCTGCGCCGCCGGGAGCGGGGGCGCATAGGCCCGCGGGTTGGTCAGCGCATCGTACACGTCCAAGATCCCGACGACCTGCGCGGAGAGCGGGATCTCGTCTCCTTTGAGTTGGTCGGGATAGCCGCTGCCGTCGTATCGCTCGTGGTGCCAGCGGATGATCGGCTTCAGGTCCCAGGGAAAGTCGACGTTCGCGAGCAGCTCGATCCCCCAGACCGGGTGCATTTGCACGACGGCACGCTCCTCGTCCGTGAGCGAGGCGGGCTTGTGGAGAATCTCGTGCGGGATGCGCACCTTGCCCACGTCGTGCAGATAGGCGCCGAGCAGGATGGTCGTCTCCTCCTGCTCGTCGAGCCCCAGGGCCCGCGCCACGGCGACCGCGTTCCGCGCCACGCGCTCGCAATGGCCGAACGTGTAGCCGTCACTCGACTCGATTGACTGACCCCACTCGCGCACGACCGCGAGGTACGTGCCTTCGAGCTCCGCCACTTTCCCGCCGACGTGGACCAGGTCCACCCGGGCATCCAAGCGGCGGAACAGGCGGTATGCGGTGTTGAGCAGCCGGAGCGCTTCCTGGTTCCGCCCCATCGCTTGGTACAACAGCGCCAGCTCGCGGGAGGCCTCCGCCTCGTTGAGTACGGAGCCCGCGCCGACCGCCAAGTCGATCCCCGAGCGGAGGCGCGACTCGGCGAGGGTGAGGCGACCCGTCTCGCGATACGCCATGCCGATCACCCGGTAGGCGTCCGCCTTGGCACCGCGCACGCCCAGCTGATCGAACAGCGCGAGCGCACTCTCCGCGCTTTGCCGCGCGTTCTCGAACCGTTGGCGCGCCACGTCCACCTCGGCGTGATTGACGAGACAGAGCGCCTGCAGGTACACGTCGCCGACCCGTTCGGCGAGGGCCCGACTCTCCCGGAAGTAGCAGTCCGCGGCGTCGAACCGCTCCCGGTCCGCGCTGACCATCCCCAGGTTGTGATAGGCGATGGCACACCCATGGTCGTCCCCGCACTCGCGGTACGCCGCGAGCGAGCGCTCATAGCGCGCCAGGGCCTCGCTCAGCTCGCCCTGGATGTTGGCGACGATCCCCAGGTTCTGCTGCACACGCGCGCGCAGCTGACGGCTCGAGCCACCCAGCTCCAGCGCCTGCATGAACGTCTTGCGGGCATCCTCCAAAGAGCCCGTCGTCACATCGAGCCCGCCCAGCGTGTTGAGCGCTTCAGCCGCGAGCCCGTCGTCGCCGATCTGGCGCGCCACGTCGTAGCTCCGACGGCACAGCTCGCGGGCCCGGGCGGGCTCGCTGCGATGGTGGCGCTGCACGGCCAGACGTCGCAGCGCCTCCGCCAACAGGGCGTGCTCCCCGTCCCGCTGCGCCGCCTCGATCGCCGACTCGTAGCGCTCAATCGCCTCCGGAATGCAACCGGCGCGCTCCTGCTCGCGGGCTGCGTGGAGCAAGTCGGCGGCCCGGCAGAGCGCGCCGGAGAGCCCGACAAGAGGGGTTACGCTTGCCTCACCACGCGATGGCATAGTCGGAAAAGTGCTGCAACTGCCCCGTGACCGTCCCCGTGAACAGGTCGTCGACGCTGGGCAGGTACTCGAGGATCTGCAGCGCGTCCGTGGTGTGCACGATGTACTTTGGCGCGAGCGACCCGAGCAGGTTGCAGTTCGCGTAGCTCATCGTGAGGGCCACGTCGCGACTGAACTGCAAGCCCTCCGGCTGGAACTGCACCACGTTCACCGAGTCCGACGGTACCACAGCGGTGATGGTCGTCGGGAGGGCGAGCGCTCCCGCGGGAATGGCCAGCGCGTGCGGCCCGACGCGAATCGTTCCGCCGTCCGGCCCGATCGTCGCGGTGACGGAGTCGTACGCGAGCGGCGAGCAGGTGAGGAGGCCGCCGCCCTCCAGCAGCGAGGTCCCCAGCAGTGCCTGCCGCGGCGGCACGGGCGGAGCAACGCCCACCGGCGACGGCTCGCCGCAGCTCAACACGACCACGGTGGCAGTGCCGAACAGCGTGGCGAGCGAGAGACGCGTGACCTTCATGAGCTGGCTCTCCCCGGATCAACCGCGAGCCCGGAGGGAGTAGTGCGCCCCGTCGCTCCCCCGCCTCGATCGGTGGTCGTGGTCAAGTCGAAGCGTCGCACCCACGGGGAGCCGGGCTCCGGCCTGCCGCTGCGCAGCGCCGTAGTAGCGCGCAACAGCAGCGCGACGGGATCAAGCGGCGAATACTTGAGGTTGCCGACCGCATCGTAGCCGACTCGAAGCGTTGACCCCGGAGCCACGACGCCCCCGCCAAGCGTCTCGCTCAGAGCGGCGGCGATGCGCTGGGCGAGCTTCACCGCACCCGCGTGATCGGTCGCGGGCGCGACGATGGCGAATTCGGTCGGACCCAAGGCCCCGACGACGTCGGACACTCGTGCCGCACGCGCGACGACGCTTCCGGCCCGTGGGTCTGCGGGGTCCGCCTCCAGCGCGAACACGATGCAGGCCAGCGCGCCGTTCTGCCGCGACATCAGCGCTCCCAGCTCCCGCGCTCGCCGCGCGAGGCTGGCCCGACTGTGCACTCCTGTCGGAGCGTCAACCGGGCCCTCCGCGAGGGTCGCATCGAGGTTCCGCTTCGCCTGCACGTAGGTTTGGAGCTTGACCAACAGCTCGTCCGGGTCACCCGGATAGCGGAGAAAGTCCCAGGCACCCGCGTGCAGCGCGGTCACCCGCTGCTCGGGAGTCGGCCGGTCGGGCGCGAGAACGAGGATCGGCACGTTACTGCCGATGTGCAGGTCATTGTCGAACAGCCAGCCGGCGATCGCCGAGATGTCCGGCAACTCGACCCCGAGGATGATGACGTCCGGGCGCACGTCACGCGCCTGCGCGAGGGCGAGCATGGCGGTCGGGGACTGGACCACGACGTAGCCATTCGTCTCGAGCGCACTGGTCAGGGAGTGGACTCGAGCACCCGCGATGAGGACGACCGGCGGCGCGCTTGGGGGATCCATGGGGCCTACCAGTCGTGCGGCAACAACCGGGCCCGGACAGGAGAGCGCCGGCGTTTCGGACCGTGCCCCGGCCGCCTGGCGGGTGAGCGGCTCGCATTGCCACATGTGTGGCGTAGCCGCAACGAGACGTGTTTCGCAGCCCCAACGCGTGGCACGCGGCATGCGACACACCTATGTTGGTTTCTGGACGCTCCTGATTCACGCTCGCTCGCGCATCAAAGGGGGTGGCCCCCGATCGTAGAGCACAGCGACGACGTGATCGGCCTCGGGTCGGCCGACGCAACCAACTTGCCCGCCAGCAACGCGCGCGGTCCAACGAATCTATGACTGCCACGCTCTCGCGCGGACTGGAGCAGCGGTGGCAGGAGGTGTTGCGCCGGGCGGCCATCGCCCTCGAGGGGCACGGGGTCGGTGTTTGGGAGGCCGACGCACGCGATCGACTGCATCTCCTGGCCGCCAGCTCCGCGGCGGACGTTGCCGCTGGCGCCGCCGCCGAGCTGAAGGCCACGTTGCGCGACCTCGGCGAGCTGCAATCGCCGCGCAAGCCCCGCCGCTGGGTGGTGAGCCGCGTGCGGCAGCAGCGCTGGTGTATCGCGCCGGTCCGCCGCGAGCCGCCGCAGCCCCCGCCAACCGGAATCGAGCGGCGGGGCCGAGAGCGGATGATGCTCGAGCTCGCCGGGGTGTGCATCGGTCTGATCGACGACCCGGAGCGCCGGGTGCAGGAGCTGGAGCGCGAGGATTGCTTCGAGAACGCGCCCGTCGGCCTGCGGTGGACGGCGGCGGACGGCACGATTCTCGGCGCCAATCAGACCGAGCTCGACACGCTGGGCTATCAGCGCGACGAGTATGTGGGTCGCAATCTCGCCCAGTTTTATGTCGATCCCCAGGCGGCCGCGGATGCCCTGCAGCGCCTGCGGACGGGAGAGACGCTCCGTAACATCGAGACCCGAATGCGCCGCCGCGACGGTTCGATGCGCCACAGCCTCATCAGTGCGAGCGGGCTGCTCGCAGGCGGGCAGCTCATCCACGCCCGCTGGGCCACGCAGGACGTCACGGAGCGCCAACTCGCCGAGCAGGCCTTAACACTGTTCAAGGCCCTGGTGGAGTCAGCCGACGACGCCGTCATCGGCAAGACGTTGGACGGAACCATCACCAGCTGGAACCCGGCGGCGGCACGCCTGTACGGGTACTCCGCCGAGGAAGTGATCGGGAAGCCGATCGCCCTGCTCGCCCCGCCCGACCGCGTCGACGAGCTCCCCGGGATACTGGAACGCTTGCGGCGCGGCGAGCGGATCGAGCGTTACGAGACGACCCGGGTGCGTAAGGACGGCACGCGCGTAGAGGTGTCGCTCAGCGTCTCACCGATCCTGGACCCGCAGGGTCGCCCCATCGGCGCCACGTCGATCGCGTACGACGTCACGGCGCGCAAGCAGGCCGAGCAACAGCTCGTGCATGGAGCCCTCCACGACGCCCTCACCGACCTGCCCAACCGAACGTACTTCGTCGAGCGGGTGTCTCAATCGCTGGCGCGCGTGCGGCGCGATCCCGCGTACCGGTTCGCCGTCCTGTTCCTCGACTTCGACGACTTCAAGGCGGTGAACGACAGCCTCGGTCACGCAGCCGGTGACCACCTGCTGGGGGAGATCGCGGGCCGGCTACGGACGTGCGTGCGGCCCGGCGACGTCGTGGCGCGGCTCGGGGGCGATGAGTTTACCCTGCTGCTCGAGGAGATCACTGGACTGCCCGACGCGGAGCACGCGGCGCGGCGCATCCAGGACTCGCTCGCCACGCCGTTTTCGCTCGAGGGCCGCGAGATCCTCGCGAGCGCCAGCATCGGCGTGGCGCTGAGCGACCCTGACCACGGGCAAGTCCAGGATCTGCTGCGCGACGCCGACCTCGCCATGTATCATGCCAAGCAGCAGGGGCGGGCGCGTTTCCAGGTGTTCGACGTGGCCATGCGCGACTCGGCCGAGGCCCGCTCCGGCATGGAGGCGGACCTGCGGAACGCCCTCGAGCGCGATGAGTTTCGGCTGGTCTTCCAGCCCATTGTGGAGCTCGAGAGCGGCCGCGTGCACGGGTTCGAGGCGCTGCTGCGCTGGCATCACCCCAAGCGCGGCGTGATCCTCCCGCTCGACTTCGTGCCGCTGGCGGAGCAGACCGGGCTCATCATCCCTATCGGCCGCTGGGTACTCCAGGAGGCGTGCCGGCACGCGCGAGGCTGGCAGGAGACGTTCCGGGCCGCTGCTGGGCTGCGGATCAGCGTGAACCTTTCCGCCGAACAGCTCGGGCACCCGCGCATCGTGGAAGAGGTGCGGACGGCCCTGCAGACCGCGGGACTCGCGCCCCCTTGCCTGTCCCTCGAGATCAGCGAGCGCGTGCTGATGGAGAGCGTCGAGTCGTCGACCACCCCGCTCGGTCAGCTGCGGGGGTTGAACGTCGAGCTGCACATGGACGACTTCGGCACCGGGTACTCGTCACTCAGCTCCTTGCCGCGCTTCCCGCTCCAGGGGATCAAGGTCGATCGCTCCCTCGTGCACCGCATGGGAGCGCGCCGCACCGACCTGGAGATCGTGCGCTCGATCGTGGACCTGGCGGGCAACCTCGGTTTGGGCGTGATTGCGGAGGGCGTCGAGACGGTCACGCAGCGCGCGCGCCTCATCGCGTTCGGGTGCCGGCTCGGGCAGGGCCAGCTGTTTGCCAAACCGCTCGAGCCCGCGGCAGCGGGCGGCCTGCTCGCCGAACCGGAAGAGTCGGACCGCCGCATCGCTTGACGGAATCCCGCTGCTCTGAGATGATGAAGCACCACCGACAGGAGGAGGTCGACGCATGCACGCCAGGTACGGACTAGCCATGGCTGCCGTGTTGCTCTCACAGTCGCCGGGAAACGCCGACGTCAAGACCCGGGAGCTCGAATACCGGCAGGGCGAGACCGTCCTGCAGGGATTCATCGCCTGGGACGACGCCGCGCGAGGCAAGCGCCCCGGCGTGCTCGTCGTGCACGAGTGGTGGGGGCACAACGAGCACGCGCGCAACCAGGCGCGGCGCCTCGCCGAGGCCGGTTATGTCGGCCTCGCGCTGGACATGTTCGGCAAGGGCAAGGTCGCCACCCACCCGCAGGATGCGCAGGCGTTCGTGAACGAGGTGACCAAGGATCCGGCGGTGCTTGCGGCCCGGTTCAACGCCGCGCTCGAGCAGTTGAAGCGCGATCCCCACGTCGACACCACGCGCATCGCGGCGATCGGCTATTGCTTCGGCGGCGCGGTCGTGCTGGACATGGCGCGCGCAGGCGCCCCGCTTGGCGCCGTCGTGACGTTCCACGGGGCGCTCGCGACGAAGACGCCTGCGCAGTCCGGGAAGGTCAAGGCCCGGGGTCTCGTGCTGACAGGCGGCGCCGATCCGTTCGTCCCGCCCGAGCAAGTGGAGGCGTTCAAGCGCGAGATGCAAGCGGCGGGCGGGCGGTTCGAGGTGATTTCGTATCCCGGCGCCAAGCACGGCTTCACCAACCCCGACGCGGCGAAGTACGGCATGCCGCAGCTCGCCTATGATGCCGACGCGGACCGCCAGTCCTGGACGGCGATGCTCAAGCTGTTTAAGGAGGTGTTCCCCTAACGGCCGCCTTCAGTCGCCGCCACAGGGTGGTGCGGCTGATGCCGAGTCGGCGGGCGGTTTCCGCGCACTTGCCACCCGTCTGTTGCAGGGTCTCCTGAATTGCCTGGCGCTCTTGGTCGGCCCACCTTTGACTGGACTTCTGAGGCACGATAATCACCTCGCCCAGTACGCCGTCTCCCAGGCGCAGCGGCACGGCGCGCCCGCCCCGCGCCATGAACTGCGATGGTGTATGCGGTTGTGGCCGCGTGGCCCGCGCCGCCGCGTTCAGGTAGAGCGTGCCGCCGCGCGCGTCGACGATCACGATCGCTTCGTCCCGCGCGTCGAGCACCGCGCGCACAATGAGCGACAGCTCCCGCATACACGCGCAACCTATCGGGAGCCCGCATTAAGAATCAACGAGCTTAGCTGGCGATTGATGCTAAGAGTTCACAAAGACCGGTCCGCGGGGAGCCGCAGCTCGAAACAGCTGCCGCCGCCCGGCCGCGCTGCGTACTCGAGCGTGCCCCCCTGCAGCTCCGCCAGGCGCCGCGCGATCGAAAGTCCAAGGCCGGCGCCGCCGCCGTCGGCGGGAGCGCCGGCCGGGCGGTAGAACGGCTCGAAGATGCGGTCGCGCTCGGCCATAGGGATGCCCGGACCACGGTCGGCCACGACGAACACCAGGGCCGCGCCGTCCCGATGGACGGAAAGCTCGATCGGCGACGCCGGCGGCGTGTAGCGAACGGCGTTGCCCAGCAGATTGCTCAGGATGCGCAGCGATTGGACGAAGTCGAACCGACCGGCCAGGGCCGGCTCGGTGAGGTCGACGTTGGTCTCGACCCTCCGATCCTTCAGGACTCCGGCCATCTGCCGCATCGCCGCGCCGACCAGATCCTCCGCGGTGTTGACCTCGGGATGCACGGGCATGGCCCCGCCCTTGAGGCGAGAGAGATCGAGCAAGTCGGCGACGAGGTGACCGAGTCGGTCCGCTTGCTCCTCGATCGCGAGCGCGTTCCGGTCACCGCGGAGTGCGCCCTCCTGAGCGAGCGCCTTGATGGTCGTCAAAGGAGTCCGGAGATCGTGCGAGACGGACGCCAATACGACGTCCTTGAGGCGGTCCGCCTCGCGCAATGCCTCCGCATGCTGCGCGGTTGCGACCAGCCGCGTCCGCTCCACGGCCAGCGCCGCGTAGTAGGCGAGCGCGCCCAGAAAGCGCTGTCGCGCCGGATCGAGCGCGATCGGCCTTTCATCGGCGAGGTACAGCACGCCCACGGTTCGCCCGTGCGCCCGGAGGGCCGCGAACACCGTGCGCTCGTCGGCAGCGCGGCTGTGTAACGCCGCTCCGGACGCGCTGTCTTCTGCGTGGTCAAACGTGCCTGTGGCCTCCGCGAAGCGGCGGAGCTCATCGCGGTCCGGCAGGGGCGGTTCTGCCGGCGCGGCGGTCGGCGATGCCACGAGCAGGCGCACGGCATCGTCGTCCCGACCGTAGATCCGGCAGTGCGCGGTCTCGAGGGACGTGCGGATCAACTCCGCGATGCCCGCCAACGAATCCTCTGCCCGACCCGCGCTCAGGATTTCCGCGCCGAGCCGGCCGAGCGAAGCCACTTCGCCGGCTCGCCGCTCGGCCTCCGCGGCTCGCGCCCGCTCCTGCGTCAGCAGCTGCGTCGTGACGACGGCGGTGGTGAGGAAGGCCAGCAACACGATCCAGTCGAGCGGCTTGCTCACCGAGAGCGTGTCGTACGGCACTTGGAAGAAGTAGTCAATCAACAGGAACCCGGCTAACGTGAGCGCGAGACCCAGCGGTCGCCCGCCGCTCACGCTCCCGCCCAAGATGATCAGCAGATAGGTGAGGACGGCGTATACCGTGTCCACGCCGTCGCGGCGGGCTCGGAGGACGACGGTGGCCACGACGCACACGCTAACCCAGCACAGCCAAGCCCACACGTGGGATCGCGCCATGACGCGCTACGCCGGCAGCTCGGCGCGATAGCCGACCCCGGGCTCCGTCACGATGAGCTCCGGCCGAGCGGCGTTCGCCTCCACCTTGCGGCGGAGGTTGGTGATGTGAACGCGCAGGTATTGCTGGGGATTGCCGGCCGCGTCTCCCCAGACCGCGTCGAAAATCTGCCGATGCGTGAGCGTGCGTCCGACATTCGTCACGAGCGTGCGAAGAATGTCCCACTCGATCGGCGTGAGCCGAATCGGGGTGCCGCCCCGCGTGACGCGTCGGTGGAGCAGATCGATGGTGAGCCCATACCCCTCGACCACCGTCGCGATGTCGTCCACGATCGGCAGCCGCGCCCGCCGCAAGAGGGCGCGTACGCGCGCCACGAATTCCGGTGTGCTGAACGGCTTGGTGACGTAGTCATCGGCTCCGGCATTCAGCAGCTGAACCTTCTCGGCGTCCGAATGGCGGGCGGACAGCACGAGGATGGGCACGCGGGACCACGAGCGGATTTCATGGCACACATCGACCCCTCGGCAGTCCGGCAGACCCAGGTCAAGGATCACCAGATCCGGACGCTCAGTCGCCGTGATGTCAATCCCTTCTCGTCCAGTCGGGGCCTCGAGTAGCCGATCCGTCACTGCGCTGAGCGCGTGGCGCAGTGCGCGCCGAATCGGTGCGTCGTCTTCGATGATCAGCAGCGCGCGCGCACGAACGGCCGCGTTCGTCATATCGTCGTCGCTCAAGCGTGTTGCGTCCATCAGCTCGGCCGAGAGGTTACCCGGATACAATGTGAGCGGCCGGGTGCCACGCAAGGTAGCTGCGGTTGCTCCAGCCTGGGCCGGGTGCCACGCAAGGTAGCTGCGGTTGCTCCAGCCTGGGAGTTCTACCAGGCGCAGCCGCCCTGGTACCGCAAGACCGTGAACTGGTGGGTGATCAGCGCCAAGCAGGAAGAAACGAGACTGAGACGGCTCAGCCAGCTGATCAGCTACTCGGCGCGCCGGCGCACCATTCTACCGCTGACGCGGCGCCGGCGTTCACCGGCACCCGATCTTTCCCCCGCCGCTGCCGCGGTTCACGCCGCCCGCGAACGTCGTCTTGAGACGCCGGAGCGGCGACGAGAGGCTCACCGGCGACGTGCCGGCGAACGCAGTGCCCACGCCGATTGACACCGCCCACTTGGGCGAAGCCGCCGAAAGCCCGATGCTGCCGTCGAGCGTGAGCGTGAACGGCGCCGCGAGCCGATAGCCCGCGCCGGCGCCCACCACGCGGCTCAGAGCCTGCGTGGAGTCGGCCGCTCCGACGTCGGCGCCGAGCGACGCACTCGCCCACCAGCGGGACGAAACGTCGTAGCCGGCGTCCGCGCGGAGCGAGGTCGCGTGAGGCGCGCTGAGGGCCGATTGGGCCGAGAGGCCGCTCACGCTCCGGCTCGCGTCCGCCGAGAGGTGCAGCCGCCGGCTGGGCGACACTCCCGCGCCGACGTCGAGCCCCAGCGACGTATTCCCGCTGCCGAGGCCACACGCCGCATTCCCGACGGGCAGGACGAAGGTCAGCGCTGCGGCGATCACCGCTGAGCCGGGTGACGCGAACGCGTGGAGCGCGGCCGCGGACACCGGCAGGTCGCCGGCCCCGCTGCTCGACACCGAGCGGCCGCTCACCACGTCGGAGACGTGCACGACGGAGGGCATGGCGGACAAGCTCAGCCACGGACTCGCCTGGTACTGCACCACGCCGGTGACCGCTTGCTCGGAGCGCTGATCGGTCAGCTTTACCGCACCAGCCGTAGCGCCCGCGGTGAGCGGCGACTGTGCCGCGACGGACGCGGCGCCGAGGGCGGCAAGCACGCTGAGAAACGCAGCTGCACTACGCATGGTCGATGTCCGGGCCACTGTGATGGGGATATCGTGCTCCGCACGTTAACACTCCGCCCCAGTGACCGTCGTCACCTCGGTGCTCGAACAACGTTTCAGACCGAAGCCCCCCGTGACCGGTTGCACTTGCAAGCGGTCTCTCTCGTGCGAAGCGCCAGCAGCATGGAAAGCGCGTCTCGTGCGAACCAAACCGGAGGAACCTGTGAAGCCGACATCGAACTTGTTGACCAGCGCGGTGCTTGTGTGCGGGCTCGCGCTCATCACGTACACTGCCGCGGCGGCGCAAAAGCCGGCGCGCACCACGGCCCCGAAGGTGAGCCATCAGGCAGCGGGCCAGCCGGCGGTAGGGCAGTCGAATCCGAAGACCCCTCACGACTTTCGCGGCATCGCGGCGAAGCTGAACACGACGCCCGACGCGCTCGAGAGCGCCTACCAGACCGCGAAGCAGGCGAACCCCAAGTTGACGCATGGCCAGTTCGTCGCGGCCAACATGCTGGCGAACAACCTCGGCTCGAAGAACCCCAGCATCACCACCCAGGCGATCCTGGACGGCCTGCAGAGCGGCAAGAGCATCGGGCAGACGCTCCAGAGTCTTGGGCTCTCCGCCAAGGACGCGAAGGAGGCGGAACGAGCCGCCGCTCGCGACGCGAAGGAAGCCCGGACGCAAGCGCAGCAACAGCAGCCGGCGACTAAGCCGACGAACCAGTAAGGCTCAGCCGGTCGACACCAGTAAGCGGGCGAGCTCCATCCGGAGCTCGCCCGCTGTGTTGTTCAACTCCCAGGATGGTACTCGCGCTCTGTGTGGCCCGCGAGCTGCGAGCGATAGAAGTACACATCCCGCAGATTGCCCGTGGCGTAGCGTCCGGCTTCATCGTTGAAATGCGGAGAGTCGGGATGGCCGCTCTCCCCGCCGGCTGTGACCGCCTTGGCCCGCACGCTGTCGCCGAATTCCACCACGGCCACGAAGCTGTTGCCGCTCGTCCCGTACCATTTCTTGGTTCCGGGGTACGCGCGCGCCGCGAACGAGGCCAGCGAGCCCCACCGGGAGGATGTGAAGGCTACCGGAATGCTCGGTGCCGCGTCGCTGAACGGCTGGACGATGTCGGCGGTGAGACGCTGGAAGCGATTGATGTCGCCCCACGGAATCTTCCAGCTTCCGAAATCGGCCGTGAGGGTATCGGAGGCCGCGACCAGCGCCTGCAGCAGCTGCTCCGCCGTGGTCCGCTGGGCGATGTAGTCCGGCACGGCCAGCCCTGCCCGGCGGGCCTCGGCACCCACCTGCCGTTCGACATGATCTCCCCAGCATACGGCGAGGGACGTCGGGATCGATGTCGCCGACCACCGCAGGTCCCACGCGCGCAGCAGCGCGATCTGCTCCGACACCCTGGCCTTCAGCGGATCGGCCGCCGGGGTCTCATCCCACGCCCTGATCAGCGCGGGGATCGGCTTTTCGAACCACGTGAGGTAGCTGTCGAACGCCGCGCCGATCAGCGAGGTGAGCGTGAGGTCCGTCGTGTGCTCGAGCACCCGGATGGCGTGGAGTCCACGGGCGGATTCTCCGCCGGTCTCGACGTAGGCGGGATAGTCTTCCCGCTTCGGGCTGCTCGGCCCCGCCGCCGACCACGGCCAGTTGTTCGAGTTGTAGAGCCAGCCGCTCGCGGGGTTGAGCAGGTGGGGCGTCTCGTCCACCGACAAGAGGCCGCGCCACTCGGTCGCCGGGTTGCTGCCGTCCACGGGCCGGGTCCAGTCGAAGCTGGTGTCGCGCCGCGGAATGAAATTCCCGTGGAAGTACGCGATGTCGCCGTCGGCACTGGCGAAGATCGTGTTATTGGACGAGTTGGTGTGCAGGTCCATCACCTGGCGGAACGCCCGGTAGTTGCGCGCCTTGGTGCGCGTGTAGGATTGAATCAGCGCCTTCCTGGGCTCCTGCATCAGCCGGATGCTCACCCACTTGGCGTCTGCCTTGCGGATGATCGGCCCGTGGTGGGTGCGGTAGACGGTGAACGTCTTCCGGGCCATCCCGGTGGCGGTCTGGTACGGCACCGTGATCGTGCTGACCGTCACGGGCCGGTCCGCGGTGCCGTAGCGGTAGTAGTAGCGGTCCCCTTTTTTCACCACCGTTTCCAGATACTCGTCGATGGCGTCCACACCGCTCGTGGTGTGCATCCATCCCACGCGGTCGTTGAACCCCTGGTAGACGAAGAACTGCCCCCACGTCACGGCGCCGTAGGCATCGAGACCCTCGTCGCTCACGACTTGCACTTCGGCCCGGAAGAAGAACGACGTGTGCGGATTGATCAGCAGCAGGGCATGGTGGTTGATGGTGTGCGCGGGGGCGATGGCGATGCCGTTCGAACCGGTGGGCTCGGGGCTCGTCTCGCCTTCCCCGGTGACCGCCGCGGGCGCAGGGCCGTTCTCGTAGAAGGCCTGGAGCTCACGCAGGCTCACCCGCTCGATGTCGCCGCCGATGCTCCCTTCGCTGAACGTGAGCGCCATCCAGGGCTGGAAGCGGGAGATGACGCGCGGCTTCACGTCGGGATGCTTGTAGAGGTAGAAGTTCAAGCCGTCGGCCCAGGCGTTCATCAACCGTTTCAGCCACGGCGGGCTCGCCGCGTACTGCGCTTTGATCGAGTCGGGGTTGATGAACAGCTTCATCCGCAGGTCCTGGTAGATGCGGGACTCGCCATCCGCCTCGGCCAGGCGCCCCATCGCGTTGAGGTAATTGGTCTCCACCCGGTTGAAGTCGTCTTCGGCCTGAGCGTATATCAGGCCGAAGACGGCGTCGGCGTCGCTCCGGCCGTACACGTGTGGAATGCCCCAATCGTCCCGGATGATGGTGACGTGCTTGGCCTCTTGCTCCCAGCGGGCGACGTCCTGGGCCGTGGCTCGCGCGGGAGCGGGTGCCGCGAAGGCAGCGAAAAGAATGAGTGCTTTCATGATCGAAACTTGTGCGGCGGATCCACGGTAGGCCAGTTGGCGGGATTCGAGACCGGCTGAGGCCTCGGCCTCTCGGGCCTTAGCAGCGCAGCACCTCCTCGTCGCGGCCGTGCGATTCCATCTGACGGCGCACCATGCCGTAGTAGGCCCCGCTCACACTCATCAACTCGTCGTGGGATCCCCGCTCGATGACGCGCCCGTCTTCCATCAGCAGGATCAGGTCGGCGCGGTGAATCGTGGAGAGCCGATGGGCGATGACGAACGTGGTGCGGCCCGCGAGCAGCGTGGCCATCGACGCCTGAATGAGCTGCTCGCTCTCCGTGTCCAGGTTGCTCGTGGCCTCGTCGAGGATGAGGATCTGGGGACGGGCGAGAATCGCCCGGGCGATGGCCAGCCGCTGCTGCTGGCCGCCGGACAGCTTGACGCCGCGCTCGCCGATGAACGTCTCGTACTGCTCCGGCAGCTTGACGATGAACTCGTGCGCGTTGGCCCGCTGGGCCGCGTCTTCGATCTCGGCGTTCGTGGCCTCGTGGCGGCCGTAGGCGATGTTCTCCCGCACCGACCCGTCGAACAGGAACACGTCTTGTTGGACGATGGCCAGCAATTCGCGGTAGCTCCGCAGGCGAAAGTCGCGAATGTCGACGCCGTTCAGCAGGATGCGTCCCCGGGTGGGATCGTGAAACCGCGCTACCAGATCCGTCACAGTCGTCTTGCCGGCGCCACTCCGGCCCACCAGCGCGATGACGGAGCCCCCCGGCACCACGACGTCGAAGTCGCGCACCACCGGCTGCCCCTCACGGTAGGCGAACTCGACGGTGTCGAAGCGGATCTCGTCCACCACGGGCGGCGCGTCGCGTGCACCGGGCCGGTCGGGCTTGTCGTCGTCCATCGCGAGGACGTCGAACACGCGTTCCATGGCGGCGAGCGAGCGCTGCAGCTCGGAGAAGGAGTTGACGATCTGCCACACCGGTCCCAGCAGCAGGAACGTATACCACTGGAAGGCCATGATGTCGCCGATCGAGGCGCCGCCGGCGATGTTCATGTACCCGCCGTACCAGACGATGACCACGTTCACGCCCGCCTGCAGCAGGCCCCAAGATGTCCACAGCACCAGCTCCCGGCGGTGTGCGAACAGCTCCTTGCGCAGCACCGTGTGCCGCCCGACCATGTACGTGAACAGCTCCTGCAGCTCGCGCCGGAAGGCCCGGACGACGCGAATCCCCGAGAACGCTTCGCCCACCCGGCCGTCGATCTGCTCCACGTCCTTGCGGAGCGAGCGGTAGATCGGCCGGACGCGCCGCGCGGCGATGAAGCTGATCACCATCGCCGCGGGGACGATCGCCAGGGCCGTCAACGCCAACCGCCAGTTCAGCGCCAGCAGCACGGCCACGGCGACGGCCAGACGGATCAGCGAGACGGCGGGTGACACGATCGCCATCTGCAACAGCCCGGTCGTCGTTTCCACGTCGCCCGTCAGACGCGACAGGATGCCGCCCGTCTTCATGTCCCACAGCTTCGGGAGCGGGAGCAGCAGCAAGCGCTGGAAGAGCGACCGGCGGAGCGACAGCATGACGCGCACGTTCAGCAGGCGCTGGCGATAATCCCGCAGCGCGTCGCTCAGGTTAGAGAGCACGATCACGCCGAGGAACGCGGCCCCCGCCAGGTTGAGGCGGGCGAGGCGCGACGCCGTGTCTAACGTCGTGTTGAGCAGCACGCGATCGATGATGAACCGCATGAACAGCGGCTCGATCATCTGCAGCCCGGTGGTCAGCAAGGCGAGCGCGAGGAGCGCGCCAGCGGCGTACCGATAGGGGCGGAGCCAGCGCAGGTAGTCGCGCACATACGCCCGCCGCTTGCCGCGATCGAGGGGCTGGGACTCCCCCGCCGTCCCATCGTCGAGTCGCCGCTGGGTGTAGTCCTGAACAAACGCGCGATAGCGCTGACGCGAAGAGCGCGGCTGCTTGCTCATTTCGGGCTGGAAGGTGTGCCAGACCGTGCGGGGCGTCTAGTGGCCCGTCAAGGCAGAAGGGAGCTGCGCTTTCAACTGGCCGCCCGACGCGCCGGTGCCCATTATATGGCCCTGGGCTGACTCCAGGAGCGGCCGGTGCCCGATGCTCTTGCCCGCGTAGGAACGCCAGCTCTGTGCTGGCCACGCTTGAGCGGGGCCGTATGGCTGAGCGGCTGGCCGATCGCGCCACCGCCATTCACATGTACCGATTCGTCGTCGCCGTGTGGCGCAACGCCGATCCGGAACTTCGGCCTGAAGTAGAAGAGGCCGTCGCCGGGCTCAGACGGTTCGGTCAAGAGCCGCGGTAGTCTTGCTCGCGGCCTCCCGGCAGCTGCTGTTCGGCCGCGCGCCGGCCCACCGACACCCGGATCGCCGCATCCCAGGGCCTCCCTGGTTGGGGTGTCCCATAAAGGAAGCCCTCCCCGCCCTTGCGCCCCAACCCACCCTGGGGGGATATAGGGGCGCGTGTCCACCGGGGGGTCGCCATGGTCGCCGTGTCCGCTCGTCACCCGCTGCTTCCGCTCGCGCTGATTGCCGGAGTCTTGACGGCGGCGCCTGCGCAGACGCCTGCCCCCGCCCCTTCCGGCGCGACCGCGGCGTGGACCCTCAAGATGAAGGGAGACATCCGCTGGCAGCAGGTCACGCCGGCGGGCGCGCTCCTCGTCTCGACTGACGGCGCGCTCGCAGGGGTCGATATCGAGCGCGGCCAGGTCACGTGGGAGAAACCCGAGCTCGGCGGGTTGCCGGCCGACAGTGTCCGCATGGTCGAGGGGTCTCTCCTCATGGAAGCGGCGCGCCCGGGCCTGTTGTTGGTCTTTGACCCGGTGACCGGCGCGGTCGTGTTCGATTCCCGCCGCCTGAGCCTGGCGCAAATCGTCACCCGCCGCGTGCTGCCACAGAGCGGCACGCTGCTCGTCCACGGGCGGCGCGCGGCGGGGCCTCCGGTGGTGGCACTGTACGACCTCGCGACCGGTGAACAGCGCTGGGCCAACGAGGGGTTGTTCGAGCAGACGGAGCCCCAGAAGAAGGGGCTGGGCGGCCTGATGCAGCGGTTGGTGACTGCTGCTTCCGAGGCCACGGCCCTCGAGGTGCTGCAGGCAGGGCCCGAGATGATCGTGGTCCACACCCTGATGGGTCTCCGGGCCCTGGACGCGCGGTCGGGCGCGGTGCGGTGGTCCGCCGTGCTGCCCACCGCTCGCGCCGGCAACCCCGCGCGACACGTGCGGCTGTTCCCGTCGCTCGACAAGACCGACCGCATCTACGTGGGCTTCGACGATCGGCTCATGGCCTACCGCCTCGCCGACGGTCAGGCCCTGTGGTCCAAGCCCCCGACGATCGACGGCTGGGTGCACGGCATCGTGCAGCACCCCAACGGGATCATCATCCTCCCCGAATCACCGCCCGCCAATCAGGCCACGGGCAACGTGCGCATCGTGAACGGAGTCGTGCAAACGGGGCTCAACGTGGCCCGGTACGAAGACGGAACGACGATCGCCGACAAGCCGCTGCGGATGCGCGGCACCGTGACGGACGCGATGATCACCGGCGGCTCCGCCGTGCTCGCCGTGGACGCCGAGTCGCGCACCTTCGTGAACGTGCTCGACGTGGCGACGGCCAGCTTGCGCTTGAAAAAAGACGTGAAGATCAAGGGCCAGCTCGCCTACGCCGAGCTGAGCCCCGCGGGCCTGCTCTACATCTCGCGGCCCGACGCGGCGACGAACGCCGAAGTGAACGTCATCGATGTCGTCTCGGGAGAGCCCAAGTTCAAGGACGCGATCGAGAGCGGCAAGCCCTTAAGCTCGGGGGACTACAACGCCGCGCGGTACTCCCTGCACCACGCCGTCGAGGGGACGACGCTATACGTGTTTGCGAGCCACGACCACAAACTGTACGCGGTGGATCGCACCGCCGGCACCTTCCGCGCGTTGGGCGGCGAGATCAAGCTGCAGGGAGACGAGGATCCGGTCGCCATGGAGATCCGGCCGGCAGGGCTCGTCCTCATCGCGCCGCAGAACCTCGTGATCGTGACGCGTGACGGGCAGGTGAAGCAGCAGGTGTACTACCCTGCCCCGCAGCTCCCGGGGCTGTTGCGGGCGCTGTACCGGATCAACTCGGTGCGGGCCGGCTTGTACGGCGCCGCCGCCTCGGCGTACGGCGATGCCTTCGCCCAGGCGTCGCGCAACGCCACCGATTCCACCGCACGGCGCATCACCGGGCAGCTGGCGACCGCCTACTCATCGGGCGGCGCCCAGCTCGCCGGCTATTCGCACCAGGCGGCTGCGCTCGCGTCCAAGCGCTTCAAGGCCTCGCTCGCGGTCCCCGGATCGGTCTTCATGCTGACGCGCGCGCCCGACGGGAACGGCAACGTGCTGCTGCAGATCGACAAGGACAGCGGGCAGCCGCGGTCGCGGGTGGATCTGGGCAAGGAGCGCGAGCCGGTGTACGCGGTGGACGACGTCGCCGGGATGCTGTTCTTGCGGACGGCGTCGGGCACGCTGGTCGGCTACCGGCTGTGAACGCGCGGTGCCCATGCACGCCGAATCCGTTGCGAGCGAAGTGAGTTGACAAACAGCACTCCGCGCCGCGAGACTCCTCTCTAGCGCGCGTTGGGGCGCCTCCGGTCCGCGGCAAGGGAGTCACTCCCACCCACTCGGGTTCGTAGCAGCGCAGATCGAACCTTCTTCCGGCCTGTCATTCAGCGGACGTCAGGCGTATGGGAGGAAGGTATGCCTCGCCAAGTCACGCCCCGGACCACCCTCGAGAAGCTCAAGAAGGAAGCGAAGCGCTGGCTCAAGTCGTTGCGCGCCAACATCGCCGAGGCGCGTGCCCGTCTCGAGCGCGCATTTCCCGACGCGCCGCGCATCCCCACCTTACGCGACGTACAACACGCGCTCGCCCGTGAGCACGGGTTCCCTGGTTGGGCCGAGCTCAAGCATCGGCTGCCGCCGGGCAGGTCATTGATGGAGCGCTACGAGCGCGTCGCCGAGGCGCTGGTTAGGGCCTATCGGACCGGCGAGCCCGAGGCGATGCAGGTCATCTGGGATTACTTCAGTCACCTGCGCCGCTGGGATGCGATGCGGCGGTACGTGCGTCTCGATCTCGGCCGCCGCGAAGAGTCGGCCGGTCCGGACGACGACATCAGCCTTGCGGATGCGCAATTCCTCGTCGCCCGCGCGCAGGGGATGGCGAGCTGGCAGGCTTTGGCCGATTTCGTCGCTTCCCTTCCCCCCGGCCAGTCCACCATCGCGGCGAAGCCCCTGACGCTGTTCGTACTGGACGAGCACGGCGAGAAGCAAAGCGTAGGGAACGCGAGGGATTGGGACGAAGTCATCGCCCTGCTCCAAGCACATCGTGTATCGGGGCTCGATGCCCACGGCGAGATGACGGATGCGCAGCTCGAGCGGATCTCGCGGCTCGAGCACATCATCTCGTTGGACCTCGCAGGATCGCGGCAGATCAGCGATCGGGGACTGCGTTTCCTCGCCCGTCTGCCGCAGCTGCGCCATCTCAATCTGACGGCTTGCCCGATTACCGACCGCGGTCTCGAAGTCCTGCGGGAACTGCCGGCACTCGAGTCGATCGCGCTGACGTGGACGCGGATCACCGATGCCGGCGTAGCCCATCTCGCCGCGTGTGAGAATCTCCGCACGGTGAGTCTCAGGGGGACGGTGACCGGCGATGGCGCACTTCGCACGCTCACCGGCAAACGCCAGCTGTCCGATCTCGAATCGGGAAACACCGTCACCGATGCTGGACTCGCGCTCCTGCATGACTTCCCGGTGTTCAAGAGCTGGCACGGCGGAGCGGCGGCCATGAGCCTTACCAGTGCCAAGGCCCGCCCCAACCACCTGATGCTGCGCGGCTCGTTCAGCGATAAGGGTCTCGCGCAGCTCGTCGGTCTCGATGGCCTATTTGCGTTGGATCTCGACAGCACCGAGCTCGCGGTCACCGGCGAGGGCCTCGCGCCCCTCGTGGATCTGCCTCACCTCGGCTGGCTCGGGTTCGACGCCAAGGATGCCGATATGCCGTACATCGCCGGGTTACCCCAGCTGCGGTTCCTGATGTGCCAGGACACGGTGGCAGGTGACGAGGGGTTCGCCGCCTTGAGCCGCTCGCGGACAATTCAATTCATCTGGGGACGGCGCTGCTATAACCTGCGGAGCCGGGGCTTCAGCGCGCTCGCCGAGATGGTGGCGCTCAAATCGCTGTCGGTGAGCTGCAAGAACGTTGATGATGCGGGGTTGGCGGCGCTGCCGCGGTTTCCCGCGCTCGAGGAATTGATGCCGATGGACGTGCCGGACGAGGGATATCAGCACGTCGGCGCCTGCGAGCGGCTGCAGTCACTCGTGCTGATGTATTGCCGGGATACGGGCGACCGGGCCACCGAGCATATCGCGAAGCTTGCGAATCTCAAGACGTACTTTGCGAGCTACAATTTGATCACCGATCGCACACCGGCGATTCTGTCGGGCGTGGACACGCTCGAGCAGGTGACGTTCGATTCGTGCTCGCGGCTCACGAACGCGGGGGTCTCGAGGCTAGCACGGCTGCCGAGACTAAGAGAGGTGAGCCTGGGCGGGATGCCGAAGGTGGCGGCAGGTGTGGTGCGCGCCTTTCCGCCGCGTGTGAGAATGAGGTACTACGCGTGAAGGGCACCCAAGCTACGGCGCGGCGCAGGTCCGGGCGCGGAGGCATATTCATCCGGTGATCCCGCAAGACGAGAGCTTCGCCGTGGCGCTGGCCAGCCGCTACCGCCTGGAGCGCCCGCTGGGCCAGGGGGGGATGGCCACGGTGCATCTGGCCCAGGACCTGAAGCACCGTCGCAGGGTGGCCGTCAAAGTGGTCCGACCGGAGCTCGCCACGACGCTCGGCACTGAGCGCTTCCTGCGCGAGATCGAGATCGCGGCCGCGCTCAATCACCCCCACATCCTCGCCGTGCACGACTCCGGCGAAGCGGCGGGCGTGCTCTACTACGTCATGCCCTACGTCGAGGGCGAGTCGCTGCGCGATCGGCTGCGGCGCGATAAGCAGCTGCCGCTCGAGGAGGCACTGCAGCTCACGCGGGAGGTGGCCGACGCGCTGGACTACGCGCACCACGAGGGGGTCGTCCATCGCGACATCAAGCCGGAGAACATCCTGCTGCAGGCCGGACACGCCGTGGTGGCGGACTTCGGGATCGCGCGCGCGGTCACCACCGCCGCCGAGGGAACACGGAGCACCGCGTTGACCCTACCCGGGATGCCGATCGGGACACCGGACTACATGAGCCCCGAGCAGGCGCTGGGAGAGCGCGAGCTGGACGGGCGGTGCGATCAATACGCGCTGGCCTGCGTGCTCTACGAAATGCTGGCGGGGCGGCCGCCGTTCACCGGGACATCGGCCGAAGGCGTGCTGCTGCGGCATCTGACGGTCGAGGCGCCGCGCGTCACGGATCTCGCGCCCGCAGTCCCGAGACCGGTGGCCGCGGCGCTGGCCCGTGCCCTAGCCAAGGCGCCCGCCGACCGGTTCAGCAGGATGGCGGCGTTCGTCGCTGCCCTGACGGCGCCCGAAGCCCCGGCGGGCGCGCCGCCGCCCGCCCAACTCACTTCGTTTATCGGCCGCGAGCGCGAGACGGCGACCGTGCAGGAGCTGCTCCAGGGTACGCGGCTCCTCACGCTCACCGGCGCGGGCGGCAGCGGCAAGACCCGTCTCGCCCTCGAGGTGGCCGCCCGCCTGGGCTCGCAGTACCCGGACGGAGTCGCGTGGGTGGAGCTCGCCCCACTTTCGAATCCCGAGCTCGTGCCGCACCACGTGGCCGACGCGCTGGGCGTGCGCCGCGACGGCATCCGCTCGGCGGGGGACGCCCTGCTCGAGGCGCTGCGCGATTGGGATGCGCTGCTCGTGCTCGACAACTGCGAGCATCTGGTCGAGGCGTGCGCCCGCCTGGCGGAGGCGTTGCTCGTTGGCTGCCCACGGCTCCGCATCATGGCCACGAGCCGCGAGGCGCTCGGGAGCGGCGGCGAGCGCACCTGGTTGGTGCCGCCGCTCGCGCTCCCGCAGGCCGGCAAGCCCGTCACCCGCGCGGTGGCGGCCGCGAGCGAGGCGATCCGCTTGTTCGTCGAGCGGACCCAGGCGGTGCGGCCGTCGTTCGAGCTGCGGGACGACAACGCCGTGGCGATCGCGCACATCTGCCAGCGGCTCGACGGGCTCCCGCTGGCCATCGAGCTGGCCGCCGCGCGGGCCCGCGTCCTCGATCCCCAGCAGATCGCCACCCGGCTCGACGACGTGTTCGGGTTGCTCTCCGCGGGTAGCCGGACCGCCGTACCCCGCCACCGCACGTTGCGCAGCACGATCGAATGGAGCCACTCATTGCTCACTGAACCGGAGCGGATCCTGCTCCGGCGACTGGCGGTGTTCGCCGGAGGGTTCACGCTCGACGCGGCGGAGGCGGTAGCGGGGGGAGCGGGAGGGGCGATTGCCGCCGTCGACGTGCTCGACCTGCTGAGCGGTCTCGTAGACAAGTCCCTCGTCGCGCTCGAGACCGAGGCGCTCGAGGCGCGCTATCGCATGTTGGAGACGATGCGGCAGTTCGCGCGGGAGCGGCTGGATGAAGCGGGTGAGGCGGCGGAGTTGGGGCGCCGCCATGCGCTGTTCTTTCTCGCCCGCGCGGAGGCCGCGGAGCCGTTCCTCGCCAACCAGTCCGAGGGGTGGCAGGAGCGACTCGCGGGGGACCTCGGGAACCTGCGGGCCGCGGCCGATTGGTTCGAGCGGGATCGCGACTCCGTTGAAGAGACCCTACAGTTCGCCGCCGCGCTGCACTGGTTCTGGTTCGGGCTGGGCCATTACCGGGAAGCCCGCCGCCGCCTCGAAGCGGCGCTCGAGCGGGCCGGCGGCGCGCGCACCCGGGCGCGGGGACGCGCGCTCTCGTCGCTCGCGGCGTATCTGGTGCTCCAAGGCGAGCGGGTCGAGCTCCGTCCGGTGGCCGAGGAGAGCGTGGCTATCCTGCGGGAAGCGGCCGGCGCCTCGGCGGATCTCGTCTGCGCGCTGGTGGGGCTCGGGCAGGCTCGTCTGCTCGCGGGCGATCTGGAACCCGCGGCAGACGTCCTCGCGGAAGCTCTCGATCTCGCGCGGGCGGTGCGACCGCGGTACTGGATCACCTACGTGCTGTACTGGCAGGGCCGCGTGGCGCAGGTCCGGGGCGACTTCGCGGCGGCCCGGGCGGCGTTCGACGACGGCGTCACCCTCGCTCTGGAGGACGGCTTCAACCAGCCGATCGCGCACCTCGCCACGATGCGAGGCCGATTGGCCCTCACTGAAGGGGACAGCGACGGCGCGCTGGGCTGGTTCGCCGTCGCGCTCACGCCGCTCAAGCGGATGAAAAACCACTGGTCCACGATCATCCTGGTGGAAGACGTGGCGCGGATCACGGCCGAGCGGGGGGATCCGGAGCGGGCGGCCCGCTTGCTCGGCGCCGTGGCCAACTTGCGCGAGGAAGCGGGGGCCGCGCCACTGCCGCTCGAGCGCGAGGCGATGGACCGCCTCGCCGGGTCGCTCCGTGCCAACCTCGGCCCAGCGGCGTTCGTGGCGGCATTCCAGGCAGGGCAGGCGCTGAGCCTGAGCCAGGCCCTGGATGTCGCCACGACGATGGTCGGTGAACCGGCGCAAGCGACCCGGCCGGCCGACGCGTCGGTGCTGCGGGTCAACGCCCTCGGGCCGCTCGAGATCACCGTGGACGGCGCGCGACTCCCCACGACTGCGTGGCGCCACGCCAAGGCGCGCGAGCTACTGCTCTACTTGCTGTGTCACCCGGCGGGGCGCACGCGCGAGCAGATCGGTCTCGCGTTCTGGCCCGACGCCTCGCCCGCTCAGCTGAAGAACAGTTTCCATGTCACCCTGCACCATCTGCGACGTACGCTCGGCAGGCCGGACTGGATCGTGTTCGAGGAAGAGCGCTATCGCATCAACCCGCGCCTCGCGGTGGAGTTCGACGGCCTCCAATTCGAGGCCGAGGTCCGGGCGGCACGGGGGGCGCTCGCCAACAGCGGGGACGCTGCGCCGCTCGTCCGCGCCCTGGCGCGCTACCGGGGCGATTTCCTCGAGGACGCGGGGACAGAAGCAGGCGACTGGGGCCTGGAGCAGCGGGAGCGCTGGCGGCGGCTGTACGACGCGGGCCAGGTCGCGCTTGGTGAGCACGGGTTCAAGACGGGGCGCTAGGCGTGGGTTTCCTCACGAGGCGATCGTCATCCTCGGTCGTACGCCTGCTGCAGGCCCTTGATGTCGAGCTTCTTCATCTGCAGCATCGCCTTCATGGCCGCGTTTGCCTTCTTCGGATCCTTGTCTCCCAGCATCTTGCCCAAGACGGTGGGAATGATCTGCCAGGACAGGCCGTACTTGTCTTGGAGCCAGCCGCATTGGTCTTCTCTACCGCCCGCAGACAGCTTCATCCACAGCGCATCGACTTCCTGCTGCGTCTCACAGTTCACGAACAAGGATATCGCCGGCGTGAACTTGTATTGCGGGCCGCCGTTCAGGGCGTAGAAGTCCTGACCCTCGAGTTGGAAAGTGCAGGACATCACTGACCCTTTCGGCCCGGGCCCCGCGTCCCCATAGCGCGACACGCGCACGACCTTGGAATTCTTGAAGATCGACACATAGAAGTTCATCGCCTCTTCGGCGTTGCCGTTGAACCACAGGAATGGAACGATCTTTTGCATGGTCCCCTCGCTATGAGTGAAGACTGCTCCGACCCACCGTCGATGCCAACAGGTCGGCCAGCCGGTCGTAGCTCGCCGCCACGCCCTTCTCCATACCGGACTTGAGGACCGCGTCGCGCGCCTCCTGCGACTCGTAGCGCATCGACGCCACCCATCCCCATCGTGGTGCCATCACGATCGTGCCGCCACACCCAGCGATACGTGCCGCCCACCCGCACGTCCATCTCGCACACGGGCATCGACCAGCCCGGCGGTCCCAGCAGCCACAACCTGACCAGGTCGGGCTTGGTATGGGCATCGAAGACCAGCGTACGCGGGGCATCGAAGACGCGCGTCATCGCGATCTCGCGGTCGCTGGGCGTCGTGACTTTCAGGTTTCCCATTTCTTCTCCTTGGTCTTGAGCTCGTCGAGCAGGGCGTCGAGCCGTTGGAATCGGCCTTCCCAGAACCGGCGGTAGCGCTCAAGCCATTTGGTTGCTTCCCCGAGCGGCTTGGCCTCGAGCCGGCGCGGCCGCCGTTGCGCGTTGCGGCCGCGCGAGATCAGGCCGGCGCGCTCCAGCACCTTGAGATGCTTGGAGATCGCGGGCTGGCTCATCGCGAACGGCTCGGCCAGCTCGGCCACCGACGCCTGGCCTGACGCGAGCCGCGCCAGGATCGCCCGCCGCGTAGGATCGGCGAGGGCGGCGAAGACGGCGTCGAGGCGGCGCGTCGCTTGCATAACTGATAGGTTATATACGCGAGGTCGCGCCAGCCGTCAAGTCCGTCGCCCTGGCTCAGCGGGCGACTAGGAACCAGCGACGCGAATCAGTGGCTGATCGCGAAGAACCACGCGGCGATCACCGGCCCGCGCGGCCCGCGGCCTCCCGGCGCCGGCGGCGGCGACCCCGGCGCCGGTGCGGGCGCGGGGCCGTACTCGGGTTGGAACAGGTACGCTACGTGCTTCACCTGATCCACGCTGATGGTCTTGGCGCCCTGCATCGTCGCGACGGTGGCCACCACTGTGTACTTGTCCGGCGAATCCTGATGCACGACGGTGACGTTGCTGTCGCGCCCGGCTGGGATGTAGATCAGCTGCTGCGATGCGTCCCACCCCAGGGCGTCGACCCCGTCGCCGTTCGCGATCGTCGCCACGACCTTGCCGGAAGCGGGATCTACGACCACGGAGGTCTTGCCGCATCCGGAGAAGATGCGGTTGGTAGCGCGGTCGTACGCGATGCCCGTGGGGCCTTCGCACGGCGCGAGCGGCCACGACGCGAGCACCTTCATCGCCTTCTCATCGATTACCTGGATGGTGCTCTTGCCCTCGTTGTTGACGAAGATCTTCCCTTTTCCATCACTCGCGGCACCTTCCGGCGCATTGTCCTCGAGGTCGACCCTGCCCACGATGCCGCCCGCCTTGGGCTCGATCGCGACGACGGTGCCGATCGGGCGGCTGTGATTGGTGAGGATGATGCGATCGGAAAAGTCGTCGTACATGATGCCGTCGAGACCGCCAGTGCGAACCGGAATCTTCTTGATCACGGCGAGGCTCGAGAGGTCGAACATCGTCACCGTGGAATCGCCGCCGTTGGTGATGAAGCCGTGATGCGACGCGGGGACGAGCGCAATACCGTGCGTGCGTGGCGTATCCGGAATGTCGCCGAGCACCTTGCCGGTGGCGCCGTCGACCACCATCACGTGCGTGCCGCGGGACACGAACACGCGGCCGGTGCCGGGCTCGGCGGTGAGGTAGTCGGTGCCGCCGTCGCCGCCGATGTTGAACTTGCCGACCTTGAACGCCTGTGCTTGGCCGACGCGCGGCCAGGTCAGGGCAACGGCGATCAGGAAGGTCGGTAACCTCAAAGAGCGCTTCATACAGTCTTCGAGCCTCCTCATGTGAGTCCGAGCACCGCGCGTATCGGCATGGGGCAATGCTATCGGCGTGAGCCCTGGCCTGTCAAACGGCCGAAACCCAAGGTGATCGACTCCACCTCCACGCCGTAACTGCCCGGCGCGAGCGGGCCGCCTCCCCCGTCCTCGCGCCGGAGAGAGAGCTGCAGCCGCTCCACCCGGTCGAGCCGGGGGCGGTCGCCGCTCGCCCCCCGGCCCGCCGCGGCTCCCACCCAGTAGTTCCACTCGCCGGGGAATCCCTCCGGGAGCAACACGCCACGGCCGATCGTCAAGTCCGTGAGAGGCACTGCTCGCTCGCTCCAGCTCGAGTCCACCGGTATCGCGGCGCTCCAGCTCGTGCCGTCATCCTCCATCAGCGTGACATGCAGGATCTGGCGCGCCCCGAGGCCGCGCAGCCGCAGGTGCAACGCGTCGGCCCCGCCAATCGTCTCCTGCCGGGCTTTGATCCGGTCCTCGATCACCAGCGACGCCGTGTAGTCGGGCGAGCTCCAGCCCCGCGCATCCACCGGCAGCTCGAAGTGAAAGACGGGCTGGCCGGTGACCTCGGATAGAGTCAGCCGGAACAACCCGCGGCGTCCGGCGTCGCCGATGCGGGTGAAGGCCAGGTGGGCAGCGTCCCGGCCGGGGTCGAACAACCGCAGCGGCGTCCGCGGGCCGACGACATCGAGCTTCCAGGACGCACTGCCTGAGTAGTCCCAGTCCGTCGGCTTCACGTGCAGGCCGCCGGGCAAAGTCGCGCTCCAGTCCCCGCGGAACAGGGTGATCACGAACTCGTGGGGCCCTTCTCGCAATGCGGTCGCAGGAACGGAGGCGGCATACAGGTAACCGCTCGCCGCGTGCATCGTGAAGCCGACGTAGAAGCCGCCAGCCGTGGGCCGGATGAAGAGTACGGCCGAGTCGGGTGGAGTGCGGTCTACGACACGGGCCCGCAGCTCGGCCGGTCGGCCCAGGAGGTATTCCGGGACGGCGAGAGGCTGGACGGACGGCGGGAGAGAGTCTGCAGGAGGGGCATGGTACTCCGTGAACCCGATCTGCCCCACTCGTGCGGGGAGGGTGGCGGGATCCGCCGGACCGCTCGCGCTCAGGACGTACACACCAGGAGTGACGACAAACCGACCGGCCTCTGCTCGCGCTCAGGACGTACACACCAGGAGTGACGACAAACCGACCGGCCTCTGACCGCCCGACCGTCTGACCGCCGTGGTTCATCGGTTGCACCGTGAACTCGCCCCCTAGGTCCGGGAGCCTGATCGTCATGGGCCAGACGCGGCTGATCGCGCGCGTCACGACCTTGTCGGGGCTGGGCGGCTCGAACGGATCGCGCACGGGCACGGCGTCGGGGTAGACCTCGAGGCGCCACACGCCCGGGCGCACTTTATCCAGGAAGTAGATCCCGTCCCCTTCGTACGTCACCACCGGCGACGAGCCGTAGCCGGCGATGCGCCGCAGCGCGACGGGGTCCGGTGGCGCCGCGCGCGTCGAGCCGGCGTATAGCAACGCGTCGCGTGCGACGAGCTCGCCCAGGTCGCCGTCGTAGGAGACGTGAAAGTCGCCGAACCGCGTGTTCTCAGGGTACGGGCCGTACGAGCGCTGCCTCGGCAGGCGGTGCATCGCCTCGGCTGCGATAATCGCGCTCATGGCCTTGCGGGGAGTGTAGACCAAGTTCAGGTAGTGAGTCTGCCAGCCCAGGTTGCGCGAGGCGGTCTGCAGCATGTCGTAGGCGAACATGGCGGCGAACTGTGCACCCACGGCGCGAAATGTCCGGGCCATCGCCGGGTACATGTAACCGGTGCGCAGGTCCGGCGAGTCGAACTCATACACGATGCGCGGGCTCCAGGCGAGCTCGGGGCGCAACATGTCGGGGAAGGTGTCGACCGCGCGGAGGTAATTGCCTTCCAGCTCGTGGCCTGAGTTCAGGCCCGTGGGATACCAGCCGAACGTCACGCCCTGTGCCCGGCTACGCCTGATCGCCTCGGCGATCCTGAAGTCCTGACTCACATTATAGAAGACGAGCTTTTGGCACCCCGTGCTGCGCACCGCGTCGGTGAGGGCGTTGATGTAGCGGATCGAGCCCTGCAGATCCTCAGGATGATGCCACGGCTCGTTGACGAGCTCGACGAAGAGGATGGCAGGTTCGTCCTTGAGCGCCACGCCGGTGTAGCGGTTCACGTGATTCAGTATTTGGCGCAGATAGTTCACCTGTGCCGCGATGGCGACCGAGTCGGTCCCCATACGGGCCTTACCGAAGTGACGGCCGAAGCCCGGTGGCGAGGTATCAGACAATGCGTCGGGCCAGTTCGAGCCGTACAGCTGGATCGGGCTGAAGAGCATGTACATACCGCGCTCCCGCGCCTTCGCGATCAAATAGTCCTGCAGGTCGAGATGGTCGTTGGCGATCAGGTTGCCAGCCGAGTCGGAGGCTTCCCAGTCGCCCCAGAAGGTCAGCCGCAGGCCGTCCCAGCCCATGCGGGCGAACTGCGCCATGTCTTCGTCGATCATTTTCTTGCGATCGGCATGGAGGTAGCCGGCCGCGCGATAGTCGGAGGCGGTGGGGAGCACGTAGTTCGCGCCGAAGAGGACGACCTCGTGCTTGTCGTCGCGCCAGCGCACGACGCCCTGGTTGTCAAGGAAGACGGCACGATCGGCGCGTTGCGCCTGCACCGATGGCGCGAGCGTGGCGAGGGCCGCCAGAACGAGCCGCGAGTTCACTCGCGCAGGTCGAGGATGAGGCTCTCCCGCGGTCCGATCGCCGCGACCGGCACATACTCCCGCAGTCGGCCGTCAGCGCCGACCCGCAGCGTCGTTCCATTGGGACCGCCGAGCAGATTGCGCGGGGTATAGGTCCCGGGGGGAAGCGCGCGCTCCGCCGAGCCGATCGCAACGGCGGAGACTGCCGAGCCGCCCAGGTTCACCACCACCAGCACCACGTGCCGGCTCGTGCGGCGCAGATAGGCGGCGACTTGGGGGCTCGTGGTCGAGAGTGGCACCAGCTCGCCTGCCGCCAGCGCGTCGTTCTGCCTGCGCAGGTGGATCAGCTGTCGATACAAGTTGAGCAGCGATTTGGGGTCCCGATCTTGGGCGGCGACGTTGGTCCTCAGCGAGTCCCCCTGCGGCGCCTCCCATGGCTTGCCGGTCGTAAAGCCCACGCCGGAGCGCGGACTCCACTGCATCGGCGTGCGTAGCCGCTCATCCGGTTTATCGCCCGTCATCCCGAGCTCCTCGCCGTAGTAGACGAAGGGCAGGCCCGGCAACGTCAGCAGCAAGGTCGCCGCGATCCGCGCGCGGGCGACGTCGCCGCCGAGCACGGTCAGCGCGCGCGTCTGGTCGTGATTGGTCAGGAACGGCGACCAGCGGTACGCCGGCAGGGTGTCCTGGAGCCTCAGGAAGCCGGTGAGCAGCCCTGTCGCGGAGCCGGTGCGGACCGCCGACAGGAGCGAATCGGACAGCTCAAAGGCGAAGTACGAGGTGAGCTGGTCCGGGTAATACGGCAGCATTGTAGCGATGTTGGCCCACACCTCGCCGACCGTGTACACATCGGGCTTGACGTTGCGGAGGTGCGCGGCGTACTCGCGCAGGAAGGCGTGGGTGCCGGGGCACCCGGCGAGACAGGTTCCTTCTTCCACGACGTACGGGACCGCGTCGAGCCGGAAGCCGTCCACCCCCATCTCGCGCAGCCAGAACGTGGCGATCTTGTTCGCTTCCTCCCGCACGGCTGGCGTCTGGTAGTTCAGGTCCGGCATCCCGCTCCAGAAGACGCCGTAGTAGTACTCGTCCCGCACCGGGGAGCGGTGCCACGCCTCCCCGCCCCACGGCCCCTTCCCCAGCGGCTGAGGCGCGAGGCGGTACCAGGTGCGATAGGGCGAGGTCGTGTCGTGCAGGGCCGCCTGAAAATAGGGGTGCGCGCTCGAGCTGTGGTTCAGCACCATGTCCACGAGCACCACGATGCCGCGGCGGTGCGCCGCGGCAACCAGTCGCTTGAAATCGTCGTTGGTGCCGTAGGCCGGCTCGACCCGGTAGTAGTCGCTCACGTCGTAGCCGTGATAGCTCGGTGACGCGGCCACCGGCATCAGCCAGATACAGGAGGCGCCGAGCTTGGCGATATAGTCGAGCTTCTCGATCAGGCCGTTCAAGTCCCCGATGCCGTCGCCGTTCGAGTCGTAGAACGAGCGGACGAACACCTCGTAGCAGACGGCGCCGCGGGTCCAAGCGGGTGTCCCGCCTTGGCTCGCTGCCTTGGGGGCGGCGCAGACCGCGAGGGCCGTGCCCAGCATGGCGGCGCGTGAGATTGACACCACCCGCGTTCCCGTGGTACTACTCGGCGGGACTACCGGAGGTATTATGGCCGACGACATGGGAACCTTCCGCGTCGATCTCGAGATCGAAAAGCCCGGGCACCCGAGTGAACGGCGGACCTTGCAGTCGGTCTTGGTCGACACGGGCGCGGAGTTGTCATGGTTTCCCGCGCCCGTCCTCGAGTCCCTTGGGATCGAACGCATCAAGGAGTGGCGCTTCCGTCAAGCGGACGGTACGGTGCTGGCCCGCTGGACGGGAGGAGTAATCGTGCGCGTGGCCGGCATCGAAACGCTCGACGAGGTCGTGTTTGGCGAGCCCGGCGACTTGATTCTGCTGGGCTCTCGCTCGTTGGAAGGGATGAACCTGCGTATCGACCCGCTCAGCAAGCGGCTGATTGATGCAGGGCCGGCGCCCGCCGCGGCCACGACCGCGGCATCTCGGGCGCCGACGATCCCGACGAGTCACGGCTGTCGGCTCGCACCGTCGATCGCGATCGCCGAATTGGGCTCGAGGTGGATCGAGACCGCGCCCGCCGTCTCCACCACGATCGACCTCCCAGTGCACGACGCCCCCGTCAAGCCGCCGGTCAGGACGTCGCAGTACGTCCCTGGCGGCATGCCCGTGGCGACGGTCGTGTCGACCGGAGCACTCTCGCGGCTGATCGCCACGAAGCCCTTGTCGCCCCGCGAGAAGGCGATGGCGTTGCCGCCGTCGTCCCACCAGTTATTGATGTCGGTGCCCGCGACCAGCTTCCGAAAGGCAACCATCCCCCGGATGTACGGGTCGCGGTGCTCGCACACCCACTGGCCGACCGTCGCCGCCTCGAGGCTCGACGCGCACGTCACATCGTTCGTATTGCCGCCGGCGTCGGACGGGGGTCCCATCATGTTCCCCGCCGGACAGTCGAACGCGTAGCTCGAGAGAATCGAGGGATAACCGTAGGGCTGCGCCAGCATCCACACGTTCGCGACCCGGAACACATTGCCGTCACGATAGCTGATGCCGCAGTCGTGCTGCGTGTCGTGGTTCTGGAGGAACGCAACGGCCTTGTCGGAGGGCATGAGCCCCCAGGCGGCGGGCGAAAACTGGCTTCCAGGCGGCCCGTTGGGATTGAGCTGTGAGATGTGCTGGCCCCCGATCCCGCGGAACTTGTCGCCCACGCCGACGAAGGTGAATTCCGTGATGTCGGCGGCGCCCCGGGAGCCGTAGGCTTCGCCGAAGTAATCGTGCGGCGACAGCGCCTCGCCTGCTCCGCCGATCACCTCGAGGAAATAATACGGGATGGCGCGGCCTTCGGCCGTCATGGTGGAATCCACAATCGCCAGGATCTGGTCGAGCTCCACCTGCTGGATGTGTTTCGCGGCGTCGATGCGGAACCCGGCGACGCCGAGGCGCGCGAGCATCATCAGGTAGCCCGCGATCTGTTGCCGCACCGAGGGCAGACCGGTGTTGAGATCCGGCAGCGAGAACAGCTCGCAGTCCTGCACGTTGGCGGCGCTCTGGTAGTTGTTGACCGTACAGGGCGGGTGGAAATCGCTCGGGCTGTACAGCCCCGGGTAGTCGTACTTGCTGTACGCGGTGCCGTTACTGCCGACGCCGGGACTCGGGTAGTTGGTCATGTGGTTGATGACGGCATCCACATAGATGTCGACACCCACTGCTGTGCATCGCTGCACCATGTCCACGAACTGCGGCGCCGTTCCCGAGCGGCTGCGGTCGATGCCGTAACTCACGGGCTGGTAGCGCTCGCTCCAGGGGTAGCCCGGCACCTCGCTGTGCTCCTCGGGGGGCGAGACCTGGACTGCCTTGAAGCCGGCCGGCCCGAGGACTTGCTCGCACTCGGTCGCGATGTCCGTCCACTTCCACTCGAACAGGTGGACGAACACGTCGCCCGCCGCCATGTGGCCGCTGGGGCGATAGGTCGGGGCCAGGGTCGGCCGGTCCTGGGGAGGATTCCCGCTGGGTGGAGAAAGGAGCGGGTGGCTGCAGGCGGGCGCGGCGAGGGCGAGCAGCGCTGTGGCAACGAATGACCGCGCGCTGCCTGCGCGGCTGAAGCCGCGGCTCGGCACCTGCCGCTGAAGCGGCCGCATGTGCCAGTTTACTGGCAGACGCCGAGTCGCGGGTTCACCCGCGGCACGAGAACGTGGTGGCCGCTGCGCGCTCAGTAACCCGGATTCTGTTGCAGGTTCGGGTTGGCGATCAGCTCGTTCGCCGGAAGCGGATAGAGATCCCGACCCGTGCCCAACGCAGTCCCCGCCATGATGCCGCCCTTCCACGCCCAGAGATAGGTACCGCTCGAGAACAGGCCGAACCGCACGAGGTCGGTGCGGCGCTGGCCTTCGAACAGCAGCTCGCGGCCCCGCTCGGCGAGCAGGGTATCCAGCGTGAGCGTGCCAGCCGGGATGTTGGCGCTCGTGTTGCCGAAGGCGCGGACCCGGAGGCTGTCCACATAGGCCTCCGCCTGTGCCAGCGTACCGCCGCCGCCGCGTAGACTGGCCTCGGCATAGATCAGATACGCGTCAGCAAGCCGGAGGATCGGGAAATCCGTATCGACCATGCCGGACTGCGCCCCATTGGCTCCGCCTGACGTCTTGTTGGTGAACTTCGGCGCGGCGATGCCGTTGCTGAACTGACCGATGGTATCCACGTTGACCTGCTGTCCGGTCTTGAAAAAGAACGCGGCGCGCCCGTCGCCGGCCCCGAACCGATTGTAGGCCTGCTGTTTCAAACGGTACCCGCCCCAGCAGTAGTCGATGCCATAATTGGCCGCGGACATCTGGCCGCCGCAGCCGGCATGGATCAGAAACGTCATCCCGCCCCAGGTCTGCGTGTTGTTGCCATCCTGCGGGGCGACGAAGATGAGCTCGGGCGACATGTTGTTGTCCGCCTGGAAGTTGTGCACAAAGCTCGGATCCAGGGTGTAGCCCGCGCCGATGACGGCCTGCGCTTCGGTGAGCGCTCCGGCGTAGTTCGGCGTGCCGGTGTAAATACCCGCATTCAGGTACAGCTTGGCCAGCAGCATATGCGCGGCGGCGGGCGTCGCGCGGCCGTACGTCGCTGCGCTCTTCGGCGGCAGCGCGTCCTTGATGGCGTTCAGCTCGCTCACCACGTACCGGTAGAGACTGTCGCGGGTGGCCTGCTTCGGGGGCGTGGCCCCGAGCGGGTCCGCTTCGGTCACCAGCGGGATGTTCCCGAACAGATCGATCCCGTGCCAGTAGCTCA
>Ga0209266_1000390_pt1 | contig 34958 bp, 28 predicted proteins | sample GraSoiAngelo_132_FD_185889 | JGI IMG/M metagenome (GOLD analysis project Ga0209266, IMG submission 185889) | Grasslands soil microbial communities from the Angelo Coastal Reserve, California, USA - 14_0929_02_40cm (SPAdes) (version 2) | ecosystem: Environmental > Terrestrial > Soil > Grasslands ...
CTGCAGCGTTGGCAGCTCGCGCACTTCCTGGCGCGTCTTCAGGCCCGATCGGCGGCGGAGCTCGATCATGTCGCCGATCGCGAGCGCTCGTCCGGCGGACATGATTCCGATCTGGCCCGAGAGGTGCTCGGCCTCCTCCATGCTGTGGGTGCAGATGACGAGCGCGCAACCCTCCTTCTGCAGGTCCTGGAGATAGATCCAGGCGCGCCGCGCGCTGTCCGGGTCGAGGGCAGACGTCGGCTCGTCGGCGAGCACGAGCCTTGGCCGGTGCAGCGTCGCCCGGATCAGGGCGACCTTCTGCCGCATGCCTTTGGAGAAGGTGCCCAGCCACCGGTCGCCGGCGTCGGTGAGCTCGAAGATCTCGAGCAGGTCGTCGATGCGGCGGCGCCGCACCGAGGGCTCGATGTCGTAGATGGCGCCGAAGTGGTCCAGGTAGGCGCGAGCCGACATCCGCTCATAGAGGCCGGGGACCTCGGGCATGAGTCCGACCCGGCCTCGAACCGCAGCCGGATCGTCCCCGGCGTCGATGCCGTCGACTTTGACCGAGCCCGCCGTGGGCAGCAGGACGCCAGCCATGCAGCGTAAGGCCGTCGTCTTTCCGGCTCCGTTGCGGCCGAGCAAGACCAGGCACTGCCCTTCCTCGACATTGACGGTGAGGTCTTGGAGGGCAAGCACGTCGCCGTAGCGCTTGGCAAGGCCTTCAACTTCCAGCACGGCTAGAGGATTGTGACGGGACGCGATGCCTAGAGTTGCGGTTTAGGTGGCGACGGGAACCGAGTCTCGATGCCTGGCCCGTACCTCCGAAACGAGCGGCGGCCCGAGCGCATGATCGCCGCCAGCGACGCGACGAACGCTGCCGCGCCGGCGAGCAGGACTCCGTAGACGGGCGCTCCAAAACCCTGGGCGGCGAGAGCGCCGATGGCCCCTCCAACCGAGGCCACGATCACACCCAGCATGCCGGGGAGAGTGACGAACGCGTGAAACATCGTGCCCACGGTGGGCGCGCTCACAGGGTCCAGGCCGAGCGTCTTCAGGGCTCCGGCGAGGTCGTCATATGAGCTGGTGATGAAGTTCGGCTCAAGCTCGGGATGCAACTCCAGGTATCCGTGGCGGAGCCGGTTCATCCCGACCACCCACTTGTAGTCGTCGCGGTTGAGCATCAGGAGGCGCCGAATGGTGGCGATGCCGGTGAAGAAGACGACGGTAAGCATGAAGATGGCGACGGTCACGAACGTCGGCCCGAAGCGGTCCGCCTGCGCGACGAGCGCCAGTGCGATCACAGCACCCGAGAGGATGGTCAGGAACATGTTCACGCGCCCGAGCGACTCCTGGTAGGTGAGGGCGCGCGTGGCGAGCAGGCTCCAGTGCTCAGTGGCCAGGATCTGCAGCACTTCGCCGTCGCGTCGGGTCGGAGGCAGCTCGGTCGACATCTAATCCCGTGGAAGGTAGCGCGGAAGCGAAGACAACGACGAAAACCCCCTCGAGTCGAGGAAGGCGGCGATGCCATCGTGGACCTCGGCGATCGCGTTCGGGTTGACGAAAGTGGCCGTGCCGACCTGGACCGCCGCGCAGCCCGCGACCAGAAATTCAAGCGCGTCCTCGGCTCGCATGATGCCGCCGATCCCGATCACCGGGATGTCCACCGCCCGCGCGGCCTGGTGCGCGAGATGGATCGCGAGGGGCCTGATCGCGGGCCCGGACAAGCCGCCGGTGCGGAAGCTGAGGCGCGGGCGGTACGCGTTGAGGTCGATCGACATCCCGACGAACGTGTTGATCGCGCACAGGGCGTCGGCACCCGCCGATTCCACGGCCCGAGCGATGACGCCGATATCGCTCACCATCGGCGTCAGCTTGACCCACACCGGCAGCTTGGTCCGCTTGCGTACCGCCTCGGTGACGGCGGCCGCCGCGCGTGGATCGTTGCCGAAGTACAGGCCTCCTTGCTCGACGTTGGGGCAGGAGATGTTGATCTCGAAGCCGGCGACGCCTGGGATCCCGTCCAGGCGCGCGGTCAGCTCCCCGTACTCGGACGCAGACTCGCCGTTGATGTTGACCAGCACGGGAAAGTCCCACTCCGCCCACCTCGGCGCGTAATCGCTGATCAGCGCGTCGGCTCCCGGGCCCTGGAGGCCAATCGCGTTGAGCATCCCGCTCGGCGTTTCGGCGATGCGCGGGGGCGCCGTGCCCTCGCGGGCGCGGAGGAAGATGCCTTTCGAAACCATCGCGCCGAGCGCACGCCGCTCGAGCAGAGGCACCTCGGTCCCGTAGCCGAAGGTGCCGGATGCGGCGAGCACCGGCCCGCGCAGCCTCATCCCGCCGATGACCACCGACATCTCAGCGGTCACGCCGTCACCGCGTACGAGAGGTGGGTCGGGAGCGCCGACCAGTCGACGTCGGCGGCGCGGTAGACCGGGCCTTCCTTGCAGGCGCGGTCGAAACCGCCACCCTTGAGCGGCACCGCGCAGCCCAGGCAGACGCCGGTTCCGCAACCCATGTAGGTCTCGAGGGCAACCTGGGCCGCGGGCCAGCGCTCGGCGAGCGCGGCGAGCATCCTGTTCGGCCCGCACCCGAGCACGACCTCCGCGTCCGGCGCCGCTGCCACCGCGGTCCCCGCGGTCCCCTGGGAACCATCGTCCGTGGCCCAGATCACGGTTTCACCGTCCGTCTCCGCGCACAGCTCGGCGGCGGTCCGTGCTCCGTGCACCCAGGTGACCCGCATTCCGGCTGCCCTCGCGTCCCTGGCCGCCAGAGGCATTGGCGCGACTCCCAGCCCGCCGCTGACGAGCACTGCCGTCTGCGGCCCCGCGGCCAGCTCGAATCCCCGACCGAGCGGCCCGAGGCAGCTGGCGCGGTCGCCGAGCTCCAGCGCCAGCAGCTGGGCGGTACCTGCGCCCACCGCCTTCAACACGATCTCGATGTGGTCGGCGCTGGCTCGATAGACCGAAAACGGACGCCGCAGCAAGGGACCTGGTGAGAGGGCGAGATTGACGAACTGGCCGGCGCGAACCGAGTTCGCGATCTCAGGCGCGTGCAAGCCGATCACGAACATCCCGCGGGCGACCTGGCGCTTGCTGGTTATCGGAGCGTCAAGCAGGAACAAGTTCACGCCACTCGCCGATCGTGCGCACCTCCATCTCGTCTGGAGCTGCGACCGCCGACTCGAGAAGTGCGGTGGCGGTGTCCAGCGAGGTGAGGCACGGGATCCGGCGCTCCACGGCCGCGCGGCGGATCTCGAAACCGTCTTTGAAGACGGGGTTGCCGTCACCCGGGTCTTCGTAGATGTTAGACATCGTGTTGATCACAAGCTGGACCTCGCCGCGGACGATGACGTCGACGACCGTCGGTCCTTCCTCGCCGATCTTTGCCACCACGCGAGGCGAGAAACCGGCCGTGCGCAATGCACGCGCGGTGCCGTCGGTCGCGACGAGCCGGCATCCGAGCTCGACGAGCCGCGAGACGATCGGGAACAGCTCCGGCTTGTCGGCGTCGGCGATGGTGAGCAGCGCCGCGCTGCCGCGCTCGACATGCATGCCCGAGGCCGCGAATGCCTTGCGCAGCGCTTCATTCAGCGTGCGGGCGATGCCGATCGCCTCGCCCGTGGACTTCATCTCCGGCCCAAGATACGAATCGACCGCCGGCAGCTTGTTCATCGAGAAGACCGGCGCCTTCACCGCGACGAGGTCGCGCGGCGGCACCAGCCCGGTCGCCCAGCCGAGATCCGCCAGCTTTTCGCCCAGCATCACGCCTGTGGCCAGCTTCACCATCGGCACGCCTGTGACCTTGGAGATGAATGGCACGGTGCGTGAGGAGCGCGGGTTTACCTCCAGCACGTAGACGTGACCGCGGTGGACGACGTACTGCACGTTCACCAGGCCGCGCAGGCGCAGGTGACGCGCGATGCGGACCGTGTAATCGACGATGTGGTCGAGCTCGCGCCGCTCCAGACCCGGCGCTGGATAGACCGCGTACGAGTCGCCGGAGTGGACCCCAGCTCGCTCGACATGCTGCATCACGCCGGGAATGACGACCGTCTCCCCATCCGAGATCGCGTCCACCTCGACCTCCAGTCCCTGGAGGTACTTGTCAACCAGGACCTGGCCGCGCGGCATGGCGCCGATCGCCCAGCCCATGTACCGCCGCAGCTCGTCGCGGTTGCGCACGATCTCCATCGCGCGCCCGCCCAGCACATACGACGGCCGCACCAGCACCGGGTAGCCGGCGCGTTCGGCGATGGCCTCGGCCTCCGCGACGGTGGTGGTCGTGCCGCCCACGGGCTGCGGGACGCCGATCGCGTCGAGCGAGCGGGCAAAGGCTCGGCGGTCTTCCGCGAGGTCGATGGCCTCGACGCTCGAGCCCATGATGGCGATGGATGCGTGGTCGAGGGGCTCGGCGAGGTTGATCGCCGTCTGGCCGCCGAACTGCACCAGCGCGCCGGCGACACGTTCGGCCTGTGCTACATGAAGGGCGCCGTCGAGGTCGAGCGGTTCGAAGTAGAGGCGGTCCGAGGCGTCGAAGTCGGTCGAGACCGTTTCTGGGTTGGAGTTGACCATCACAGCCCGCACGCGGGCCTCACGCAGCGCCCACGCGGCGTGGACCGAGCAGTAATCGAACTCGATGCCCTGGCCGATTCGAATCGGTCCGGACCCGATGACCAGCACGGTGCGCACATCAACCGGATTGCTTTCGGTCTCTTCCTCCCAGCATGAGTAGTAGTAAGGCGTCGCCGCCTCGAATTCGCCGGCGCACGTGTCGACGAGCTTGTAGGTGGGCTTGCCCGGCTCCACGGTTTCCCCGCGCAGGGCGGTGATCATCGAGTCGGAAAACCCGGCTCGCCTCAGCTCGCGGACGTCGCCCTCGACCTCCAGTCGCGCGATGTTGGCGAGCCGGTCGATGAACCACCTGTCGACGCCGCTCCGCTCCGCGAGCGACTCGGGTCCCGTGCCGTTGCGCAAGGCACTGAGCAGCGCAAAGAGGCGCCGGTCGTTCGGCTGATCGATCGTCTCGGGGCCTAGCTCCCACGCCGCGGGGGGCGTCTGCTCGAGCGACCGCATCGCCTTCACGAGCGCGGCCTCGAATGTGCGCTCGAGCGCCATCACCTCGCCGGTCGATGCCATCTGCGTCCCAAGCCTGCGGTCGCCCGCCGGGAACTTGTCGAATGGCCAGCGCGGAATCTTCACTACGCAGTAGTCGAGCGCGGGCTCGAACGCCGCGAACGTGCGGCCCGTGATCTCGTTGCGAATCTCCTCCAGCCGCCTGCCCACCGCGACCTTTGCGGCCACCCGTGCGATGGGATAACCCGTCGCCTTGGACGCGAGCGCTGACGAACGGCTGACCCGAGGGTTGACCTCGATCACGTAGTACTGCGAGCTCTTGGGGTCCAGCGCGAACTGGACGTTGCAGCCGCCCTCGATTCCGAGTGCCCGGATGATGCGGATCGCCGACGACCGCAGCATCTGGTGGTCGCGGTCGGAGAGCGTCTGCGCCGGAGCGACCACGATCGAGTCGCCTGTGTGCACGCCCATCGGGTCGAGGTTCTCCATGTTGCAGACCGTGATGCACGTGTCCGCGCCGTCCCGCATCACCTCGTACTCGATCTCTTTCCAGCCCCACAGCGACCTCTCGATGAGCACCTGGTGGATGGGCGAGGCGGCAAGCCCGCGCGCGGCCACGCGGTCGAGATCGGCGTCCGTGGTCACGAAGCCTCCCCCTGTCCCGCCAAGCGTGTAGGCCGGACGGATGACGAGCGGAAGACCGGTTGCCGCGGCGAAGTCCTTGACCGCCTCCATCGACTCGCACACGCGCGAGACGGGAACCGGCTCGCCGATCTCCTCCAGCATCTGTTTGAAGGCCTGCCGGTCCTCGGCTTTGCGAATCGTCTCGATCGTGGCGCCGAGCATGCGCACCCGGTGGCGATCGAGCACGCCCGCGTTCGCAAGGTCGGTCGCGAGATTGAGCCCGGTCTGGCCACCCAGCGTGGGCAGCATGGCGTCGGGTTTCTCGCGCGCGATGATCCGCTCCACGGCTTCGACGGTGAGCGGCTCGAGGTAGACGCGGTCGGCCACCTCCTCGTCGGTCATGATCGTCGCCGGGTTGGAGTTGACAAGCACCGTCTCGATGCCCTCTTCGCGCAGCGCCTTGCAGGCCTGAGTCCCCGCGTAATCGAACTCGGCCGCCTGACCGATGACGATCGGGCCGGAACCCAAGATCAGGACCTTGCGCGGCCGCCGCTGTTCCGCACCTCCCCCGGCCACGGCCCTCGCCACCGGCGCCCTGCTGCGCACCATATCGATGAACCGGTCGTACAGGTGCTGGTTGTCCTGCGGCCCAGGGCAGCCTTCGGGGTGGTACTGGACGCTGAACACAGGCAGCGTGCGGTGACCGAGGCCTTCGACCGATCCATCGTTCAGGTTGCGCTGCGAGACGTAGAAGTCGCCGGCGGGGATCGAGGCCGCATCGACCTGGAACTCGTGGTTCTGGCTGGTGATGTGCACACGGCCGGTGTCGAAGTCCTTGACCGGATGGTTGGCGCCGTGGTGGCCGTACGGTAGACGCGAGGTGGTCGCGCCCGCGGCGCGCCCGAGAACCTGGTGGCCGAGGCAGATGCCGAAGATCGGGAGGTGGCCGAGCGCTTGCCGCGCCAGCTCGACCGGGCCGTCCAGCACCGCCGGGTCGCCGGGACCGTTCGATAGAACCAGGCCGTCCGCGCCCGTGGCCTGCACATCTGCCCAGGTGGCAGTGTGGGGCAGGACGACGACATGGCAGCCGCGCTCGCGCAGCGAGCGCAGGATGTTGGACTTGACGCCGTAGTCGACGACCGCCACCAGCAGGCCGGCGCCGTCGCTCCGCCACCGCATCCTGAGCTCCGGCGGCAGCGGCTCCAGCCACTCCTCTTGTCTTGTGCGCGAGGCCTGGGCGACCAGGTCTTGCTCCGCCAGGGGTGTCACGCGGCGTGCGGCCACGGCGAGCTCGGCGAGCCGCGCCTCCGACGGCGCTGAGGGCTCGTGGACCAGCAGCGCGCGCAACGCACCATGGGTCCGGATGTGCCGCGTCAGCGCGCGGGTGTCGATCTCCGCGATCGCCGGGACGTTCCACCGCCGCAGGTATTCGTCGAGTGACGCCTCGCTGGAGTGATGGCTTGGCGAGGGGCAGGCCCATCTCACGACCAGCGCCCGCGCCCAGGGCCGGGCCGACTCCGCATCCGCGTCACGCACGCCGTAGTTGCCTTGGAGCGGATACGTCATGCAGACCATCTGTCCCGCGTACGAGGGATCGGTCAGGACTTCCTGGTAGCCGGTCATCGCGGTGTTGAAGACAACCTCACCCTCGCCCACCACGTCGGCACCGAGCGGCGCGCCCACGAAGGCTCGGCCATCCTCCAGGACGAGCGCGGCGAACAATTTCTCAGCCGGCAACGATCACCGCCTGGTCGATGCCGTCCTCTTCCGCCATCAGGACCTCGATGCGCTCAGAGTCGGCCGTCGGCACGTTCTTGCCCACGTAATCAGGACGGATCGGAAGCTCGCGGTGACCGCGGTCCAGGAGCACCGCCAGCTGGATCGCCCGCGGCCGGCCGAAATCCATCAGCGCATCCATCGCGGCGCGTGCAGTGCGGCCGTGGTGGATCACGTCGTCGACCAGCACCACCACCTTGCCGCCGATGTCCGGCAGCTCGCTGCCCGGCCGGTGGCCGTCGGGCGGCCGGAGGTGGAGATCGTCGCGATGGAGCGTCACGTCAAGGCGTCCGAACGGCACGGTGGCTTTCTCGAGCTTGGAGAGGGCGGTGGCCAGCCGTCGCGCCAGGACGTCGCCCTTGCTGACGATGCCGACCAGCACGACGTCCTCGACGCCGCGATTGCGCTCCACGATCTCGTGCGCGATGCGGGAGAGCGAGCGGCGGATCTGGTCCGCATCCATCACCGTCGCCTTCAGCCGGCCTTCGGCGATGCTCATGAAAGCAGCCTGTCCAGGAGCGCCATGCGAACGTGGAGGCCGTTGCGCGCCTGACGGAAATAGGCCGCGCGCGGGTCTTCGTCGACTTCGGGCGCGATCTCGTCGACTCGCGGCAGCGGGTGCATCAAGATCGCGTACTTGCGCATCAGCGCCATTGATCTTCTGTCGATTCTGTAGACGCCCTTGACTGCGTTGTACGTCTCAGGGTCGGTGAAGCGCTCCTTCTGGATTCGGGTCATGTAGACGACGTCGACCTCAGGCAGAACCGCGTCGAGGTCCTGCGTCTCGACCCAAGGCAGCTGGTGCTCGTCGAGGTGCGTTTTCAAGTCATCGTGCATCGCCACCTGAGGGGGCGCCACAAACCAGAACTTGATTTCCTTGAACTTGCTCAACAGGTAGGTCAGCGAGCGCACGGTGCGGCCGTTGGCGAGATCGCCGACCATGGCGACGCGGACGGTGTCGATCCGGCCGAGCTCGTCGCGGATCGTGTACAGGTCGAGCAGCGCCTGCGTCGGGTGCTGGCCCGGACCGTCGCCGGCGTTGATGATCGGCACCGTGCTGACGGCGGCGGCCCGCCTGGCCGCGCCTTCTTCGTTGTGGCGGAGCACGATCACATCCGCGTAGCCGCTGACGATGCGGATCGTGTCCTCGAGCGTCTCGCCTTTCGAGGCCGACGAGAACTCACGCGCGTTGTCGGTCCCCATCGTCGTGCCGCCAAGCCGCAGCATCGCCGCCTCGAAAGAAAGGCGTGTCCTCGTCGAAGGCTCATAGAAGAGCGCGGCCATCACCTGCCCCGCCAGCCGTCCCACGAAACGATGCGGTTCGCCCTTCATCTCTTCAGAGCGTGCGAAGAGATCTTCGAGGAGGGTCCGGGAAAACTGCTGGCTTTCGATCACGTGGCCCATTCGCGAGGTGATGGCCACGGCTAAAAGCCAGCCTGCAGGCGCTTTCTTGTGCGCCCTGCGCACGCTCGGCGTACGTGCCGCATCCGCAACGTGATGGCCATGAAAAAATCTCCTTCCCGGGCTCACTGGTCCGGACTTAAAGGACTTCGCGCGAAAGTCTAGCAACAACCGGTAATGTCTGCGGGCGGTGAACAAGCGACCTGGGCACGTGACGGTCACAGTCGAAACGGGCTACTGCTCGTTCTGCGGTCGCCCGCGCAACCTGCGGCGCGAGGAACATCAACTCGGCACGCTGGTGCGGTCGATCGTGACCTGCGAGACCTGCCACCGGACCCTGACGAGCTCGATCGGCGTGGCAGCGGTCGAGGCCGCTGCGGAGGAAATATCCGGCGAGGCCCCGGCGCCGGTCCCGGCCCCGGCTGCGGCAGAGGCGGTGAAACCCACGCCTGCACCCGCCAAGCGCGCAACCACGACCGCAGCCAAGGCCGCCGCAGCATCGGCCAAGGCCAAGGCCCCATCCACAGCCAAGAGCGTGGCCAAGACCGCGTCCAAAGCCAAGGCGCCTGCCACAAGCAAGCCTCCGGCCAGGCGGAGCACCGCCAAGAAGAAGTGAGCCCGGCGGCGGTCAGGGTCGACCGCCTCGAAAAGACACTGGGTCCGAACAAGGTGCTGCGCGGCATCTCATTCGAGGCGCAGCCCGGCGAGATCTTCGGGCTGCTGGGACCGAATGGCGCGGGCAAGACGACGACCCTGCGCATCATCTGCACGCTGCTGGCCCCCGATGCCGGATCTGTCGAGGTGCTCGGATTCGACACGCGCGTCGCACCGCAGGAGGTGCGCCGGCGCGTAGGCGTGGTCACGGCGGAGATCGGCATCTACCCACGCCTCTCCGCGCGCGAGAACATCACCTACTTCGCGGAGTTGAGCGGCGTCCTCGATGGTGAGCTCCTCCGCAGGGTCGATGGCGTGATCGAACGCCTCGACATGGGCTCGTTCGCCCAGCAGCGAGCCGAGAGCCTTTCGTCGGGCCAGAAGCAGAAGGTCGCGATCGCCCGCGCCATCGTCCATGACCCGCCGGTCCTGATGTTCGACGAGCCCACCTCGAACCTGGACGTGCTCGCATCGCGCGAGATCCGCGACTTCATGGTCGAGTCGAGAGGACGCGGCAAGTGCGTCATCTTCTCGACGCATGTGCTGCACGACGCCGAGCGGCTGTGCGACCGGGTGACGATCATCCACCAGGGCCGCGTCGTGGCCAGCGGCACCACCGCCGAGGTGCGCGGCAATTTCCGCGAGCTGGAGGATTCTTTCTTGTCTCTGGTCGAGGCCGCGCCATGAGCTCGGTCGCCATCGTGTTCTGGAAGGAGCTCCGCGAGATCCTTCGCGACCGCCGCACGCTGGTCGCGATCGCGCTCGCCGCGCTTGCAACCCCGATCGTGCTCTTCGTGATCTCCCAGGTCTCCACCCGCACCGCCGCCCAGACGTACACGGCGGGGTACTCAGGTGACATTCCCGCCGGCCTCGGCATCCTGTTCAACGCCACCGGGCTGAAGCTCGAGCGCGTCGCCGACCCGGCGGCGGCGGCAAAGCAGGAGGTGGACATCGGCATTGTGTTCACGTCCAGCGGGATCGAGGAGTACTACGACCCCTCCCGGCAGAGCGCGCAGATCGCCGACATCCGGCTGCAGACGTTGCTGGGTCGCTACGACGCCGCCAGGATCGCAGCCTCCCTGCAGCAGAAGGGGGTTGATCCGTCTGTGCTGAACCCGCTACCGGTCACCCTGCACCCGCTGAGCTCGCCGACACAGGCCGCGGGCAACTCTTTCCTGAGCTTCTTCCTGCCTTACATCCTGATCACGATGAGCCTGACAGGCGGATTGTCGGCCGCCCTGGACAGCTCGGCGGGGGAGCGTGAGCGCAAGACGCTGGAAAGCCTGCTGCTCACGCCGGCGCCGCGAGGCCAGATCCTGATCGGCAAGATCCTGGCCGTGAGCCTGATCAGCCTCACCGCCGCCATCGCTGCGATCGGGTCGATGCTGATCGCATTGAGCCAGATCTCTTTCGGCATCAGCGGGCAGCAAGCCCAGATCACCCTCACGCCGCTGGCGGCGGTCGTGATGGTCTGGCTCGCAGTCCTGCTGGCGGCCTCGTTCAGCTCGCTAACCATCGCCCTCGGCACCCTGGCCCGCAACTTCCGCCAGGGGCAGGCTTACGCCACACCGCTGTACTTCATCACGATCTTCCCGGCGGCGATGGTGCTCTTCATCCCGGACTTCAGCCCGAGCCTGTGGTACTACCTGATTCCGATCCTCAACGCCGTCCTCGTGCTCCGCGACGCGATCGTCCACAACGCGCTTTCCTGGAGCCCTCTGATCGTGACCTCGGCCAGCCTGATCCTCACCGGCGGCCTTTGCTTTTACGCCGCCCTGAGGCTGTTCACTCGTGAGGCGCTGTTGGTTCGCTCGTAACCCGCCGGTGGTGGCAGACTGTTATGGGTAACGATGGGACGCCTTGAAGAAAGGGACCTGCGCAGCCTCGAGCGCAGAAGCATGTACACGATCTTCCATCCCCTTGACGTGGACGAACCACTGCCGCGGGAGCTGATCCAGGAGGGGTGGCGGCACCGCATGGGCGAGATCCGATTCGTCGAGCTCACGGGCGCGCTCTACCTGCCGGCCTTGATCGTCGTCCTGCTCGTGCTCGGCTCGATGCATGTCAATCCTCTGCTGGGTTTCATCGTCATGGCGTCGCTGTTGGTGGGTTTCTTCGTCTACGCGCTGTCGGCCCGGTACCGATAGCCGGCGCCCGGTTCGGCGTATAACCGTGCCATGACCCAGGCGGTGATCGTGGCTTACGGTCGCTCCCCGATCGGACGGGCGCGGAAGGGTTCGCTCGTCGACGTCCGGCCCGACGATCTCGCCGCGCACGTCGTCACCAAGGTTCTGGACAAGGTTCCCGAGCTCGACCCAACCCAGATCGAAGACCTCATCTGTGGATGTGGGCTCCCGGGTGGCGAGCAGGGCCACAACATCGGCCGGGTCATTTCGATCCTGGCCAGGCTCGACGTCCCGGGCGTCACCGTCAACCGCTACTGCTCCTCATCGCTGATGACCACCCGCATGGCGACCCATGCGATCGAGGCCGGCGAGGGCGACGCGTTCCTCTCGGTCGGGGTTGAGTGCGTCTCGCGCTATGGCAGCGGCTATCCGGACGCACCCGACACGTACAACCCCAGGCTGGTGCCCGGCAACACCGAGGAATATCCCGACATCTACATCGCGATGGGCCAGACGGCGGAAAACGTTGCCGCCCGCGAGAAGATCAGTCGCGAAGAGCAGGATCGTTACGCGGTCAAGAGCCAGGGCGCGGCGGTCAAGGCGCGTGACGACGGCTTCTTCGAGCGCGAGATCATCCCCGTCCCGCTGCCCAACGGCCAGGTGTTCACCAAAGATGATGGGCCGCGGCCCGGCACGACGGTGGAGGTCCTCGCCGCCCTGCAACCGGCCTTCCGCGAGAACGGCACAGTCACCGCGGGCAACTCGTGCCCGCTCAATGACGGCGCGGCAGCGGTGGTCGTGATGTCAGAAACGCGCGCCAGGGAGCTGGGGATCAAGCCGCTCGCGCGCGTGGTCGCGACCGGCCTGTCCGCGCTCGAGCCCGAGTTCATGGGCCTGGGTCCGATCGACGCCTCGAAGCAAGCGCTCAAGCGGGCCGGGATGAGCATCGACGACGTCGACATCGTCGAGATCAACGAGGCCTTCGCCGCCCAGGTTATCCCGTCGGCGCGCGGCATCGGGGTCGACCCCTTCAGCGAGAAGCTGAACCCGCATGGAGGCGCGATCGCGCTGGGCCATCCGTTCGGCATGACCGGCGCCCGCATCCTGTGCACCCTGCTCAACGGCCTGCGCGAGCGGGACAAGACCTTTGGCCTGGAGACGATGTGCGTGGGCGGCGGCCAGGGCATGGCAATGATCGTGGAGCGCCTGAACTAGCCGAATTAAGCTAGCGAGCGGTGGGAGAGGACAACCGCCGCCTGTGGGCGGACTGGGTTGCGACTCAGATCGGCGGCGACGAGGCGCATCGGCGCATAGCTCTCGACGCTGCGATGCAGGCGCTCGAGGCCGGTCGCACTCCCGAAGAAGCGTCCGCCGCGGCGCGCGCGGCGGTGGGCGCGCCGGCCATGCCGTACGTGCCCTACGCGCAGCCCGGAGTCACGCGGTGCCGGTTCTGCGGATCGACCCCGGCGGTCCCGATGACTGTGTACGAGCACAGTGGCTACCTGATCCTGATGACGTTCAAGAACGTGAAAGGGCCGTTTTGCCACGACTGCGGCCTGCACGTTTGGCGGCGGATGACGAACGCCACTTTGCTCAGAGGCTGGCTCGGCGTGTTTTCGTTCTTCATCGCGCCAGTCACGGCGCTGGTCAATCTGCTCAACCTCCGCAAGCTCGCCTCGCTGCCCGCGCCCGAGCCTGGGTCAAGTGTCAGGCCCCCGGCCGACCCGGGGCGAGGGCTTTTCCAGCGCCCAGGCGTCTACGTCTACCTGGCCGTGATCTTTGTCGTCCTGTTGATCTACGTCATCCCCGCCTTCGCGGGGCGCTAGCGGGTCAGGCTCGGGCTTCGGACGCCGGTTGGAGCAGACTGTCGAGGATCCTCTCGAGCAGGCGACGCAGCGTCTTTCGCTCCTCGGATGAGATGCCCGACAGAACCTCGTCCTCGAGTCCTTCGCGTGCCCTGTCTGCCCGCTCCAGCGCGTGGCTGCCTGCCGTGGTCAGCTCGACGATGTGCCGGCGGCGATCCTGCGGGTCCCGCCTCCTGACCACGTAGCGAGCCGTTTCCAGCTCGTTCAGCAGCAGCACGACGGCGTTGGCATCCATGAACATGGCCGCTTCGAGGTCTCCCTGGGCCACGCCCGGGTGGTCGCGGATGTAGCCGAGGGTCATGTAAGGCTTCAAGCGCATGCCCAGGAGCTCCTCCGAGGAGCGCCTGTGGATCGCCTTGTTGAGCTGCGTGACCAGGGCCACGAATCCAGGCTCAAACCGCCTCTCGTCTGTCTTCACACCCATTGATCTTATCACCAACTCTTAACTATCCGAACCGCCCAGATAATCCATGAAATAGGGATCATCCCGATTCCGTTATAGTTGGCGTCTCTGGATTTGTCCGGCCCGTTCGTTTGGAGGTACTCATGAACCCGAATCTTCGAAGGTGGATGGCCCTGGTCGTGGTCTGCTTTGGCCAGCTGATGATCATGCTCGACACGACCATCGTGAACGTCGCGCTGCCGTACATCCAGCGCGACCTCCGCTTCAGCCAGGCCGACCTCACCTGGGTGGTCAACGCGTACCTGATCGCCTTCGGCGGATTCCTGCTCCTGGCCGGGCGCATGGGTGACCTGATCGGCCGCCGCAAGGTCTTCCTGGCCGGCGTATTCCTCTTCACGGTCGCATCCGTCGGCACCGGGTTTGCCCCGGCGGCGGGGAACCTCATCGCCGGCCGGTTCCTCCAGGGCGTGGGAGCTTCGCTATCGGCCGGGGTGATCATCGCGATCATCGTCACCGAGTTCCAGAAGCCCGCCGAGCGGGCGCAGGCGATGAGCGTGTTCACGCTGGTCATCGCCGGCGGTGGATCGCTGGGGCTGCTGGCGGGCGGGCTGATCACCCAGCTCGTGAGCTGGCACTGGATCTTCTTCATCAATCTCCCGATCGGCGTCGCGACCCTGATCCTGGGCGCGTGGCTCATCAAGGAGAACGAGGGTCCTGGCCTGAGCGAAGGCATCGACGTCGTCGGGGCGGTGCTTGTGACTTCGGCGCTGATGCTCGGCGTCTACGGGATCGTGACCGCCGCCGACTACGGATGGGCTTCCCCGCACACGCTCGGTTTCGCCGGGATTGCCGTAGTCCTGCTCGCGGTCTTCGCCACTCTGGAGCGGCGGATCGCGAATCCAATCCTGCCCATGCGCGTGCTCGCCCTCAGGTCCCTGACCGGCGCTTCCGTCGCGCGCGCCCTTGTATTCACCGGCATCTCGACCGCCTTTTTCATCGGCGTGCTCTACCTACAGCACATCCGCGGCTACGGCGCCTTCGAGACCGGGCTTGCGTTCCTCCCCACGACCTTCGTGCTCGGCGTCCTGTCGTCCGGGATCACGGCGCGCCTCATGGCTCGCTTCGGCCCGCGCAACCTCTTGGTGGTGGGCATGACGACGATCATCGTCGCGCTCTCGCTCTTCGCTATCGCCGACGGGCACACGAGCTACTTCCCTGGCCTGCTGGCCGGCTACGCGCTGCTCGGGCTCGGAGGCGGAATGTCTTTCCTGCCTCTGCTGACGATCTCGATGTCAGACGTGCCGATAGCTGACGCGGGCGTCGCGTCCGGCTTCAGCAACGAGGTCATGCAGATCGGTGGAGCCCTAGGCCTGGCGGCTGTGGGGACGATCGCGACCGGCCACGCGCAGGTGCTCATGTCCGCAGGCGACTCGCTTCAGTCCGCGCTGACCGCAAGCTACGACTTGGCATTCGTGCTGGCGGCGGCGAGCGTGGCCGCTGGGCTTGCGGTCGTGTTGAGCGTCCTCCGGCCGGGCATGGTCCGAACCGGGCCAGAGCAAGCCCCGGCCGAGGTCGAGGAAGCGGAGGCGGCTTAAGGGCGCTTCGTGTAGAAGCGGCACGGCGGCGATTCCGCCGTGGTGTGGAAGTTCCAATGACGGCACCACGCGGTGCCGTCAAACTTCCGGCACGACCCGCACGTAACGCGCGGGCTCTCCACGCGCGTCTTCTTCATGTGATGCTCGGGCCGCTCGCCAGGGAACGACTCGGTCACAGCTGTGAGCGCACTTCCCAGAGCTCGGGATAGAAGCGCTTGCCGAGCGTGCCGCGCAAGTAGCGCGCCCCGCTGCTGCCTCCCGTCCCCGTCTTGCTGCCGATCTGGCGCTCGACCATCAGGACGTGGCGAGCGCGCCAGTGCGCGAACGTCTCGTCGTGGTCGAGCAGCGCCTCGCACAGGTCGAACAGGTCGCCGTGGCGCTCGCGGTCGCGGAAGACCTCGAGGATCGACGGCGCGCCGCGTCGTTTGACGAGCGCCCGGAAGGAGTCGTCGACGGACGGCTCCTCGAGCCGCCGCCGGAGCCGCGCCATCTCCTCGGGCGTGGCCTCGAGCAGGGCGACGTACTTCGGCTCTTTCAGCCCGGAGAGAAACTCGATCTCGCGGAACTGCACCGACTGGAATCCACTGGCCGGCGCGAGCTTGGAGCGGAACGCCAGAAAGTCCTGGGGCGACATTGTCTCGAGGACCTCGATCTGCTCGACCAGAAGCTTCTCGATGACGTAGACCCGCCGCAGGTGGTGGCGAGCGAAGAAAACATCGTCCGCGTCGATCCGGTCGCGGGTGGCCTCGAGCTCGAAGAGAACGACCTTGAACCACAGCTCGTACACCTGGTGCGCGACGATGAACAACAGCTCGTCGTGCTCCCGGCTGAGTCCTTGCTGCAGCTGGAGCAGCTCCGGCACCTTGAGGTACGTGCCGTAGGAAAGCTCGCGGCCCTCTTCCCCGAAGCGCTGGCTCAATGCTTGAAGTGACGCCGCCCGGTCATCACCATGGTGATGCCGGCCGCGTCGGCGGCCGCGATCACGTCGGCGTCCTTCATCGAACCGCCTGGCTGGATCGCGGCGGTGACGCCGGCGCGGATCCCTACCTCGAGGCCGTCGGGGAAGGGAAAGAAGGCGTCCGAAGCCATGACGGCGCCGCGAGCCCTCTCGCCCGCCCGCTGCACCGCAAGCTGCGCCGCCTCGACCCGCGACATCTGGCCTGCGCCGACTCCCACCGCCGCCCCGTCCTTGAACAGCACGATGGCGTTCGATTTGACGTGCTTGACCGCGATCCACGCCAGCCCGAGCTGCTCCCACTCGGCCTCGGTCGGCGCTCGCCGGGTAACGCTTTTGAAAGCTGCCCGATCAAAGCCGGCGCGGTCCCACCCCTGGATCAGGAATCCTCCCGGCACCGAGCGGATGTCGTAGTCGAACAGCCCAGGGTGTGCCGGCTGGGCTGCAAGCACGATCATGTTCTTGCGCCGGGCGAGGACGTCTTTCGCTTCATCGAGCACGTCCGGTGCGATCACGACGTGGGTCACGATCTGCACGATCTGCTCCGCTGTCGTGCGGTCGAGAGGCCGGTTCACCGCCACGACGCCTCCGAACGCGGACACCTTGTCGCTTTCGTAGGCCATTCGATAGGCGGTGGCCGTGTCGCCCGCGATCCCCAGCCCGCATGGGTTCATGTGCTTGATGATCGCGGCCGCCGGTTGCGCGTAGTCCGTCACGAGCGCGAGTCCGGCGGAGGCGTCCTGGATGTTGTTGAACCCCGGCGGACCACCCTGGACCTGTTCCGCGCCGCCGATCCCTCCCGGGTCTGGGCCAAGCCGGTAGAAGGCCGCCTTCTGGTGCTCGTTCTCTCCGTATTTGAGGGGTTGGGCGAGCAGCCCCGCGATCGAGATCTCGGCGGGAAAACCGTTGCGCTCGTCGCGCCTCATATAAGCCGCGATCCAGGCGTCGTAGGCCGACGTATGCGCGTAGGCCTCCGCGGCGAGGCGCTGTCGCGCGCGCCGGTCGAGGGTGCCTTCATTGAGCGCCCCGAGGACCTCCGAATAGCGCTGGGGCCGCACGACGACGACCACGGCCTCGTGATTCTTGGCCGCCGCCCTGATCATCGCCGGCCCGCCGATGTCGATCTGCTCGATGGCCTCTTCAGGAGTGACTCCTGGCCGCAGCACGGTCTCGACGAACGGGTACAGGTTGCAGCAGACGAGATCGATCTGCCTGAGCCCATGCTCCGCCAGCGCATCGAGGTGCTCCTGCTTGTCGCGTCTGGCCAGGATGCCCGCGTGCACCCCCGGATGCAGCGTCTTGATGCGGCCATCCATCATCTCCGGGAAGCCCGTCAGCTCGCTCACAGCCTGGACGTCCAGGGCCGCGTCCTCGATCGCCTGCAGAGTGCTGCCGGTGGCGAACAGGTCATAACCGAGCCGCTTCAGCCCACGCGCGAAGGCGGCGAGCCCGGTCTTGTCGCTAACGGACAGAAGGGCTGTTGGCAATGCGCGTCTCCATGAGCCTGATCGCCTGGGGGAGGATCCGATGCTCGGCCTCGTGCACCCGCTCGCGCAGAGTCTCCACCGTATCGCCGTCGAGGATCGGTACGGATTCCTGGAGGAGGATCGGGCCGGCGTCGAGGTCGGCGGTCACGATGTGGACGGTCGCGCCCGTGCGCCTGACGCCGCTGGCCAGCGCCTGCTCGAGCGCGTCCATTCCCCCGGCAAACTCCGGCAGCAGCGACGGGTGCACATTGATGATCCGATTCTGGAACGCTTCGAGAAACGGGCGCGTGTGAATCCTGTCGAAACCGGCATCCACGACCAGCTCGACGCCCCGGCCGGCGAAGAAATCTCGCATCGCGACGTCTCTCTGCTCTGCCGAGTCGAACGCCTTCTGCGGCAGCTCGGCGAGGGCGATACCACGCTGGCGCGCGAAGGCTGCGGCCCGGCACGACGGGCGGTTGGTCGCCACCGCGACCACCTCGAAGCCGCGTTCCACCAGGTTGCGGAGGTTGGAGCCCTGTCCCGAGACGGCGACGCCGATTTTCAAGAGCTGCGCCCTGAGCACGCGCGGCTCAGCGGATCACCACCCGGTCCGGGCCGGTCTGGGAGACCACCTCACCGACGACTTTGGCGCCGTCCGGAAGCTCCTCGCGGTCGACCACCAGGATCATGCCGAGTCCCATGTTGAAGGTTCCGTCCATCTCATCGTCGGCCACCCTTCCGCGCTTGCGAATCAGCTCGAAAATCGGGGGGACGCGCCAAGAGCCGCGCTCGAGGCGCGCGCCGAGCCCGTCGGGAAGGCAGCGTGCAAGATTGCCCAGGATTCCGCCGCCGGTGATATGCGCCGCGCCCTTCCATGGGATGCGGCCGAGCTCGTCGAGGTAGGAGGTGTGGGACTCGAGCAGGACCTCACCGAGGGGCCTTCCGAGCTCTCGGAACACGTGGCTGAGCGGAACGTCCTCGAACACCTTGCGGGCCAGCGAGTAGCCATTGGTGTGAAGGCCGCTCGAAGGCAGCCCCACCAGCGCGTCGCCGGGCCGGATCGCCTTGCGGTGCGCGCCCGGCTCGACCAGACCGACTATGAAACCAGCGAGGTCGTAATCCCCCAGCGCGTAGACACCGGGCATCTCCGCGGTCTCGCCGCCGAGCAGCGCACAGCCCGAAGCACGGCATGCGGCGGTCATGCCTTCGACGAGCTGCGCGAAGATATCCGGGTCCAGCCGCCCCGTCGCGAAGTAGTCGAGGAAGAACAGCGGACGCGCCCGTGCCGTCGCGATGTCGTTGATGCAGTGGTTGACGATGTCGATGCCGATGCCGCGATGCGATCCCGCGGCGATCGCGACCTTGATCTTCGTCCCCACCCCATCCGCGCTCGCAGCCAGGTGGCCGCCGCCCGGCAGCGCATACAAGCCCGCGAACGGGCCGACGCCTGAAACAACCTCCTTGCCCTGCGTGGCGGCGATCAGCGGCTTGACCCTCTCCAGCGCACGCTCGTACGCCTCGATGTCGACGCCGGCCGCGGCGTACGACAGTCCTTCGCTGCTCACGTCTCAGATCTTGGCGAGCTGTGGGGAAGGAGGTCCTGGGACAGGCCCTCCCGCCCCGCGCGCGGGGACCCCAGTGGTTACCTCGAACTGCATCTTGTCCATCTCGAGCTGCTGCGGCACCGGCACCGGGTAGGAACCGTCAAAGCAGGCGCGGCAGAACTCCTGAGCGGTGCCGCGGCCGATGGCGCGCATCAGACCCGGGATGGACAGGTAGTGCAGGGAGTCGGCGCCGATCTGCTCTCGCACCTCATGGACCGAGCGTCCTGACGCGATCAGCTCCTTGGTCGAGCCGATGTCGACTCCCATGAAGCACGGGAAGCGCATCGGCGGGCTCGAGATCCGCATATGGATCTCGCTCGCGCCCGCGGCGCGCAGCCGTTCGATGATGCGCCGCGACGTCGTCCCGCGCACGATGGAGTCGTCGACCGCGATCAATCGCTTGCCCCGGACGGAGCGAGGGAGGGGGTTCAGCTTGAGCATGACGCCCGCCTCGCGCAGCGACTGGTCGGGCTGGATGAACGTGCGATTGATGTAACGGCTCTTCATCAGGGCCTCGCGAAACGGGATGCCGGCCGCTTCCGCATATCCGATCGCCGCCGGGGTGCCCGAGTCAGGGAAGGCGATCACCATGTCGGCATCGACCGGCGCCTCCTGGGCAAGCTCGTGGCCCATGCGGATTCGCGCATCCTCGAGCTCGCAGTTCTTGAGGATGGAGTCCGGGCGGGCGAAATAGATGAACTCGAAAACGCACATCGCGTGCTTGTTCGAGACCTGGAAGTTGGCGCTGTGCACGCCGCGCTCGTCCATCACCACCATCTCGCCGGGCTGCACCTCGCGCACAAAATGTGCGTTGACCGTGTCGAGCGCGCAGGTCTCCGACGCGATGACATGCGCGGGCTGGCCCGGCAGCGGGATGTAGCCGATGCACAGCGGCCGGAAGCCGAATGGGTCGCGCAGCGCGATCAGCTGGTTGGGTGTGATGACGCCGCACGAGTAGGCGCCGACGATGCGCGCGAACGTGCGCCGGATGACCTCCTCCCAGGAGCGCCCGTGGGTGTTCTCGATGAGGCGCGCCATGACTTCGGTATCGAGCGCTGTCTCGAACGTGACGCCCTGCTCCTGCAGCTGAGCCCGCAGCGCGTCGGCGTTCAGGAGGTTGCCGTTGTGCGCCAGCGCACCAGGGCCCAGCGTCGGGTGATGGAACGGAAGCGGATGCGCGTTCTCGGCCCGGCTGGAGCCGGTGGTCGAGTACCTGGTGTGGCCGAGCCCGATCACTGAGCCCTGCCCCAGCTCCTTGATCTGAGCCGGAGAGAAGACCTGCGCCACCAGGCCCATATCGCGATGCACCCGCACCGACGACCCGTCGGAGACGGCGATCCCCGCCGATTCCTGGCCGCGGTGCTGCAAGGCGAAGAGGCCGAAGTAGGTGAGGTTGGCGACATCGACGCCTTGCTTGGCGCAGATGCCGAAAACGCCACACACTAGGTGAGCATCACCTCCCAGGCCTCCCGAAGCTCGGCGAGCGAGAGCTTCAGCTGGCCCTCGAACTCGAGCACGTCGCCGCCCGCGAGGCCCAGCAGCGACAGCTCCACGTGGTGACGGCGCGCCAACGATTGCAGCTCGGGCATGGCGCGCGAGGGAACGCTGATGATGTACCGGCTCGGCGTCTCGCCGAAAAAGGCGGCGTCCAGCCGCAGTGGCGGTTCTGGCCGGATGGCTGGGCAGCGCACCCCGAGGCCGCCAAGCAGGCAAGACTCGGCGAGCGCGACCAGCATCCCACCCTCCGCGCAGTCGTGGGCCGAGTGCAGGTATCCGCTCTGAGCCGCCGCCAGCACGAGCCTGTTCACCGCCTGCTCCCGCGTCAGGTCAAGGGCCGGCGGCCGGCCGGCGACGTGGCCGTGCTCGACCTTCAGGTACTCGCTGCCGCCGAGGTCGTTGTGACTGGACCCGATCAAGAGGACGAAATCGCCCTCGCTGCGTAGGCCGGCCCCGAGCCGGCGAGCGTAGTCGTCGATGACGCCGATCATGCCGACCACAGGCGTCGGATAGATGGCTGAGGTGCCGTTGGAGTCGTTGTAGAGGCTCACGTTGCCGCTCACGATCGGAAGCTCGAGCGTGCGGCATGCGTACGCGAGGCCCGCGATCGTCTCCTCGAGCTCCCAGTAGACGTCGGGCCGGTCGGGATTCGCCAGGTTCAGGCAGTCAGTGACCGCCAGCGGCGTGGCCCCGGTGGCGATGATGTTGCGCGCCGCCTCGGCCACCGCCAGCTGAGCCCCAAGGTGCGGATCGAGGTGGCAGTAGCGGGCGTTGCAGTCGACGGTCACGGCCAGCCCGAGCCGGGTGCCTTTCACCCGCAGCATCGCCGCGTCTCCGCCAGGTGGGACCAGCGTCGCGTCGCCGACCATGTGGTCGTAGCGGCGGAAGACGCCGCGGCGGCTCGACAGGTTGGGGCTCGCGAGCAAACGCAGCAGCGTCTCGCCCGCGTCGGCGAGCGGCGGAAGCGCGTCGATCTCGAGTCCGAACGGCGGCTCTGGTGCAAAACCGACGAGGCGCCGCATCGGGGCTCCGTCCGTCAGCAGGCTGACAGGGAGTCGCGCCACCTGGTCGCGGCCGTCAAACACGGTCAGCTGCCCATCATCGGTGACCTCGCCGATCACCGCCGAGGTCAGATCCCAGGCATGGAAGATGCTCTCGACCTCGCGCTCACGGCCGCGCTGGACGACGACGAGCATCCGCTCCTGCGATTCCGAAAGCATCACGTCGTACGGCGTCATCCGGCGCTCACGCCGGGGCACCCGCGCGACGTCGATACGTGCGCCCGCACCTTCCACCCGCCCAGCGCATTCCGCCACGGCGGATGTGAGGCCGGCGGCGCCGAGGTCCTGGATCGCAACCACGGCATCGGTGTGCGCAAGGTCCATGCACGCTTCGAGGAGGCATTTTTCGAGGAAGGGGTTGCCGACCTGCACCGCCGGCCGGCGCTCCGAGCTGTTGTCGTCCAGCTCGACCGAGGCGAACGACGCGCCGTGGATTCCGTCCCGGCCGGTATCGGCGCCTACCAGCAGCAGGCTGTTGCCCGTGCCCTCTGCCCGCGCGCGCATCAGCTGGTCGGTGCGCACCAGGCCAACGCACATCGCGTTGACCAGCGGGTTGTTGGCGTAGCAGTCCTCGAAATAGACCTCGCCACCGACGGTCGGGATGCCGATGCAGTTGCCGTAGCTGCCGATGCCCGCGATCACGCCTTCGAGGTGACGGCTCGAGTCCGGCAGCGGGCCAAATCGCAGCGAGTCCAGCAGCGCGATGGGCCTCGCACCCATGGCGATGACGTCGCGGATGATTCCGCCGACACCGGTGGCCGCGCCCTGATATGGCTCGATCGCGGACGGGTGGTTGTGCGACTCGATCTTGAAAACCGCGGCCCAGCCCTCACCGATGTTTACGGCGCCGGCATTCTCACCGGGACCCTGGACCACGGCTGGGCCGGTCGATGGCAGGCGGCGCAGCAACGCCTTCGAGCTCTTGTACGAGCAGTGCTCCGACCAGAGCACGCCGAGCATGCCCAGCTCGACCTCGTTGGGGGCTCGCTTTAGCTGCTCCACGATCGCCCTGTACTCATCTGGGGTGAGGGCGACTTCACGGAGCCGCCGCTCATCCACAGATTTGATGCTCAAGACACGAGGACCTTCAGCGCGTTCTCGGCCACGGAGCGAAAAAGCTTCAGGCCGTCGGTGCCGCCAAGCTCCGCCTCGGAGCAGCGTTCGGGGTGGGGCATCATGCCGAGCACGTTGCCGCGCGCGTTGACGATGCCGGCGATATTGTGCAGGGAGCCGTTGGGATTCGCGCCGGGCACAACGCGCCCGTCGGGATCGCAGTAACGGAACACCACCTGGCCTCTCTGCTCCAGGCGGGACAGTGTGGCAGGGTCGGCGAAGTAGCTGCCCTCGCCGTGCGCGATGGGCACCCGGATGACCTCACGCTCCTCGCACTTCGACGTGAAGGGAAGATCCTTGCGCTCCACAACCAGGTTCGTCCATTCGCAGCGAAATTCGAGTGATGCGTTGCGGATCAGGGCACCCGGCAGAAGGCCGGCCTCGCACAGGACCTGGAAGCCGTTGCAGATGCCCCAGACCAGGCCGCCGCCGTCCGCGAACTCGCCGACTCGTTCCATCACGGGCGCAAACCTGGCGATCGCGCCCGTCCGCAGGTAATCGCCGTAAGCGAAGCCGCCGGGCAGGATCACGCAGTCGCAGCCCTTCAGGTCGTCCTCCTTGTGCCAGAGGTAGGTCAGCTCCGCGCCCAACACCTGGTCGATGACCCAGCCGCAGTCCCGGTCGGACCATGTGCCGGGGAACACAACGACCCCGAATTTCACCGGCGCTTGTGCTCCGGCTCGATATCGAATCGGAAGTCCTCGATCACGTGATTGGCGAGCAGCTGCCGGCACATCGCCTCGACGCGCTGGCGCGCCTCGTGCTCGCTCGACCCCTCGATGCTCACCTCGATGTACTTGCCGACTCGCACGTCGACGACCTCGCGAAAGCCGAGCGAGGCAAGACCTTGCTTGACCGTGATCCCTTGGGGGTCGTTGACCACCGGCTTGGGAGTAACAATCACGCGCGCGATCACGGCAGGAGACCTCGGCGAGAGATTCGGAGCACAGGTGGCCCAGATGCTAGGCGCGGCCGAGCACCGGAGCGCGCGCATGCGTCGATGCGTAAGCGAGGAGCGGATACCTGCTGGGGTCCCCGTGCCGAAGGCATGGGGGCAGTGGGCCGCATGGGCGCCGAAGATCCGCCGAGGGGCTCCGGCCGGGATCGCCGGATCATGGTTCGTTCCTCGGCTTGGGCGGGAACAGCTGCTTGCCGACGAGGCGCTGGTAGGCGGCCAGGTATCGCAAGCGCGTCTGCGTCACCACGTCGTCGGGGAGGCGGGGCGGGTCGGACTCCTTGTCCCAACCCGAGCGCGTCAGCCAGTCGCGAACGAACTGCTTGTCATAAGCCTCCGGTGTAACGCCGACGCGGTAGGTCGCCCCGTCCCAGTAGCGCGAGCTGTCTGGAGTGAGGACCTCGTCGATGAGGATGACATCCTCACCGACGACACCGAACTCGAATTTGGTGTCGGCGAGGATGAGGCCACGCCGGGCGGAAAACTCCGAGGCGTACTTGTACAGCTCCAGGCTGGCGTCGCGAAGCTTCGTCGCCAGCTCGTCGCCGAGCTCCTTTTTCATCTGGTCGAATGTGATGTTCTCGTCGTGCCCGCTTTCCGCTTTCGTCGCCGGCGAAAAGGTGGGATAAGCGAGCTTTTCACTCTGGCGCAGGCCCGGCGGCATCTTCTCGCCCGCGAGGGTCTGCGTCTCCTGGTACTCCTTCCACGCGCTGCCCGCGAGGTAGCCGCGCACAACGCATTCGAAATCGATCCGCTTGGCCTTGCGCACGATCATGAAACGGCCCGCGAGCTCTTCTCGATAGTTCTTGAGCGCCGGCGGCAGGTCGGGGACCATGCCGGAGACCAGGTGGTTGGGCTGGAAGGTGTCGGTCTGCGAGAACCAGAAGATCGACAGCTGCGTCAGCACCTTGCCCCGGTCGGGAATTCCATTGGGCAGGACGTGGTCGAATGCAGAGATGCGGTCGGTGGCGACCATCAACAGCCGGTCGGAGCCGAGCTCGTACGTGTCCCGCACCTTGCCCCGCATGAACAGCTTGAGCGGGAGCTCGGTGTCGGTGAGCGGCGGTCCGGCGATCATTTGGTCGTTACCGCAAGACCAAGACGCTCGTAGGCCAGGTCGGTGTGCTCGAGCCCGGCCCACGGGTCGAAGACCTGGTCCATCTTCGAGCCGATGCGCTTCATGACGTCCTCATTCTTCTCCAGCAAGGCACGGAAGCCCGCTCCAGGATCCTCCATCGCCTGCATGGCCGCTCTTTGCACGACCAGGTAAGCGTCTTCGCGCGCGATGCCGCTGTCGACGAGAGCAAGCAGCACCCGTTGCGAGAAGACCACGCCGCCGGCGAACTGGAGATTGGCGAGCATTCGCTCCGGCCGCACCTCCAACCCCCGCAAGACCTTGTTCATCTCGATCGCCATGTAATCGATGACGGCGCATGCGTCTGGAAAGATCACGCGCTCCGCGGACGAGTGGCTGATATCACGCTCGTGCCACAGCGCCGTGTTCTCGAGCGCGGTGAGGAGGTGACCACGCACTACCCGGGCGAGGCCACACACCCGCTCGGTGAGGACCGGGTTACGCTTGTGCGGCATCGCCGAGCTTCCCTTCTGTTCCTTGCCGAAGGGTTCGAACGCCTCGCTGATCTCGCTGCGTTGAAGGTGGCGGATCTCGGTCGCGATTCGCTCCAGGGTCCCGGCGGCGATGGCCAGCGCGGACATGTAGCCGGCATGGCGGTCGCGCGCCACGACCTGCGTCGAGACGACGTCGACCTTGAGGCCCAGCTCGCGGCAGACATGCTCCTCGACGCTCGGATCGATGGTTGCGTGTGTGCCGACGGCCCCGCTGACCCTGCCCACCCCTGCTTCTTCGGCTGCGCGCTCCAGGCGAGCGATCGAGCGGTCGAGCTCGGCCACCCAGCCCGCGACCTTGAACCCAAACGTGATCGGCTCGGCGACGACGCCGTGGGTGCGGCCAGCCATCAGGGTGCGGCGGTGGCGGATCGCGACCTCGGCCGCCGCCTCACGCACGGCGCCGAGGTCGCGGATGATGAGCCGCGCGGACTCCACCATCTGCACCGCCATCGTGGTGTCGTTCAGGTCCTGGCTCGTCATTCCCAGGTGCACGTAACGGGCCTCGGGCTGGCCGATGGATTCGTTGAGCACCGTGAGGAAGGCGATCACGTCGTGGCCTACGCGTGACTCGACCTCCGCGATCTTCGTGGCGTCGAATGTGCCCTTGCGGATCTTCGGCAGCGCGGACTCTGGGATCCGGCCAAGCGCCGCCCACGCTTCGCAGGCCAGGACCTCGATCCGCAGCCAGAGCTCAAATTTGTGCTGGTCTGACCAGACCGCCCGCATGGCGGGCGGCGAGTATCGCTCGATCAAGAAGGGCCGCGGCTCCCAATCAACACTGGGGACGGCAGGCATTATATCGGCCCCAGGCTCCGATCAAGATTTTGTGACCGCTCATCCGGCAAGCCCTAGATGTCGTGGCCATCCGCCACCGCAGGCCTTGTCAAGCGGCTGCCTTGATAATCGAAGGCTGCTCATGCCCCGAACTCGTAACCAGCTTCAAAGGACTCCCGTTTGAACTCGCGCAGGCTGAACGGCCAGTGAGCGACCCGTCGCGCGACGACGAGCGACACCTCGTCGAGCTCGCCAAGCGCGATCCCCGCCAGTTTGGGGAGCTCTATGACCGGCACTTTCAGCAGATCTACAGGTTCGTGTATTCAAGAGTGAGGGAGCAAACCGCGGCAGAGGACGTCACTTCGGAAGTCTTCATGAAGGCTCTGAAGGCCATTCCCCGTTACCAGGACACGGGGCGGCCCTTTGCTGCCTGGCTGTACCAGATCGCGGTCAACGCCATCGCCGACCGCTACCGGACGCTGCGTCCCGCCCAACCCCTGGAGGACTTTCACGACCTCTCGGTCGCTGGTCCGGCTCTGGAGGACCTGGCGGCGCATCGCGACGAGGTGCGCCGGATCTGGGGGCTCGTGGAAGCGCTTCCGCACCAGCAGCGCACCGCGCTGGTGCTCAAGTTCCAGGAAGACATGAAGATCGAGGACATCGCGGTCGCCATGGGCAAGTCGGCAGGCGCCGTGAAGCTGCTCATCCACCGCGGCGTGACCAGGTTGCGTGAGGAAGCGTCCAGCTTGAGGCCTGTGGAATGAACTCCTACCACGACCCCGAGCTGGAAGACATCCTGCAGGACGACGAGCTGCGCCGTGTGGCCGCGGTGCTGAGTTCCGTTCGCTCGCCCGAGCCGCCGCTGGACGACGCGTTCCGCACCAGTCTGCGCCGCCAGCTGATGCAGCAGGCCTGGGCGATGAGCGAAGGCCGCAACTCCTGGTGGCGCCGCGCGTTCGCCCCTCCGGGCCTCGCCTGGGCAGGGGCGGCCGCGGGGCTGGTGCTGATCGCCTCGGTCGTGGTCTGGGGGGCGTTGCAGCAGCCGGGCGGATTCCAGCAGGTCTTCGTCCAGAGCGCGATCGACGGCAAGAGCAGCGTGGCGCTGCAGCAGCCGATCCTCGTCTCCTTCAACCAGCCCATGGACCACCAGACCACGCAGGCCGCGGTGCAGATCACGCCCGCCACCAATGTGACCTTCGCATGGGATCAGAACAGCCGCACCCTCGCGGTCCAGCCGGCGAGCGGCAACCTCGCGCCGAACACCCAGTACCAGGTCACGATCGGTCCCGGGGCGAAGACGCAGGCGGGCCAGAAGCTGGCCGCGCCTCAAACCATCACATTCGTGACCCAGCCTCCGGCGTCGCCGGCGCCGGTGCCCTCGCCGCGCCCGAGTCCGTCGAACGCGCTGGGCGAAAAACAGCTGGCGAGCCTGAACGGGGCGACGACCTTGTCCGCGCAGTGGTCCGCCGACTCGTCGTCCATCTACTTCGTGGACGGCAAGGGCCAGCTCGCCGTGGCGCCGGCGAAGGGGGGCGCCATCACGGTCATCACACCGGACGGGGCCTCGTCGCCGGCGATCTCGCCAGCGGGGGATCGCCTCGCCTACATCCGCGGCGGCAAGATCGAGGTCCTCACCTTCGCCGCCGGCAAAACCGACGAGATCAAAGCCACGCCCGCGGCGACGCTCGTCGGCTGGGCCAAGGACAAGCTCGTCTGGGCTGCGGCCGACGGCATCTACACCGAAGCCCCGAACGGACAGAGCCAGCTCGCGCCGCTGCCCTCAAGCGGTGAGGTGACCGTGCTCTCGATCGCGCCAGACGGAGTCCACGCGATCTACCGCCAGGACCAGAAGCTCTTCGTGCTCGACCTCAGCACCGCCAAGAGCACGCAGCTCGGCCAGGCCAAGGCCGCATTTGCCGGCTGGTCCCCTGGTGGTGCGTTTCTTCTCTACTCGACAGCTGATGCCATCGTCGTCGCCGACCCCCAAGGCGTCACGCAGGCGACGCTGCCCGCGGGAGAGGCGAGCTGGTCGACGCAGGATGCGATCCTCCTCGGCGGCGACACCGAGCTCGACCAGGTCCGCTCGGACGGTACGGGCTTCACCAGGGTGGCCAACGGCACCTATCACTCGCCACTCTGGGCCCCCAACGGGACCTCGTTTGGATTCGTCCGTGGTGACACGCTGTTGGTCGCGGCCGCGCCCACGCTGCCGCCAGAGCCCACCGCGCTCGATGAGGCCGGCGGCGTCGTCAACAACTTCATGCAGGCCCGGTTGAAAAACCAGTCCGGCGAGGCGGCCAGGCTGCTCGACGACAGCGGCAAGAAGGCTTACGCGGAGGGCGGGCTGAAGCTGCTGGTCAATGGAGACCCCCACTTCTCCCGTTACTACGTCTTGACTCAGGACCTTGTTGCGACCGCGCCCGACACGGTAAGAGTCGTCGTCCGCCTGGTGTTGACTCATGGAAAGCTCGACGTCACCAGCTACGAAGAGACGCTGACGCTGGTGCGCGACGCCGGCACCAAGCAGTTTCTGATCGACAAGGCGACCGCCGGCACCCACCGCAACCTCGGCAAGGGTGCGGAGGTGGTCAGCGTCGAGGTGGCAGGCGACGCCGTCAAGGTCACGTTCGACAGCGACCTCGACCCTGGCACCGTCGGCGGCGGGCTGGTCATCCTCGACTCCAAAGGCAGGCAGCTGGACACCACCGCGAGCTACGCCAACCGCACGGTCACCTTGAGCGGCCTCGATCTGAAGGAGGGCGCCCAGTACCGGCTTGTGGTGCTGACCACCGTGCGCGACATCCTGGGTCACAACGTGGCCGCGGAGTACGACCTTGATCTCGTTGGGCCGGCGGTGAAAAAGCACGGCAACCGCAGGGATGCCGGTACGCCTGCAGCTTCACCTGGCCCGAGCCCGAACGCAGGCGCGGCCTCGGGCGGCTAGAGCAGCTTCAACGCCCGGGCTGCACGGCACAGGGCGGTGACCGAGCCCGAGTGCACGATCTGACCTTCGAGCGCGGCGTTCAGCGCCTCCGTAAAAGGAAGCCGCAAAACCTCCATGTCCTGCTCGTACGTCTCGGGGCTGCGAGCGGCCTCGGTCAGGCTTTCGGCCAGAAAGAGATGCGCGCGGCCGGTGAGAAAAGCCGCGCCGTGAACCACTCCCAGCGATGTGTAACGCGCGGCCACCAATCCTGTTTCCTCGGCCAGCTCGCGCCGTGCACACTCCATCGCGTCTTCGCCATCGTCGAAGGTGCCCGCAGGCACCTCCCAGGACGACGTTTCCCATGCATGCCGCCACTGCCGGACCAGCATCGTGTCGCCGTTGTCGAATCGCGGGACGACAAACGCGGAGTCAGGGTTGGCGACCACCGTGTAGAGCGCCTCGGCGCCGTCCGGAAAGCGGATCGCGTCATCGCGGAGCTCGAAGTTGCCGGACGCGCCCCGAACTGTCGACCCGGCGACTTCAAACGGCCGGCCGGTCTCCGGGTGCTCGAGCGGAGCTATTGGCGCACCATGGACGCGACGGCGGCCGCGGCAGCGGCGACGTGGCGCGGGTCGGGCCCGTAGTCAAAGGGCGATTGGTCCTCAGCGAACTTCCTCGCCAGCTCGACCAGCTGCGGGTGGTCCTCGATGAACCGCGTGCTGAGGTTGCCGGCTCGGAAGTCGGCGTTGTCCAGAATCGCTCGGTGATACGGAATCGTGGTCGCCGGCCCCACCACGACGAATTCGCGCAGGGCGCGGCTCGCCCGGGCGATCGCCTCGGCGCGGTCGCTGCCATGGACGATCAGCTTGGCGACCAGCGAGTCGTAGTTCGGCGGCACGTCGGAGCCGGGTCCGAAGCCTGAGTCCACCCGCACGCCCGGCCCCGCGGGCGCCACCCAGCGCGAGATCCGACGCGGGTTGGGGATGAACTTGCGCATCGGGTCCTCGGCGTTGATCCGCATCTCGATCGCGTGGCCTCTCCACTCCACTTCGCGCTGCTTGAAGCTCAGCTCGAGACCGGCTGCGACCCGGATCTGCTCCTTGACGAGATCGACGCCCGTTACCGCCTCGGTGATCGGATGCTCCACCTGTAAGCGGGCGTTGACTTCGAGGAAATAGAAGTCGCCTTCGCTGAAGATGAACTCGACGGTGCCTGCGTTGACGTAACCCGCGGCGGTCGCGGCTCGGATCGCGGCATCGCCCATCGCGGCCCGGATGTCCGCCGTCAGGGCGGGCGAAGGAGTCTCCTCCATGATCTTCTGGTGGCGCCGCTGGATCGAGCATTCGCGCTCGCCGAGATGCGCTGCGTTGCCGTGACTGTCACATATCACCTGGATCTCGATGTGCCTCGGATTGCGCACATACCGTTCGAGGTAGACCGTCGCATCACCGAACGCCGAACGCGCGGCCTGGGCGGTGCTCTCGATCGCCGCCGCGAGCTCCTTTTCCGATTCGACGACTTTCATCCCGATGCCCCCGCCGCCGCCCGACGGTTTCAACATCACCGGAAAGCCGATCTTGCGCGCGGCCTCGAGCGCCGTCCCGGGCTCGACTGCGCCGCTGCCTGGCGTGACCGGCACGCCGTGCTGCGCGGCGAGCTGGCGGGCGGCGAGCTTGGATCCGAGCGCGCGCATGGCCGAAGCGGGTGGACCGATGAACTTGATGCCGGCCGCCTCGCAGGCGTCAGGGAACGCCGGCTTCTCGGCCAGGAATCCGTAGCCCGGATGGATGGCATCCGCGCCACAGTCGTGCGCGACCTTGACGATTCGGTCCAGCTGCAGATAGGACTCCGTCGCCGCCGCGCCCCCGATGTGGTGCGCCTCATCGGCGTAGCGGACGTGGATCGCGCTGCGGTCGGCGTCCGAGTAGATGGCGGCGGTTGCGATCCCGAGCTCGCGACATGCACGCATGACGCGGATGGCGATCTCGCCCCGGTTCGCGATCAATACCTTGTTGAAGAGTTTTTTCTTCAACCGATTGCAAGCAGGGGTTGGTTCGGGCTCACGACCTCGCCCTCCCTGACGTAGACGGCGCTGACCTTGCCCGCCACGGTGGTGACGATATCGTTCTGCATCTTCATCGCCTCGAGCACGGCAACGACTTCGCCGAGCTTCACGACGTCGCCGGCCTTGACCGGTACCTTGACGATCAGCCCCTGCATGGGCGCGATCACCGTACCCTCGCCGACCTTCGGCGGCGGGGGGGCGGAGTTGCCGGAAGAGGCCTGCGCGGCAGGCGCAGACATGACGGAAAGCCCGGTCCCGCTGACCCGCACCTTGAAGACCTCGCCTTCCACCTCGACCTCAAACTCAGCCGCCGGCGGCGCCGGCGCGGGATTGGGCGCGGCAGCCTGAACCGCCACGGGCTGCGCCGGCTCGACAGCAGCGGGTTTCTCCTTCTGAAGTGGGCCTTGCCCGCGCCCGGCGCCGTCTTTGTGTTCCGGCTGCGGGCCGCGCATATAGTCGAGCGCAAGGCTCGGAAACATGAGCTGGATCAGCACCGAGTCGTCGGTGGCGTCGTAGCCAAGCTTCTTCACCTGCTGCCGAGCGCCCTCGACCTGCGGCTCGAGCAGGTCGGCGGGCCGGATCGTGATCGGCTCCTCGCGGCCCAGCACCAGCCTGCGCAGCTCGTGGTCGGCAGGCACGGGCGGCCGGCCGTAGAGGCCCTGGAGGTAGTCCTTGAGCTCCTGCGTGACGGTCGCGTAGCGCTCGCCCCCGGTCACGTTGTAGACCGCCTGCGCGGCGATCATCTGCCGGATCGGCGCCACCAGCGGCGGATAGCCCAGGTCCTTCCGGACGCGGTTCGCCTCTTCGAGAACCTCGCTCAGGCGGTCCGTCGCGTGGCTGGCATCGAGCTGGCGATAGATGTCCTCGAGCATGAAGCCGGGCATGCGGTAGCGGAGGATGCTGGCGTCGACGCGGTCCGCCACCGGGCTCAGGTGCTCGATGTGGCGGCGCTTCAGCTCCTCGACGTCGTGCTGGACATCCCACATCTTTTCGAGATCGAGGCCGGTGTCGAACTCGCCGCCTTCAAGCGCGGCCACCACGCTTTCGGCTGCAGGCTGTGAGGCGCCCCATGCCAGGGGTGAGATCGCGACGTCCAGGATCTCGGCACCGGCCTCGACCGCGGCCATGTAGGCCATGGGCGCCATGCCGCTCGAACAGTGCGAGTGCACGTCGATGGGGACTTTGACCGCGGCCTTCAGCGCCGTCACGAGCTCCCACGTCGCCTGCGGGCTGAGCAGCCCCGATGTGTCCTTGATCACGATCTCGTGGCAGCCCATGTTGACCAGGCCTTTTGCGAGCGAGCCCCACAGCTCGATGTTGTGGGCGGGCGAGATCGCGTAGCTGAGCGTGCCCTGGACCCTTTTCTTGGCTTTGAGCGCGGCCGCGATCGAAGCCTCCATGTTGCGCAGGTCGTTGAGCGGGTCGAAGATGCGAAAGACGTCGACGCCCGCCTTCGCCGCGTGCTTGATGAACAGCTCGACAACGTCGTCGGAGAAGTTGCGTTTGGCGACGAGGTTCTGCCCGCGGACCAACGCCTGGATCGGCGTGTTCGGCGTCGCGTTGTTCAGCTTGCGCAGGAAATCCCATGGATCCTCGTGGATGCGCAGCTGCGTCTCAAACGTAGCCCCGCCGAAAGCCTCCATGGCGGCGAAGCCGATGGAGTCCATCTTGGCCGCGATGGGGACGATCTCGTCCGTGCGCAGGTAGCCCCCGAGAAGCGATTGCTGCGCGTCGCGAAAAGTCGTGTCGATGAGTCGGACTCGAGCTTTCTTCTTCGCCATCAGGTGGCCGCGAGGGCGGCCCGCCTCTCGCTGTGGCGCTGCTCGACGCCGCCGTCCTGGAGCCCGATGATCCGCGCCGCGAGCCATGCCGCATTCTTTGCTCCTGCCTCGCCGATGGCGACCGTCGCCACCGGAACGCCGGCCGGCATCTGCACGATCGAATAGAGCGAGTCCACACCACCCAGATGCTGCGTTGGAACAGGCACGCCGATCACCGGCAGGTCTGTCCAGGCCGCAACGACCCCGGGCAGGTGCGCGGCTCCGCCCGCGGCCGCGATCACCACCTTCAACCCTCGCGAGCGGGCGCTGGTCGCCCACTCCATCACTCCACGCGGATTTCGATGTGCGGAGCAGACCTTGAGCTCGTGCGTCAATCCGAGGTCATCGAGCACTTTGACGCACGACTCCATCAGCGGCAGGTCGGACTTGGAGCCGAGGATGACGCCGACCACTGGCTGCACTACTCGGCCTCCTGAGCGATATCGGACCTGAAGAAAGCCCCCTCGAATCGTACCTGCCGAGCCCCGGTGAGGGCGGTCTCCCTCGCCTGCGCCACGGTGTCCCCGAAGGCGACGGAGGTCACGACCCGGCCGCCGTCGGTGACCAGCCCGACTCCAGGCTCGAAACGCGTGCCGGCGTGAAAGATGAACACGCCGGGGGGCATCTCGGTCAGGCCATGAATCCGCTGGCCGAACTTCATCGCCACGTCGTCGGGGTAGTGGGCCGACGCGACCACGACGCCGACGCACGCCTGCTGGTTCCAGCGCAGGTCGGGGTGGGCGGCGAGCCCGCCCCTTGCCGCCGCCAGCGCCAGGGCGACGAAATCGCTCTGCAGGCGAGGCAGCACGACCTGGGCCTCCGGATCGCCGAAGCGCGCGTTGAACTCAAGCGTTTGGATGCCCTTCTTGGTGAGCATCAAGCCCGCGTAGAGGACACCTCGGAACTCATCGCCCGAGCTCGCGAGCTCCTGCACGGCGGGCCGCATGACGCAGTCGACGACCTCGTTCACGATCGCGTCGTCGACTCCTTTGGGCGGCGAGTAAGCGCCCATGCCGCCGGTGTTGAGCCCGGTGTCGCCCTCATGGGCGCGCTTGTAATCGCGTGCCGGCGCCAGTGGGATGACATCGACGCCGTCGGTGACGGCGAGCACAGATAGCTCCGGGCCCTCGAGCAGCTCCTCGACCACGATCGTGGCTCCGCTGCGCCCGAATCGCTGCTCGACGAGCATCGCGTCGATCGCCTGATCCGACGCTTCGACGTCCGAGCACACGATGACGCCCTTGCCCCGCGCGAGCCCGTCGGCCTTGACCGCCACCCGGCCCTGACGCTCGCGGGCCCACCCTTTCGCGGGCGCGGGTTCAGTGAAGACCTCGAAGTCTGCCGTCGGAATCGCGGCTCGCCGCATCAGGGCCTTGGCGAAAACCTTGCTTGACTCGATGCGGCCGGCGCGGCGATTGGGACCGAAGACGGGGAAGCCCGCGTCGCGCAGCGCGTCGCCTACACCGGCGTCCACGGCCGCCTCCGGACCCAGCACGATGAGGCCGAGCCGCTCGCGCTTCGCGAAGCTGACCAGGCGCACGACATCCGCCGCTCCGATCGCGATGTTGCGAGCCATGCCGCCGGTGCCGCCGTTGCCC
>Ga0209266_1000397_pt1 | contig 34773 bp, 29 predicted proteins | sample GraSoiAngelo_132_FD_185889 | JGI IMG/M metagenome (GOLD analysis project Ga0209266, IMG submission 185889) | Grasslands soil microbial communities from the Angelo Coastal Reserve, California, USA - 14_0929_02_40cm (SPAdes) (version 2) | ecosystem: Environmental > Terrestrial > Soil > Grasslands ...
CCTCCACGTGGATGGCCGGCGTGCGATAGACGCCGGCGAGGAGCGCCGTGTAGATCGCGCTCGGGATCGCGGCGCCGAACGTGGACACGTAGGCGCCGATGTTGGCCAGCGTGTGGACGCGCAGTCCCAGGAATCCGCCGTCGCGGTCGAGGGCCAACTCGGCGGTGGTGAGGTGATCGCGGGATTGGGTATCGGCGACGAAGCTCTCGCTCCGCGTCGCCACCCACTTGACCGAGCGGCCGAGTCGCTGCGCCGCCCACGCCACGATCGTCTCCTCCGGGTAGTGCTTGCCCTTGTATCCGAAGCCGCCACCCACGTCCGGCGCGATCACCCGCACGCTGCCCTCGGGAAGACCGAGCTCAACGGCCACGGCGCGCCGGATGAAGTGAGGGACCTGCGTCGCGGAATAGAGCGTGAGCGCACCGTCGATGGTATCGGGGACGGCGATGACGGCGCGCGGCTCGATGGCGGCTCCGGCCAACCGGTTGTTGATCAGCTCGAGGCGGACGGTGCGCGTGGCCCGGGCGAACGCCGCCTCGACCGCCGCGGCGTCGCCGCGCGTCCAGCGGAAGCAGACGTTTCCCGGCGCGTCGGCGTGGAGGGCCGGCGCGCCGGTCGCGATCGCGTCGCGGGCGCTGCCAACGGCACCCAGCGGCTCGTAGTCGATGGCCACGTGCTCGGCGGCGTCGGTCGCCGCCGCGACGCTCTCAGCGATGACCACCGCGACCGGCTCGCCCACGTGACGGACCGTGTCGCGCGCGAGCGCCCAGCGCGGCGGCTCGGCCATGGGCGGACCGTTCGGAGCCCGGATCGGCCAGAAGCACCGCAGCGGACCCACCTCGTCGGCAGCCATGTCACGGCCGGTGAGCACGGCCACAACTCCTGACCGGCCCGCGGCGGCCGACGTGTCGAGGGCGACGATGCGCGCGTGGGCGTGAGGCGAGCGCACGATGTGACACGCGAGCTCGCCCGGCACGGTGAGGTTGGCGACGAAGCGCCCGCGCCCCGTCAGAAAGCGCGGGTCCTCGCGTCTGCGGACAGCCGCGCCGATGCCTTCGCGTCGCGGCACTGCGCTAACCGAGCTCCTCGCGGAGCAGCTCGAGACGCTCGTACACGGCACGGTCGGTGACGACGAACAGGTCGGCGTTGCCGCCACGCGCCTGGTGCGAGGCCCACGTCCAGTGCGGGATCGTGAAGACGTCGTGCTTCGACCACTCGAACGTCGCGTCGCCGATCGTCGAGCGGCCCTCGCCTTCGACGACCAGACAGACGGCGTTGTGCGTCGTCCGTTTCCTCCGGCTCGAGACGCCAGGGGTGAGGCGCACCGCGTAGCAGTCGAGCGTGGGCATGACGCTGCCGCCCGTCAGTGGATCGACGTAGCGCACGGTCAGCGTGTCGTCGGCGCCGGGTGACACCTCACCGAGCCGGCGACGAGTGACCTCACCGGAATGGCGATAGCCGGACTCGTTGCCTTCGTCCACCTTGAAGAACTCTGCGTCGTCGCGGCGGCCGGGCTCGAAGAAGCTCGCGTCGAGCGTGTTGATCAGCGGCATGTTGGCGGCGTCGAACCAGATGGTCCGGTGATCGCTCTCGTTGATGTGGCCGTGCCAGCACAGCGGCGGCGTGAGGATGAGGTCGCCGGGGCGCATGGCGAGCCGCCGGCCGTTGACGACGGTGACCGCGCCCTCGGCACGCGTCGAGAACCGGATGGCGGCCGCCGTGTGGCGGTGAGGCACCGCGTGATCGCCAGGCTCGAGCACCGTGAAGGCCGCGATGAGATTGCTCGTGGTCACGGTCGCCCCACCGAAGGCGGGGTTGGCGAGGATGATCGCGCGACGCTCGACGTCGTCGATGGGCACTTCCGCGGCCGCTCGCGCCGTGAGCGGCTCGAGGTCGCGCCAGCGCCAGAGAAAGGGCGCGTCCGGCGCGTTCGGCGCGACGGGCGTGATCCGCTTGTAGCGGTCCCACAGCGGATGGAAGTTCGCGGACTGGAGTGTCGAGATGAGCGCGGCATCCGGTCGCTCAGCGGTCGAGACGAGCTTGGCCATGGCGTCTCCTCAGCTCCGCGTGACGCGACGGATCGCGTCGTCCACGTTCGCGGGATCGATGATCACATGCTTGATGAAGACGCGCTGTTCGGTGCGCTCGCCCTTGAGATAGGCGGCCAGCACGTCGACGCCCAGCCGGCCCCAGAGTACGGGGTTCAGCTCGACCGTCATCCCCACGTTGCCATCCTTCACGGCTTTGAGCGCAGGCGGCACGCCGTTCATCCCCGTCACGATCGTCTTGCCGACCCGCCCGCTCGCCGCCACCGCCTGGGCCGCGCCGAGCGCGACGTCGTCGTTGGCCGTGTAGATGGCTGCCAGGTCCGGGTGCGCCACGAGCGCGTCCTCGGCCACCTTGAGGCCACGCTCGCGCGTGAGCGCGCCTTCGTTGCGCGCGACCACGCTGATGGACGGATACTTGGCCATCACCTCCAGATAGCCCTCGTTCAGATTGCGGAACGTCGGCGCGCCGGGCGGCCCGCTGATCATCGCGACCTTGCCCTTGCCGCCGATGCGCTGGGCCGTCCAGCTCGCGATGTCGCGGCCGATCTGCTTCTCGTCCATGGCGACGTGCAGCGTCTGGTTCGGCGACGCGGACCCGCGCGCGATGGAGATGATCGGGATCTTGGCCTGGGCCGCCGCGTCGTAGGCGGCATTGACGCCGACCGCATCGATGGGCGAGATCAGCACGCCTTTGACGCCCCTGGCGAGCAGGTCCTGAACGCCGTTGATCTGGCGCAGCTTGTCCTCGTTGGACGAGACGTAGGCGACCTGCCAGCCGAGCTCCTGAGCCCGCGCGCGGATGCCCTTGAGCATGGCGATGTAGAACGGGTTGTCGTCCTGCGGGAGCGACACGCCGATCGTCACCGGCTGCGCCGTCACCGGCAGCACGGCGAGGCCGAGCATCGTCATCACCAGGGATACGGCGAGAAGCTGCTTCATCAGTCGTCTCCTTGCTCCGTGGTCATCGCTGCGCTCTGCGCTCATCGCGGCGCCTGGCCGTCACCGACGCCTGAGCCCGCCGACTGCCGCCGCCGCGATGATGACGCCGCCGATCGCGACGCGCTGCCAGTACGAATCGACGTTGAGCAGGTTCAGGGCGTTGCCCAGGACCACCATGATAAAGACGCCGATCACGCTCTTGTAGAGCTGGCCTTCCCCGCCGTGGAGCCCGGCGCCGCCCAGCACGACGGCCGCGATCGCCGTGAGCTCGTAGAATTCGCCCGCGGTCGGCTGACCCGATTGAAGGCGTGCCGCGAGCATCACGCCCGCCACGCCGGCCAGGAGCCCGCACCAGGCATACGTCGACGTGACGATCACGTTCACCCGGATCCCTGAGAGATACGCCGCATCTCGGTTCCCGCCGGTGGCGAAGATCTTCCTCCCGTAGGGCGTGAGGTTCAGCACGCCCGAGAGCACGGCCAGCAGGATCGCCGGCACCCACACGAGGTCGTGAACGCCGAGCACGCGCTCGGCGCCGAAGCGGACGAACGCGTCGGGCAGCCCGAACGCTCCGGAGATTGCCTGGCCGCCGGTGAGCAGGAACACCACGCCGCGGATCAGCACCATCGTCCCCAGCGTCGTGATAAACGGGTTCACGTTGAGCGCCGTGATGACGAGGCCGTTGGCGAGCCCGACCAGAGCGCCGGCGGCGATCCCGGCCGCCACGCCGGCCGCGATGGTCGTCTTCAGCATGACCAGGGCGGCGACGCATCCGGACAGCGCCGCCACCGAGCCGACCGAGAGATCGAAGCCGCCGGCCACGATCACGAACGTCATCCCCATGGCGATGACCGACATGATCGAAGATTGCAGCAGCAGGTTCGTCAGGTTGATGGACGAGAGGAACCGGTCGGTCAGCAGGCTCGTGACGGCGGCGAGCGCGAGCAGCGTGACGAGGGGAAGCTGACCCGTGAGCGTCATCCGTCGCAGCCGAAGTGGCGCCTGCGGCGCGGCCTTGGCGTCGGTGCTCACGCGTCAGCCCTGAAGCGCCGCCCGGAGATGGCGCTCGGTCAGGCCACCCGCAGGCAGCCAGGCCACGACGGCGCCCTGGCGCATCGCCAGCACGGCGTCGCTCGTGGACAGCACCTCGCTGAAGTCCGTCGATGCGAAGACCACGCCGCCGCCTCGCGCGGCGAACTCACGGATGAGACGCTGGATCTGACCCTTGGCCTTGACGTCGATGCCCTGGGTCGGCTCGTCGAGCAGGAGCACGGTGACCTCGGCAGCCAGCCAGCGCGCGAAGAGCAGCTTCTGCTGGTTGCCGCCCGAGAGCTCACGGACCGGACGATCAGGGTCGCGAGGGCGGATGTCGAGAGCGTCCATCAGCGCGCCCACGATGGCGTCGGCGGCGGCGCGGCTCCACCACACTCCGCCGGGGCCCCGGCCGGCGCGGTCGAGAGCGGCGAGCAAGATGTTGTCGCGAACGCTCGCGCCCTGGACGATGCCCTGAGCGCGGTCGGCGCCGACGTACCCGAGGCCGGCCTCGACCCCGTCGGCGGGCCGACGGAGCAGTCGGCGGCGGTCGCCGCGTTCCACGGTGATCCTGCCCGCGGCGCCGAAGAGACGGCGCAGGACACGGTCGGCGCCGCTGCCGAGGAGCCCGGCGATCGCCAGGACCTCGCCCCCGGCGAGGCTGACGCCCTCGCCAGCGAGGAGCGGCGTGCCGACCGGCCGGCGTCGATCCACGCTCGTCGCCTCGACGTCACGGCCCGTGATGTGACGCACGAGGCTCGTGAGATCGAAGGCCGATCGCTCGATCGTCGCCACGGCCCGGCCGTCGCGGAGCACCGTGCACCGGTCGCCCAGCTCGAGGACCTCCTCGAGGCGGTGCGAGATGTAGATGATCCCGACGCCGTCACGCTTCAGCGCGGCGATCGTCTCGAAGAGCCGGCGGACTTCGCGCGCCTCGAGGGCGGCGGTCGGCTCGTCGAGGATCAGCACGCGCGCGCGGCGGCTCAGGGCTCGCGCGATCGCCACGAGCTGGCGCTCGGCGTGCGCCAGCGCATCGACGCGTATCTCGGGGTCGCCGCGGAAGCCGAGACGGGCGAGCAGGACACCGGCCCGCTCGTACATCGACCGCCGATCGACCACCGGGAGGCCGAGCCGCCGCCGGAAGGGCAGGTGACCGAGCATCACGTTCTCCGCCACCGAGAGCGCGGGGACCAGGCGCAGCTCCTGCGGAATCAACGCGAGCCCGGCGCCGAGCGCCTCGCGCGGGTCGCCGAATCGGCGAGCGACACCATCCACGAAGATGCGTCCGGTGTCGGCCTGGTGGATGCCGGCGAGGATCTTGATCAGCGTGGATTTGCCGGCGCCGTTCTCGCCGACGATCGCGTGGACTTCGCCCGCTGCGAGCTCGAGCGAGACCTGGTCGAGAGCCTGAGTGGCGAAGAAGCGCTTGCTGAGCCGCTCGGCGACGACCACCGTCACCGCGCGACGCGCGGCACGATCATCTTGGGATCGACGACCCGTCCGCGCTCGATGATGACGTCGCCGTCGAGCATCACCGTGCAGTCCCGCATCGGCACGTCGTAGTGCCCCTTCGTGGCTCGGTTGCCGCCGCCCTGGGTGTCGGGGCCGGTCGAGAACAGGAAGTTGCCGGCGAACGCGCGCGCCCCGGCGTGATGGCGATCGGGCTCGTCTCCGTGGAGCGCGATGTCGTACCAGCGCGCCTGGGGATTGAGGCCCCAGCCGAGGTGCGACACCGCGTGGCCGTCCAGGTCGTCCGGCGACTGGCGATTGTCGTCGAGCCACTCGGTCATGAGCTTGGCGTCGAGGCCGCCCTCGATCTTGCGGATGAAGCCGCCCGCGATGTGCAGTCGGACCTCGTCGTGGACGTAGCGGCAGTACGGAAGGACGACGACGTCGCCCGGCTGCAGCACGACCACGCCATGCGCCGAGCCCTCGTTGGGAAACGTGTGCACCATGCCGGCGCCCCAGTGGTCGAAGCGTCCCGGTAATTCGGCAAACCCGTACTGCGCCATCACAGGGTACGCGCCGCACTGCACGCTCAGATCGGTGCCGGCGTCGCTCACGACGCGCATGACCCGGGCGCGGGCCAGCCGCTGCTCGGCGTGAAGCACGGCGTCCTTGAGACCGGGGGGCGACATCAGCCGCTCGAGGTCGTCGGGCCCGTCGATGATCATCAGCACGCGCGTACCTGCGGATCTCACCTCGGCGAGCCACCTCGTGAAGAGGGGAATGTGCAGGCAGATCAAAAGATCGATCGCCTTGAGCGCGTCCACCGTGCCCTTGCACCGGCCGACGGTGGCCACGCCCACGCGGTCCCAGGAGGGCACCGCGTTCACGCACATCTCGTAGATGTCGGCGCCGAGCGCGTGGGCGGCGGCGAAGGCCGCCGAGACGTACTCGCGGCGCGAGGCCAGATCGCTGAGGACGGTGATCGTCTCACCCGGACGCACGTTGCACAGCTCGAGCTCTGCGCGGAAGAGGGAGGCGAGCGTGGCCGGATTGAGGACCTGAGGTCGCATCCAAGACCTCCGAGTGCCGGGATGATGCGCGCGCGGGCCGCTGGAAGTCAACTTGACACGTTTCACCGTTCGGCACTAGCGTACGCAGCACACCCCAGGAGGCCACGATGATCCGCGTCAGCGTGCTCTACGCCAACGAGCCCGGGAAGAAGTTCGATCACGACTACTACAAGAACCGCCACATGCGACTGGTGAGCGAGCGGCTCAAGGACGCCGGGCTCGTCCGCTACGAGGTCGACAAGGGCATCGCGGGCGGCGCTCCCGGTGCACCGGCGCCGTTCATCAGCGCCGGCCATCTCTACTTCAACTCGCTCGCCGATTTCCAGAAGGGGATGGGCGCCCACGGCAAGGAGCTGATGGCCGACATCCCGAACTACACGAACATCGCGCCGCAGATCCAGATCAGCGAGGTCGTGGCGTAGCGTGAGCGCGCCGGCGAACGCTTACGACGTCGTGGTCGTGGGTGGCGGTAACGCCGCCCTCTGCGCCGCGCTCTCGGCACGCGAGCACGGCGCGGGCGTGCTCGTGCTGGAGAAGGCGCCCGAGGAGTGGCGGGGCGGCAACGGGTTCTTCACCGCCGGCGGCTTTCGCTTCGCGTTCTCCTCGTTCGAGGAGCTGTGCGCGCTCGTCGGCGACCTCTCCGACGAGGAGAAGGCCGCGATGGAGGTGGAGCCCTACACCGAGGAGATGTACTACGACGACCTGATGCGGGTGACCGAGGAGTGCGCGGACCCCGACATAGCGATGCTGCTCGTCCGCCAGTCGCAGCCGACCGTGCGCTGGATGAAGGAGCGTGGCATCCGCTGGATCCCGATGTTCGGCCGCCAGGCCTACAAGGTCGGCAACCGCTTCCGCTTCTGGGGCGGCCTCGTGCTCGAAGCGGTCGGCGGCGGGCCGGGCCTCATCGACATGGAGTTCCAGTCGGCGGCCAAGGCCGGCGTCACCGTTCGCTTCCAGGCCAAGGCCATGCGGCTCGCCGTCGACGATCGCGGCGCCGTCACGGGCGTCGTCGTGCGCACGCCGCAGGGCATGGAGACGATCTCGACGCGCGCGGTCGTGCTCGCCTCCGGCGGATTCGAGGCCAACACCGAGATGCGCACGCGGTATCTCGGCCGCAACTGGGAGCTGGCGCGCGTGCGAGGGACGCCCTACAACACGGGGGACGGCATCCGGATGGCGCTCGACATCGGCGCGCTGCCGTGGGGCCACTGGAGCGGCTGCCACGCGGTGCAGTGGGATCTCAACGCGCCCTGGCACGGCGACCGCAAGGTCGGTGACAACTTTCAGAAGCACTCGTACCCGCTCGGCATCATCGTGAACCTGCGCGGGGAGCGCTTCGTGGACGAGGGCGCCGACTTCCGCAACTACACCTACGTCAAGTACGGCCGCACCATCATCGAGCAACCGGGCCGCGCCGCGTTCCAGATCTTCGACCAGAAGGTGGTGGCGCTGCTGCGCGAGGAGTACCGCATCCGCGAGGTGACGAAGGCCGAGGCCATGACGATTCGCGAGCTGGCGAGCAAGCTGGAGATCGACGTGGACGGGCTCGTGCGGACCGTCGAGGCCTTCAACAAGGCCGTCGTGGCCGCGCCGTTCAATCCGGCCATCAAGGACGGCAAGGGGACTCGGGGCATCACGCCCCCGAAGTCCAACTGGGCCCAGCCGCTCGACACGCCGCCGTTCGTCGGCTACGCCGTGACGACCGGCATCACGTTCACCTTCGGGGGCCTTCGGATCACGTCCGATGGCGAGGTGGTGGACTGCGAGCAGCGAACGATTCCCGGGCTTTTCGCCGCCGGCGAGATGGTCGGCGGGCTCTTCTATCACAACTATCCGGGTGGGGCGGGCCTGATGGCCGGCGCCGTCTTCGGTCGGATCGCGGGGCGGTCGGCGGCCCGCGCGGCGGCCAGTTAGCGTCGGCGGCGCGTCACGGCGCCGCGACGCTCGGAGGCATGACGGCGGAACCGCCGGCCGGCTTTTCGTATCATCCCGAGTTCCTCACGACGTCGGAAGAGGAGGCGCTCGCCGAGGAGATTCGCCGGCTCGAGTTCGGCGAGGTGCGCTTGCGCGGCGTCGCGGCTCGCCGGCGAGCGGCTCACTTCGGCTGGCGCTACGGCTACGAGTCCTGGAAGATCGAGCCCGGCCCGCCGCTCCCGGAATTCCTCGCGCCGTTGCGCGCTCGTGCCGCCGCGCTGATCTCTCTCGATCCCGACGCGTTCGCCGAGGTGCTGATCAACGAGTACCGGGCCGGCGCCGGCATCGGCTGGCATCGTGACGCGCCGCAGTTCGGGCCGGTGGTCGTCGGGGTGTCGCTGCTGGGCGCGTGTCATTTCAGATTTCAGCGGGGGCAGGGAACGGCGCGCCAGACGTATGCGCAGAGTGTCGAGCCACGGTCGGCCTACGTGCTGGGCGGGGCGGCGCGATCCGCGTGGCAGCACGCGGTCTCGCCGACGAAGACGCTGCGTTACTCGATCACGTTCCGAACGGTGCGGCGGCAGCGCGCCGCCGGCTGATCAGCGCTTCCAGGCCTGACGAACGGCGTCGATCGCCCCCCGCATGGCGTGGCGAACGCGCTCACGATTCGCCTCGGCGTCGGCCAGCAGCAGGATGAACCCTACCGGCGTTCCGCCGAGGAAGACGGAGCCGTCGCCGGCGGCGAAGTTCGCCATGAGGAAGCTGCCGCGGCGCAGTCGGGGCCCGCGGACTTCGAGCTCGCGGCCGAGCGTCGCGGCTAGCGCCGACAACGCTTCGACCGGGATGTGAGAGGGCAGCTCGGAGGCGATGAGGAGGCCGTCGGGCGCGACGATGAGCCCGCCGCGCACGTGCTCGACCGTGATCAGCTCGCGCAACAGCGCGCGCAGGTTGCGGCCGCTGGTGGTCGGCGCCGAGTGCCCGACGCCATTGGCCACCGTCATCACGCGACCTGGGACGAGAGCTCGGCCCGGCAGTTCGTCCACACACGTTCGAGGTGGGTGAGGGCAGCCGCCGTCTCGATGTCTCGTCCGAACGTCAGCGAGAGCATCGCGTCGCCGTCGGTCCGGAGGTACGTCGTTTCGGCGGCGCCCTCGATGATGGCGTGGTGGAGCGCGCCGAGCCCGGCGCGTACGACCAGGGCGGCGGCCAGCCGGTGGAGGTGAGCGGTGCGCGTTGCCAGCTCGCCGCTGCGCGGGCCGCGGGGCTGGGCGAACACGAGCGTGGAATCGGCACGAGCGATCAGGGTCTCGCGGCTCTCCGACGGCACGCGCAGACGGTCGGACTGGACGACCGGCGCCGGACTCGAGGGCCGTGAGGGGCGGGCAGGTACGGCAGTCGTGACGACGGCCAGCAGCGCGGCCGCCTCGGGGAAATCGGGGTAACGACCGAGCGCGCGGCGCAGCAGCTCGGCCGAGCGATCGTTCTCCTCCTGTTCCATCGCGATGCGCGCCAGCCCGAGCAGCGCGCGAGGCTGCACGGGATCGAGCGTCAGCACGCGCTCGAACTCCGCCTTGGCGCGGTCCATCTCGCGGAAGACCGCGTGGAGTGATCCGGCCATCAGGTGGCCGACGATGTTGTCGGCATCGAGCTTGAGGCCGCGCTCGACCAGCTCGACGGCCTCTTCGAAGCGCCCGGCATCGCGGAAGCGGCCGGCCTGGCGGAACATGGCGACGGTGGTCTCCGGCCGCCGCGCTCCGGCCACCGCGTTCAGGAATCGCTTGAAGACCATATGTCACGGGTGCATTCAAAATTCCCGCCAAACTTCTAGGCGACCGGAAATCCAGCGTCCGCGCGGTCGGGCACGCATCATTCAGTGCTTCGCATGCCAGCATGTCAGGTGACCGCGCAAAGTTGTCACGCGATTCGAGGCTCGACCGCGATCGGCGCAGCGATTTCGGTCCGTGCAGACGAGCCGCAGTCGCGTTTTCCTTGAAGTAACGCCACCTCCGCACCGCCAGCCGGCTTGGCAGATCAGTTGCACAACCGCCCCCCGTCTCACACGGTCGCGGCCGTGTGCCCAGAGGAGGTTTCAGCTCGGGATGGGCAAGGTGATGGTCGTGGACGACGCGTACTCCGAGCTCCAGGTGATGGAGTCGATCCTGAGGGCCGCCGGGCACCAGGTGCTCTCGTACATCGACGGCGAGGACCTCGAGGACAAGATCGCCTCGGAGCGGCCCGACGTCGTGCTGCTCGACATCGTCATGCCCAAGCGCAACGGCTACGAGATCCTCCGCGGCCTGCGTCGTGACGAGCGCACGAGGCAGACGCACGTCGTCGTCGTCTCGTCGAAGAACCAGGCGTGCGATCGCGTCTGGGGCCTCCGCCAGGGCGCGGACGACTACCTGCCCAAACCCTTCAGCGCCGACCAGCTGCTCACGGCGATCCGCCGGTTCGTGCGATGAGCGCCACCGCCACCGTCGTCAACACCGCGGTGCTCGAGACCCTCGTCGGCCTCCGCGTCTGCATCTTCACGGTAAGCGCCGAGCCGTTCGCGTTCGACCTGCGCCGCGTGCGCGAGGTCGTCATGCTCGACGAGCTGACATCGGTGCCGGCGGCACCGCCCCAGATCGTCGGCGTGGCCAACCTGCGAGGCGACGTGTTGCCCATCGTCGACCCCGGGCGTCTGCTCGGCGCGGCGGTCCGGCGCACCGGTCGCCGTCGTCGCGCGCTGGTCGTTGCCGGCGCTGGCGCTCACGTGGGCCTCCTGATCGACGACGTCATCGGGCTCGAGACGTTCGACGACGTCCTCGAGATCGGGGACGCCTCCCACCAACCCTACGTCGCGTGCGCGCTGGGCCGCCTGCGCCGGAGCGATGGCTTCGTCACGCTGCTCGACGCCGACAAGGTCGTGGCGACCCTGCGTCATCGGGAGGCCTGAGATGAAACGGCGCCGCGCGTTGGGGGCCATCGGGTGGAGCGTCGTCAGCGCGCTCTACTCGCGCGACACGGCCTGGTCGCAAACGTCGAGCCCGCGCGCGGGCTCACGCGACGCATTCTTGCCCGACCGCACGGCCAGTGCGCCCGGGATCACCACGCGCGACATCCGCATCGGCATGACGGCGGCCTTCAAGGGCGCGAACGCCGGCCTCGGGACCGAGCTCTATCGCGGCGCGCAGGCTTGCTACACCGAGATCAACGCGCGAGGCGGCATCCACGGCCGGATGGTGTCGGTGATCGCGCTCGACGACGGCTACGAGCCGACGCCGTGCATTCGCAACACGATCGACCTCATCGAGAAGGAGCAGGTGTTCTTCCTCTCGAACTACGTGGGCACGCCGACCCTCACCCGGGCGCTGCCCGTCATCAAGCGCTACGCCGACCACCAGGTCGTCCTGGTGGGCAACTTCACCGGGGCGCAGCCCCAGCGCGAGGAGCCCTTCGTCGACCAGGTCTTCAACATCCGCGCGTCGTACCGCCAGGAGATGATGGCCCTCGTCGAGCGCTTCTGGCAGCTGGGCGCGCGGAAGTTCGGCGTCTACTACCAGATCGACGCGTACGGACGCAGCGGTACCGACGGCGTCGCCCGCGGCCTCGCGATGCGCGGCGCCCGGATCGCGGCCGAAGCCACCTACAAGCGCGGCGCGAAGTTCGACGAGGACATGACGCCGGCCGTGAAGGCGCTGCGCCAGGCCGGCGTGGATGTCGTGCTGTGTACCGGCGCCTACCAGGGGTGTGGCGCGTTCGTGCGCTCGGCGCGCGACGCGGGCTGGCCCGTCCCCATCTCCAACGTGTCCTTCGTCGGATGCGAGGCGATGCTCAGCCTGCTCGTTACCCACGGCAAAACGAGCGGCCGGGACTACACACAGGCCCTCATCAATTCGCAGGTGGTGCCCTCCTACGACGACGCGAGCCTGCCCGCGGTCGTCGAGTACCGCGCCATGATGGACCGACACGCGCCGCAGGTCCCGGAAGCGCTCCGCGACGGAAAGTACGCGCCCGAGCCCCACAGCTTCCGCAGCTTCGAGGGATTCGTGAACGCCAAGGTGATCGTGGAGGCGCTCCGGCGGGCCGGCGCGAACCCGACGCGGCCGTCGTTCCGCGCCGCGCTCGAGTCCCTGAAGAACGTCGACCTGGGCATCGGCGCGCCGCTGACGTTCGGCCCCGAGCGTCATCAGGGCCTCGACAGCGTCTACTTCACGCGCGTCGAGAACGGCCGCTGGGTCCCCGTGACCGACTGGTCGGCGGCGGTGAAGGCGTGACGACCGACCGGACGAGGCCGGCGAGCAGCGAGCGCAAGGTCCGCTTCGGACTGCTGCCCAAGATCATCCTCTTCCTCTTCGCCGCCCTCGTGCCGCTGGCCGCCATCACCTGGTACGTCTCGGTCCAGACGCTGCGCCAGAAGATGACCGAGGAGTTCACCTCCAAGGGCATGGCCATCGCCAAGAGCCTGGCCTCGTCGTCGGTGGACCTGCTCCTCACGCGCGACGCCTCGACCGTCCAGAGCGCGATCGACCAGTTCGCGGCCATCAGCGGCGTCCAGTACGTCGTGGTCTACGACGCGGGCCGGCACCTCGTCGCCCACACGTTTGCGCCGCTGGTACCGGCGGGCCTCGTGGAGAAGAACGTCGTGCCCGGCGACGCGGTCCAGCAGGTCAAAGACGTCCAGTACACCGATCCGGTCACGGGCACCGAGAGCCACATCATCGACATCGGCGTGCCCGTCCTGGCCGGCCAGCTCGGGACCGTTCGGGTCGGCATGGACCGGGCGATCATCGAAGCCGCCGCGGCCGGGGCCGGTGAGCGGCTGCTCTTCATCTTCGCCGGCGCGGCCGTCGTCGCCGTGCTGGCCGGCGTGGTCTTCGCCCGCCGGATCAGCAAGCCGATCGGCGAGGTCGTGCGCATCGCCGAGCGCGTCGGTCAGGGCGATCTCTCCAAGCTGGTGCCGGTGACCTCCCGCGACGAAATCGGCCAGCTCGCCCACACGTTCAACGACACCGTGGTCCGGCTCCGCTCGCTGGTGCAGACCGAGGCCGAGCGCGACGACGAGCGGCGCACGCGCGAGAACCTCCAGCGCAACATCACCCGCTTCCTCGACACCGCCACCGAGATCGCGCAGGGCGACCTGAGCAAACGTGGCGACGTGACGTCCGACATCCTGGGCAGCGTCGTCGACGCGATCAACGTCATGGTGGACGAGCTCGGCGCGCTCATCAAGGACGTGCGCCAGTCGGCCCGCCAGGTCTCGGGCAGCGCCAACGACCTGATCGTGACCATGGACCAGATGACGGCGGGCGCCCAGGCCCAGTCGCGCGAGGCGATGGGCGTGTCGAGCGCGATGGAGGAGCTCACGCTCTCGGTGCGTCAGGTCGCCGAGAACGCCGAGGCGTCGGCCAGCGCCGCTCGCCTCACGCTCGATTCCGCGCAGAAGGGCGGTGACGCGGTCAAGGTCGGTCTGGTCGGCATGCAGCGGATCCGCGGCGAGGTGCAGGGCATCTCGAAGAAGATCAAGACCCTGGCCGATCGCTCGCTGGAGATCTCGGAGATCGTCAACACGATCGAGGAGATCTCGTCGCAGACCAACCTGCTCGCGCTCAACGCGGCCATCGAGGCCGCCGGCGCCGGTGAAGCCGGCCTGCGCTTCGCCGTCGTGGCCGAGGAAGTGCGCAAGCTGGCCGAGCGCTCGGCCAAGGCCGCCAAGGACATCGTCGTGTTGATCAAGACGATCCAGACCGAGACGCAGGAAGCCGTGATCGCGATGGAGGACGGCACCAAGGAGGTCGAGTCGGGATATCGCACCGCGGTGCAGACCGGCGAGAGCCTGCGCGACATCGGCGACATCTCTAAGAAGTCCGCCGAGCTGGCCCAGGACATCTCGCTGGCCACCCAGCAGCAGGTGCGTGGCGTGGAGAGCGTGGCCGTCGCCGTCCAGTCCATCGCCGGCGTGGCCGTGCAGACCGAGAAGGGCGTGGTCGAAGCCCGCAAGACGATGGATCACGTAGTCAAGCTCGCGGAGGAACTGATGACGAGCCTCACACGCTTCAAGCTGGCGAAGTAGCGGGAAGGACGAACAGCCATGGCGCCTACTCCTACAGAGCTACAGCGGCTGGCCACGGTCATTTCCCGACGCACCGGGATGGCGTTTCCGTCCACGCGTCTGCCCTTCCTCACGGCCCGTGCCCGCGCCGTCATGGCGTGGGCCGGCGCGGACAACTGGGACAGCTGGCTGAGCGAGCTGGAGGCCTCGGCCGGCAGCGACGACCGTGTCGGCGAAGCCCTGGAGGAAGCGCTTCAGGTGCACGAGACCTGTTTCTTCCGCTATCCCGGTCACCACGCGCTCCTCAGCGACGTGGTGCTGCCCGATTCCCTCGCAGCGGGCGCGACGCGCCTGCGGATCCTCTCGATCGGTTGCTCGACGGGACAGGAAGCCTATTCGCTGGCGATGACCGCGCGGGAAAACCTCGGCGGCGATGCGCATCGCCAGGTCGAGATCCTCGGCGTGGACGTCGGGCGGGCGGCGCTCGCCGCGGCCCGCCGTGGCGTCTACGGGCCACTGTCGGTGGCCAGCGTGCCTCCGCTCTATCTCGAGCGCTACTTCGAGCCGGAAGGGCCGGCCTTCACCGTGCGGCCCGAACTGCGCGCGATGGTGCGCTTCCTCCGCCACGACATCCGGCGCGAGCTCTATCTCGGAAAGTTCGACGCCATCTTCTGCTGCAACGTCTGCTTGTACTTCACGCGCCCGACCAAGGACCAGATCCTCACCCGGCTCACCGCGGCGCTTCGCCGCGGCGGCTATCTCTTCCTCGGCCACGCCGAGGGCGTGACGCCTCCCGTGGACAACTTCCGCGCGATTTACCGCCCGTCCGGCGTCGTGTTCCAGAGGATCCCTGCGTGAACGCAGTCCCCGATCGCCAGTTTCTCGTCAGCGTGTTCCTCATGGAGGCCTGGGACACGCTCGGCGAGATCGAGGAGCACGCGCCCGCGCTCGTGGCCGAGGGCCGCGTCGAGCCCCTCCTGGTGCTCACCCACCGGCTCAGGGGTGCGGCGGCGCTCAACGGCTTTCCCGGCGTCTCGGCCATCGCCTCCACGATGGAGACGATCGTCCAGACGTCGGCCCCGGCCCCCGCGGCCGAACGCCTTCAGGCGGCCGCGGTCCTCGACGATCTGATCGCCGATCTCAAAGTGGCGCTGGACGCCATCGCGGCCGGCGGGGACGAGGACACCGCCACCCTCATGGCCACGGCCACCACGCACACACCGACGCCGGCGGCTCATGTCGAAGAGCCACGGCTGGGTGAGCTGGCCAGCTTCTTCGCCGAGAACCCCGACGTCCTCGAGTACTTCGGCCCCGAGGCGGCCGAGCACCTCGACGCCATGACCGCGTCGCTGCTGAAGCTCGAGCGCGCTGGCGCCAGCGACGCCGAGCTGGCCGCGCTCTTTCGCGCCGTCCACACGCTGAAGGGCGCCGCGTACACGGTGGGCTGCCGAGTCGTCGGCGACCTCGCCCATCGGATCGAGGACCTGCTCGGCGCCGTCCGCGAGTCGCAGATCGAGCTGACCCCGGCCGCCATCGAGGCGGTCTTCGCGGGGACCGACGCCCTGCGCGCGATGCTGGCGTCGGCGGAAGGCGCGCCGACCGAGCTCGACATGCTGGTCGAGCAGGCCCGGCGTCTACTCGACGCGCTGCCGATTCCCGCCGAGCCGACGGCGCTCGCGCCGGCCGCGACTGCGCTGACACCTCTTCCACTCGCGCCGATTCCCGCCGACGACATGATGGTCGAAGAAGACGCCGCGGAGCCCCGGCCGATCATCCGTCCCAGTATCCGGGTCCACCTCGACCGGCTCGACGCCCTCATGAATCTCGTCGGCGAGCTGGTGATCGCGCGCAGCCGGCTCGAGCGCCGGCTGAGCCAGTTCGAGCGCGTGAACGAGCTCCTCGTCTTCAGCCAGTCGCGCATGACGGCCGTCGTGCGCGACTTCGAGCGCAAGTACCTGGACCCACGGATCGACGAGGTGAGGGTGGCCGGAGGTCCGGTCGGGTTCGATGAGCTCGAGTTCGATCGGTACGACGACTTCAACATCCTGGCCCGCAGCGTCGGCGAGATCTCGAGCGACGTCTCCGAGATCCAGGGCCAGCTCGCCGCCGTCGTGCGAGCCGTGCGCGACGACACCGGTCAGGTCCAGCGCCTCACCGGCGATCTGCGGCGCCAGATCACGCGAGCCCGGATGGTGCCGGTCGGGCGCCTGTTCACGCGCGTCTCGCGTCAGGTTCGCCAGGCCGCCCGCCTGGCCGGCAAGGCCGTCACGCTCGAGGTCAGCGGCGAGACGGTCGAGATGGACAACACCATCATCGAGCAGATCGCCGATCCGCTGCTGCACCTGATCCAGAACGCGATCACCCACGGCGTCGAGCCCGAGGACGAGCGCCTCGCGCGGGGCAAGCCGGCCGCGGGGACGGTGCGTCTGCGCGCCTATCACAAGAGCGGCGCGGTGTACGTGGAGGTGGCCGACGACGGCCGCGGCATCGACGTCGACCATCTCAGGGCCTCGGCCGTCGAGCGCGGCTTCGTGGACGCCGAGGCGGCTTCCTCGATGGGCCGCCGCGAGCTCCTCGACCTGATCTTCCTGCCCGGCTTCAGCACCGCGGCGAGCGTCACGACGGCGGCGGGTCGCGGCGTCGGCATGGACGTGGTGCGGACCAACGTGACCAGGGTCGGCGGCGACATCGAGGTCGACACCGAGGTCGGGACGGGGACCCGCTTCACGATCAAGTTGCCGCTGACCATCGCGATCGCCGACGTCTTCCTCGTCAAGGTCGGCGGCGAGGTGCTGGCGGTTCCCGTCTCCGCCGTGCAGCTCGTCATGCGGGTCCGGCCCGACGACGTCCGGCCGATCGACGACACCCCGACCGTCGTCGTCGAAGGCCAGCCCGTCGACTTCATCCGCCTGCCCGATGTGCTCGGGCTGCCGCGCGGCTCCGAGGCCACGGCCGTTCCGGTGCTCGTGCTGCGGGCAGGACGCAAGCGGTTGGCGGTCGCCGTGGACGAGCTGCTCGGGAAGGAAGAGATCGTGATCAAGAGCCTGGGCGCGTTCCTCGAAGGCATCGGGCCGTATTCGGGCGCCACGATCTCGGGCGAGGGCCGGGTGATCCTGCTGCTCGATGCCACGCGTCTGGCCGACCACTCCGCCGGCGCCGACGTGACCGCCGAGGAGATCGCGCCCCCGGCGCGGCCGGTGGTCGACGGGCGGAGGGTCCTCCTGGTCGACGACTCGATCAGCATCCGCAAGTTCGTCGGCCAGATGCTCCAGCGCGGCGGCTTCTCCGTCGTCACGGCCAACGACGGCCTCGAGGCGCTCCAGCGGCTCGGCGAGCTGAAGGTGGACGTCCTCGTCACCGACCTCGAGATGCCCCGCCTGAACGGCTACGAGCTCATCCGCGACATCCGGCGCCGCCCGGGTATGCGCGACGTGCCGGTCGTCGTGCTGACGACGCGGGCGGGCGAAAAGCACGCGGCGCTGGCGCGCGAGCTCGGGGTCAGTCACTACGTCACCAAGCCCGTGGACGAGCACACGCTCGTCCGGCTCGTCGACGCTCTCGTCGCCGCGTCGGCGCTGGAGACGGCGCCATGATCCGCGTGCTCGTCGTCGAGGACTCACGTTTCATGCGCGGCGTGATCAACACGATCCTGAGCCGCGATCCCGACATCGAAGTCGTGGGATCGGCCGCCGACGGCCTGGAGGCCGTGGACGCCGTGTCGGCCCTCCGCCCTGACGTGGTCACGATGGACGTCGACATGCCGCGCGCCGACGGCCTGTCCGCCGTCGAGCGGATCATGAGCGAGCGGCCCACGCCCATCGTGATGATCAGCGCGTACACCCGGCGCGACTCGTCGGCCGCCATCCGGGCGCTCGAGCTGGGGGCGGTCGACTTCGTCGCCAAGCCTTCGTTCACCGTCGATCTCGGTCTCGAGGCCCTCCGCGACGAGATCGTGAGCAAGGTCCGCATGGCGTCGCGGGTCCGTCCCGTGAGAACGGCGAGTCGAGCGACGGCTGCGCCACCCTCCGCGGTTGTCACCACGTCGAGTGAGCCACCGAACGAGGACCGACGGCACTGGGAGGCAACGCCCTGCGTGCTCATGGCGGCGTCGACCGGCGGCCCGGCCGCGCTGCTCTCGCTGGTTCCCCGGCTGGGCGGCGACTTCCCGGCCGCCGTGCTGATCGTCCAGCACATGCCGGCGCCGTACACCACCGCCTTCGCTGGTGAGCTGGCCGGTCGGTGCGCCCTGCGGGTGAAGGAGGCCGTTCACGGCGACTGGATCGAGCGAGGCGTCGTCTACGTGTGCCCCGGCTCGCATCACCTGACGCTGGCCCCGGGCGGGCGCGTCGCGCTCCACGCGCCGCCGACGCGCGACAGCGAGTGCCCGTCGGCCGACCTCGCGATGATGTCGATGGCGCGGAGAGTGGGCGCGCGCAGCATCGGCGTGATCCTCACGGGCATGGGCCGTGATGGTGCGGCTGGCGCGCGAGCGATCCGCCGAGCGGGCGGGCTCATCATCGCCCAGGACGAGGCGACGTCGGTCGTGTTCGGCATGCCGCGGGCGGCCGCCGAGGCGGGCGCGGCGAACGCCGTGCTCCCGCTCGACGACATTCCCCCGACGCTCAACGGCTATGTCGACGACATCGTGCGTGCGGTCACGCGAGGCCGGCGTGCCGTTTGACTGGGGCCGCAGCGCTGGTGACGGTGGACCGGGCCGCACGCGCAGCATGGCGCTGTTCACGGTGGCGTGCGTGGACTACGCGATCGACGCGGCCCGCGTGCGGCATCTGTTCCCGGCCGGACGCGAGGCGGGACGATCCATCGCCTTCGACGGGGCCACGTTCCCGGTGATCGACCTCCGGAGCATCTTTCGCTTGCCGGCAGGGCCGCGGACCGGGCGCGTGCTGCTCATGGACGACGGGGCCGGCCGGACGGCGGCGCTCGTCGTCGACGCCGTGGGGAGGCCGGCCCGCCTGGATCAGCGTGCCCTCACGGCGTTGCCGCCGGTGTTCCGCGGCCAGGAGCGCGTGCACTTCGAGGGGCTCGCCCTGCTCGACGACCGCGTCGTCGTCGTGATCGCGCCCCGCGGGTTGCTCGCCCGCGCCTGGCCGAGGCAGGTGGCGGTATGACGGCGGCGGCCGACCCCGCGCGCTCATGGTCGTCGCCCTCGGCGATCGACGCGTGGCCGTGAACGGGGCCGAGGTGGCGGAGATCGCGCGGATCTCCATGGTGACCCCGGTACCCTGCGACGACCTGGCGATCCTCGGCGTCGCCGTGCATCGCGGCCGCATCGTGCCGCTCGTGGATCTGCGTCGTCGACTGGGCGACGGCGCCACCGGCCTGCCGCCGTTCCTCTGTCTGTTCACTCGAAGCGGTGGGGCCGACATCGGAGTGCCGATCGACTCCGTGCTGGAATTCGGCCCGCCCGGCGGCTCGCGGGTGCCCGAGGGTGTCACCTTCGTGGACGTCTCGACGCTGGCGGCGGGCGATGGCGCGGCTGCTGCTCATTGATCCCGATCGCGGCACCGTGGCCGCCCTGCAGCAGGCGCTCGCCGTGGCGGGGCTCACCGACGTGTCCGCGGTGATCAGCGGCTCGTTCGCGCTGACGATGCTCGAGCGCGACCGCCCCGATCTCATCGTGAGCCGGGCGCGCATCCACGACATCGACGGCTACGAGCTCTGCGGCATCGTGCGGAGCGACCCCGAGTTCACGGGAATTCTCTTCGTCGTGCTGGCCGACGCCGAGGACGAGGTGCCGGCGGGAGCGTTCGAGGAGGGTGGGGCCGACCGGATCCTCGTCGGCGCGTTCTCGCCGGAGACGATCGTGACCGAGGTCAGGAGCCTTTTGGCCGCGCGCACGATCCCTGAGTCCGAGTCTGAGTCCGCGCCCGAGCCGGTGCCGGTGGCGGTGGCGGCGGCGCCCGAGGGGCTGCGCGGCTCGCTCGACGTCATGGACCTGGCCGAGGTGGCCCAGGCCATCGCCCTCGGCGGCAAGACCGGGCATCTGGTCCTCGCGCTGGCCGCCGGGGAAGGCACGGTGGTGTTCGACCGCGGACGCATCGTCCACGCGGAGTTCGGACAGCTCGTCGGCGAGCCGGCGTTCACCGCGCTGGTGGTGACGTCGCATCGCGCGCCGGGCGGGACATTTTTCTTCAACCCGATGGAGGCGGCCACCTCATTCCAGCGGACGATCGAGCGCAGCGTGGAGTCGCTGCTCCTCAGCACCGCGGCCGGCATCGACGAGGGCCGGGCCGACACCGCCGCCGGCGTGTCGAGCAACTAGGAGGAAGCGATCATGCCGAAGGTCCTGGTCGTGGACGACAGCCTCAGCGTGCGGAAGGTGGTCGAAAAGGCGCTGACGGGGCGAGGCGTCGAGGTCCTGTCCGCGGCCACCGGCACCGAGGCGATGGAGCGGATCGAGCGGGAGCGGCCCGACATCGTCGTCTGCGACGTGATCCTGCCCGACAAGGATGGATACAAGGTCTGCGAGTTCGTGCGCGCGCACCCGGCGGTGGCGCGGATCCCGGTGCTCCTGATCTCGGGCGTGGTGAACAGCACGGTGCTGGCGCGCGCGGCCGAGGTGCAGTCCAACGACGTCATGTTCAAGCCGTTCGCGGCCGAGGAGCTGGTGCGGAAGATCGAGGGCCTGCTTGGCTCGCGGGTGATCACCGCCGCTCCGGCGTCGCCGGCGCCGCCCGCGCCCCGCGCGAGCGTGGCGCCTCCCCCGGTGCCCGAGCGCGCGCCGACACCGTCGACCGCGCCACCGCCACCCGCTCCGCCTCCACCCCCGCCGCCGGTCGCGCAGCAACCACCGCGCGCGGCGGCCGGTCGGGCCGCGGCGGAGCCGATCGCGGCGCTCGAGGTCAGTGAGGAATTCTCTGGAGACGATTTGAAGTCGCGGCTCGAATCATTGTGCACCACGCCCGGCGTGCGACTGGCCGCGCTCGCCGATCGCGAGGGGTTCCTCATCGAGTCGGCCGGTGACCACGCTCTGGATGCCGAGGTCGCCGCCGCGCTCAGCGCGTGCGTCGCGGAGTCGTCACACGGGATCGGCCGCGATCTCGCCCAAGGGGGGCTGCTCGGAATGATTCTCGAATATCAGCACGGCATGTTGCTCTTGCACGCCGTCGGCCGCTCGGCGCTCCTCGCCGTGGTCGTGGCCGACGCCTCCGCCCTCGGCAAGGCGCGTTACGTCGTCAGGAAGGCATTGCCCGACCTGGAGCGGGCCCTCTGATGGCCGCGCGCGGGTCGGTGTTCTCGTCCCTCCTGTTCGGCCTGGTGGTCTATGGCGGCGGTGCGTACGCGGTCGTGAAGTACGATCTGTGGCAACTCGCGGGAACGCCGCTCGCGTTGACTCCGATGCACGCGATCGTCGCGCCCCTCGGCTTCTATCTCTTCCTGGCCCTGACGGCGCTCGTTCGTCGTGTGGGCCTCCGCGCGCTCGGCATCTTCGTCGGTCGCTGCGCGCTCCACGTGATGCTGGTGATCGCCACCGCGGCCGTGCTGGTGCAGGTCATGGGCATGGCCGCCGAGCGCGCGGTGGGGCTCAGCGTGATCGATCTGCCGCCGCTGGTCGGCTTACAGATGTTCGCCGTCGCGACGAGCCTGGCGCCGCTCGCGGTATCCCGGCCGCGGTCGCGAAAGGAGAAGAGCAAGCGCTCCCAGGAGCGCCCTCACCGGGCAGAGGAGCGTGCACCCGAAGCGATGCGCTCACCTGCACATGCGACCGTTCACGCACCCGCGCCTCGCCCGGTGCCTGCACCAGCGCCTGTTCTCCTGTCGGCACCAGTCGCGTCGGCGCCGCCACCGCTGGTCGCGCCAGCGTCGCCCCCACATTCCGTGAAGGCCGAGATCGTGCCGCCGCGGCCGCCCGCGCCTGCGGTCACGCCGCCCGCCGTCATTCCTCCTTCCGTCGTCACGCCGCCACCGATCGTCGCGAAGTCGCCGGTTGCCACGCTGCCGCCAGTCTCCACGCCGCCAGTCTCCACGCCGCCAGTCTCCGCGCCGTCTCCAGTTCCGCCGCCGCACGTCACACCGCCGGCGCCTCAACCCGTTCAGCGGCAGGAAGGGCCACGACGCGAAGAGGCCACCGTCACGCCGGCCCAGGCGTCTCGACCGCCGCACTCGGAGCCGGCGGAGGAGATGGTGCGCATCTCGTTCGAGCGCATCGCGGGTCAGCTTCCTGCTGACGCGTTTCGCCTGCCGCTCGATCGTCTCGGCGCGAACCTGCTCGAGCCCGGCCATCTGCTCGTTCCACGCCGCCTGCTGGGGCCGCAGCTCGCCGAGGGTCGAGCCCGCGTGCAGTGGAGCGTGGTCGCCGAGCAGTTCCCGCGCCAGGCGGTGGCGGTGTCCGACGCTGACATCGCGGCTCGGCTCCCGGAAGGGGTGTTGACCCTCCCGCTCGACGAGGTGATCCGTCAGCTACCCGGCGACGCCTTCGCGCTGTCCTCTCCCATCGTCGACGTGCGCGGCATCGAGGACTTTCCGCCGCCGTTCCAGCCCCACGTGCCGCCGCCGTCCGAGGAGCGCCCGGCCGCGCCGGTCGCCGAGGTGGCGCGGTCCCTCACCATCGAGCGCTTCGACGTGACCCGAGCCCCCGAGCCCGAGCTTGAAGAGCCGGCCGTCTCGGTCGAGCCCGCCGTCGAGCGCGAGCCGGTGGTCGAGCGAGCACCGGTCATCGAGCGAACACCGCTGGTCGAGCGAGCGCCGAGCTTCGAGCACGCGCCGGTCGTCGAGCGGGAGGCTGCTCTCGAGCGAGAGCCGGCTGCGGAGCCGGAGCCCGAGCCCGAGCCTGAGCCGGTGATGTCCGACACGATCGTCGCGGCCGAACGTGAGGTCGTCGTCGAGAACGACGTGGAAGGCGAGCCGGAGCCCGAGCGCGTTCGGTTCGCCGCCGCTACCGAGCGCGAGGGCGTGCCGGTCGCCGAGCAAGAGCCGGAGCCGCCGCGCGTGTCGGCGCCGTTCATCGAGCGTCGCCGGCGCGCCGAGCCGAGCCGTGTCGCTGCGTTGTTGAAGCCGATCCTGAACGCGCTCGAGGTCCAGGAGCGGCGGGTGGGCCGCCTGACCGTGCTCAGCGTGGCGTCGCCCGAGCTGGCCGCCGACGCGGTGGTGGAGAGCGCGGCGATGCTGGCGCCACTCCTCGACGATCGACGCTTACCCGCGCCGGCCTCGCAAGCGACGGTTCGAGGCGCTCAGGGCGCGATCGTGCTGACCCCCCTCGGTGTGCTGGCCGAGTCGGCGCCGCTGCTGGCCGTGGCCGTCGCTCCGGGCGCGCCGCTGGCCTATCTCGAGCGCGTGGCGCTGCGAGCGGTCGAAGCCGGGGCGTTGAACGGCCGACGCTCGAACTCGATGAATGGATACGGCGATGGTGGTGACGACCTGCGCGACACCACCGTGCCGTCCCACGTCCGTACGCTCGGCGAATCCTTCCGGGCCTTCGGGAAAGTGGTGCCCACGGTGCTCCAGGACCGCTCATCGTCGCTGATCTGTTACATGTTCCTGGCGCCAGGGCTGGCGGCGCGGCCGCTCGCTCACTATGCGCGCGCCCTGCGCGAGGCGATGCGCGGCAGCGCACTGGGCCCGCTCGAGTCCTTCATCCTGCGCATGGGTGAGGACCGACTCGTGGTGCGAGAAGTCGACGCCGGGCGCGGCGCCGCCGCGCTCCTCGTCGCCGGCGGCGGCCCGGTGGATCGCCTGGGGCTGGCCCGCCTGGAGCTCGAGCGCGCGGTGACGCGACTGGGAGCGCGCTGAGGAGGCGGGCGTGTCGATCATCAATCACGCCGAGAAGGTCATCAACTTCAAGGTCGTGTACTACGGCCCGGGTGTGGCCGGGAAGACGGCCAACCTCCAGTACGTCCACAAGTCGTTGCCCCACACCAACAAGGGCAACATGGTGTCGCTCGCCACCGGCGACGACCGCACCATCTTCTTCGACTTCCTGCCCGTGTCGGCGCTCACGGTCCGTGGCTTCGAGACGCGCTTCCAGCTCTACACGGTCCCCGGCCAGATCCACTACGACATGACGCGGCGGCTCGTCCTGCGCGGCGTCGACGCCGTCGTGTTCGTGGCCGATTCGCAGTACGAGCGCTTGCCCGAGAACGTCGAGAGCCTGAAGAACCTCGACGAGAACCTGCAGCGGTATCAGTCCTCGCTCGACGAGATTCCGTACGTGATCCAGTACAACAAGCGCGACCTGCTGAACATCGCGCCGATCGACTACCTCGAGTACCTGCTCAATCGAAGGGCCCGGCGGGTGCCCTTCTTCGAGGCGGTCGCGGTCGAAGGCAAGGGTGTCTTCGACACCCTCAACACGGTGTCACGCATGGTCCTCGCCGGCGAGTTCGGCGACGGCGGGAAGGGGGCAAGATGACGAAGGCGCGAGACATGGTCATCCAGGAAAACGACGCGACACGGATCCGCGAGATCCTCCAGCGGTTCCTGAGCGAGTCGGCCGCGATCGAGGCGCTGCTCATCGACCGGAGTGGCCAGCTCCTCGCCATGGACGGCGTGGCCCGAGCGCTCGACACCGTCTCCATCTCTGCCCTCGCCGCCGCCGCGTTCAGCTCGACCAGCGCCATGGCCCAGCTCCTCGGTGAGACCGAGTTCACGGTCCTCTTCCACGAAGGCATCAAGCAATCCATCCACGTGTCGACGGTGGACGAGGAGGCGATCCTGCTCGCCATCTTCGACGAGCGCACGACGGTGGGCATGGTGCGGTTGTTCGCCAAGGAGGCGGGCAAGGGTGTCGCCGCCGTGCTCGCCGAGACGCGCAGCCGTCCCAAGCGGACGGGTGAATTCGCCACGCCACTCCGGCCCGGGGAGGTGCGGCCATCGTGGGAGCCGCGGCTGCCCTAATCGCTCATGCCCGACCTGACCCCTGACCAGCGTCGCGAGCTCGGCCAGACGGCCGAGGTCTTCGAGATGATCACCGAGGCCAATCCGGCCGACGTGAGCGCCCTCGAGGCCCTCGCGGAAATTTACGTCAAGCTCGGTGAGCGCGAGAAGCTCGCGAGCGTCACCGCTCGCCTGGTGCGGGCCCGTCGCAACCCGACCGCGGCGACCGCCACCGCAACGGCGCCATCGCCCGCGCCGGCCCCGGCGGCGCCGACGGCGGTGAGGACGGCGTCGCCGGCCAGCAAGGTGCCGGCGAAGCCGCCGGTCAAGCCGGTGGCCGTGCGATCGGAGCCGCGCGCACGCCTGATGCCGCTCGGCGACCTCCTGGTGGCGGGCGGCCTCATCACGCGCGATCAGCTCGCCCAGGCGCTGCGCAAGCAGAAGGGCTCGGGCGAGAAGCTCGGCTCGATCCTCGTGCGGATGCACTTCATCAACGAGGATCAGCTCGCGGGCTTCCTCTCCCAGCAGTACGGCGTCCCGTCGATCACGCTGTCCTCGGTCAACGTGGAAATGAATGTCCTCCAGCTCCTCCCGGGCGGCATCGCGCGGCGCTACGATCTGCTGCCGATCCAGCGCGACGGCGACAGCCTGACGGTCGCCATGGCCGATCCGGTCAACGTGCACGCGATCGACCACGTCACCTTCATCACGGGCCTGCGCGTGCTGCCGGTGGTGGCCGCCCAGGGCGCGATTCGCGAAGCCATCGAGAAGTATTACGACAGCGGCGCCGGGTCGATGGCGGAGGCGATGCACACGATCTCGAGCGACCTCGAGGGCGTGGAGGTCGTGGGCGACGACGACGGCCCGAAGATGGACGTCTTCGAGCTGAAGGAGTCGGCCGACGAGGCGCCGGTGGTGAAGCTGGTCAACATGGTGCTGGTCGACGCGATCCAGAAGGGCGCCAGCGACATCCACTGGGAGCCGTACGAGAAGGTCTTCCGCATCCGGTTCCGCATCGACGGCGTGCTGCACGAGATGCTGTCGCCGCCGAAACGGCTCGAGGCCGCCATCACGTCGCGTATCAAGATCATGTCGAGTCTGGACATCGCCGAGCGCCGGCTGCCCCAGGACGGCCGCATCAAGCTGCGCTACAACACGCGCGAGATCGACTTCCGCGTGTCGGTCCTGCCCACGATCTTCGGCGAGAAGGCCGTCCTCCGAATCCTCGACAAGGATGCGCTGCAGCTCGACCTGACGAAGCTCGGCTTCGATCCGGGGGCGCTCGAGCACTTCGAGAAGGTGATCCGGCAGCCCTACGGGATGGTCCTGATCACGGGGCCGACGGGCTCGGGCAAGACGACGACGCTCTACTCGGCCATCCACACGATCAACTCACCCGAGCACAACATCATGACGGCCGAGGACCCGGTCGAGTACAACCTGAAGGGCGTGAATCAGGTTCAGATCAACGACGGCATCGGCCGGACGTTTGCAGCGGCGCTACGGGCCTTCCTGCGCCAGGACCCGGACGTGATCCTGGTCGGCGAGACGCGCGATCTGGAGACGGCGCAGATCTCGATCCGGGCGGCACTGACCGGCCACCTGGTGTTCTCGACGCTGCACACCAACGACTCGCCCTCGACGATCGCCCGACTCATCGACATGGGCATCCCGCCGTTCCTGGTCGCCTCGTCGCTGCTGCTGGTGATGGCGCAGCGGCTGGGACGGAAGGTCTGCAAGGACTGCAAGGAGCCGTACGAGGTGAACGAGGACTCGCTGCTGCCCTACGGCCACGTGCTCACCGGCGTGGGCCGGACGCAGTTCTACAAGGGCCGGGGCTGCGCGGCGTGCAACTTCACCGGGATGAAGGGCCGGGTGGCCATCTACGAGGTGATGCCGGCCAGCCAGGAGATCCGCGATCTCATTCTCAAGAACGCGCCGGTCACCGACATCCGAGCGATGGCGCAGGCCCAGGGCATGAAGTCGCTGCGTCAGGCCGGACTCCTGAAGGTGCTCGAAGGTACGACGACCGTCGAGGAGGTCCTCCGAGTCACCGTCGCCGAGTAGTAGAATGCGGGCGCGCTTCCTGCGCCCGGAGGATCTATGCACAGGCGACGGTTCCTTTCCATCACGGCGGTGGGCCTGGCGGGCGTGTGCGGCCGGCCACGGATGGCGACCGCGTCCGGGCTCACGCTCGGCGACATCAAGGGCTCGGGCAAGCTGCGCATCGGCGTGGAAGCGGCCTACGTGCCGTTCACGTTCCGCAAGGACGGCCAGATCGTCGGTTACGACGTGGACTTCGCCGAGATCTTCTGCAAGAGCCTCGGCGTGAAGCCCGACTTCATCGACACCGCCTGGGCCGGCGTGATCCCGTCGCTCTACGCCAAGAAGTTCGACGTCATCATGAGCGCGATGACCTATACGGCCGAGCGCATCCAGCGCGTGGCCTTCACGATTCCCTACGGCGAGGCCTCGCAGGCGCTGCTCGTTCGCGCCGGCGACGCCTCATCGATCACGAAGCTCGACGATCTGGCCAAGAAGGTCGTCGGCATCAAGCTCGGCTCGCCCGGCGAGATCCTGGCCAAGAAGCAGAGCGACGAGGTGAAGGCGCGCACCGGCAACGGCTTCGCCGAGGTCAAGGTGTTCAACGACCATCCGTCGGCGTACATCGCGCTGGCCCAGGGCAAGGTGGACGCCGTCTACAACACGGTGCCGACGCTCGCCATGGTGCTGCGCGATGCGCCCGGAAAGTACGCGATGGTCAAGGGCCTCGGCGCCGACAACTGGTGTGGCATCGCGTGCCGGAAGGAGGACACCGAGGTCGTCGAGTTCCTCAACGAGCAGATCCGCAAGCTGCGCGCCGACGACACGCTCGGCAAGCTGCAGGAGAAGTGGTTCGGCTTCCGCATGAATCTCGCCGACAAGGTGCCCGCGCTCTGATCGCCGCGTGACGCTCGACTGGTCCATCATCCGGGAGGCCATCCCGCTCCTGGCCCAGGGCGTGGTGGCCACCGTGAAGATCTCCGTCCTGGCCATCGTCTTCGGGACGGTGGCCGGGTTCCTCCTCGGGCTCGGCTCGTTCAGCGGCCTGCCGCCGATTCGCTGGTTCGTCAGGAGCTACGTCGATTTCGTCCGCGGCACGCCGCTGCTGGTCCAGGTCTTCCTCGTCTACTTCGCGCTGCCCGTCGTCGGGATCAACCTCTCGGAGTTTTGGGCGGGCGTCGTCGCGCTCTCCTTCAACGCCGCCGGGTTCATCGCCGAGATCGTGCGGGCCAACATCGAGGCCATCGACCGCGGCCAGACGGAAGCCGCGCGCTCGATCGGCATGACGCCCCGCCAGGTGCTGGTCTTCATCCTCCTGCCCCAGATCTTCCGGCCGGTCCTGCCGCCGCTCACCAACGAGCTGATCACGCTCGTGAAGGGCTCGTCGCTCCTGTCGGTGATCTCGGTGTACGAGCTCACGCGGGCGGGCCAGGCGATCATCTCCGTCCACTTCGTGCCGTTCGAGATCTACGCGCTCATCGCGCTCTACTACTACGTGCTCATCTCGGCGCTGGCCTGGCTCTCGCGCGCCCTCGAGCGGCGCCTGCACGTCGCCTGACGACGCGCGGACCCGTGGCGCCGACACTGCTGAAGATCGAGGGGCTCACCAAGCGCTTCGGCGATCGGGTGGCCGTGGCCGGCTGCTCGCTGACGATCGCCGAGGGTGAGATCGTCGTGATCATCGGCCCCTCCGGCTGTGGCAAGACGACCTTCCTGCGCTGCATCAACCGGCTCGAAGCGCCCACGGCCGGGTCCGTGGTCCTTCGGGACGAGCCGATCGGCGGCCAGATGCGTGACGGACGGTGGCGGCCGTTCACCGAGAGCGAGCTCGCGAGCCAGCGCCGGCGCATCGGCTTCGTCTTCCAGCGCTTCAACCTCTTCAATCACCTGTCGGCCCTCGACAACGTGGCCATCGGGCCTCACCGCGTGCTCGGTCGCCCGCTGGCCGAGGCGCGCCGGATCGCGGCCGGCCAGCTCGAGCGCGTCTTCCTCGCCGAGCACCTCGAAAAGCGCCCGGCCCAGCTCTCGGGAGGCCAGCAGCAACGCGTCGCCATCGCCCGCTGTCTGGCCATGACTCCCGAGCTGATGCTCTTCGACGAGCCGACGTCTGCGCTCGATCCCGAGCTCGTGGGCGAGGTCCTGGACGTGATGAAGGGACTGGCCCAGGAGCGGATGACGATGGTCGTCGTCACGCACGAGATGGGTTTCGCGCGCCAGGTGGCCGACCGCGTGATCTTCATGGACGCCGGCGCGTTCATCGAGGAGGCGCCACCCGAGCCATTCTTCTCCACGCCGCGCGAGGAGCGGACGCGGCGCTTTCTCTCGCGGCTTCTGCGATGAGCGCCACCGGCTACGATCTCGTGCTCCGCGAGGTCACCGCGCTGACCGTCGATCCGGCGCGACCCCTGATCGAAGACGCCGTGATCGCGATTCGCGATCACCGCCTGGCCGTGGTGACGTCGGCGTCCGAAGTTCCCCGCGACGTCACTGCCGCGCGCACGCTGACGCTGCCCGGCCGAGTTGTCACGCCGGGCTTCGTCAACGTCCACACGCACGCGATCCTGACGATGTGCCGCGGCATGGCCGAGGACATGGGCTTCGCCCCGGCCTACACGCCGGGCGTGCCCAAGGGCAGCGACGTCAGGCCGGACGAGGCGCGTGCGCTGGCCCGGCTCGGCGCACTGGAGGCGTTGCTCTTCGGCTCCACCCTGATCAACGACACCTATGTCCATGCCGACGTGACCGTCTCCGCCATGGCGGAGATCGGTGGGCGCGTGGTGACGTGCGGCCGAATCCACGACGTGGATTTCACGAAGGTTGCCGACGGCCGCTGGGAGCACGACGCAAAGATCGGCGACGAGACGATCGGGGCTGCGCTCGCGCTGGCCGAGCGCTGGCAAGGCGAGGCCGACGGTCGCATCGGCGTCCAGCTCTCACCGCATGCACCCGACACGTGCTCGGACTCGCTGCTCCGGCGCGTGGCCGACGCCAGCCGTCGTCACGGCCTGCGCGTCAACACGCATCTGGCCCAGAGTCGGATCGAGGTCGAGCGCGTGCGAGCGCGGAGCGGGCGCCATCCCGCCGAGCTGCTCGACGACACCGGGCTGCTCGACGACCGGCTCATTGCTGCTCATTGCATCTTCCTCGACGACGCCGACGTCGCGCGCGTCGGCCGCGCCGGCGTCACCGTGGCCCACGTGCCGAAGGGCAACGCGACCGGCGGGATGATCGCCGCCTCGCCCAAGCTTCGGCGGGCCGGCGCCCGCCTGGCGCTCGGCACCGACAACATGCACGCCGACATGATCGAGGTGATGCGCTGGGCGCTCGCGATGGCGCGCGTCCAGGAGGGCCACGTCACCGACGACTGGCAGCCCGAGACGGCGCTCGCGATGGCCACGCGTGAGGGCGCGATCGCGATGGGGCTTGGCGACGATCTCGGATCACTGACCGTCGGCAAGAAGGCCGATCTGGTCGTCGTCGACTTCCGGCGCCCGCATCTGACGCCGTGCACGAGCGCGCTCGGCAATCTGGTCCACGCGGCGCAGGGACGGGACGTGGAGGTCGTCATCGTCGATGGGCGCGTCGTCGTGGAGGGGGGCCGCGCCACGCTGGTGGACGAGGACGAGATCCGGCGCGAGGCGACGGTGGCAGCCCGCGCGCTGTGGTCGCGCGCGCGCTCGGGTTAGCCGCGGCGCAGGCGGTCGAGCAGGGCCTGGGCTTCGTTCACCGGCGCCCAGTTCAGGAAGGTCTCACGCAGCGCCGGCTCGGGGACGCGATTCGTAATGGTGGCGATCGTCTCGGCGGCGAGTCCGGCGTGGGTGACGGCGTCCTCCCGCTTGCCGGCGTCCCATTCGGCGGCGGCGAGCCGGTGGGCGGCCTGCCAGGTGAGTGTCGGATACTCGAGCCGGCGCGCGACGTCGAGGGCTCGGCCGAACTCCTCGATCGCGCGACTCGGATGTCGTTCGGCCAGCGCGATGTCGCCGAGCAGCGCGTGGCACTTGCCGACGTATTTCATGGACCCGGTGGCGTGGGCCTGGGCGAGGGCGCGCTCGGCCTGGACCTGCGCGGCGGCCGGGTTCCGGGCCGCCAGCAACGCCTCGGCGAGATACGCGGTCGCGTGGATCGTCCAGCGCCAGCGGTGGGCGCCGTACCCGAACTTCTCGATCCGCGTCAGCGTCTCCTCGAGATGGCCCACCGCGCGCGTCGCTTCGCCGAACGCCAGATAGTCGAGGCCGATGTTGATCGCGGCGCTGATCTCGACGTTGGAGTTGTTGATGCGAGCGGCCATGTCGACGCTCTCGCGATTGTGCTCGTGAGCCCGCCGGAAGTCGCCCAGCTCCTGGTAGAGCCAGCCAAGGGTGTTGATCAGCCGGCCCTGGAAGAAGGCATTGTTGCGGTCGCGGGCCTTGCGGAGCGTGTCGTGGAGCTTGGCCAGGGCTTCCGCGTAGTCGCCGAGCGCGATGTGGGAGAGGCAGGCGAATGACAGCGAGAACAGCTCGGAGAGGCCGTCGTGGACCTCGACGGCCACGGCTACGCCCCGCCGCGACGTCTCGATGGACTTCGCCCATTCACCGCGCCAGTTGGCGTTCGCTCCGAGCCACACGAAATTCTGCGGCATGTGGTCCCTGAACCCGGCCGCCTCGCAGATCCGGAGCGACTCCTCGAACTTCGCATCGGCGTCGAGCAGGCGGCCCCCGATCTGATCGAAGGAGCCCAGGTAGGTCAGGCTGCGGGCCAGGACGTGCTGGTCGCCCGTCTCTTCCGCGATGACTCGCGCTTCCTCGGCAAAGCGTTTGACGTGCGGCACGTGTTCCGTCTTGAACGTCGCCCAATAGGCGAAGGCCAGATCGGCCAGCGCCTCGCCCTCGGCCCGCCGGTCGTGGGCCTCTCGGGCCAGGGCCCGCATCCGCTCCGATTCGCTGATGGCGTCGTCGTAGCGGGCGAGGAGCATGAAGACACGGCCGCGGTGCTGGTGGACCTGGATCAACCGCTGAGCCGGCAGAGGCGGTACCACCCGAGCGGCGACGTCGAGCGTACGGCCGAAGAAGTCGAGGGCGGTGTCGTTGGCGTAGGCGTCCTTGGCCCGATTGCCCGAGCGCGCGAGGTACTCGAACGCCTTGGCCCACTCCTCGCCGTGCTGGAAATGGTGCGCCAGCTCTTCGTAATGCTCGGTGAGACGATCGGCGTAGAGATCCTCGATGGCGTAGCCCACGGCGCGGTGCAATTCTTTGCGCCGCTGCACCAGGAGGCTGTTGTAGGCGACGTCCTGGATCACTGCGTGCTTGAAGATGTAGGCCGGCTCCGGCAGGAGGCCCTGCTCGTAGACGATCTCGAGCGCCTTGAGCTCGCGCAGGAGACCGTCGACCTCGGTCGTCAACCCGGAGATCCGCTGCAGCAGCCGGACGAAGAACTGCCGGCCGATCACCGCCGCGAGCTGGACGGCCCGCTTGCCCTCCTCGCCCAGGCGGTCGAGGCGGGCCATGATGATCCCCTGAATCGTATCGGGGACGTGAACGTCCCCGATCGGCCGCACGATGCGGTAGCTGCCGTTGTCCCGCTGGATCACCCCGAGGTCGAGCAGCGTCTTGGTCACTTCCTCCACGAACAGCGGGACGCCCTCGGCCTTGGCCGTGAGCGCGGCGCGCAGCTCCTCGGGGAACCGGTCGGTGCCGAGCACGCGGCTGGCCATGACGAGCGCGTCGCGCTCGGTGAGGTTCTGCAGCGTCAGCGTCGTCTGAAAGCTGCGGGTGCCGAACGGCGGCGTGTACCCCACGCGATAGGTCATCACGAGCATGACGCGCGCGCTGGCCAGCGAATCCATCAGGACGGTCAGGTATTCCTCGCTGCTGTGGTCCATCCAGTGCAGGTCTTCGAACACGAACACGATGGGATGTCGCGCGGCGCCACGCAGCATCAGCGCGCGCACGGCGTCGAAGACGTTTCGGCGCCGCGTCAGCGCGTCCATCGCCGCGATCCCGGGGGCACCGGGATCGACGGAGAGCAGGTAGCGAATGTAGGGCGTGTGAGGCTCGAGCTCGCCCATCCGGCGCATGCTGTGCTCGACCTTGGCGATGATCTCGGGCTCGCCATCGAACTCTTCGATCCCGAAATTCCGCCGGAGCTGATCGGCCAGCGGCAGGAAGGGAATCGATTGGCCGAACGAGACGCATTGTCCCTCGAGCCAGGCGACCTCTTCGCCGGCCTCGGCCAGCGCGCGCCGGAATTCGAGGAGCAGCCGCGACTTTCCGATCCCGGCATCGCCCACGAGGGACACCATCTGGCCGCGGCCGTTCTTGACCTCGGCGAAACGGTCGAGCAGCGTCTCCAGCTCGCGCTCGCGGCCGACGAGCGGTGTGAGGCCGCGCTCGGCGGCGACGTCCAGGCGTGAGCGGCGACCCCGTGTGCGCAGGACTTCGAACGCACGCACGGGGCTGTGGCCCTTGACCGGCAGCTCTCCGAGATCGAGGGTCTCGAAGTAGCCCTGGATCGCGTTGTGGGTGGCCTCGGTGACGAGCACGCTGCCGGGTCGCGCCGCCGTCTGCATGCGGGCGGCCAGGTTCGTGGTGTCGCCCACGGCGGTGTAGTCCATCCGCAGGTCGTCCCCGATGCTGCCGACGACGACGAGGCCGGTGTTGAGCCCGATTCGCATCTGCACGGTCACGCCGCGCTCGGCCTGGAGCTGCTTGCCGTAATCGCGCACGGCCCCCTGGATCCCGAGCGCTGCGTGCGCGGCCCGGCGCGGGCTGTCCTCGTGGGCGATCGGCGCGCCGAAGAGCGCCATGACGCCGTCGCCCGTGTACTGGTTGATGGTGCCTTCGAAGCGATGGACCTCGGCGGTGATCAGCTCGAAGCAGCGGTTGATGATCCGGTGGACGTCCTCGGGATCGAGCCGTTCGGCCAGCGCCGTGAAGCCGGCGACGTCCGCGAACAGCACGGTGACCTGCCTTCGCTCGCCCTCCACGGCGGCTCGGGACTTGAGGATCTTGTCGGCGAGATGTTTGGGCGTGTAGGTGGCGATCGAAGGCGCCGCCGCCGGCGCTCGCGGCGTGGGCGCCGGTGCTGCCTGTGGTGGCGCAGCCTGAAGGCTGGCCCCGCACTGGCCGCAGAAGCGAAAGCCCGGCGGAGCTTCAGCGTGGCACTGCGGGCACTGCCGGGCCAGCGCGGTTCCGCACTGGCCGCAGAACCGCATGCCCGAAGGATTCTCGAACTGACAGGCGGCGCACTTCACGGGGACACCTTACATCATTCAATTCCGGGGCGCCCGCACGGCCTACCAGATTCTGGTCGGCTCGCGGAGAATCGCGGCGGGGCATGGGCGGGCGACAGCCCGGGTGCCCATGCCGGTTGGTCGCCACGCCGGGGACAGCGTCGCGTGCAGTCACAACTCTGATCGGGCAGGCGATGAACCGCC
>Ga0209266_1000401_pt1 | contig 34640 bp, 38 predicted proteins | sample GraSoiAngelo_132_FD_185889 | JGI IMG/M metagenome (GOLD analysis project Ga0209266, IMG submission 185889) | Grasslands soil microbial communities from the Angelo Coastal Reserve, California, USA - 14_0929_02_40cm (SPAdes) (version 2) | ecosystem: Environmental > Terrestrial > Soil > Grasslands ...
CGCCCCTGAGCGCGCTCTGGGACGCAAGAATCTTCTCGACAAGATGCCGCGGCGTGTAGGAGCGCGGCTCGGGGGTGATTGTCGGCGCCGCGAGGTGCGCGCCACAATCGTTGCAGAACCTCGCGCCAGCGGGGTTCTCGTGTCTACAAAATTGGCAGCTCACTGGGCCCTTGCCCAATCTTAGCCTCATCCGCGTGTACGGCGCGCTTGACTTCGGCCGCCGGGGGCGCGATCGTGGCGCCCGGCGGGGCGCAGGGGTGGCGATGGCGAAAGGGCGTTTGAAATTCCTTTGCTCTCCACCAGACCCGGGACACGACCAAACGTCGCCGTGAGTTAGAGGAACGGCGAATCGCTGAGGGAGGACAATCGCCATGCCGTTCTACGAAAGAGGCCCCGTCCGCATCCACTACGAAGAGGTCGGTTCCGGCTTCCCCCTGCTGCTCATCCCGGGCGGCGGGCTCAATTCAGCCCTCTCATCCTGGCAGACAGCCTCGCCCTTCAACCCAATGGAGAGGTACAAGGACGACTTCCGCTGTATCTGCGCTGACCTGCGCAACGCCAACCCCGGCCAGTCCAGCGGCCCGCTGGAGATCGACCGCCCCTGGGACGCCTACGCCGACGACCAGCTCGGGCTGATGGATCACCTCGGCGTCCGGGAGTTCATGGTCATGGGCTTCTGCATCGGCGGGCCGATGATTCACAACCTCATTCGACGGGCTCCGGAGCGCGTCATCGCGGCCGCGATGATGCAGCCCAGCGGCTTCAGGCCTGAGATCCCGGACCTTTTCTTCCAGAACAACATCAAGGGCTGGGGGCCGCCGCTTTGCGAGAAGCGCCCCGACGTCACGATGGACATGGTCCATGACTTCCTCACCAGCATGTACACTAACCGCGCCGACTTCGTTTTCACCGTGTCGCGCGATTTCGTGCGCTCCATCCAGACGCCGCTGTTGGTAGCGCCTGACGACGTGCCCGCGCACCCGTACAAGGTCGCGATGGAGGTGGCCAGCCTCGCTCCGAACGCCGCGGTGACCATCTATCCGTGGAAAGATTCGCAAGAGCACATCGACGAGGTCGTGGAGCACGCGCGGCGCTTCCTCAAGGCGCACGAACCCGTCACAGCCGGGCGTCAAGGACGCGTCTAGCCTGGAGACTGTAGGGCGGAAACGCTACTCCTGGCGGCCCTGATCGTCTTCGCCGGCCACACGGTGTTCGGCGTGACTGGGTTCGGCGCGTCACCGATTTCTGAGTTGTCCAAACAATCCTTGAACACCCTCCATCTGTTCCGTTAGAGTCTCGTGCATACGCACTCGAACGTGGCGACGTGTGCGGCTCTGGCTCGATCGTGAATCGTCCGATCCCATGACCGGGAGGGATGCCATGCCGGTTTACAGACATGTCTCGAGACGCGACGTCCTACGAGCTGTTTTGATCTCCGGCGCCGCCCTCGCTGCCCCTCGCTTGGCAGTGGCGGAACGGTGCCGGGAAACGCCCCACCAGGACGAAGGGCCGTTCTATTTGAACGGATATGACCGGACCCGGTCTGTGCCCCACAACAACGACCTCACTGCGGTCCCGGGTGCGACCGGCGTGCCCGAGGGCGAAATCATTCATGTCACGGGCCGAGCTACCGACGAGGAGTGCCGGCCCGTCAAGGGCGCCATGGTGGAGATCTGGCAAGCCAATGCGAAAGGGCGGTATGTCCATGTCGCCGATCCAAACCCGGCACCGAAGGACTCGAACTTTCTCGGCTTTGGCGAAGCCCGCACAGACGAAAACGGCGTGTACTCGTTCAAGACGATTAAGCCCGGGGCGTACCCAGTTCCGGGAGGGTGGATTCGGCCACCCCACCTCCATTTCAAGGCCTATGGCGGGTTCTTCCACATGATGACCACCCAGATGTACTTTGCCGGAGAGGAGCACAATCGAGACGACTTTCTCCTGAACTCGATTTCAAAAGCGGCGCAGAAGCGGCTGATTGTTGAACCGTCGCGTGGCCCCGGGAGCACTACCGAGAACCTGTACACGTTTAACATCGTATTGAAGCCCTTTCAGGCTCGGAGGTAGCGTCTCCGCCTTCGCGGACAGTGGCAGGGCTTACAATGTGGTAGCGATCGAACACCGCGCGGGTTTTGTGGCCTGTGATGGTCATCGCGACGCGCTCGGACACGCCCCGGTTCACCATGTTCCTCACCGCCGTGCGCCGAAAGTCGTGTCGCAACCGTCCGGCACTACCCTTTTTTCAAGCGGTCCGCCACCGCACTTACGAAGTCCTTGATCCGTTCGCCCCAGTGCTGGCCAGCGAAGTGAGGGAACAGGTACGGAATGATCGGCCCAGTCTGGCGCTCCAGCGCCCGCACCCGTTCCACCTGAGCCACAAGAGAGGGTTTTGAGGTCGGCGGGGACGTAGACGATGCGCCCGTCGTCATTCTTCGTGGTCCCCCGGTTCCAGCCAAATCGTCCCCACTTCTAGATCGAGCTGCCGCCGTTCCAGCGTTAGCGAACAGCATCGAATTGCTCCTCCTCAAGAATCGGCGCGCCCGTCGCGCTCCTTGAGGAAGCGACGCGCGTTGGTCTCCTATTCCGTGCCTGTGCTTTCTCGGACCGGTCGGCCATTGACGTAGTACTTGACCCACCAGATTGTGCTGGGCCTACCGCTCTTCAACTTCGGCCTGTACACAGAACCCATACCACTGCTCCTTTCTCCCGCCGCCTGCGCGGGTTTGGTACCGGGCGAGGCTCGTTCGAGCGGCCTTGGATAGTCGAGGGACGAGATACGCGGACGTCCTGCCGCCTGGTGTTCGTCGGTCCAGAAGCTGCACACGCGCACGATGCCCCGGGATGCTCTACCGGGTCAAGACGCGTTTCCCTCAGGTCCTCCAGCAGCCACGCACGGCCCTCCGCGAGTGCAGACGCAATCAGCCATCTCGGCGCGAGGGCCGTATGAGGGCCGTGGCCACAGGGGCGGAAGCGGGACCCGGGATTGGGTTCACCAGCGTGTCCTCGTTGCGTACGCTGGGCAGACGGTGAACTGCTCGACGGAGCGATCGACCTGTGGCCGCTCCCGGTCCAGGCGCTTGCTCGTTTGTGGAACGAAGTCATGAAGCACGCCTCTTGCGGGGTACTTCGTGGGTTTCACAACCGGCGTCGCGCACGTTCGATGTAGCCGCCGGTGCTGCCAGACTCGGCGATCAAGTGCGCCGTACGCTATTGTTGCGTCCTCATGGTGGGACGTGAGGAGAGGAGGTCCTACGATGTTGCGGCGAGCGAGGTGGTGGCTGGTCGGGTCCGGCGCGGCCCTGGCGCCTGGGGCGGCACTCGCCCAGGAGCGCGTGCCCGAGTGGGGCTGGGGTATGCACCCGATGTGGTGGGTCTGGGGCGCCGGGGGTATCGTCATGATGCTCTTCGTACTGCTGTTCTGGGGGATGGTGATCGCTGGGCTCGTCGTCGGCATCCGCTGGCTCGTGACGCAGGGGCGGGCGTCGGGGACCGACTCCGCGATGCAGATCCTCCGCGAGCGCTACGCGCGAGGGGACATCAGCCGAGAGGAGTTCGAAGCCAAGCGGCGGGACCTCGGGCCGTGAGGCTTCGGCGTTTGACAAGCGCGGGCCCTCGAGGATAGCGTTTGTGTGCGAGGCGATATGCATCGCCAATGCGCGTCGACGACTTGGCTCTGTCTCGGGATCGCGATCCTTGCGGTCTTGGGGCACATCTGCGCTTTCTCGTTCCATGCGCATGCGTCTGAGCTGCATGTGCATCTGAGCGATGTGTCCGTCCCGGTTCCTCCGGCGCACGGTCACGAAGGTGCCGGCGGGCCTGATGCCGATGACTCCTACCATGGCGCCTCCTGCGACGCGGTCCGGCCGGCCTCGAGCAGCGTCCTGCCCATCCTTCAGACGACCGCGCGAATACATTTCGAGAGTTCGACGCCGGCATTCCACATCGCTCCGTACGTCAGGCTCGGTATTGTCTCCTCCACACCGCCGCTCTTCCTGCTCCACGCCTCGCTCCTGATCTAGACCGCTCCCTCGTCGTCCTGCTTCGCCCCGCGCTCCACGCCCGGGGCTCTCTCATCTCGTTCACGACGGGGAGAAGGTATGTCCAGACGCTTGCTCATCAGCGTGGCGCTCGTCGCCACGGCAGTCGGCTACGTGCGGGTGGAATCGGCCAGCGCGATTCCCGCCTTTGCGCGGCAGTACGACCTCCAGTGCAATGTCTGTCACACCCGGCCGCCGCGGCTGAACCGGTTCGGCGAGCAGTTCCACATGACGGGGTTCCAGATCCCGAGCGGCGCCCGCCCCGGAGGTCTGGTCGGGAGCCTGAAGGAGGATGGGGCGGTCAAGACGCTCATCGACAGCCTCGCCCTCCGGATCGAAGGCGGGCTGTTCGAGTACACGGAATCACCGCGCGAAACTGAGACCAAGTTCGCCTCGCCTGACGAGATCACGCTCTTCGTCGCCCGGCCTCTGTTGCCGGACCTGAGCTTCTTCGTGGAGATTGAGGGCAAGCCGAACGGTGTCGTCTTTGAGAAGCGTCGCTATCTCACGAAGGGCGAGGTGGGCCTCGGCAAGGAAGCGTTCTTGATGCTGAACCTGGGCCGTCTGCTCGGCGCGCTCGGCGCACCGACCATGGAGATGGGCGGCCAGACGATGGTCGGCACGCACGGTGGGTTTTCGATGCACGGGCCGATGCTGATGGCCGGCAAAGTGGATCCCAACACGAACTTCTCGTACGCGACGAACCGCCAGCTCATCGCGCCGACGGAGCTCGAGGTCAAGCGTGGGGCAGTCGAGCGTCTTCCCGTCGTGCCGTATGCGTTCACGTCGAAGTTCTTCGGGCTGTTCAAGAACCGTGACGAGCGGGAGCCTCAGCTCGTCACGGACCAGGTGATGTACAACGCCGCCGGGGGCCCGGGCGCCGACTTCCACGCCATGATCAACGACGTCTTCCTGGGCCAGGTCGGGCTCCTGCGTGAGAACGAGGGACTCAACGCCTACGGTATGGCGCGGTTCGATCTCCTGGATCGACGCGAGCTGGCCTTCAACGTCTCGGCGCTCGTCAATGGAGGCTTCGGTGTCGTCCGCGCGCCGGATCCCGAGGATCGCGACCATCCTGGCGGCAAGCGTCTCGACCGACTGCGCTACGGTGTCGCAGCCAATGTGCGGTGGAAGGATCTCGACGTCTACGGTGCGCTGATCTGGGATCAGCTCTACGGCCTGCCTGGCGAGTTGCGCGGCGACTTCGACCGCACCGCGACCGGTCTCAGCGTTCAGGCCGACTACCTCGCGCAGGAGAAGGTCATGGTATCGAGTCGTTTCGACCAGCTCTGGGCGGGTGGCCTCAAGAACGAGAAGCGCGACGGGTCCGTGCTTTCCGTGCAGGCGAAGTTCTATCCCTGGCAAAACATCGCGTTCTTCGTTCGGGACAGCTTCAATCTACGAGCCTTCGTTGACGAGAGCCCGCTGCGCAACTGGCGGAACCAGGTCTTCGTCGGCATCGACTGGGATTTCTGAGGGATTGCTGACATGCTTGCCCACCCGTTCAGGTTTCTGGCGGTCGCTGTATTCGCGCTGCTCGTAGGCCTCTGCGCAACTCGTCCCCCCGCGGGCAGCGCCAACGGGGACAAGCACGAAGAGAAGGGCGGACACGCTCACGTTCCGGCCCCGACTGAGTACGCGGACATCCACGTGCCGCTGAGCGTCTGGACGGACGCTGCGATGATCGCTCGCGGCAGAGCAATCTACACGACCAGATGTGCTGTCTGCCATGGCGACAGCGGCGACGGCAAAGGACCCGCCGGACTCGCCCTCCCGCTCACGCCGGCTAACTTCCGCGACAAGGATGGCGTCGCCGAGATGCGCGACAACTACTGGTTCTGGCGCGTGAGCGAGGGCGGCCAGGTCGAGCCGTTCAAGAGCGAGGGCTCGGCCATGCCGCCGTGGAAGGGCCAGCTATCGGTCGAGGAACGGTGGGCGGTGATGGCCTACCAGCACACCTTCTCTGGGCACCAGGGGCCGCACGTCCCGTGGGAGCACCCGGAGAGCGTCGCGATGGGGCGTGACATCTACGCGATGGCCTGCGTGATGTGTCACGGCGCCGAGGGCAAGGGCGATGGGTCCGTGGGCCCGATGCTGTCGCCTCGGCGGGCGCCGCAGCCCCGCGACTTCACCAGCGCGGAGTTCAAGTTCCGGTCGACGCCTTCCGGCCAATTGCCAACGACGGCGGACCTGTTCCGCACCGTGACCGAGGGCGTACGCAGCGCCGACGGCCCGATGACGATCGGTCTCCGGGGTGACCGCATCATGCCGAGCTTCCGCTACATGCCAGAGGCGCAGCGCCTCGAGGTGATCGAGTACGTCAAGAGCCTCAACCGCGGCTTCTGGGAGCGGCGGGAGATTAAGACCGTTGCTGTGCCGGCAGCGCCGCCCGTCACCCCCGAACGTCTCAACCGCGGCAAGCAGCTCTACGCCGACGCCGAGTGCCTGGCGTGTCACGGCGAGCGTGGACGCGGCGACGGGCCGTCGGCCCCGACCCTGAAGGACAATCGCGATCTGCGGATCGCAGCGACGGACCTGACCCAGCCCGAGCGCTTCAAGAATGGCGCGCGGCCCGAGGACGTCTATCGGACGCTTGTGACCGGGCTCGCCGGCACGCCGATGCCCTCGTATGCCGACTCGCTCGAGCCTGACCAGGTGTGGGACCTCGCGTTCTACGTTCTATCGCTGTCCCGTGGCGGACGAGCGGCAGAGGCGGGAGCCCGATGAGTGGTCGGACCAGCCGAATAGAGGAGGATGATGTGACCAAGGTATTGTCCGTGATCGTGGCGTTCGTTGTCGTCGGCCTCGTGGGTGCCGGCTCCGCCGTCGCAGACGAGGCGCCGATCGCAGGAACGGTAAAGGCGATCGACGCCTCCGCGAAGACTCTGACGCTCCAGACTACAGCGAAGGGCAAGACCCGCGACGTGACGGGCGGAGTACTTCGTCGAATCGGTCATCAATCCGAGCGCCGTGATCGAGAAGAGCAGGGCCTACGGACCTGACGGCTCGTCCAAGATGCCGTCGTTCAACGACTCCATGACGGTACAGGAGGGGGAGGAGTTCATGAAGCGTCGAGATTTTATTCTGTCAATGCTGTCTACTGGCTTGGCTGGCCCGCTCCGGAGCACCAAGGACAGCAGGGCCGACACGACCGCGGTGCGGGGCCTGAGCGACATGCCGACGGTGGGCGGCACCGGGCAGGCTCAGCCTGTGACTACCCGCGCAGGCCAACACCTACGCACCCTGCCGAAGCTCGTGAACCAAAGCCAGACACCCGGGGTCTTCGAAGCCAGGCTCACTGCTGTTCCCGCTCGCCTGCACGTCCGCGCTGGCCAGCAGACCGAGTTCTGGGCCTACAATGGCATGATTCCGGGCCCTCTCATCGAAGCGACCGCAGGCGACCAGGTGCGCATCCTGTTCGAGAACAAGATCCCCCGTCAGGAATCGACCATCCACTGGCACGGCATGCCGGTCCCCGCCGCACAGGATGGAAATCCCATGAGCCCGGTCCCCAGTGGTAGCCGGCGCGTCTACGAATTTGTCCTGCCCGCCGACAGCGCGGGCTCCTACTGGTACCACCCGCATCCGCACAGGCTCTCGGCCGAGCAGGTGTACCGCGGCTTGGCCGGCGCATTCATCGTCAATCCGAAGAGTGATCCGCTGCCAAGAGACATCCACGACATCATGGCCTTCATCACAGATCTTCGGCTCAGCGCTACGGGTGCCATCCCTGCGGACAATATGGTCGACCTGATGAATGGCCGTGAGGGCGCCCACCTCCTGGTGAACGGTCAGCAGAATCCCGTGCTGACGGTGGCGCCGGGCGCCACGTGCCGCTTCCGCCTCTACAATGCGACCAACGCGCGATACCTCCGGCTTGCCTTCGAAGACCACGAGATGACGCTCATCGGTACCGACGGCGGGTATGTGCAGGCCCCTGTCCTCGGTCTGAGGGAGGTACTGCTCTCCCCCGCCGAGCGAGCGGATGTCATTGTCACGTTCCGGGGCAGATCTGGTCGTACGGTGGCGCTTCAGACACTGCCCTACGAGCGGGGGTGGATGGGAGGCGGCAAGCCTCCATCCCAGACGCTATCGCTGCTGACCGTGACGCTGGCTGGCGTTCCCGTTAGGGCGGTAGTGTTGCCGACGAAGCTCCGCAAGATCGAGCAGTTGGGTACGCCGGGTGTAATCAAGCGTCTGGAGTTCGGCGAACGGATGACCATGGGAGACGGCAATGATGGCGGGATGGCGATGCAGTTCCTGATCAACGGCAAGGCGTTCGAAATGGGGCGCGTCGATCTGACGACCAAGGCCGGCCAAGTCGAGCTGTGGGAAGTGGTCAACCCAACGGACATGGATCACCCATTCCATCTGCACGGCACACAGTTTCAGGTCACCGAGCGCGAGAGGAACGGGTCCAAGACGAAGGCCCCGTATCTTGCCTGGAAGGACACCGTGAACGTCGCTAAGGCGGAGACGGTGCGATTCAAGGTTCGGCAGGACATGAAGGGGCAGCGCATGTACCACTGCCACATCCTGGAGCATGAAGACCAAGGGATGATGGGTGTGCTTGATGTGATCTGAGGACACGGCTGACGAACAGGAGCATGTCTCCGAGCGGATCAACGCGTGGTGCTGGAGAAGGGATGCGACTTGCGTTGCGTCGCCTCGTAGACTAGGAGAGATCCGAGCCGCCATGACGAGCCAACAGCGTACCTACACCTGTCCCATGCACCCGGAGGTGCGGCAGCCGACACCTGGCTTGTGTCCGAAGTGCGGCATGGCGCTCGAGCCCGTCGGCGCCGAGGCGCCCATGACGCGGACGGAGTACGTCTGCCCGATGCATCCCCAGATCGTGCGCGATGCGCCTGGCTCTTGCCCGATTTGCGGCATGGCCCTGGAGCCACGAACGGTGACCGGCGACGAAGAGAACGCCGAGCTGAAGGACATGACCCGACGGTTCTGGGTCAGCGTGGCGCTCAGCGTGCCGTTGCTCGCGTTCGTGATGGGCGACATGCTTCCCGGCCAGCCGCTGCGACACGCGCTGTCGGGCCGGCTCATGGCCTGGTTGCAGCTCGTCCTGGCGACGCCGGTCGTCCTCTGGGGTGGCTGGCCGTTCTTCGCGCGTGGGTGGGCGTCGATCGTCAACCGCAGCCTGAACATGTTCACGCTGATCGCGCTGGGCACTGGCACAGCGTACGTCTACAGCGTTGTCGCGGCGCTGGCGCCGGGCATGTTCCCTGAATCCTTCCGCACGCACGGGGGCGAGGTCGAGCTCTACTTCGAGGCGGCCGCGATCATCACCACGCTCGTGCTCCTGGGGCAGGTGATCGAGCTGCGGGCGAGGAGCCAGACGAGCAGCGCGATCAAGGCGCTGCTCGGCCTGACCCCCAAGACGGCCCGACGCCTCCGCGACGACGGCGGCGAGGACGACGTCTCGCTCGACGAGGTCCGGCCGGGCGATCGTCTCCGAGTGCGTCCCGGAGAGCGCGTGCCGGTCGACGGGGTCGCCCTGGAAGGCACCAGCGCCGTCGACGAGTCGATGGTGACCGGCGAGCCGATCCCGGTGGAGAAGGCGCCCGGGAGCCGCGTCACGGGAGGCACCGTGAACGGGTCCGGCGGCTTCGTGATGCGAGCCGAGCGGGTCGGGAGCGACACGCTGCTGGCCCAGATCGTGCGCATGGTGAGCGAAGCGCAGCGGAGCCGGGCGCCGATCCAGCGGCTCGCCGACACAGTCTCCGCCTACTTCGTGCCGGCGGTCGTCGCGGTCGCCGTGATCTCCGCCGCCGTCTGGGGCCTGCTCGGGCCGGAGCCGCGGATGGCCTACGCCCTCGTGAATGCGGTGGCGGTGCTCATCATTGCCTGTCCGTGCGCCCTCGGGCTGGCCACGCCGATGTCGATCATGGTCGCCACGGGGCGCGGCGCCATGGCCGGTGTCCTCATCAAGAACGCCGAGGCGCTCGAGATCCTGGAAAGGATCGACACGCTCGTCGTAGACAAGACGGGCACGCTCACCGAAGGCAGGCCCCGTCTGGTCTCGCTCGTGACCGCGCCAGGGCACGCGGAGTCCGACCTTCTGATCTTGGCGGCCAGTCTCGAGCGCGGCAGCGAGCATCCCCTCGCCGCTGCCATCGTGGCTGGGGCGGAGGAAAGAAAGCTGACCCTATCGGCCGCGAAAGACTTTCGGTCGGTCACGGGCAAAGGCGTGGCGGGCCGGGTGGAAGGCCGAACCGTCGTGCTCGGAAATCACCGGCTGATACAAGACCTCGGCGTCCCCATCGGCGATCTCGCCGAACGAGCCGACGCGCTCCGACGGGAGGGTCAGACCGCAATGTTCGTCGCTGTCGACGGCCGGATCGCCGGACTCGTGGGGGTTGCCGATCCGATCAAGGAATCCACACCGGAGGCTCTCCGGCTGCTGCGCGAGTCCGGCGTGCGGGTGGTGATGCTTACCGGCGACAGCCGTGCGACGGCGGAAACAGTGGCCCGCAAGCTGGGCATCACGGAGATCGAGGCCGAGGTGCTTCCCGATCAGAAGAGCGCCGTCGTCAAGCGCCTGCAAGCGGAGGGGCGCATAGTGGCTGTGGCCGGCGACGGGATCAACGACGCGCCCGCCTTGGCCCAAGCCCATGTCGGCATCGCAATGGGCACCGGTACAGACGTGGCGATGGAGAGCGCCGATATCACACTGGTGAAGGGTGACTTGCGAGGGATCGCCCGGGCACGCCGGCTGAGCCAGGCGACGATGCGCAATATCCGCGAGAACCTTTTCTTCGCCTTCGTCTACAACGCGCTCGGCGTGCCGATCGCCGCGGGCGTGCTCTACCCGGTCTTCGGCCTCCTGCTGAATCCGATCATCGCGAGCGCGGCGATGAGCTTCAGCTCGGTTTCGGTCATCTTCAACGCATTGCGGCTGCGACGTCTCGCCCTCTAGAGACAAAGAGTTCGAAACGTGTTGACTACGGGGAGCTAGGCTCCTTCCGGCAGAACAACGAGGAGGCATTGCACTGACCGGTCGCGTGATAAGATGGTTGCCGATGCGCAGGTGTATCCGCCCGCTCTTGTCCGTCCTCATCCTGGTGCTGTGGCTCGTCTCCGGCCCCGTGGCTATGGCCTTTGACGGCTGCGCCATGATGGGCGCGATGTGCGAGGCGCCGTGCGGCGTGCTGTCCTGCATCGTCGCGCCGACGGTTAGCAACATCGCGGCTCTGCAACCGCTCGCCTATCTCGAATCCCGGTCAACGCAGCAACCGGCGCGCATCAGCGCCCCGCCCCTGACACCGCCGCCGAAGTCCGCGCTCCTCCCCGCGTAGCGTCCTGACGTTCGTTTCGCTGTCACGGTAGGGTGTCGATCGCCGTGCGCGCCGGTCTGCGTGCGCGTCCGCGACACCGGAGGAGCGTGCGTGATCAACTGGCTCATCGAGCTGTCGCTGAGGAACCGCTTCCTCGTGATCGCGTTCTTCGTGCTCGTCGGCGCCTGGGGCTACTGGGCGCTCGTGACGACGCCGATCGACGCGATTCCCGATCTGTCCGACAACCAGGTCATCGTCTTCACCGACTGGACGGGGCGGTCGCCGCAGGAGGTGGAGGACCAGATCACCTACCCGTTGACGGTGAGCCTCCAGGGGTTGCCCGGCGTCCGTGTGGTGCGCTCCTCGTCGGCCTTCGGCTTCTCGATGATCAATGTCATCTTCGAGGACGACGTCGATCTCTACTTCGCACGCTCGCGCGTGCTCGAGCGGTTGAACCTGCTCACGAAGTCGCTGCCGGGCGGCGTGATCCCCACGCTCGGCCCTGATGCCACGGGAGTGGGCCATGTCTTCTGGTACACCGTTGAGGGCCAGGGCACGTCCCTCCGCGACCTCCGTTCGCTACAGGACTGGTTCATCCGCTACCAGCTCAACGCGGTGCCCGGCGTGGCCGAGGTGGCCAGCATCGGCGGAACCGTGCGCCAGTACCAGATCGACGTCGATCCCAACCGCCTGCGCGCGTACCGGATCCCGCTCTCCGCCGTGGTCGATGCCGTCATGCGAAGCAACCGCAACGTCGGCGGCAACGTCGTCGAGGCGAGCGGGACGTGGTCGGTCGTTCGCGGTCTCGGCCTGATCGAGAGCGTCCGCGATCTCGAGCAGGTGGTTGTCGGCGCCGAGCACGGCGTGCCGATCTTCGTGCGACAGGTCGCCGACGTGAAGCTCGGCGACGCCTTCCGCGTGGCCGCGCTCGTCAAGGGCACCGAGGAAGCCGTCGGCGGTGTGGTCGTCGCGCGCTACGGCGTCAGCACGGTCGGCGTCATCGACCGTGTGAAGGAGAAGATCAGGGCGCTCGAGCCGGGGCTGCCGCCAGGCGTGCGGATCGTGTCGTTCTACGACCGCTCGGCGCTCATCGAGCGCGCCGTCCAGACGCTCAAGCGCGCCCTGATCGAAGAGACGATCGTCGTCACGCTCGTGAACATGCTCTTCCTGCTCCACGTCCGGTCGGTCCTCATCGTGACGATCCCGTTGCCGCTGGCTGTCCTGACGGCGTTCCTCTTCATGCGCTATCTCGGGCTCACGTCCAACATCATGTCCCTGGCCGGCATCGCCATCGCCATCGGCGTGCTCGTGGACGCGGCGATCGTCGTCACCGAGAACGCCTTCCGCTTTATCGAGCGGCGTGGGGTGAACCCGCGGGATCGCCGTCGTGTCGCCGAGACCGTCGTCGACGCCACGCGGCTCGTCGGGCGCCCCATCTTCTTCTCGATGGCGATCATCATTCTCGCGTTCATTCCGGTGTTCGCGCTGACCGGGCAAGAGGGCAAGCTCTTCCACCCGCTCGCCTTCACGAAGACCTTCGCCATGGCCGGCGCGACCCTCCTGTCGGTCACGCTGGTGCCGGTGCTCTGCAGCCTGCTCATCGGCGGGCGCGTCCGCGGCGAGGCGTCGAACCCGATCATGGGGCCTCTGGTGTGGGCCTATCGCCCGGTGCTCGCGTTCGCGCTGCGGCAGCGCGGACTGACGCTCGCGGTCGCCGCGCTCATCATGGCCGGGGCTTTCGCCCTCGTGCCCAGGATCGGCAGGGAGTTCATGCCGCCGCTGAACGAGGGCGACCTCATGTTCATGCCGGTGACCGATCCCGCGATCTCTCTGACCCAGGCGATCGAGATCACGAAGAAGCAGAACCAGGCGATCCAGGCGTTTCCCGAAGTGGCGTCGGTCGTGGCCAAGATCGCGCGCGCGGAGACGTCGACGGACCCCGCGCCGGTGAACATGACCGAGACGATCGTGAATCTGAAGCCGGAGGCCGCATGGCGGCCGGGCATGACACGAGAGAAGCTCATCGGCGAGCTCGACGCGGCCACCACGCTGCCCGGGGTCTCCAACATCTGGACGCAGCCGATCATCAACCGGATCAACATGCTGACCACAGGAATCCGTTCCGAGGTCGGCGTGAAGGTGTTCGGCAGCGACCTGAACGTGCTCCAGGAGCGCGCTCGGGCCATCGCGGATGCCCTCCGCCAGATTCCGGGGGCGGCCGACGTGTACCCGGAGCAGGTGACGGGAGCGCCGTACCTGGATATCCGGGTGAATCGCGAGGCCGCGGCGCGCTACGGCATCACGGTCGGTGCGATCCAGGACGTGGTCGAGACCGCGGTCGGTGAGACGAATCTGACGCTGACGATCGAGGGCCGTCAGCGCTTCCCCGTGCGCGTGCGCTATGCGCCGGAGTACCGGACGAGCGCCCAGGCGCTCGGCAGCGTCCTCGTCACGGCGCCGATTGGCACGCAGATCCCGCTCGCGCAGCTCGCCGACATCCGGAGCGTCAGTGGCCCCTCGATGATCTCGGGCGAGAACGGGCTGCTGGTGGTGACCGTGCTGCTGAACGTGCGCGGGCGGGACGTCGGCAGTTTCGTCGACGAGGCGCGCCGGGTGATCGCCGAGAAGGTGTCGCTTCCAGCCGGCTCGTACGTCGAGTGGAGCGGGCAGTACGAGAACGAGGTGCGGGCTCGCCAGCGCCTGCAGATCGTCATTCCCATCGTGCTCCTGGTGATCTACCTGCTCCTCTACCTTACGTATCGCTCGTTCCTCGACGCGGCCCAGGTGCTGCTCGCGGTGCCGTTCGCGCTGGCCGGCGGGATCTACCTGCTCTATGGCCTCGGCTACAACTTCTCCGTCGCCGTCTGGGTCGGCTTCATCGCGCTGTTCGGGACCGCGGTGCAGACGGCCGTGGTGATGGTGATCTACCTGGAAGAAGCCGTCGCTCGCAAGCGGGAGGATCTCGGTGGGCGCCTGACGCGGGAGGCGCTCCTCGAGGCCGTGAAGGAGGGGGCGCTTCTGCGGCTCCGCCCAAAGGTCATGACGGTCTGCACGGTGGTGGCCAGCCTGCTTCCGATCATGTGGAGTCACTCGACCGGGGCGGAGGTCATGAAGCCGCTCGCGACCCCGGTGCTGGGCGGCATGGTGAGCTCGCTCGGGCTCGTGCTGATCGTCACGCCGGTGATCTTCTCCTGGCTCCGCGAGCAGGATCTCCGCCGCGTGGAGCGTGACGCACGCGGCCATCACCCCAACCACGAACCCCGGCCGGCGATGGGGCCGGCGGATTGGCGACAACAAGGAGGATGACATGGCGAAGGCTTTGCTCGTGATCGTGGCCGTCGGCGCTCTGATGACCGCGGGCGTCCAATCCGCGCCGGCGGCGGACATGAAGCCGATCCGCACGCAGAAGGTCAAGGATGTGGTCGTGACGCTGGAGAGCGAGTCCGGGCAGTGGAAGCCAGCGAAGAACGACTTCGTCCTCACGTTCACGTCGGCGCAGGACAAGAAGCCGGTCGACGCCGGCCAGGTGTCGCTCAACACCAGCATGGCCATGCCGGGGATGGCACCGATGGTCGCTGGCGCGACGCTCACGCGCGAGGGCGCGGGCCGCTATCGCGGTACGATCGAGTTCCCGGACCGGGGGACGCGGCAGGTGACGGTGACGTGGGACGGCCCCCTGGGCAAGGGCTCGGCGAAGTTCTCGATTCCGGTGCGATAGCGCCATGCGCGCCAGACATGCCGTGTTGCTCATCGTCACTGGCGTGGTCGTGGTTGGGGCTCGCCTTGTCTTCGCACAGCCGGCGACGGAGATCACCGTCGACGAGCTGGTCGCCCGGGCGCTCGCCGACAATCCCGATCTCAAGGCGGTGCGCGCCGACGCGGACGCCGCGGTTGGCCGGGTGCGCCAGGCCGGTCTCCGCCCGAACCCGATGCTCGACCTCGGCGGCCAGAAGGCGCTGTCGCCGGACAACAACCTCACCGTTGGCCTCTCGCTGCCGCTCGATCTCAATGGCCGGAAGGAGGGTCGGGTCGCCGTGGCGGAGCGAGAACTCGACATCAAGCGTGCCCAGGTGGCGGAGGTCGAGCGGCGCCTGCGCGCGGACGTCCGGACGAAGGCGGGTGAGCTGCTCGCGGCCCGGCGCAACCTCGCCGTCACCGACGACCTGCTGACGGTGAACCGCGACGCCCTGGGCCTCGTACGCAGCCGCGTCGGCCAGGGCGCGTCACCCTCGGTCGACGAGGGCCTGCAGCTCGTCGAGGTCAACCGCTTGGAGGCGAGCCGGCAGATGCTGGCGAGCCGGGTGGAGATCATGACGCTCCAGCTCAGAGCGCTGGCCGGCATGGCGCCCGACGCACCACTCGTCCTGCGCGGGGAGTTGCACCCGGGACCGCTTCCAACTGACCGGGTCGAGGCAGCCCGACGTGCCCTGGCGGGCCGGCCGGATCTCGCAGTCAGCCGCGCCGACATCGCAGCGGCGCGCGCCCGGATCCGGAAGGAGCAAGCCGACGGACGGTGGGATGCGACCGTCAACGTTGGCTACCAGCGCCAGGACTTCGGGTTCGGGCTGAATGGCCTGACGGCGAGCGGTGCACAACGCCCCATCCAGGACGTCTTCCACTACTTCGGGGGTGGCGTCAGCATCGTGCTTCCCGTGCGCAACCGCAACGAGGGCAATGTGGCCGCCGCCACGGCGGAGGCGCGCGCCGCCGAGCGCCGGCAGGAGTTCATGACGCTCATGATCCGCCAGGAGGTCGAGGCCGCGTTCACGCAGTACGAGGCGACTCAGCGCGCGCTCGGTGTCTTCGAGCGCGGCGTGCGTGACGTCGCCGCGCGCAACCTGGACGTGGTACGCCAGGCATACGGTCTGGGGCGTGGGACGCTCCTCGACGTGATCGCCGAGCAGCGGCGATACATCGAGATCGAGAACGGCTACACGGACGTCCTCAAGCAAGCGTACGACGCTGCGGTCGAGGTGGAGCGCGCTGTCGGGTCGCCGGCGCAGTGACGAAGAGCGTCTCATGAGCTACGAACGCGACGACGACATGACCGAACACGAAGCCCCGCGGCCCAAACGCCAATGGCGCCGACACCTTGGCCGAGCGCTCCTCGCGGTGACACTCATCACGGTCGGGCTGGTGGCCGGCGCGATATGGAGCGAACGGCGCGCATCTCATCGGACGGCGGGCGTTTCGTCGCGTGGCGTCGGATCGCCGGACGCCACGCCGCGGATGGCTGGCCCCGGCGGGGGGAATGGCGCCGCCCGGGGGACCACCGACGAGGCCGTCGAAGTCACGCTCACTCCGGAAGCCGTTGAACGTGCCAGTATCAAAGCGGTTGTCGTCCGTAGCGGCCCTGCGATGTCGACGGTCACGGTGCCGGCGACGGTCACGTCGAACGCCTACCGCGACACGAAGGTCAACTCGCTCGTCGGAGGCGTCGTGCGCGTCGTATCTGCCGAACTTGGTTCGGCGGTCACGCGCGGTCAGCCGCTCGCCGTCATCTTCAGCGCGGAGCTGGCCGAAGCGCAAATGAAGTACCTGTCGATGCAGGCCATGCTGCAGGCGGATCACCAGAAGCTCGAGCGGACGGAGAAACTCGCGACGCTCGGTGCGGCGAGCCGCCAGGAGCTGGAGGAGGTCGCGGCCATCCACACGGGCCACGAGACGGAAGTGGCGGCGGCGCGCCAGCGGCTCCTGCTCCTCGGTCTCTCGCCCGCGGATATCTCGGGACTGACGGACGCCTCGCACGTCGTCTCCGAAGTGACGGTGCCGGCGCCGACCGACGGCGTCGTGATTGCGCGCACCGTGAACCCGGGCCAGGTCGTCGGCGCTGCGCAGGAGCTGTTCACCGTGACGGACCTGAGCACTGTGTGGGTGATCGGCGATCTCTATGAGAAGGACTTCGCGAATGTGCGCGTTGGCTCGGCCGCGGTGGTCACGATTCCTGCCGCGGCGAGTACGGTGCTGCACGGGCGCGTGGCGTATATCGATCCACGCGTCGATCCCGCAACGCGGACAGCCAAGGTGCGCGTCGAAGTGCCGAACCGGAGCATGGAGCTCCGCCTTGGCATGTACGTCGACCTCGCCTTCCAGACGGGGTCGGGCGAGCGCGTGACGCTCGTGCCGCGCGACGCGGTGCAGTCGATCGGTGACCGCAGTGTCGTCTACGTGCCGGTGGAGGGCGACGACACCCGTTTCACGGAACGTCCGGTGAAGCTCGGTCCTGTCCTCGGCGACTCGATCCAGGTGCTCGCGGGACTCAAGCCCGGCGAGCGTGTCGTTACGGCCGGCAGCTTCTTCCTGCGGGCGGAAGCGGGACGCAGCCGCTCCGGAGGATGAGCCGACCCCTCTTGACCTTGCCCCTGGGGTGTACAGCCGCGCGGCGACGTGGCGCCGCGAGCGCGTTAGGTAGAGATCTCCAAGGTGGGGGAGAAGCAGGCGGCCGCGCACGATCATTTCGTCCACGTCTATGTGGACCGGGCAACGCCGCGCCCGGTCGAAATCCCGGAGCCGGTGGGCGCGCGGCGCTCGAGATCCTTATCGTTCCACGCGCCCCGTAAACGAAACGACGGCGACGCCCGCGAGCACTACGACTGCGCCGAGCACCTCCCGCAAGCACGCTAGAATTGCGGCCAACACTGAAGTGAACGGAACGTCTCTGACGAGCACCATCTCGTCGTGATGCTCGTCGAAGACAACTCCAAGGTAGTCGGCCGGATCGCGGCGCGCGCCTTCAAAGAGTTCGGCGTGCATCCGCGCTACTCGTCGTGCGGTATCGCGACTTTCCATTGGCTGCCGCAACTGCGGTAGCCCGCGCTGCATCTTACACACAGAGCGATGATGGCGCTCTTGAGCTCATTCATGGTCGTCGCGCTAGCCGAGATGGGTGACAAAACTCAGTTGGTAGCGTTGTCGATGGCCTCCCGATATCGGCGCCCTTGGGCGGTCATGCTCGGCATTCTGATTGCGACGACGATCAACCACGCTCTCGCCTCGTCAGTCGGGGTGTGGGCGGCAAGCCGCGTTCCGACGGCCGTGGTGGAATGGATTCTCGGTCTCAGCTTCATCGGCTTCGGCGTCTGGACGCTTGTCCCGGATACTTATGATGAACCCACGAAACGGCCCACCTGGGGGCCGCTCGTGACGACGACGGTGGTGTTCTTCCTGGCAGAGATGGGCGACAAGACGCAGCTTGCGACGGTGGCGCTCGCCGCGCGGTTCGGCTCGCCCGTCGCTGTGACGGCAGGGACGACGCTCGGGATGCTCGCGGCCGACGCACTCGCCGTGTTCGCAGGGAACTATCTCGCGACACGACTGTCGATCATCTGGATACGCCGCGCGGCAGCGGCACTGTTCTTCCTGTTCGGCCTTGCGGTGATCTTCAAGGCGCTCCAACTGCTGTAACAGGCAGATTCCCCCAGGGACCGCGTTTCGGTCTTCCGGCAGCGTTTCCCCAGACGGGTCAAGACTCACAGAAGCTCTTGCGGCGACGGCGTAACATGCCCAAAAATGAGATTGATAACATGTGCCGGTGTTCTGAGAGAGCCACCGTCGCCGTCGCCAACCCTGACGGGCGCCCCCATGAGCACGAGCAGTAGAAAGAGCCGCACCCGACGCTTCGTCGCCGACGCATCCTAGCAAAGTCCACTGTACGGGACTGCGCGTTGATCGACAGCGCGCCGGCGCTTGACAAACGTTACCGTGGAAGGTAACACTTAGGCGTGGGGAAGCTTCGACGCGGTGGTTATGTCTTCATCTCGTGAAAGAGCGACCATCCACCTCGACACGTCCATGTATATCGGAACCGCAAGCTCTTGGTGAAGTGGGACACCAGAAGCCGATGATGGGCGCGGCGTCGCTGAAGCTACTGGACCTTATAAGAGACCTGGAGAACGAGGGGCGGCTATGAAGATTCGGGCGGTCACGGTCAACAATCGACGGAAGGTCTTCGCGGTCAGAACGTCGAAGGGAGAGTTGGTCTACCCGTTCGCGAAGGCAGATCAGAGACCTACAGACGACGATCCGATTGCCCGGGTGTGGATCGACAAGGAGCTAGCCTCGGAAGCCTTCACGTACGCGCTTAGATCGGGTCGGGAGGGCACGGTCCACATCGAGCAGGTCCTTGAGTACAACAAGGATCCTGATTACTTGCGGGACCAGCTCCTCTACCGATTGACGCTCGAGACTCGGAAGCGAGTCGCGGCCAGCCGTTTACCGAAGCGTGAGATCATCCGCCGACTCGGGACTTCCGCGACTCAGTTCTATCGGCTCATGGATCAGACGAATTACCGTAAGTCCGTCGACCAACTCGTGTCCTTGCTGCAGATTCTCGACTGTGACGTCGATCTCGTTGTGCGAGCGAAGACCGCATGACGATGCTCCGGATTAACTGGAGCGCGCAGCGCGCCAAAACGTGCCCGAAACGTGCCCGCGACGGTCCACGCTCGACCCTCAGTGAGCCACTCTGATTTTCATCTACGCGACCGCGACGCGTGGTCGCAGGATGTCGTGCTCCGGGCGATGTGCGAGGCGGTCTCGAGAAGTGCCTTCAACCATGCGGCCGACTCTTCGGGCGAGCGCGGCCGGCCTCCGCGATAAAGATACGGCGCGACTTCATTATGAAGACGCCTTCATGTCGCTCGCGGTGTAGAGCCTTTCGCGGAGTCGGATCGATAGCAGCGACTGCGCACCCGGCCGAGAACGTGAACACAGCGCCGAGTAGTATCGGCGCGCCGAGGATCGCCGGCCGCGAGCTCGAGACCGGCACCACATGAGTTGCAGAGGCGAGCTCCCGGGCGGGTTCTCATCAAGGGGTCACCCCGATCGCTTGACAAGGGCGCGCCCGCTGCTATATTCAACCCACAGGTTGAATATATGACCCCTGTTCTCGACCTCGCCTTCGCGGCGCTCTCGGACCCGACGCGCCGAGAGATCGTCCAACAGCTGGCGAAGGGCGCCGCGCGCGTAACCGATCTCGCCCAGCCCTTCGACATGTCGTTCAACGCCGTCTCGAAGCACGTGAAGGTGCTCGAGCGCGCCGGGCTGGTGCGGCGCACGCGGGCAGGCCGCGAGCACCATATCGCCCTCGATCCGGAGCCGATCCGGCGCATCGCGGGCTGGGCCTCCCGCTACGAGCGGTTTTGGAGCGACCGCCTCGACAAGCTCGAGGCATTCCTCAAAGCGAACAGAAAGAGAGATTGACGATGCCGACTGCCGGAACGAGCCCGACCACCCCCCTCCTCCGGATCACGGTCCCCCGCCGGATCGAAGCTTCGCCCGAAGAGGTCTTCGACGCGTGGGCCGAACCCGACCTGTTCAGGCGCTGGCTCGAGCCGCACCGGGCCATTCTGCGCAAGGCCGCGGTCGACGAGCTTTGGTATTGGGAGGCGGACCATGCCGGCCGTCTGTGGGCGCACTACTGCCGCTACCTGCGCGTGGAGCGCCCGCGGCTGTTGGAGTTCACGTGGATGTCGGCAGCGACGCGCGGGCTCGAGTCCCGGGTGACCGTCGAGATGACGCCGTCCCGCGGCGCCACCGACCTGGTGTTGACGCACAACGGGCTCCCCGACGACGAGATGGGCCGCGGCCACGAGGAGGGCTGGAAGCACTTCACCGGCATTCTGGCCGAGAAGATCAAAGGGCTGCGGTGAGGAGCCGGGACCGCGAGAGCGTTTCCGGGGGAGGACATCCATGGGAGCGAAGACGGAGGCACCGGCGAGGCAGTTCGAGGGAAGGCCCGGGACGCCAAGGACACCCGAAGGAAGGAGAGAAGAACGATGACGAAGCACATGACCGGGACACGTAAAGAGTGGCTCGCAGCGCGGCTCAAGCTGCTCGAGGCGGAGAAGGAGGTCACGCGGCGCGGCGACGAGCTGGCGCGGCGGCGGCAGGAGCTGCCGTGGGTTCGGATCGACAAGGAGTATCGATTCGAGACCGACGAGGGGAGCGCCTTGCTGGCAGACCTCTTCCGAGGGCGCTCGCAGCTCCTCGTCTACCACTTCATGTTCGGGCCCGACTACACGGCGGGGTGTCCGTCCTGCTCGGCGATCGCGGACGGGTTCGACGGCTTCGTCGTCCACCTGGCCAACCACGACGTCACGCTTGCGGCGGTGTCGCGGGCGCCGCTCGCGAAGCTGCAGGCGTACAAGCGGCGGATGGGGTGGACGTTTCCCTGGGCGTCCTCGTTCGGCGGCGATTTCAACCTCGACTTCAACGTCTGGTTCACCGAGGAGCAACAGCGCGATGGGGCCGTCGAATACAACTACGAGCGCGGCGGCCACGCGCTGGACGCGAAGCCGGAAGCCGCTGCCGAGGGGCCTGTCGCCTTCGCGGCCATGACCGGAACCGACGTGGCCACGTACACGCGCGAGAGGCCGGGCATGAGCGCGTTCGCGCTCGAGGACGGCGTGGTCTACCACACCTATTCCACCTATGCGCGCGGAGTGGACGGCCTCTGGGGCATGTTCCAGTGGCTCGACCGCGCCCCCAAGGGGCGCAACGAGACGGGCGTCTGGTGGCGCCGCCACGACGAGTACAACAAGGGCTGAGCGAAGTCGTGGTTGTCGTGGCGTAACTGCGGGACTGGAGATCTCACGACGCATGGCTTCCGAGCGACTTCTCCTGACGAGTTGGAGCATAGCCGCAGCGCGGTGGGCCACTCAGGTAGGGTAGGTCGCGGCAGCGCCTGTGCCGCTGAGGCGCCACGCGCGGGGTGGCACCGGCCAATGTCGATTTCCGCCGGCCTCGTTCGACGTATCAGTAGAGGCAGAGTCCGGCGGTGCCGGTTGCATGCCGGACGAGAAAGGGAGGACATCCATGGGAGCGAAGACGGAGGCGCTGGCGAGGCAGTTCGAGGAGAAGGCCCGGGATGCCGTGGCGACGCTGGAGAAGCTTGGTGACGCGGACTGGAAGAAGGTGACCGCGGCGGAGAGATGGACCGTGGGCGTGACCGCGCACCATCTGGCTGGGGGGCTGGAGGCGGTGGCAGGCATCGTGACCGGCCTCGTGTCCGGGAGCCCGTCACGCGGCACCTTCACGCGGGCCATGCTGGACGGGATGAACGCCCAGCATGCGAAGGAGCACGCCGGCTGCAGGCGGGCGGAGACGCTCGCGCTCTTCCAGAACGGTGCGGCGAGGGCGTTCGCGGTGGTTTGGGGCCTGAACGACGATCAGCTAGCGAAGAGCGGAACGGTGTTCACCGACGCGCCCCCGATGACGGCCGAGCAGCTCATCATGCTCGGCCTGCTCGGGCACATTGACGAGCACATGGGGAGCATCCGGAAAACCGTCGGCATGTGACGCAAATCGCCCGCGGCATGCGGCAACAACCTCTGCGACACCGCGCCCGACCCAGCCGAGTACGCCGCGCGCAACCTGGCCAACATGGCGTGGATGCAGGCGACCTTTCAAGTGGCGCAGACCCGCCGCTCGGCCGCGGTCATGTTCATCGCGCAGGGCAACCTCGGCTGGGACCTGACCGACGGGACGCGGGCACCGCTACGCGACCCGAAGACGCTTGTTGAAACCGACGGCCAGCCCGACGGCTATCACGAGTTCCTCAGCGCCCTGCGCGATCGAGAACTTCACGCGCGTCGAAACGTTCGGCGACAACGCAGCGAACGGCACCAATGACGTGCACCGGCTGAAGGTGCGTGTGGACGCCACCAGTCATGAGGTCTTTGCGTACCAGCCGCAGATCGTCCCGGGGAACCGCACGGCCGTCCCGGCGCCATAGAGGTGAGGGTGTTCCCGGGGTCTCCTTCGGCTGAGTTCAGGTCGCCAAAGTAGGTCTCCGTCGCGAGGTCGTGGTCATGCCGCGGGCCTCGAGTTCCCGGGATTCCTTTGCTCTCTACCGCAAGGACCTTGCGCCAGAAGAGGATGGCAAGCGCCCATGAGGGTATTTCGTAGGCATCGGGGGCGTCATTCTCGACCTCCTCCATCCTTCTCTTGGGACGCGGGGGCGCGCCGATAAGGTTCATTGAATGCTCCCTCATCCGGTAGCGTCCAACACGTTGAAAGTGAGAGACGTCATGAGAAAGCTTTCATCGATCGCTCTCGTCGGGGTCGCGATCGTTCTTGCCGCCGCATCACCCAGCTATGCCGTCGCGGGGCATGGCGGCCATGGATTCTCTGGACATTCCGCCGGCGGGCACGTCGAAGGTCATCATGGATTCGAAGGGCACCACGGCTTCGACGGCCGCCATGATTTCCACCGAAGGGGTCATGGGGGGATATTCATCGGCGTGCCGTTCTACTTCGCGCCGTACGACTACCCACCCGCCTACACGTACTCCCCTCCGTCGTCGACCTACTGGTACTACTGCCCGAGCTATGGGGCCTACTACCCGTATGTGTCGAGCTGTCCGGAAGCGTGGATTCCGGTTCCGGCCTCGTAGAACGTGTGGACGCGGTCACGGAGTGTGCGGGCTCGGCGCTCCGTGACCGCATGAGACGCGCCCGGGCTCCCGTCGGTCACTGGAAGTCATTTCAAAACCGAACGCGCAGCGACCTCAGCGCCCCGCCCCACGCGATCACCTGATCTAGGACGTCGTGAACCGACTTCTCATGATGCGGTGCCGGTTTGAAGACGCTGAAGTTCTCGAAGTCGGTGTAGAGCGAGAGCGCGACTTGCGCGCGGACGTCCGCGACCATCAGCTCTCCCATGACGAGTCGAAGGTGTTCGACGGCTCGGGTGCCACCTGCGCCGCCGTAGCCGACGAAACCCGCCGCCTTGTTGTTCCACTCCTTGTAGAGGTAGTCGATCGCGTTCTTCAGCGCGCCCGACGTGGCATGGTTGTACTCGGGCGTCACGAAGACGAACGCGTCGAAGGATGCGATCTTGGCCGACCATGCCTTCGTGTGATCGTTCGAGTATTGGCCGAGGATCGGCGAGACCGGCTCGTCGAGCAGCGGGAGATCGTAATCCTTGATGTCGACGAGCTCGAACTCGGCGTCGCCGCGCGAGCCCGCGATCTCGTAGACCCAGCGAGCCGCCGTCGTGTCACTCGACGCCGAACAGGGCCCCGTCCCTTTGCACTATGCCTTGTGTTCCGCCGGAACCTTGTAGTCGGCGAGCCCATTGGGGAAGACGCCGAGAGCAACTTCAACGAGGTTGACTGATTCGCGAAGAAGCTTGATCTTGCCGTTCGCTGCGACCAAATGCCCGGAAAAGAGTTCGTGGATGGTGCGTCCGGTCTTGCTCGATTGCGCGGTGAACTCGTACTCAGCAAAGGCCTGCTCAGCCATGCATTTCTCGTTGGGCTCGGCGTGTTCGATCAGCCGAGGCGGGTGCACCAGTCCTGTATCTGGGGGCTGGCACGGAATTGCCGAACCGCTTCGAGATGGCGCGGCGCGCGGTCTCGAAACGCGCCCATTCGTCGCCATCGTAAGGGCGATGCGGGCAAGTCCTTGAGGGGCAAGCCGGCCTTATCCCAGAGCTCGGTCGCGGTCGCGCCCGGCAGCACGGCCTGGATGCGGATGCCCGTCCGCGAGTTCGTGCTGCAACGAATGGCTCAGCGCAATGACATAGGCTTTGCTCGCGCCGTAGACACCGTTGAGCGTCTCGGGCGAGATGCCCACCACCGATGTGATGTTGATGATCGTGCCCGCGCCACGCGCGACGAATGCAGGCGCGGCGGCATAGGTCAGGTGCGTGAGCGCGGTGATGTTGAGGGCGATGATGTCGTCCATCTCCTCGACGTCGCATTCAGCAGCGGCGCGACTGAGCCAATGCCGGCATTGTTGACGAGCATGGTGATGGTCTGATCATCCCGCAGGATTGTTTCCACCTTTGCGAGGTCCGCAGGGCAGGACCTGTCGAGGGGGAATTACGCATGTTCTTCTCCTTCGGGGGTTCTAACTTCCGATCACTTCGAACGCGACGTCCACGTTGCCTCGTGCCGCTTGAGGCGCCAGCCGAAGCCGGCCAGATTCACGATGGTACGTGGTAATGTGTAGCCGCATGTAATGACCTTCTGCTTGGCGGTCGGCCGACGTACCGCGGCGGAGCGGTCTCCGGGTAAGGGAAACCATCCTGAAGGCAGCATCCTCTTAAGGGCATGAACGGCGTCGGGGTCATCCCTGCCCCATGAGCCTCTGCGTCTTGTGCGGGCATCCCACTGGAGACCAGGAGGCGGAACGAGAGCTGATGCCGACGCTGACCCGGGACGAGGCGCACCAGCTTGAGGCCCTGCAGGAGGGGAAATCGGGCGGCTGATGTTTTTGGTCAAAACATCGTTCATGTATGTACGGTCGAGAGCGACACAGTCAGAGTGGTGAGGTAACAGATGGATATCGGCGCGGGAGGTCGACGATGAACATAGCGCTGTGGATCGTTCAGGGGCTGCTCGCGGCCCTCTTTCTGTTTGCCGGTGGCGCGAAACTGGTCCTGCCGCTCGACCAGATGGCAGGGCCGGTGGCGCTGCCGGGCTGGTTCTTGAGATTCCTCGGCGTGGCCGAAGTGCTCGGCGCGCTCGGCCTGGTCCTCCCCGGGCTCCTGCGCATCCGCCCCGGCCTGACGCCGCTGGCCTCGGCGGGGCTGGTGATCATCATGATCGGAGCGACGGTCCTCACGTGGGTGGGCGGTATGGTGGCGGTGGCGCTGATGAACCTGGTCGTGGCGCTCCTCGCTGCGTTCGTCGCCTACGGCCGCTGGCGGCTGGCGCCGTATCGCGACTCGTCCCGCCCGTCGGTGCTCCGGCGCGCCTGCTGAGCCCGAAGCAGGCTTCTCGGTCGGCGCCCCGGTTGGCTATGAAGGTGCTATGAAGTAAACCGACCGCATGAGCCAAGACGCTCCGACTCGAGCGATCCGCACTTCCAGGTCATCACTGGGTGCTGTTGGTTCGTCTTGGTTGTCGTGGTGACTGGATTTCCCCTCATACCCAAAGGTCACTGAAACGCCGCGACACGGCCGTCTCCGCAGTGCTCGCACTTGCCGAGCGCGGGCAGGTTGACGTGTTCGTGAATCCCTTTCCCGCTCGCCGGACCTCTTAAGGCTAGTGGATAGAACCAAGAACGAGCGGAGGAACCGACTCATGATCGGACAAACAGAATCCACCCGATTGCGCGATCGCGTGCTGGCCCGCGTTGCGGGTCTGCTCGCCCTTCTGGCTGTGCTTGGCTGCTTCCCACCGGCCGCCCCCGCCCTCACGCCAACGCCGTTCGGTCAGTTCGTGAGCGACACTGGATCGGGCGAAGAAGCCGCTCAACGGAGCCGGTTCAACGATGGGCAGCGCGGGCTCCAGCTCGCGCTGAGGGCCCAGGACGCCTCCGACCGCGGCGCCTACGAGGAGGCGGAGCTGCTCTACCAGCAAGCTCTCCCTCTCTTCGAGCGTGCTCTCGGGCCGGAGGACCTGCGGCTGGTCGGGCCGCTGGCCAATCTTGCAGACGTCTACCGCGCGCTCGGCAAGTTCGACCGGGCCGAGGTTCTCTACGCGCGGCTGGCGTTCCTCATGGAGGAGGCCTTCGGCCCTTCGGACATCCATCTGGGCGCCGCTCTCGCCTCCACGGCGGAGGCGGTGGCCAGTCAGGGTCAGTATGCTCGGGCCAAGAACCTCTACGAGCGTGCGCTCTCCATCTACCTGACGTCGCTCGGGACGGAGGATCCACGGACGGTTCGACTGCTCAGCGAGTTCGCGGAACTTCTGGTCAAGCTCAACCGTCGCGACGAGGCCGAGGCGCTCAAGGCGGGCGCCTGAGGAAGGAGAGTGGCGTGATGGATCTCCAAAATGCCTGAAGAGGCCGGCCTCGGTTGTCGAGCTGTCCGGCTCCGTGACCGCGTGAGACGCCCCGGGCTCTCGGGTAGGCGAGGGGCGGGCACGCCTCGAGCGTGACGGCGGCAGGTCCTCCACCTCCACCACGCTGCGAATCGCGCTTGACTCTGACCGTGCGGTCTCCTATAGAGGCGGCAGGCGTGATCACGGTGAGGTTGTAAGTCGGCTCCCACCCTTGGGAGGGCCGCATGGCTCGCGGGTCGCAGAAGCCCCGACGTGACCACCAGGTGGTCGCCCGGGGCTTTGTGCTTCCTGCGACACGGTGAAAGGAGGGTCGCTTGCCCAACACGTGAGCAAGGCCGACAGCGGGCTCTAGAGCAGACTCCTGATCAACCGCCTACCGAGGAGGTGCGCCGTGTGCTTCGTTCACTCAGACATCTCGAGGAGAACGTTTATCGAGCAGATCTCTCTGGGTGCGGCCGCTGCGGCCGCGGTGGCCGGCGTCGGCACGAGGTTGGCGACAACCGCGGAAGGAGTCCCGGCGGCTGGCGTGGGCAGGCCGGATCTGGTCGTGGCGCAGGCGCCTCCGGGGGCGGCTGGCGCCAAAACACTCGACGGGTTCTCGAGAGTAATGCACAACCGCTTCAACCAGGACATCCCGGCCGCCATCACCGTGCAGGAAGGTGAGGCCGTACAGTTTCTATGCCGGGATGCCCTCGACATCGGGACAGCGGCGAGATCCCTGACGCCGGACGGCATTCTCACCCTCGACCTCGCCAAGGTCCATCCCCTAACGGGGCCGGTCAGCATCGAAGGCGCGGAGCCGGGCGACATGCTCGAAGTTGAGATCCTGGATGTTGCGCCGCTCGTCGACTTCGGTTACGTCACCATCGGGCCGGTGCTGGGCCTGTTCGGAAGCCTGCAACCCGACATCCTCGCGCCGTTCCACGCCTTCACCGAGGCCTCGCAGCTCAGCGATCCGACGCCTGGGAAAGTGACTGGCGCCATCCCCGACGGTCAACCATTCAACACGGGCGCGCCGTTCGTCCAGATCTTCACGTTCAGCAAGGGGCAGAACACCGGGTTCGCGAGCTTCGTGGGGAAGGACACGGGGAGGAAGGCCCGGATCCCGATCGCGCCATTCATGGGTGTCTACGGTGTCGCCCCGCTGCGCAAGGGCATGTACCGAACCGTCCCGCCGAACGTCAGCGGCGGGATGGGCGGAAATACCGACATCAAGCAGTTCACCAAGGGATCGAAGCTCTACTATCCCGTGTACGTGAAGGGCGCGAAGTTCTCGGTGGGAGACGGGCACATGGCGCAGGGCGACGGCGAGGTCTGCGTGACCGCCATCGAGACCTTGATGGGTGTCACCTGTCGCTTCAAGGTCATCAAGAACACCATCATCGAGTCACCGCAGGCGATCGTCCCCCTCGCCAACCCGAGTGACTTCGCGTTGACTCCGGAGATGCGGGCCAAGGGTTTCTACCAAACGACCGGGGTCGGGCCTGATCTGATGTCGGACGCCAAGCATGCGGTGAGGGCGATGATCGAGTGGCTGGTGCGCGATCAGGGCCTGAGCCTGCACGAGGCGTACGCCATCTGCAGCGTTGCCGGCGACCTCAAGATCAGCGAGATCGTCGATGTCCCGAACTGGGTGGTGTCCATGACGATGCCGCGGGGAATCTTCGAGTCCTGATTCCGCCGTTCCGCAGGCTGCCGAAGGAGGTGTTTACGTAGAGGGGCGGTGAGCCGAGGGCGCGACCCCTTACGGGATCACGAAGGTGAGGATCCCCTTGTCGAGGGTCTGGTGGTTCGCGTTGACGAGCTCGATCAGGACCTCGTGCGGCCCCGCGGGAATCGCGGGCTGTCCACGACATGACGCGGACCCTCGACCCCGAACGGAGTCGTCCCATGCCGAACTGGAATGAGCTCGAGCAAACACTGACGCGTCATCTGAACCTGGACCGCGCGCCCGTTGCGATCACCTTCTGCGACGCCGCGCCGGCCGGCGTGCGAAAGTTCGACGGGTCGGTGCCTTCGGGCTGCACCTTCTGGAAGGTCGCGGCCACGGCGCCCGCGGGGCAGGGGGCGTTCTACACCGTGGCGGCGGATCACCAGAACTGCCCGATCGGCGCCCATACGCACAACGTCCCGCAGGTCGATGGCGGCAGGATGCTGAACGAGATGCTCGGCATGATGGCGGGCCTGGGCTACGTCAAGATGGAAGAGGTCCCACAGATCCCACGCTCGCCGCGGACGCCGGCCGCGGTGGTCTACGCCCGGCTCGGCGAAGCCCCTCTCGCGCCCGACGTGGTCATCGTTGCGTGCCGCGCGTCGGCCGTGATGTACCTGGGCGAAGCCGCTCGCTCCGTCGGGGCGGCCTCAGCGATGCCGCCGCTGCTCCGCCCGACGTGCATGGCGATTCCCGCCGCCGCGGCGCACGGGGCGACGATGTCGCTCGGCTGCATCGGCAATCGCGTCTACACGGGATCCCGGACGATCGCGTCTACATGATGGTGCGCGGCGCCGACCTGGGGAACGTCGCGGACGCTCTCGATGGCATCATGAACGCCAACGCGCAACTCACGACGTTTCACCAGACCCGTCTCCCGACGCTCACCAGCGGAGAAGCGGGACGAGCGTAATCATTTACGGCTCGCTGCCGAGCGAAGACGCGGCTCTGGTCCTACTCTTCACCCTCGTAGCGAGCGGGCAGATCGAGTTGCGCAGGATCGACGGCTGACGGAAGATCGCTGCGGTGCTCAGCCAGCACGCGCCGGTCGCCGTATGACCGGGGATCGGTGCTCGGCACGACCGGAGGTCGCGAATCTCCCCTGCATCAGGAGGTCACCATGCGAAGGATCGTCGCGTCGCTAAGCGCAGTGCTCATGCTGGCCGCCGTCACCGCGGTGGCGCAGGAAAAGATGAAGGATCCACCCAAGTCCGGCCACGAGGGCAAGGCCAAGGCCGGCGGGGTCAAATCCGCCGCTACACCGGCATCGACCTCGCGCTCGCCACCGACGCCGGGACAAATAAGGATTTCACTCAGCGCTTCACGATCACAGGCGTACCGATCTGTGATGATTGAGATTGAGGTAGGGCAGTGCCCTTCGAGGATGAGTGCCTCAGCCGCGACGGCCGGCGGCGTTCAAGATGAGATCAGTAATCTCCTGCGGGTGAGTGATAAGAGACAAGTGACTGGCGTCCACCTCGATCGTCTTCGCATGCATACGGTTTGCGAGGAAACGCTGCAACTCAGGAGACGTGGTTCTATCTTGCTTCGATACGGCATACGAAGAAGGCTTGAGTTTCCACGCTGCTGCGGTCGTCCTCGAGGCGAAAAGCGTGTCGGCGATCCGCCCCTGAACCGCGTAGAGCACACGCGCCTTGGCTGGATCGACGCCGCCGGCGAAGTCCTTGAGGAAGGCCTCCTCGCTCAGTTGGGCGAAGCCGCCCGACTTGACGAGGCCGGCATTTGCCGGTGGCGTAGGAAATTTGGCAGCCAGTGCCGCATAGTCCTCGCCAGCATCCGGCGCGCGAGCAGCGACGTAGACAAGGGCAGAGACTTTGGGATCAACGCCGGCCTCGCTGATGACGGTTCCTGCCCAGGAGTGGCCTACGAGCACCGTCGGCCCGTCCTGCAACGCAAGGATGCGGCGCGTGCCCGCGACGTCGTCCGCAAGCGAGGTCAGCGGGTTCTGCACTGCCGTCGCCTTCAGGCCGACACGGAGAAGACGTCCAATGACTTCGGACCAACAGGAGCCGTCCGCATATGCACCATGGACCAGGACGACGTTGCGGGCACTGACCATCGATTCAGCCTGAGCTCTCCTTGAACCGTCGACAAGCGAGGTTGCAACACCAGCGATAAGCATGGTCGAGAAAGTGCGTCGATCGATCATGTTGAGACCCCCTATTTTGAACCCTGTAGACTAACAGCGAGCCCGTTCTCCCCTGGAGAGGATCACAGGGTCACCCCTGGGAGGAGCCGATCATCAGATCGTTTCGCTCTCGCGCAGGGTGAGCGGGCTCTGCAGCACGAAGCGGGTGATCTCGTCCTTGCGCAGGAACGCCACTCCCGGCCGGCTTTTGGCGTAGTGCAGGAACGCGTCCCAGACCCGCACCATCTGCGGCGTACCGCTGATGCGGTCGTGCGCGCTCACCGCCATCATGCGGCGGCGGCGGCCGGCCTCTTCGTAGAGCTGGTCGAAGTCCAGCTTGATCTGCTCGGGCCAGAAGGCCGACGAGGGGCCTTTCCCCCGCTGGCTCTTGCGCGGCTGAGTCCGCCCGCCCCGCGTGGCGGCCGCGGCCCTGACGGGCGTTGCCGCATTCAACACCATCCCGGCGGCCAGGATGCCGGCGGTGGTGCCGGCTTGCATGAGGAAGTTTCGCCGATTCGCACTGGCCAGATCGGCGTTATCATCGGCGAACGAGACTACGCCCTTCATTGCGGATCTAGTCATTTGGCAACCAGGTCGAGCTGTTGCATCAAGGTCAAGTTGTCCTCGATGTGCCAGTTGTCGGCGATGCGCCCGTTGGCGATGCGGTAGATGTCGGTGGCGACGAAATCGATCGCCTGGCCTTGGCCCTGGGTTTGCTTGAAGCGGCCGGTGAAGTGGCCACGAAAGTGCAAGTGCACGACGACGCGATCACCGGCCACGATCATCTGTTCGATCTCGCATCGGCTATCAGGGATCGCCGCATGCATCATCCGGCGAGCCCCTGCGGGCGCCCAGCCGGCAGGGTCCGGTCGGTGAAGTCGTGCGCCAGTGCGGCGCGCGCGAGCGCCTCCCTTACTCTTTCACGCTTTCCGCGACCGAAACCGCTTTCGTCTTCATCCGCGCCACGAGATCCTGATACGTCGACGTCTGAATGATCGCATTGAATTGCGATCGGTAGTTAGCGACAAGGCTGATCCCCTCGATGACGACGTCATAGACGAGCCAGCGGTCGCCACGCCTATGCATTCGATAGTCGACGGGAATCTCCGTGCCCTGCTTGGTGACGATCTTGGTGCGCACGGTCGCCAGCTCGCCCTCGGCCGACTCGCCGGTGTAGCGGATCTTCTCGCCGGCGTACAGCTCGAGCTTGGACACGTAAGAGCGCTCCATGAGGTCGGCGAACAGTTGGACGAATTCTTTCTGCTCGGCCGGCGTGCGCCCGTGCCAGTGCCGCGCCAGAGCACGCTTTGTCATCTCGTCGAAATCGAAGGCATCGTTCGCGATCCCGCGGAGGGCGGCCCGCCGTTCCCTGGTCCTGATTTCCTTTCGGAGGTCTGGATTCCCCAGGGCCTGGAGGGCCCGATCGATGGACTCCCGCAGTTGATCGGTTGGCGGCCCGGCGGTGGCGCCACGACCGGTCAGCAGCACGAGGGCGAGGGCGCTCGCCAGCACAAGGCAGGCACGGCGCAGAGGCTTCATCGGCGCACCTCCGGTCGGCTATCGTCGATCATCTTCTGCCGCCGTTGCAGATACCCATTCCGTACTGCGCTGTAGAGGTCGACGGTGCTCTCCTCGACGTTCTCGTACAGATCGAGGTTGAGCGCCCGCTCGTCGACGCGCTTCCCGACCGCTGTACCCGCCAGGGCGGCGACGGGGAAGATGACGTAGGTGAACGGATCGAGCGCTGCGTCCACGGCGAAGCCGATCCCATCGCGGGCCGTCAGAGGAGGCAGAAACGGCAACACCAAGTACGGCCCGGGCCCCACGCCATAGCGGCCCAAGGTCTGGCCGGTGTCCGCCTCGCTCGCCTCGAGACCGAAAACTTTGGCGACGTCGAACAAACCAGCGACCCCGAGGGTCGTGTTGAGGCCGAACCGAGCCAGTTCCTGACCGGCGCCTTTGAGCTTGAGCTGGAAGAGGTTATTCACCAAGCGACGCGGCATGCTGAGGTTATCGAAGGCCCTCTTGAGGCTCCGCTCTACCGGGTCGGGTACGATCTTGTCCCACGCCTTCGCAACCGGCTTCAAAGCGTAGCGGTCGACCTTGCGGTTGAAGGAGAACATCGCCGTATTGAAGGGTTCCCACGGGTCGTAGTCCTCAATGAGGGTCTCCTCAGCGATTTCGGACGAGTTCCGTGGACGTTCTGTAGGATCCGGGGGGGACAGCGTCAGACCTTTCGCCCTTTCGGCTGCCTCGGAGGTTGCGGAAGCCGACAGGGACGGATCGTCGATGGCTGAAGCGGCCGCATCGGTCCTCGCGGTCGGCACGCTGGCACAACCGGCGATCGCCATCGCGGAACCAAGCGCAAGTCCCCACCATCGCAACCCGCTCATCGCCCTCTCCTCTCCCACACGAGTACACGAATTCCAGCGCTTTCCCGACAGTCCTTCAGACGGGCGGTCCTTCCCGCGGGATTCGCCCTCGAAAAAGAAATTGCGCGGGCGTCGCTCATCCTTGCCGAGGTCAGTCCCGCGGGCGTCGATGAGGACCATGAGAGTATCGAACGTGCGTGCCCGGAGTTCGATCGGCCGGGCGTCGGCGAGCAGCGCTCGGCGATGCCGAATTACCGTAAAGCGACCGAATTCAATGGTTTGTGACAGATCCGCCGCCCGAGACACCGTCCATGCCGGTCGATTGCAGAGGAGCGCTTCAGGAGTTTTCACAACGAATCAGTCCGAGACAAAGACTCCTCAGCAGCGACCGCCTACGATCCGTCTCACGATCACGATCCGCGATCCTCCAGACATCGGAAGAGCTGAAGAAGTGTCTTCAGTCAGGAGACAAGACATGAACCTGCTGTCTCCAACCCTTGCGACGACCAACGCGGTCTCGCCTCAACGACCCGCGGTTCCGATACGGGTCGATCGAGATGCCAAGCTCCTCGCCGCATTGCGGCGGAGAGATCGGACGGCGGCGGAGTGCCTCGTCGCTCACTACGGCAGTCGCGCTTATCGGCTGGCGATGGGTATCACGCGTAATGCCCAGGATGCCGAGGAAACCGTGAATTACGCTCTCTGGAGCGTGATCCGAAAGATCGAGACCTTCCGGGGTGACTCGTCTCTCGGGTCCTGGATCTACCGGATCGTCGCCAACGCCGCCTACGAGAAGCTACGTGGCCGCGCGAACCGACGTGACGAGATCTCGCTGGACGAGGTGCTCCCTTTATTCCACGAGGATGGGCTGCACAGCGGTCCGACCAGCGACTGGTCGGCGAGCATCGACGACCCAGCCGTGCAGACCGAACTTCGGGCCATGCTGGACTCGGCGATCGGCGAGCTCCCGGCCCATTACCGCGCCGTGGTGGTTCTGCACGATGTGGAAGGCTTGTCGATGGCCGAGGTCGCGGGCTCCCTGGGAATCACAGTAGCGACTGCAAAGTCGCGCGCCCACCGCGGCCGACTATTTCTCCGCAAACGTCTCGCAGTCTTCATGTCAGGCGCAACGGCTTCCATCGGCGCCGCGTCTTAAGCGCGGGACGTGGGGTCGCTGGAGGTGGTCGAGGCCTAACTCTTCCATGACGAGGTGCTTCAGGTCGAGCCCGAGAAGCGCTTGCGCCATTCGTGGCGCGGCGGCTCGGACGAGCTCGAAGGCTCCGGCGCCGACCGTGATCGTGACACCGGAGAACAAGACGGAAGTCGTCAACTCACTGACTGAGGG
>Ga0209266_1000405_pt1 | contig 34614 bp, 40 predicted proteins | sample GraSoiAngelo_132_FD_185889 | JGI IMG/M metagenome (GOLD analysis project Ga0209266, IMG submission 185889) | Grasslands soil microbial communities from the Angelo Coastal Reserve, California, USA - 14_0929_02_40cm (SPAdes) (version 2) | ecosystem: Environmental > Terrestrial > Soil > Grasslands ...
CGGAGGACAGGCGAGACATTCGTGGAGATCGCCAGGACATCCGAAAGGACACGCGGGACATCCGCCAGGACCGGCGCGACCTCGGGCAGGACCGGCGGCAGCTCTACCAGGATCGCAAGGCCGGCGACAAGGACGCAGTGAAGGCGGATCTCAAGGACGTCAAAGAGGATCGCAAGGATCTCAAGGCGGACCAGAAGGATCGCCGTCGGGATACCCGCGACCTCCGTCGCGATCGTCGCGACGTGCGGCGTGACGTCAACCAGACGCGCGAGGCGTACCGGAAGTAAGGCCGGCGGGGTCGAGGCGGGCGGGGCGCCGGTCGCCCCGCCCTTGCAGTGTATGAGGCGGGAGTGGGATCGTGGGGACGAGAGGACGATCGCGGCGTGGAGCTCTCGGACGAGGTGCTGTGCCGGCGCACGGCCGAGCGCGACGAGGCGGCGTTTGACGCCCTCGTCGCGCGCTACCAGGGACGCGCGTACCGGCTCGCATGGTCCATCGTGCGAAACGCCGAGGACGCGCGCGACCTGTCGCAGGAGGCCTTCATCCGGGTCTTCCAGTCGGCGGGGCGCTTCGACGGCCGCTCGAAGTTCTCGACCTGGTTCTACCGCATCGTCGTCAACCTGTGTCTCGATCAGCGGCGCAAGCATCGGGGCTGGAAGCTCTGGGTGCGTGACGAGGGCGATCCCGAGTCGCACGAGCCACTCCTCGACCGCCAGCCTGCACCCTCCCAGGACCCCGTGGACACGATCGGACGGGAGCGGACGTTGAAGCGGCTCTGGGAGGCCGTGGGCCGGCTCGCGCCGCAGCAGCGCGCGGCCGTGATCCTTCAGGTACAGGAGGAGCTGCCGACGCCGGAGATCGCGGCGGTGCTGAAGTGCTCGGAGGCAACGGTGCGGGTGCACCTCCACCGCGCGCTCACAACGCTCAGGAAGACGATGGGGACGACCTGACATGGGGACACTGCCGGACCCGGAGCTCGAGCAGTTCCGCGACCTCCTCGACGACCTCGCGCACGCGGTCGAGCGACCGCCGGACATTCACTGGAGCCGCTACCGCGCCGAGCTTCGCGCGAAGCTCGAGGCGCGGCTCGAGCGGCGGCGCGCCTGGTGGCGGCGTCCGGTGCCGCTTGCCCTCTCGGCGAGCCTCGCGGGCGCGCTCGCGGTCGGGGCACTCGTCGTCGTCCAGAGCGGACGTCAGAGCGAGACCGGCGCCGACCTGGCTGCAGTCGAAGAGGCAGCCATCGGAGACCGCCTGGAGCTGCTCGAGCAGTACCGGGTCGTCGAGCAACTCGACCTCCTGGAGGAGTTCGACGTGATCCGTGATCTGGATCGGCTCACCGTCGAGCGGACGGGCTAGCTGTGACCCCACGGGTGGCGGGCGTCGCGGTCTTGCTCCTCGGCGTGGGCTCGGCGCTCGCGGCCCCCCCGGCGGGCAGGCAACAGGCGGCGGATCCCACGCCGGACGCCCAGATGCTGCTCGACCTCGATCTCCTGAAGGATGCCGACCTCGCGCGGGACCGTACCCTCCTCACACGCATGCGGCTCGTCGAGCGGCTCAGGATGCTGGAGACGCTGCCCGTCCTCGATGGGCAACCACAGACCGAGGCGCCTCCCAGGGAGGTCAGGTGACCATGAGCGGCCGTTGGGTGCCGGGAGTTCTCATTCTGCTCGTGCTCTCGCTGGCCGGGATGCGCGACGTCGCGTGGGGCCAGGCGCCGCAGATCGAGGGGCTCGAGAAGCTCTCCCCCGAGGAGCGCGCGATCGCCGAACGCAATCTCGAGCGGTGGCAAAGCCTCTCGCCGGAGGAGCGCGCGCGCGTGCTCGAGAACTACCGTCACTGGAAGTCCATGTCGCCCGAGGAGCGGAAGGCTGCGAAGGAAAGCTTCAAGCGCTACCGGGCGCTCCCGCCCGACGAGAAGGCGCGGATCATCCGAGACTTCCAGCGCTGGAACGAGCTGCCGAAGGCGCGGCGGCAGGAGCTGCAGAAGGCGTACGAGCGCTTCCAGCAGCTCCCCCCGGAGCGGCGCGAGCACATCCTCCAGCGCTACCGCCAGTGGGAGACGATGTCGCCCGGCGAGCGGGAGCGCGTCATGAAGAACTATGAGCGCTGGAGAAACATGACCCCGGAGGAGCGCGCCCAGACGCGCGAGCGCTTCCGCCAGCTGCCGCCGGAGGAGCGCGAGCGGCTCCGTGAGCAGTGGCGTCGGGCGACGCCGGAGGAGCGCGAGCGCCTCAGGGAACAGTACCGCGGCCCGCGGCCGCCCCAGGGCCAAGAGCGCCCGCGATGAGGAGGCTCGCCGTCGCCCTGCTCACGCTGGGCGCGCTGACAGGTTGCGGCGGGCTCGCAGTCGCAGGCGGGGCGCCACCCGCTGGCACGGCGCCCGCGGAGGCGACACGCCCGGTCCCGCCTCTCGGCGACGACCGGCGGATCCTGCACGTCTTGAACCGCCTCGCCTTCGGCCCGCGTCCCGGCGACGTCGCGCGGGTGCGGGCGGTCGGCCTCGACGCGTGGATCGACCGTCAGCTCCGCCCCGAGACGATCGACGACTCCGCGACGGAGCGGGCGCTCGTCGACCTGGCGTCACTCCGCATGTCGATCTCCGAGGCGCTGCGCGAATATCCACGACCCGATCCGAAGCTCAGGGAGAAGCTCCAGAACGGCCGGATGACGCGCACGAAGATGATGGAGACGTATCCGCCCGAGAAGCGGCCGTTCAGGATCGCCGCGGAGCTCCAGGCCGCGAAGACCCTCCGCGCGGTCAAGAGCGAGCGCCAGCTCGCGGAGGTCATGGTCGACTTCTGGTTCAACCACTTCAACGTCTTCGCCGGGAACGGCGACGTCCGCTGGTACGTCTCGGCCTACGAGCGTGATGTCATCCGCCCGAACGCGCTGGGACGCTTTCCCGACCTCGTCCGCGCCAGTGCGCGCCATCCAGCGATGCTCTTCTACCTCGACAACTGGCTCTCCGCCCGGCCGGACTTCATCGTGCCATCTGGACAGAACCGCGGCCGCAAGGCGGGGCTCAACGAGAACTACGCGCGCGAGCTCATGGAGCTGCACACCCTGGGCGTGGACGGCGGGTACACGCAGACGGACGTCACGGAAGTCGCACGCGCCTTCACGGGCTGGTCGATCGACCGCCCCCGGGTGGAGGGGCGCTACGTCTTCCGCCCGCGCATGCACGATACCGCCGCGAAGGTGGTGCTCGGCCACCGCCTCCCGGCCGGCGGCGGTCGGGACGACGGCGAGCGCGTGCTCGCGATCCTGACCCGCCATCCCTCGACGGCCCGCTTCATCGCCACGAAGCTCGTCCGCCGCTTCGTGGCGGACACGCCGCCGCCCGCGCTCGTCGACCGCGTCGCCTCCACGTACATCGAGACCGACGGCGACATTCGCGCGATGCTGCGCACGATCCTCGCGTCGCCCGAGTTCTACGCCGAGGACGCGTACCGGGCCAAGATCAAGAAGCCGTTCGAGTTCGTCTCGAGCGCGGTCCGCGCTCTCGGCGCCACCCTGGACGCCCAGGGGGCGTTCGACCTCGCGCGCGCGAGCGCGGAGATCGGCGAGCCGCTCTACCAGGCGCAGCCGCCGACCGGTTACCCGGATCGGGCCGAGGCGTGGGTGAACTCCGGGGCGCTCCTGGCGCGGATGAACTTCGCCCTCGCCCTCGCGAGCGACCGGTACCCACGCGTCGTCGTGGACCCGGGCGCCCTCGTCGCCGGCGCCGACGCTCGATCTCCCGACGCCGTGCTGGATCGGCTGCTCGCTGCGCTCGTCGCCGGGCAGGCGAGCGCCGAGACGCGCGCGGTCCTGGCGGCCCAGCTCACGAGCCCGCAGATCACGCGCCTGAGCCCGGACGATCGCGGCCCGGCGGACACCGACGTCGCCAAGCTCGTCGCGTTGGTCCTGGGCTCCCCCGAGTTCCAACGGCGCTAGGCGACACGCGATGAACCGGCGGACCTTCCTCAGATGCGGGGCATGCTCGCTGGTTGCGCTGGCCGGACCGCCGCGGTTCCTCATCCGGACCGCGGCGGCGGCGGCGGCGCGGGGCAAAGTCCTCGTCGCCGTCTTCCAGCGGGGCGCCGTCGACGGGCTCAGCATGATCGTGCCCTACGGCGATGCCGCGTACGCGGCCGCCCGTCAGACCATCGCGCTCAGACCGCCGATGCGCGGTGAGAGCGACCGGGCGCTCGATCTGGACGGCTTCTTTGCGCTCCACCCAGGACTGGCGCCGCTCGTGCCGCTCTGGGAGAACCGTTCGCTCGCGATCGTCCACGCCTGCGGCTCGCCCGACACGACCCGCTCGCACTTCGACGCCCAGGACTACATGGAGTCGGGGACGCCGGGCGTGAAGAGCACACCCGACGGTTGGCTCGCGCGCGCCGTGACGGCGCTCCCGGAAAGGCCCGCGCCCTTCCGCGCCGTCGCGCTGGGCCCCGTCCTTCCGCGCGCGCTCCAGGGCGACGCGGGAGCGCTCGCGATGGCGTCGATCGACCGCTTCGACGTCCGCGCCACGGACACCGGCGCGCGCGGCGGCTTCGAGGCGCTCTACGCGCGAACCGTGGGCGACCTCTTGTCGGGCACGGGACGCGAGACGTTCGAGGCGGTGCGAATGCTCCGGAGCGCCGACGCGGCGCGCATCCCGCCGGCGAACGGCGCCGAGTATCCACGCGGCCGGTTCGGCGAGGCGATGCGCCAGATCGCCCAGCTCATCAAGGCGAACATCGGGCTCGAGGTTGCCTTCGCGGATATGCAGGGCTGGGACACCCACGTCGGCCAGGGCGCGGAGCAAGGCCAGCTCGCCGCGCGGCTGCGCGAGTTCGGCGGCGCGCTCGCCGCTTTCGCGCAGGATCTCAATGACCGGATGGCAGACGTCGTCGTCCTGACCATGTCCGAGTTCGGGCGCACGGTCGGCGAGAACGGCAACCGCGGCACCGACCACGGCCACGCGACGGCGATGCTCGTCCTGGGCGGCGGTGTGCGCGGGGGTCGGGTCCACGGCCGCTGGCCCGGCCTCGCGCGCGAGCGGCTCTTCGAGGCGCGCGATCTCGCCGTGACGACCGACTTTCGCACGCTCTTTAGCGAAGTGGCGTCGGGCCACCTCGGCGTGTCCGTGGCACCGCTCTTCCCCGGCTGGAAGACGTCCGAACCCCCGCTCGGCCTCTTCGCATAGTCGTCGACCGTCAGCCAGTTTCCACCGAACGACCAACGTGGGCGAACGGATACTCGGTGAGCTGAGCTTCCGTCTCGTATTTTCGGCCTTGACATCATCCTCGGATTCCGGAAACATCCGTCCGCAGACTTCGTCTCCGGGTTCCGGAAATGTATCCCGGGCTTCCGGAATCTCCAAACGCGCGAGAAACCCGTGAGGAGCGCCCCGATGGTCACCCCCTGCCGTCACGTCCGCGCGCGTGGACCCCCGCCTCGGTGCCCTGAGCGACGCGGCACGCCGGGCGACGCCGCGTGCGAGACGCTTCGGTGCAAAGAACGTTGCATAACGCCGAGAAGGAGTTGAAATGCGCAGCAGAGTCGATCGAGTTCGTTGGTTGGTCTTGACTGTCGCCTTTGCGCTACTCCTTAGCCTGCCTCACCTCGTCACAGCCGCAACTGTCGTCAACCCGCTCTGTTCCGGTGAAGACGTGACCTTCAATCCGGGCAACGGCGAAGACATCGTCGTGCCCCCCGGCTTCAAGGTGTCGGTCTTTGTCAAGGGGCTGAACGCTCCAACCGCTGTCGCCTTCCGCGGCAACGCGAAGAAGTTTGAAGTCTTCGTGCTCGAGTCCGGGCACGGCCTGCCCAGTATCTGCAACGACGAAGAAGCGTTCCAGACGGCACACCCTTCGGCCCCCAATCCCTTCACGCCCGACATTCTGGTGTTCGACCAGAGCGGGAGGAAGATCGCTGGTCCCCTCGGCAAGCCGACCGACGCGACGACGGTGACGGGTGGCACCGGTGTCTTCCAGCCACACGGTCCCGCGATCGACATCGCGTTCGAAAGAGGCTTCCAGGGCGGGCGGCTGTTCGCGTCCGACTCCAACCAGAGCCTGCGCACGAGCGGCAACAACAACAGCTCGCGCATCGTAACCGTCAATCCCGAAACCGGGCGGGTCACCCCGTTCATCACCGGCCTGCCGACCGGAGACCATCCGGCAGAGCAGATCACCTTCAAGGACGACCATGTCTACTGGTCGCAGGGGTCGACGACCAACTCGGGCGTGGTCGGCCGTGACAACGGCGGTGGCGCCAACCAGCAAGATATCCCGTGTCAGGATATCAAGCTCAGCGACAACGTGTTCGACTCGGGGGGTGGCGTCAAGACGAGCGGGTATTCTCCCTTCGGCGTGCAACGCAAGGGAGCGACCGTGAGGGCGTTCGATAGCGCGACCGGGCCGGGGATCTGCGACGGCGCCATCTTGCGAGCGAGGCTGGACGCGAAGCACCCGAAGGACACGATCGAGCCCTTCTCGTGGGGGTACCGGAACCCGTACGGCATTCGGTTCGCGCCAGACGACCATCCCTTGAGAGGCGGGCTGTTCGTGACGGAAAACGGTGAAGACGAACGGGGCGCGCGGCCGACGGAGAACGCGCCGGACCGTCTCCACCTCGCCCGGCAAAACCACGACGGCAGCCCGGATTACCACGGCTGGCCGGATCGGTTCGGCTTCCTGGACTCGACGCAGGCGGTGTTCAATCCGACCGGCGGACCTGGTGACGATCTTTGCAATCCACCAGCAATGGCGGTCTTCAACGCCGCCGCCTGCCGCGTGGCGATCACGGCGGCTGACGTCCCGGTCCGCCGCGTCCTCGACCACCCACCCCAGCCAATCACGGCACCGTTGGCGCTTGAGCCGGCGGACGTCGCGATCGTCGGGGTCGACTTCGTGCCCGATTCCTTCGTCCACGGCCCGGTCAAGCGCGGTGCGGCCCTTGCCGGTCGCGAGGGCGACTTCGGGTTCGCGGCTGCCAACGGCAATCCGGAAGAGGGGCACGATATCGAGCTCATCAACTTCAAGGAGCCGCTGCAGCTCCAGCTCCAGCGGTTCGCCTTCAACACCACGTTCGAGCAGGCGTTCGTCTCTGGGGCTCGCGGGATCAACCGGCCCGTGGATCTGAAGTTCGGTCCCGACGACTGCGCCTACCTCGTGGATTACGGTGCGGTGCGGGACTTTGGCCAGTCCGACCCGGACAGTAGGTTCAAGGTCGCTGCCGACGCTCCGCTCGTCCAGTTTCCCGGGACCGGCGTGATCTGGAAGATCTGCCGAGTCGCCGGAGGCCGAGAAGGCGGCGGCGTCGACTAGCCTGAAGGGAGACCAACGGGGGGTGGCTCCGGCCACCCCCTCACTCTCGCGCCCGCGCGTGTGACGGCCCAGAACATGAATGCACGGATCGCGCTCCTCTCTGGTCTTGCCGCGCTCGTCGTATTGACCCCTCCGGTGATGTCCCGTCCACTTCTTCACACCACGCGCCACCGGATGGCGGAGGGTCAGGAAGCGACCGACAGCCGCGAGCGAATCCGCCTCGCGCCGGCCGAGCGAGACGTCGTGCTGGCAGAGATGCGGGCGATGCTGGAGTCGCTCAGCCGGATCGTCCACGGGCTGGCGGCCGGCGATCTGCTCATGGCCGAGAAGGCCGCTCGGGCATCGGGCATGAAGGCGACGGTCGAGTCGCGGCTCGAGAAGAAGCTGCCAGCGCACTTTCTGCAGCTCGGACGACGAGTCCACACGCGGTTCGACCAACTGGCCGAAGCGATCAAGACCGGAGCGACGAAGGACGACGCCCTGAAACGGCTGGCGGCCCTGACCGGCTATTGCGTGGCCTGCCACAGTGCATACCGGCTCGAGGAGATGCGACCAGACTGACCCGCGCGGGCTCGCGCGCCGAGCGGCTCTCGGTCTGGGTCCGGCGCGTGAGGGCGATCGCGGCGTTGCGTGGGGCGCCGGCGGTGTGTTACCGTCCGCGCGTCATGGGCGACAGCGTCACCCTCGCGCGTGAGGGCGCGATCGCGACCGTCACGCTGAATCGTCCCGACCGGCGCAACGCGCTGAGCGACGCGATGCTGACCGAGCTCGGGGCGGCGTTCGCCGAGCTGCGAGACGACGCCGCCACCCGCGTCCTGATCGTCACGGGCGCGCCGCCCGTCTTCTGCGCCGGCGCCGATGCCCCGCTCCACTCGAAGATGACCGTCGACGAGCGGCGGCGGGCGTTCGCGCAACGGAAGAGCCAGTTCCGCCGCCTCTTCGAGCGCGCGAACACGCTGCTCGAGAGCCTCGAGCAGACGACGCTCGCGATGATCAACGGCCACGCGATCGGGGGCGGCTGGGGGCTGACGCTCGCCTGCGACTTCCGCTGGGCCGCGGAGGAGGCGGAGTTCTGGATCCCGGAGGTCGACCTCGGCGTGCCGCTCGGTGTCGCCTCCACGACGCGCTTCGTCCGCCTCGTCGGGCCCGCGCGCGCCAAAGAGATCATCATGGAGTGCCGGAGGTATTCGGCCGCCGACGCCCATGCGATGGGCCTCGTCCACCGCGTCGTGCCGGGCACGTCGCTCCTCAAAGAGGCGCGCGCCTGGGTCGAGCTGCTGGCCGCCAAGCCCGCGGGGCCGCTGGCGGAAGCCAAGGCGCGGATCAACGCCATCGCCCGCGCGGGCATCCCCGAGGTCAACGCGACGACGGAGGGCTTCCTCGACCGTCGCTCGGACCTGGACGATGCTTGAAGGGATCCACGTCCTCGACCTCTCGCGGGTCATCGCCGGGCCGTACTGCGCGACGCTCATGGCCGACCTCGGCGCCGACGTCATCAAGGTCGAGCGCCCGGGTCGCGGCGACGACCTGCGCGCGTGGCGCGGTGACGGCATGAGCGCCACGTTCGCCGCGATCAACCGGAACAAGCGGGGGATCGCGGTCGACCTCCAGCACCCCGAGGGCGCCCGCCTCGCGTTCGAGCTCGCGCGGCGCGCGGACGTCGTCGTCGAGAACTTCCTCCCCGGGGTCGCCGAGCGGCTAGGCCTCGGCTACCAGGCGGTGAGCGCCGCAAACCCGTCCGTCATCTACGCATCCGTCACCGGCTTCGGTCAGACCGGGCCGCACGCGCGGCGCGCGGGCTACAACACGATCGCGCAGGGGATGAGCGGCATCATGGCCCTCACCGGTCAGCCGGGGAGCCCGCCCACCAAGGTCGGCGGCTCGGTGGCGGACCTCGCCGCCGCGTTCCTCGCGTTCGGCGCGGTGAACGCCGCGCTCGTCCACCGGCTCCGGACCGGCCAGGGCCAGCACCTGGACGTCAACCTGCTCGCCTCGACGCTCGCGCTCCTCCCCGACCCCGTCGCCCACTACTTCGACTCCGGCACGCGCCCGCCGCGGGTCGGGAATCGGAACCCCAATCTCACGCCGGCCGAGGCGTTCCACACCAAGGACGGCTGGGTCCAGGTCGTCATCATGAACCCCGACCAGTATGCGCGCTTGTGCGCGGTGCTGGGCGACGACGAGCTCGCGACCGACCCGAAGTTCGCGACCAACGAGAGCCGCCTCGTCCATCACGACGAGCTCCGGGCACGGATCGAAGCCGCGCTCGCCCGGGCGACGACCGCCGAGTGGGTGAGGCGCTTCGAGGCGGCGCAGGTTGCCGCCGGGCCGATCTACGAGTTCGACGAGGTGTTCGACGACCCCCAGGTTCAGCACCTCGGCCTCGTGACCGAGGTCGATCAGCCGGGCTACGGACAGGCGAAGATGCTCGCCTTCCCCGTCCGCGCTTCGGCGACGCCCGCCACGATCCGCCGCCCGGCCCCTCGGCTCGGCGAGCACACCGCCGAGGTGCTGGGCGAGCTCGGCCTCGCGCGCGCGGAGATCGGGCGCCTCGCCGCCTCCGGCGTCGTCGCGCTCGCATGAGGGGGGGCTGAGGATGCGACGACACGCTGTGCTGCTGGCGCTGGCGGTCCTCGCCACCGCCGCCTGTGCGCTCCACCCCGGACGCGTGTTCCCGTCGCCCGAGCCCGCCCAGATCACCGTCAACGTGACCGACAAGGCGGCGCTCGTGCGGATGTTCGGCGAGCCCTACCAGGTCGGGCTCGACAGCGGCGACCAGACGTGGCGCTGGTTCTGCGCCGAGTACGGCGTCGGCGGCGAGGCCAGCAAGGACTTCACCGTCCGCTTCAACTCGAACGGGACGGTCAAATCCTATTCGTTCACCTCGAACTTCCCCGACGATATGAAGCGGCTCAGATGAGGAGGCGACGGCATGCCCAACATCACGATCCAGTGGTACGCGGGACGCACCCAGGACCAGAAGCGGCAGCTCACGGCCGCCATCACGGAGGCGATGGTGAAGATCGGCAAGACCACGCCCGACCAGGTCCACATCGTCTTCCAGGACGTCGAGAAGTCGAACTGGGGCTGGAACGGCAGGCTCGCGAGCGACTAGGTCGAGTCGAAACCCCATCCCCGGAGGACAGCGATGGCCGGACTCGTTGCGCTCGTGGTCACCCTGGCGTTCGCCCTCGTCGCGCTCGGCACCTCGCCGCCCGAGGCCCAGACCCCGACGAAGAAGGAGGCGCCGGCCAAGAGTGACTCGAAGAAGGCCGACGACGCCAGGAAGGCCGAGAGCAAGCGGAAGGAGAAGCTCGATCTCAACAGCGCCTCGGAGGCCGACCTCAAGACGCTGACCGGGATCGGCGACGCCTACGCCAAGAAGATCGTCGAGAATCGCCCCTACAAGCGGAAGGACGAGCTGGTCAGCAAGAGCATCATCCCGAAGGCGACGTACGACAAGATCAAGGACGACATCATCGCCCGCCAGAAGAAATAGCTCTGACGCCATGAGTCGTTGACAAGGCCCCTGGTTCACGGATAATCACGCAACCTCCCTCCCGGGAGGGCCGCACCCATGAACCACCCAAGGACGCTCGGCCCGATCGCCCGGCGCCTCGCGCTGTGGGGCCTCGTGGCCCTCGCCCTGCTCACCCCGACGCCGGCGTCGGCCGGACCCGAAGGCCAGCTCACCTGGGGCGTGCACCTGAGCCTGGTGACGCGCTGGCTCGACCCGGGGGAGATGGAGGGCATTCTGACGCCCTTCCTCTTCTACTACGCGCTCCACGACGCTCTCGTGAAGCCCATGCCGGGTCACGCGATGGCGCCGAGCCTGGCCGAGTCGTGGACGATGGGCAAGGACGCGCTCAGCTACGACTTCGTCCTGCGCAAGGGCGTGCGCTTCCACAACGGCGATCCGGTCACCGCGGAGGACGTGAAGTTCACCTTCGAGCGTTACAAAGGCGCCGGGGGCAAGCTGCTCAGAGAAAAGGTGCGCGAGGTGCAGGTCGTCGATCCCGGACGCGTGCGCTTCCACCTGCGCGAGCCGTGGCCGGACTTCATGACCTTCTACGGCACCTCGGCCACGGGTGCGGGCTGGATCGTCCCCAAGAAATACGTGGACAGGGTCGGCGAAGACGGCTTCAAGAAGGCGCCGGTCGGCGCCGGGCCCTATCGCTTCGTGTCCTTCACGCCGGGCGTCGAGCTCGTGCTCGAGGCCTTCGAGGGCTACTGGCGCAAGACGCCGAGCGTCAAGCGGCTCGTCCTGCGCGCCATGCCGGAGGAAACCACGCGTGCCGCCGCACTCAAGAAGGGCGAGGTCGACATCGTCTACCTCCTGAGCGGTCCCGTGGCGGAGGAGATCAGGCGGACGCCGGGTCTGCGGCTGGTGGCGCCGCTGGTGGCTGGCGTCTTCTGGCTGGATTTTCCGGACCAGTGGGATCCGAAATCTCCCTGGCACGAGCCACGCGTGCGGCTGGCCGCGAGCCTGGCGATCGACCGCCAGGCGGTGAACGCGGCCGAGACCCTCGGCTTCTCGCAGCCGACCGGCAGCATCGTCCCGCGGAGCTTCGAGTTCGCGCTGCCCTTCGACCCACCGCGCTACGACCCGAAGCGGGCGAAGGAGCTCCTCGCCGAGGCCGGCTATCCGGACGGTTTCGACGCGGGCGACTTCCACCCCTTCCCGCCCTACTTCTCGATGGGCGAGGCGCTGGCCGGCTATCTCCAGGCCGTCGGGATCCGGACGCGGATCAAGACGATGGAGCGCGCGGCCTTCCAGACCGCGTGGCGGGAGAAGACGCTGCACGGGGTCCTGCTCGGGATCACGGGCGCGTCGGGCAACGCGGCCACGCGGCTGGAGGGGTACGTGACGAAGACCGGCATCTACGCCTACGGGGTCCTCCCGGAGGTCGAGGACCTCTTCCACCGCCAGGCGCGGGAGCTCGACCGGAAAAAGCGGGGGGCGCTGCTGCATCAGATCCAGAAGGTCGTCCACGACCACGTGTTGCACGCACCGATCTACCAGCTGGCGTTTCTCTGCGGTATCGGCCCGCGCGTCGCGGAGTCGGGGATGGGGTTGATGCCGGGCTTCGCGTACTCCGCGCCGTACGAAGATCTCACCCTCCGAACGCCATGAGGCGATTCATCCTCCGGCGCCTCGGGTTCGCGGTCGTCTCGCTGTTCCTCCTGTCGGTGACGATCTTCTTCTTCGTCCGCGTCACCGGCGACCCGGCCGTGCTCCTCGTCGAGCCGGGCGCGAGCCAGGCGGACCTCGACGCGATCCGTCAGCAGTTCGGTCTCGACCAGTCGCTCCCGGTCCAGTACGGGAGCTTCATCGCGCACCTGGCGCGGGGCGACTTCGGCCAGTCGTTCTACTACCGGACGGACGTCCTCGAGCTCTACCTCTCCCGCCTGCCCGCCTCGCTCCTCCTGGCGACCGTGGCGATGGTGTTCTCGCTGGTGATCGGCCTCCCGACGGGCATCGTCGCGGCGGTGCGGGTCAACGGCTGGTGGGACAGCGCGGGGAAGATCTTCGCGCTGCTCGGGCTCTCGATGCCCTCCTTCTGGGTCGGCCTGCTCATGATCCTCTTCTTCTCCGTCTACCTCGGCTGGCTCCCGTCCTCCGGCTCGGGCACCCTGCTCCACGTCCTCATGCCCGCCTTCGCGCTCGGCTGGTACTTCGCGGCGGCGCACATGAGGCTCACGCGCTCGTCGATGCTCGAGGTCCTCGGCTCCGAGTACGTCAAGCTCGCGCGGCTCAAGGGGCTGCCGGAAGCCCTCGTGATCGGCAAGCACGCCTTCAAGAACGCGCTCATCCCCGTCCTCACGCTCGCCGGGATCAACCTCGTGCTGATGGTCAACGTCGCCGTCGTCGTCGAGACCGTCTTCGCCTGGCCCGGCGTCGGCCGGCTGCTCTACGAGGGCATCGCGTTCCGCGACTTCCCGGTCGTCCAGGCGACCGTCCTGCTCGGCGGCGCCATGATCGTGACCGTCAATCTGATCGTGGACGTGCTCTACGCGGTGATCGACCCGCGGATCCGGTACGAGCGATGAACGGCAGCCGGGCGGCGGGGCTCACGCTCGCGTGGCGCTTCGCCGCCTTCCGAAGCGAGGGGTTCCCGCTCCTCCCGACGCTCATCCTTCTGACGCTCGCGCTGGTCGCGATCTTCGCCAACGTGATCACGCCGTACAATCCCGAGATCGGCTCGCTCGGCGACCGCTTCCGCCCGCCAGTGTGGCAGGCGGGCGGCAGTGCGGAGCACCTCCTCGGGACCGACCACCTCGGGCGCGACGTCCTCTCGCGGCTCATCTTCGGCGCCCGCGTGTCCATGGTCGTCGGCTTCACGGCGGTCATCGTCGCGGGCCTCCTCGGCACCGGCCTCGGGATCGTGTCCGGGTATCTGGGCGGATGGGTGGATCAAGTCATCATGCGGATCACCGACACCTGGCTCGCCCTGCCCGCCCTGACCTTCGCGATCTTCCTCGCCGCGATCGTGGGGCCGAGCGAGATGAACATCGTGATCATCTTGGCCGCGGTCTACTGGACGCGCTACGCGCGAGTGATCCGCGGGGAGGTCCTCTCGCTCAAGGAGCGCGATTTCGTGCGCCTCGCGATCGTCGCGGGCTGCTCCAAGCGGACGATCATGCGCCGCCACATCCTGCCGAACGTGCTCAACTCCGCCATCGTGCTCGCCACGCTCATGCTGGGGGTCGTCATCGTCACCGAGGCGTCGCTGTCGTTTCTCGGCGTGGGCGTGCCGCCCCCCAAGCCCGCGTGGGGCCTCATGCTCGCCGACGGCAAGAAGGGGCTGATGGCCGGCTACTGGTGGCTCACGGTGCTACCGGGTTGCTGCATCGTGCTGATGGTGCTCGCCGCGAACCTCCTGGGCGACTGGCTCCGGGTGAAGCTCGACCCCCAGCTCCGCCAGCTGTGAGCCTGCTCCTCGACGTCCGAGGGCTTTCGACCCACTACGTGAGCGCGCGCGGCACGCGCGTGACGCGTGCCGTGGACCAGGTGTCGTTCGCGCTCGAGGAGGGCGAGACGCTCGGCATCGTGGGCGAGTCGGGCTCGGGCAAGACCACGCTCGCGCTCTCGCTCTTGAGGCTCCTGCCGCCCGCGGCGCGGATCGTCGCGGGCGAGGTCCGGTTCGAGGGCGACGACCTGCTCCGAAAGCCCGCCGCCGAGATGCGCAGGATCCGCGGCAAGCGGATCGCGATGATCCTCCAGGACCCGATGGCCTCGCTCAACCCGCTCTTCACGATCGGCGACCAGGTGGCCGAGCCCATCCGGATCCACGAGGGCGCCGGCCGCCGCGGCGCGTGGGTCCGCGCGCGGGAGCTCCTCCGGGCGGTGCGGATCTCCGCGCCCGAGCTCCGCGTGCGGGAATATCCGCACCAGATGTCCGGCGGGATGCGCCAGCGCATCGTCGGCGCGATCGCAATCTCGTGCGAGCCGCGCCTCTTGATCGCCGACGAGCCCACGACGAGCCTCGACGTGACCATCCAGGCCCAGTACCTGAACCTGCTCCGTGACCTGCAGCGCGCCCACCACCTCGCCATGATCTTCATCACGCACAACCTCGGCATCGTCGCCAAGATGTGCGATCGGGTGGCGGTGATGTACGCGGGGCGGATGGTCGAGGGGGGACCGATCCGCAAGATCTTCAACGCGCCGGCCCATCCCTACACGAAGGCGCTGCTCGAGTCGATCCCCAGACTCGGCGACGGCCGCGCGCGCCTCACCGCCATCGACGGCCAGCCGCCCGACCCGGCGAACCCTCCCGCCGGCTGCGCCTTCCACCCGCGGTGCCCGCGGGTGATGGACCACTGCCGCAAGGAGGCGCCGCCCGAGCTCGTCGTGGGCGAGAGCCAGACCGCGCGCTGCTGGCTCGCCGCCGACCGCCGATGACCGTCCCGATCCTCGAGGCCCGGAACCTGACCAAGCACTTCCCCGTCAAGCGCGGCCTTCTCGGGCGCGGGTCCGACGTCGTGCGCGCCGTGGACGACGTCTCGTTCGCGATCGAGCCCGGCCGGACCCTCGGTGTCGTCGGCGAGTCGGGATGTGGCAAGACGACGACCGCGAAGCTCGTGCTGCATCTCGAGGCGCCGACGTCGGGCGCGATCCGCTTCGAGGGCCGGGATCTCCAGACGTTCGACGGTGGAGCGCTGCGCGAGTACCGGCGGTCCGTGCAGGCCGTCTTCCAGGACCCCTACGCCTCGCTCAATCCGCGAATGCGTGTCGGGTCGATCATCGCCGAGCCCCTCGTCACGAACGAATCGCTGCCTGCCGGCGCGGCGCGCAAGCGCGTCGCCCACCTCCTCGAGGTGGTCGGACTGCCGGAGCGATCCGCGGACCTCTTCCCCCACGAGTTCTCGGGCGGGCAGCGGCAGCGGATCGCGATCGCCCGAGCGCTCGCCCTGTCACCGAAGCTCGTCGTGCTCGACGAGCCGGTGTCGGCCCTCGACGTCTCGATCCGCGCGCAGATCCTCAACCTGCTCCGCGACCTCCAGAGCCGGCTCGGCCTGTCGTATCTCTTCATCGCGCACGACCTCGCGGCCGTCGCGCACATGAGCCACACGATCGCGGTGATGTACCTCGGAAAGATCGTCGAGATCGGGAACGCCGAAACCGTCGCCGCCACGCCCAGGCACCCCTACACCCAGGCGCTCTTCTCGGCGGCGCTGCCCTCGCACCCCGACGAGAAGCGGGACGAGGTCGTCGTCACCGGAGAGGTGCCGAGCCCGCTCGCGCCGCCAGCCGGCTGCCGCTTCCACCCGCGCTGCCCTCACGCGATGGCCCGGTGCTCGGCCGAGGAGCCTGCGCTACTCCCCGAAGCGGGGCGCCTCGTCGCCTGCCACCTCTACACGGGCGTCCGGGTCAGCGTCGGAGCCGCAGCACGTTGAAGGCGGGCACGGGCTTCGAGAAGCCCCTGAGCGTCAGGCCGCCGAGCTCTTCGACGTCGACCGAGTCTTCCACCGCACCGTACACGCGCTGCGAGATCAGGATCTGGCCGGGGTTCGCCTCCCCGCACAGGCGGGCCGCGAGGTTGGTGACGGTGCCGATCGCGCCGTAATCCAGTCGCCCCTCGAAGCCGATGGCGCCGATCGTGGCGTATCCCTGGGCGACCCCGACGCCGAAGTCGAGCTCGTAGCCGCGCTTCCGCCACCGCACGAGGAGCTCGTCCACCCGCTGACGCATCGCGACCGCCATCCGGACCGCGCGCGCGGGCGCGTCCGGCACGGGCACCGGATCGTTGAAGAAGATCATCATGCCGTCCCCGGTGAACCGCTCGAGCGTGCCCTCGTGCTCGAGGATCAGTCGGCCCATCTCCGCGTGGTACTCGCGCAGTACCCCCATGACCTCCTCGGGCTCGGAAGTCTCGGCGAACGAGGTGAAGCCGCGGAGGTCGAGGAAGACCACGGTGATCTCGCGGCGATGGCTCTTCAGGGGATCGTCGGCGTCCCCGCTCACGATCATTTCGGCGAGCTGGGGCGAGAAGAAGCGCTTCAGACGCTCCAACCGCTCGAGCTGGGCCACCTGCGCCTCGACGCGCTGCTCGAGCGTCCGACTCCACTCGCCGAGCTCGTCGTGAAGCACCTTGATCCGGAGAAGCGACTTCACCCGCGCGAGCAGCTCCTGCTGGCTGATCGGCTTGGAGAGGAAATCGTCGGCACCCGCTTCGATCCCCTTCACGCGCTCCTGCGCGGGATCGAGCGCCGTGACCATGACCACGGGGAGTGTGGCGGTCGCGCGACTGCCGCGGATCTTGCGGCAGACCTCGTACCCGCTCATCTCGGGCATGACGACGTCGAGCAGGACAAGGTCGGGCTGCTCCTTCTCGACCTTCTCGAGCGCCTGGGCGCCCGAGGACGCCGTGACGACGACATAGCCCTTGACCGTCAGCAGATCGGCCAGCAGCTTGACGTTGTGCGGGGTGTCGTCGACGACGAGGATCTTCGCCGACGCGGTCATGGGCGGTCGAGCGTCGTGCGGACGGCCTCGAGGAACTCCTTCACCCGAATCGGCTTCGACTGGTAACCGTCGAAGCCGGCCGCCATGATCTTCTGCCGGTCGTGCGTCATCACCGAGGCGGTGACCGCGATGACGGGAATGACGCGCGTCGCGGGATCGGCGCGCAACTGGCCGAGCGCGGCGATCCCGTTCATCCCGGGGAGCTGGATGTCCATGAGGACGAGCGCCGGATGGCGTTCCTTGGCCAGACGCACGCCGTCCTCCCCGGTGGAGGCCTCGACGGTCTGATACCCTTTGAACTGGAGCACGTCGCGCACCAGCTTCAGGTTCTTCTCGTTGTCCTCGACGATCAGGATCAGCTCGCCGGCCATGGTCTCTCCGGTAGGGCGAAGGTGAACGTCGACCCTTTGCCCATCTCGCTCTTGACCCAGATCCGCCCGCCGTGGAGCTCGACGAACTTCCGCGCGAGCGCCAGGCCGAGCCCGGTTCCCTCGCGCTTTCGTGTGTAGTCGCCGCCAGCCTGGCGGAACTCCTCGAAGATGAGCTCCTGGTCCTGGGCCGCGATGCCGATGCCAGTGTCGCTCACCGAGATCTCCGTGGCTCCGTCGGCCCGGACGGCATTGATCGCGACTCGGCCGCCTTGGGGAGTGAATTTCACGGCATTCGAGAGCAGGTTCAGCACGACCTGCCGAACCTTCCGCTCGTCGGCGACGATCTGCCCGAGATGCTCGTCGACCGTCAGCCCCAACGTGATGCCGTCACGAGTCGCGCGCTCGCGCACGAGGGTCAGGCAGCCCTCGAGCGCGGCCGGCAAGTCGAACGCGCTCGGCTCGAGCTCCATGCGGCCGGCCTCGATCTTAGAGAGGTCGAGGATGTCGTTGATGAGCGAGAGCAGATGGCGACCCGACGTCATGATGTCCTGAAGATACTCTTCCTGTTTGGGGTTGAGTTCGCCGAACATCCGCTCGAGGAGGACCTCCGAGAAGCCGATGATCGCGTTGAGCGGGGTCCTCAGCTCGTGCGACATATTCGCCAGGAACTCCGACTTGTGGCGGCTCGCAGCCTCGAGCTGCTGGTAGAGCCGTCCCAGCTCCTCGCTCATCCGGTTGAGGTTCGCCGCGAGGGCGCCGAACTCGTCGCGGTTCGGGATCTCGACGCGACCAGCGAAGTCGCCTGAGGCGAGCCGCTTCAGCCGTTCGTCCATGTGCCGCACCGGGCCGATCAGTGACCAGGAGATCGCGTAGCCGAGGCTCAGGGCGAGCGCGATGGACCCGACCGCGAAGCCGATGACGACCCACCGGGAGCCCACGTACGCCTCGTGTGTCGCGTCGATCGACGCCACCATGTCCGCCTCGGCCTTGTTCACGAGTTCGTTGGTCAAGCGCTCGAGCCGGTCCGCAAGGGGACCGGCCTGAACAAGTTGAACCTCCCGGCCCTGAGCCACCTTGGCGGCGCGAATCAGCTCGACGACCTGGGTCACGACCTTGATGAACTGGTCATAGTCCTCGCGGACCCGGCTGAGCAGTTCGACTTCGTCCTTCGCGACGAACTGGAGACGGTCGAGGTCGTAGCCGAACTGGTTGAGCTGACGCAACGTGGCCTCGAGCGTTCGCTCGTCGGGGACCAGGAGCGCCGAGGAGACGCTGTAGAGCTGGCTGGTGGTGTCGTGCTGGAGCTGGCGGTAGGCGGCGATCTTGCGCTGGAGCTGGACCAGATTCTCGGCGCGGCGGTTCACGGCGCTCAGCGTCTGCAGGCCGACCGCGCCCACCGTGATGAGCAACACGACGATGGCGAGGAACGCCGCCAGGAGCTTCGCGTGGACCGTGACAGGCATCCGCGCGATGAGCCCGACCAGCCACGTCACTGCCGCCCCATCTCCCGCAGCAGACTCTGCACGTCTCCGAGGAGCTCGTCGGGGTCGAACCGCACTCCCAGGTACTGGACGCGGAGGATCCCGTCACTGTCGATCAAAGACGTGAGGAAGGTGTGATCCACGTCGCCCGCCGGGTTCTTCCGGGCGTAGACTCCGTACCGCCTCTCCACGTCCCGGATCTCGGCCGACGACCCCGTGAGAAACGCCCAGCCCCCCGGATTCGCCCCGTGGGCCTGGGCGTAGCGCCTGAGGACCGCTGGCGTGTCGCGCTCGGGATCGACGGTCACGGACGCGAAGAACACACGTGAGCCGAACTCGGGGCCGAGCTTGGCCTGGAGCGCGGCCATCTTCGCCGTCAGGAGGGGGCACGTGTCGGTGCAGCTCGCATAGATGAACGTCACCGCGACGACCTTCCCGCGTAGATCCCGGAGGGACATCCGTGCGCCGTCCTGCGTGGTCAGCGTGAAGTCGGGCGCGGGACCGATCTTGGGAAGACCGTTAGTCCCCCCCGCCGCGTGGCCATCGTCTGGTGCAGCCCAGCCGCTCGCCAGGAGCAGGACCACGATCGTCAGGCACCACGCGCGGCGATTGTTCACGCCGACCCCTTCAGCTCCCTCTTGAGCTCGTTGAGGAAGCGCCAGTCGGTGTCGACTGTATCTACTCTGCACCGTTGCCCCGCCGCAGAGTAACAGTAGAATGAAGGCAATTATGGGGCTCTTTCACGTCTCAGCCAGTCTCACCGGTCCCACAGGGCGGACGGCGACTCTTGACCTGCTGGTCGACACTGGTGCTACGCTCCTGGTGGTTCCGCGTTCGCTGGCTGATCAGCTCGAGATCCTCGCGCTGCATTCCCAGCCCGTCCAGATCGCTGGAGGTCGGAAGGAGGTCTGGCCCGTCGCCGAGGTGCGCGTTGCCATCAACGGGCGAGAGGTGACAACGCCCTGCTTCATCGCCCCAGGTGGACCAGCTCTGCTCGGAGCCGTGGCCCTCGAGAGTCTTTTTCTGGCCGCCGATCCCGTGGCGAAGCGTCTCGTCCCGGTGGAAGGCTTCGTCGGTTTAGCAGCCCGTCGCGAGTCATCCCTTCAGATCCTCTTCAGCTCGTCGCAGAACGATCTCTCGTTCCTCCAGCGTCTCCACCACGTAGCGCAAGAGCTCAGCCTGAGTCACCGAGGAGCCTCCGCGCCACCCCACGCGCGATACGCGCCGCGTCCCAGTCCGGGTGCGTTGCCGCGAGGAAGGCGCTTAGCCGCTCGCTCGCCAGTTCCCAGCTCTCGTGGGCGTGAACGACCTCGAGCACGGACAGGTCCCGCACAGCGCGGATCATCCTTTCAGCTCCTTCCTCAGCTCGTTGAGGAATCTCCAGTCTGTGCCTTCGGCAATCAGCTTCTGTGGGCTGCCCTTCACCATCCCGGCTTCCCGCAGGCGGAGCGCGTAGAAGCGCACGGTCTCCTCCGGCTTGTACTCCCGCCAGCGGCCGAACGGGATTTCCGTCATCGCCTGGCGGGCGTACTCTGGAACGCCCTTGAAGCCCCGGTCTGCAAATGCCCGCGCGCCCCGGCCCGGGTCCACGGCGCAGAGCTGATCGCCCTTGAGGATGGCGCGCAGGGCGCGCTTGGTCGCCACGGGGTGTCTCTTGACGAACTCGCGGTTGGCCGAGACCAGGCAGCAGAAGTACTGGGACCAGGGGCGGTCGACTGCGCTGTTGACCAGGACCCGCCCGATCTTCCTGGCGCGCAGCTCCTGAGGGTCGGGCGGGAACCCGAGAAAGCCGTCGATCTTGCCCTCCGCCAGAAGCCGCTTGGCCTCGGCCGGGGGGTGCAGAAGCCACGTGATGTCCCGGTTGGGATCGAGCCCGATCTGGGTGACGATGCTGGCGATGAAGGTGTGCTGAGGGGAATTCAACTGGGGGACGGCGACCGTCTTGCCTTTCAGGTCGCTGAGCGTCCGCACCCGCTCGCTCCCGAACAGCTCGAAGCACCCGACGTGCACGCCGCCCAGGAGGATGATCGGCTCTCCCGCGTCGAGGGAGACGACCAGCGGCGCGGCGAAGTTCATGGCGACGTCGACCTCACCGGCGCCCATCGCCTTGGCCAGGGGGATGCCGCCGACTCCCGCCCCCTTCTCACCGACGTAGCGGACGTCGGTGAACCCCTCGGCTGTCAAAAACTCCTCGGCGACGTACTGGGGCGCCACACAGACGCTGGGTACCTTCGACAGCCGGATCCGGGTCGTCTCCGGCGGTGGCTCGGCGGCCGCCGGCCGGGCGTCGAGGCCGAGCAGCCCCATGCCGCCCGTCGCAGCCAGTCCACCGAGAAGGTCCCGCCGGGTGATCATCCCTTCAGCTCCTTCTTGAGCTCGTTCCAGAACCGCCAGTCGGTGCCCTCGGCGATGATCTTCTTCGGGTTCGACGTGATCATCCTTGCCTCGTGGAGGCGGAGAGCATGGAAGCGCACCGCGTCCTCGGGGTCGAACTCCCGCCACCGCCCGTACGGGATCTCTCTCATGGTCTGCAGCGCGTAGTCGTAGTTGTAACCCCGGTCGGCCACGCGGCGCGCGGCCCGGTCCGGCTCCAGCGCACACAGGTTGGCGGCCTTCAAGATGGCGCGCAAGGCCCGCTTCGTCGCCACCGGGTGCTTACGCACGAACTCCCGGTTGGCGGCCACGATGCAGCAAAAGTACTGCGACCAGGGCCGGTCCACACCGCTGTTGACGACCACATGCCCGATCTTCCTGGCCCGCAGCTCCTGGGAGAGGGGCGGAAAGGCCATGAGAGCGTCGATCTTGCGCTCGGCCAGATGTTGCACGGCCTCGGTAGGAGCCTGGGTCACGAAGCGAATGTCCTTGCCGGGATCCAGGCCGACGTAGGAGGCCATGCTGGCGACGAACACGTGGTGCGGTGACTCGATCTCGGGGATGGAAACGGTCTTGTCCCGGAGGTCACGGATCGTGTTGACCCGATCGGTACCGAACAACTCGTAGCAGCCGACGTGCACTCCCCCCAGCAGGACAATGGGGTTGCCTCGGTCCACCTGGAGAATGAAGGGGGCGACGAAGGCCATACTGAGGTCGACGTCGCCGGCCGCAAAGGCCTTATAGGGGTTGGTCAGGAACTGAACGTACTGCACGTCCACGAACCCCTCGGCCCGCAGCAACTCCTCGGCCACATATTGCGGCGCGACGCAGATTCCCGCGATCTGGACCAGTCGAACCCTCGTAGTCTCGGGGGGCGGCTCGGCGGCGGCCGGCCGGGATGTCAGGCCGAGCAGTCCGCCACCGCCGGCCAGCGCGAGACCACTGAGGAGCGCCCGCCGGGTGATCATCCCTTCAACTCCTTCTTCAGCTCGCTGAGGAAGCGCCAATCCGCACTCTGGGTGATGATTTTTTGTGGACTGCTCTTGATCATTCCCGCCTCCTTCAGGCGGAGCGCGTAGAAGCGCAACGTGTCCTCCGGGTCGTACTCGCGCCACCTGCCGTACGGCAATCCCTTGATGGCCTGGAGAGCGTAGTCGTAGTTCTTCGCCACGCCCTCCTCGACGATGAACCGCGCGACCCTCTCAGGCTGAGCAGCGCACAGGTCGGCCGCCTTGAGAATGGCGCGCAGGGCGCGCTTGGTCGCCACCGGGTGCTTCCGGACGAACTCCCGGTTCCCGACCAGCATGCAGCAGAAGTACTGGGACCAGGGCCGGTCCACTGCGCTGTTGACCACGACGCGGCCGATCCCTTTCGCGCGCAGCGCCTGCGGCTCGGGAGGGAAGCCCAGGTACGCGTCGATCTTTCCCTCGGCGAGAAGCCGCATCGACTCGCTCGCGGGATGCTTGACCCAGTTGATGTCCTTGTTGGGATCCAGGCCCACGTACGCCGTCATGCTGGCGAGGAACGCGTAGGGACTGGGGTCCAGCGCGGGCACCGCGACCGTCCTTCCCTTGAGGTCGCGGATCGTTCGGATACGATCGGTGCCCAGCAGTTCGAAGCAGCCGACGTGCTCGCCAGCCAGGATGACGATAGGGTCTCCTGCCTCGACTCGCAGGATCACCGGCGCCGCGAAGTGCCCACTGATATCAGCCTCGCCCGAAGCGAGCGCCTGCTCGACCCCGACGGTCCCTGCTGTCGGAGTGTACTGCACGTGGGAGAAACCCTCGGCCCGGAGCAGCTCTTCGGCCATCCACTCCGGGCTCCGGCAGGTGCTGGGGACGCGGGAAATTCTGAGTCGCGTCGTCTCGGGCGGCGGCTCGGCTCCGGCCAATTCGGGTCCAAGTCCGGCGAGGCTCGCTGTCCCCGCCAGCGTCAGACCACGCAAGAACTCCCGTCGGCTGATCATCGCTTCGGCTCCTTCTTCAGCTCGTCCCACAACGACCTGCTGGGCTCCCGCATCATTCGTGCCCGGCTCGCTTGAGCACTGCGTCCCAGAGGGAGCCGAGCCCGAGGCGCTCGGCCCACTCGGTGATGTAGCGCGAATCGACCTCATCCCCCGAGACCCGCAGGATCCCGATGACGTCTCGAAGATGTAGCTCGGACTGACCGTCCCGGTAGTAGATCAGCTTGTATAGGATCACGTCCTCGGCGCGCGCGAACCACGCGTCCCGTCCTGGAACCAGCGGCAGGCGTCGGCGACGCTCGAGCCGTAAGCGATCGTAGGGCGTGTCCCTGTTGACGAAGATGTCGATCTTGAGGCCCGACGCAGGATGGATGATGTTGAATTGTCCGCGGGTTTCGACAGCCTCGCGTGCTGCCTCGCCGCTCACATAGAAGTCCGGCGCGGGAAACCGGGCGAGCAGCGCATGAATCTGTGCCGGCCCGAGGCCGGCCACGACATCGACGTCCCGGGTGAATCTCGGCTCGCCGTAGTACACGGCCGCCTGCGACCCGCCGATCATATACGGAATCTCTTGTTCCTCCAGCGTCTCCACAACGTAGCGCAGGAGCTCAGCCTGAGTCACCCAGGAGCCTCCGCGCCACCTCACGGGCGACACGTGCTGCGTCCCAGTCCGCGTGCGTTGCCGCGAAGAAGGCACTCACCCGCTCTCTCGCCAGTTCCCAGCTCTCGTGGGCGAGCCGCAGTCGCTCGGACCCCGACTTCGTGCGAAGGGCAATCGCCACCCGGGGGTGAACGACCTCGAGCGCGGACAGGTCCAGCACAGCGCGGATCATCCCTTCAGCTCCTTCCTGAGCTCGTTCAGGAAGCGCCAGTCGGTGCCCTGGGCGATGACCTTCTGGGGACTGGACTTGATCATCCCGGCCTCGTGAAGGCGGAGGGCATAGAAACGAACAGAGTCCTCCGGGTTATAGTCGCGCCACTTCGCGTAGGGCAGTTCCTTCATCGTCTGGAGCGCATAGTCGTAAACCTTGGCGAAGCCCTTGTCCACGAGGAGCCGGGCTGCGCGCGCCGGCTCCGTGGCGCAGACATTCGACGCTTTCAAGATCGCGCGGAGCGCCCGCTTCGTCGCAACCGGGTTCCTGCGAACGAACTCGCGGTTCCCCGCCACGATGCAGCAGAAGTACTGAGACCAGGGGCGGTCCACCGCACTGTTAACGACGACGTGGCCGATCCTCCTCGCCCGCATCTCCTGCGGGACCGGCGGGAAGCCTATCAGGGCGTCGAGCTTGCCTTCGGCCAGGAGTCGCATCGCCTCGGCGGGCGGGTGGACGATGAAGTTGATGTCCTTCCCGGGGTCAAGCCCGACGTACGCTCCCATGGTGGCGACGAACGTGTGGTGGGGCGAGCCCAGGGCGGGGACGGCCACGGCCTTCCCCTTGAGGTCACGGATTGTCCGCACGCGGTCCGTCCCAAACAGCTCGTAGCATCCGATGTGAACCCCGGCCAGAAGGACGATCGGCTCCCCCGCGTCGACCTGGATGATGAACGGGGGAGCGAAGGCCATGCTGATCTGGGCCTCGCCCGAGCCGAGGGCCTTGTAGATCCCCTCCGCTCCTGGCTTCTGGACGTACCCTACGTCGGCGAAACCCTCGGCCTTCAGCAGCTCCTCGGCGACGTACTGCGGCGCGACACAGATGCCCGGGATCTGCACAAGCCTGATCCCGGTCGTCTCCAGGGGCACCTCCGCCGTCGCGGGATCGGGTCGAGCCCCGAGGAACGCAGCCGTTCCGCCGAGCGCTGTCGCGTGCAGGAACTCGCGTCGGTTCATGCCCTCAGCTCCTTCTTGAGGCGAGAGCTGCTCCCGGCCTCCGGGACCGAGGTGAACTGCTCGATCTTCGCGCCGGCCGCCAGGGCCTTCTCCCGCTGGACGCTGAGGAGGGCCGCCACTCACCGCGTCACTCGACGACGCGGTCGGCGCGATTGAGGAGCTCGTCGGGAACCCGGAGGCCCAGTGCGGCCGCGGTCCCCCTGTTGATCGCGAGGACGAGCTTTCCGGCCCCCTCGACCGGCAGCTCCTGGGGCTTGGCGCCCTTGAGGATCTTGGCGACGAGCCCGGCGGCCTGGATCCCCTCCGCGTAGGGGTCCGAGCCGTAGGCGGCGAGCGCGCCCTGTTGGATCCAGAGCGCCGCCGTGAAGACGGCGGGGACCTTCTGCGCGAGCGACAGCTCGAGCATTCGCCCCGGGATCGCGAGCGAGCTGAGGTCCGGCGGCAGGAGACCGTCGCCGGGGCGGAGCTCCTTCATGGCGCGCTCAACGTCTCCAGGGTTGCGCGCCGCGCGGTCCAGCACGGCGACCCTGAACCGGGGCGCCACGGCCTGCGCCTTCTCCGCGGCGGCCCGGGACGCGGCATCATCGGGGTGGTAGATGGACAGCACACGGCCCACGCGCGGCGCCAGCGCTTTGAGGATCTCGATCCGCTTGGGCACCAGCTCGGTCGTGAGGCTCGACACGCCGGTGAGGTTGCCGTCGGGCTTCGCGAGGTCTTTGACGAGGCCCGCGGCGACCGGGTCGGGCACGACCGTGAAGACGATCGGGATCGTCGACGTGGCGCCCTTCGCGGCCCGCGCGGCGACGTCGCCGTTGGCGAAGATGAGGTCCACCGGCGCCTTCGCGAGCTCCTCCGCCGCCGTCGACAGGGCGATGACGTCGCCTCGCGTGAAGCGGACGTCGAGGCTCACGTCGCCCTCCTGAAGTCCGAGCTGTTTGAGCCCCGCCCGTAGCCCTTCGACCATCGGAGAGTTCGCGGCGAGCGCCGTGTTGAGGACGCCGATACGGTACCGCTTCGCCGTCTGGGGCGCGGCGCCCGGCGGGAGCAACGCCACCAGGACCAGGGCCACGATCACGAGAGCGACGGCGCGAAGTCGCGTCATCGGTCCAAGGCTATGGTCACGAGCAGCCGGTCGATCGACAGCTCCAGGCAGCGCTTGATCTCGTCGCGGCAGGCACGGTACGTGTCCTCGTCCTGGCCCATCGGGTCCGCGATGTCCCCGTCCTCCCCCACGAACTCCTTGAGCGTGAACACCGGCCGCCCGTCCGACTCGGGGACGGCGGCCAGCTCGAGCTTCTGCCGCGCCGTCATCGTCAGGATCAGGTCGGCGGCGGCGACGACCTCCGGGTGCCGGCGGAGATCCGTGGAGAGGATCGCCGTCTCCGTGAGGTGGATCCCGTCCTCGCGGAGCAGAAGACGGGCGTCGAGAGAAGGGATCATGCCGTCGCGCGCAGTGTGGCCGACGCCGCCCGACCGGACCCGGACGCGGGCACGGCCGTTCCGCTCCGCCAGCATCTTCTCGAGCAGCGCCTGGGCCATGACGCTCCGGCACGTGTTGGCATGGCAGACGAAGAGGACCGTCTTCACGGCTCCTCCCACGGCGACTGCCAGAACCGCGCACCGTCCCCGAGGTCTTTCCATTCTCCGGCGGGACGCTCCTGGAGGGTCTTGCCGAAGAGCGTGCCCGGCGGCGGCTTGAGGCCTCTGCCGAGCGTCGATGGAAAGAGCGTCGCCACCTCGTCCGGCGTGAGACGCCGGTCGGCCTCGAGCCGGCGCACCGCCTGCGGCTGCGCGAGCAGCGTGTAGCCGTAACCGAAGGAGTGGAACACCTGCCCGTTGACGTGCCGGGCGCCGTCACTCGCCAGGTAGACGACGAGGGGCGCGACGTTGTCGGGGTCGCGCTCGGTCCCGGCGGCCAGCTCGCTCGGCCACTTGCCGGTCTCGGCGAAGACCTCGCGACCGCGCGGCGTGGAGTCGATCATGCGAGTGGCGCCGCTCGGGAAGATCGCGTTCGCGGTCACGCCGTATTTCGCGAGCGCGTTGGCGGTGGACCACGTGAGGCCGAGGATCCCGGCCTTCGCCGCCGCGTAGTTCGGCTGGCCCGGCGCGCCGAGCGCGGAGACCGAGGACATGCTGATGATCCGGCCGCCCCGCGCCTCGCGCATGGCGACCGCGGCCGCCCGCACCGTGTTGAACATACCCGTCAAATGGACCGCGATCACCGCGTCCCACTCGCCCTCGGCCATGTTGAAGATCATCCGGTCGCGCAGGATCCCGGCCACGTGCACGAGAATGTCGATCCGACCGTAGGTGCGGATCACCTGCTCGACCATCGCGGTCGCCTCGGTGAAGTCCGCGACCGAGCCGAAGTTCGGCGCCGCCGTGCCGCCGGCCTTGACGATCTCGTCCACCACCTGTGGGGCCGGACGCGTGTCGCCGCCCTCGCCCGCTAGGCTCGCGCCGAGATCGTTGACGACGACCCTCGCCCCCGCCCTGGCGAGGGCGATCGCGATTCCCCGACCGATCCCGCGTCCGGCGCCCGTCACCAGCGCCGCCTTGCCATCCAGCATGCCCATGGTCTACTCCGGAAGAGGTCGGTAGTACGGGTTCCCCGCCTTGGTCCACGCGCCGAGCATCTCTCGGAACGTGGGTCCCATCGGATCGATGCCGCGCATCGGCATCGTGCCGCGTCGGATGGTGAAGTCGTGCGGGGCGAGCTCACCCGCCCGCTCGAAGTGACGCGCGGCGGCCTCGGCGCGCCCGCGTTCGAAGAGCCACTGGCCCAGGCCGAACTCGGCGCGCGCCCGCTGGTCCGTCTCGGTGGGCAGGGACTGGAGCGCCCGGGTGCGAGCCTCCGCGAGCGGCTGCGCCTCCCCCCTCACCCATGCCCGGAGCGCCCCGAGGTGCTTCGCGGCCTCGAGCCCGGTGATGTGCTTGAAGGTGTCGGTGCCGAAGGCCACGTCGTTCGGACGGACGATCCGGCCGCGCGCGTCGATCCAGACGATCGTCGGCACGTTGACCATGTTGTAGAGGTCCGCGACGAGGTGGCGGGTGTCGATCAGGGACGGGTGCGTCGGCTTGGCGGCCTCGATCCAGGGGCGGGCGTCCTCGGGGCTCCGATCGAGCGCCACGGTGACGACGGTGAAGCCGAAGCCCCGCAGCTCCTCCTGGATCGCCTGCCACACGGGCAGGTCGAGACGGCACCCTCACCAGGACGCGTAAGCGACCAGGAGGACCTTCGTCCCGCGGTGGGCCGAGAGCGTGTGCGGGCGCCCATCGAGACCGGGCAGCGCGAAGTCCGGCGCCTCGAGCGAGGCGAGCGCGGCCGCGCGGGCGCTCGCGGGCACGCCGAGGTACGCGGCGCGCTCGTCGAGGTCGAGCGCGACGGGACGCCCCGCGCCCTGCGCGTGCCCGGCGCGCTCGACGCCGTCGCCGTAGGCCACCTCGACCGCTTGACCGTCGTCGATCAGCGTGAATCCTGGCTCAGCCATGACCGTCCCTCCTACGGGGCGCCCGGCGGTGCGCCCGCGCGGCTCGCCGCGGCGATGTCCGCGCTCATGTCGCGGGAGATCGTCGGGCTCATGACGATCTCCTCGATCACCGTGCGCGGCGGCAGCGTGACGCACAGGAGGACCGCGCGCGCCACATCCTCCGCCTGCATCATCGTCGCCCGCGCCTTCGCGTCCGGCGGCAATGGCCGGTTCTCGAGGATCGGAGTGTCCACCTCAGCCGGCATGACCGTCGTCGCACGGATCCCCTTGTCACGAAGGACCGTGTGGACGTGGCCCATGAGGTTCCGCACGGCGGCCTTGGCGGCGCCGTACGGCGCGCCGCCGATGAGCCCCGGCCGGAGCGCGGCGACCGACGAGACGGTGACGATCGTTCCGCCCCCGCGCTCGATCATGCTCGGGAGCACGGCCTGGGTCAGGGCGTAGACGCCGTTCAAGTTGACGTCCAGCACGCCGTCCCACTCGTCCTTGTCCACCCAGCGGATCGAACGGGCCCTGCTCGAGTGGCCGGCGTTGTTGACGAGGACGTCGACCCGGCCGAGCGTCGCGAGCGTCCAGTGGGCGAGCTCGCCCGCCTCCACGTGCCTCGAGACGTCAGCCTGCCGGGCGGTCGCCTTGCCGCCCGCCTTCTGGATCTCGCCGACCACGTCGTTGAGCGGCGGCTTGCGCCGGCCGGCGACGACAACGTGCGCGCCCTCCGCTGCGAGCAGCCTGGCGGTCTCGCGGCCGATGCCGCTGCCGCCTCCGGTGACGATCGCCACCTGCCCGTCGAGTCTGCCCATCACGCGCTATTGTAGCGGGGGCCGCGGGGCCGCGGCACTCCGTGGGAGTGCGAAGCCGCAGCGCGTCCGACGCGCGAGGCGAGCCTGCGTGAATCGGCCTGAGCCAGGTGCCACCCGGCTCCGTTCTTCTCCCGCCGTCGCGTCCAGCCGCCGTGAGTCCGCCCTCCTCTCATCACCTCATCACCAGGCCCAGACCGGCTGCTCGAAGTGGGCGACCCGGGTCGGGCGGCCATGGACGACGACCTCGCGCACCTGATAGAGCACGGCCGCCGTCGGCGCGTGCACCAGCGTGGAGAGCAGCGGCACCTGGATGACGGGCCGGTCGCTCTCGGGGATCGTGACCAGGCGCGGGACGTCGGGGCGATCGAGGTCGGCGAGCGGCACCCGATGGACGCTCGCGACCTCGGCGGGATTCGCGACGAGCGCCGCGCCCGAACCGCCCCAGACGACCACGGGGGTGATGATGAAGCCCGAGCGCGTGCCGTAGTCGTCGAGCAGCCCGAGGACCGTGGGCTCGGCGCGCTCGAGCCCGACCTCCTCCCGGAGCTCGCGGAGCGCCGCGCGCTCGGCGCTCTCGCCCGGGTCGATCCGGCCTCCGGGCAGCGCCCACTGTCGCGCGTGGGCGCGGAGCGATGCAGCGCGACGGGTCAGGAGGAAGCACGCGCGTCCCTCGTCGTCGTCCAGCAGCACGAGGGCGACCGCCGCCGGGCGGCGGCCGTCGCGCGCGAGCGACCTCCGCTCGAAGGCGGCGAGGTTGGCGCGCGCCCGCGCGCGTAACGCGTCGTCGAGGAGAAGAGGCGGCGGATCCGTCACGCGTCAGTACGCCGGCAGCTTCCCAGCCCTGACACCGGTCTTCCGCACGGCGGCGACCTCCTCGGCGGCCTTGGCGGCGAGGAAGCGGCTGTCGCTGGCGAGCGTGACGAACTGGTAGCCCGCGGCGATCATCTGAAGCGCGTAGGCCGCGGTCGCGTTGTGGATGCCCGCGACCACGCCGTGGCGCTTGCACGCCTCGACGATCCTCTGCTGGGCTTCCACCACTGGCGGGTCGGTCTGGTCCAGGCGCGGCTTGCAGCCGAGCGTCAGGCTGAGATCCGACGGACCGACATAGACCGCGTCCACCCCCGGCACACTCAGGATCTCGTCGATGTTCTTCACGGCCTCGGCCGTCTCGACCATCGGCATGACGATCAAGTCGTCGTTGGCGTGGTCGCCGTAGTCGCCGCCCGCGTAGATCGACGCTCGCACCGGGCCCCAGCTCCGGTAGCCGCGTGGCGCGTACTTGCATGCGGCGACGAGCGCCTCGGCCTGGGCGCGCGAGTTGATCATCGGGCAGATGACGCCGTACACGCCGGCGTCGAGGATCTTCATGAGGCGCGCTGGATCGTTCCAGGGCACGCGCGCCAACGGGATCACGGGTGTCGTCGAGATCGCCTGGAGCATCGTCACGGCCACCTGGTAGTCGACGACGCCGTGCTGCATGTCCACGGTGAGCGAGTCGAAGCCCTGGTGGGCCATGACCTCCGCCGAGAACCCGCTCGGAATCGACAGCCAGCCGTTCACGACGGCTTCGCCCCGCGCCCAGATCGTCCTCAGCGTGTTCTCTCTCACGTCCCTCTCCCCCCCTCAGGCGTTGAGCTCGGGGCGGCAGACCGCGCGGAAGTTGCACCAGCGACAGATTCTCAGGTCTTCGGTCTTCTCGAAGTCGGCGACGGCCGCGACGTTCGCCGCCGGATCCACGAGATAGGCTTTCATCGACCGGATCGAGAGGCGGAGCTGCTCGCGGATCGCCTCGAGCCGCTCGTCGCTCCAGTGGATGCGCGTCACGTCCGGCCCGCGGAGGTTCGCCTCGAAGAGGTCCACACGCGCGGGCTCGACGCCGAGGACGTCGCGGGCGTACAGGGCGTAGCAGCCCAGCTGGAAGGCCGCGCCGTCCGGGGAGGTACCGCCCGTCTTCCAGTCGACGAGGGCGAGGCGACCGTCGCGCGTCCAGAAGCCGAAGTCGGGCGCGACCCACACGGCCGTGCCCTCGAAGTCGAAGACCTTCGACCAGTGCTCGATCGACCAGTGCTCGGGCACCGTCGTGCGGATCTCGGCTGTGAGCGGAAGGTGGAAGAAGTTCCGGAGGCACGCGGCGACGTTGCGGCTGAGCGCCTGCCACGCCTCCGGCTGGAGCTCGACCCGGTACTCGTGCTCGAAGAGCGCGGTCGACTTCGGAGTGTCTCGGTAGTGGCCCGCCCTCGAGGAGCGCCACTCGCCCCGCATCCGCTCGATGACGTCGGCGATGAAGGGCTCGACGGGGATGTCCCGGCCCTGCGCGAAGGCGTGCAGGGCCATCTCGATCGCGTCGTGCACGACACGCCCCGCCCACTGCTGGCGGGAGGCGAGCTGCTTCAGGACGTAGAGCCGTCGGACTTCCTCGGGCGCCGCGGCGTCCCAGCCTCCCCACGCCCCGTAATAGTGATAGTAGTATCTGCGCTTGCACTCCTGGAAGGCGTTGTCGCGGCTCCGCGACCAGGAGAAGTCGTTGGTGAGCTCCGCCATCGCCGGCATTGTCGCATGGCGACGGAGCCGCCGCGCGCCTACCTGCCGAGCAGCTTCGGCAGCGCGTCCGCGCCCGCCTTGGCGATCTGCCCGTCCTGCTGCGAGGTGACGCCGCTGACGCCGATGCCGCCGACGAGCTTGCCGTCCACGACGAGCGGCAGCCCGCCCTCGACCGGCATCGCGTGGGGCAGCGCCATGATGACGTTCCGGCCGCCGGTGACCGCGTCTTCGAAGACCTTCGTGGGACGCTTGTAGGCCACCGCGCCTCGCGCCTTCGCGATGGCGACGTCAATGCTGCCCGTCTGCGTGTCGTCGATCCGCTCGAGGTAGACGAGATGGCCGCCGTCGTCGACGATGACGATGACCACGCGCCAGTTGTTCTTCGTCGCCTCGGCTTCGGCGGCCGCCGCGAGCTTCTTGGCGCCGTCGAGGGTGAGGGCCTTCTTGTCCATGAGCTGGGCGGATGCGGCCGCCGCGAGCGTGAGCGAGATCAGGAGGGTCGCCAGGACTCTCAGCATGCTCGTTACTCCTTCGGGGTGGAGTGGGTGTGGAGCGGCGCGAGTTTAACGGCGGTCTCCGGCCCGGTCAAGACCCCGGTGCGGCCCCGCTTGACGGTCCCCGGAGGCGCTGCTACGGTGAGCGCGTGGCAGAGAAGTCCTTCAGGATCGAGTGCCCGTGCTGCAAGGCCAAGCTCACGCTGGACCCGGAGCTCCGGGCCGTGATCGCGCACGAGCCGCCCCCTCCGACGCGCACGGTCGCCGACCTCGGCGGAGCGCTCGACAAGCTGCGCTCGCGCTCGGCCCAGATCGAGGAGCGCTTCCGCCAGGGCGTCGAGGCGGAAGGGCAGAAGGGCAAAGTCCTCGACCGAAAGTTCCAGGAGGGCCTCAAGAAGGCGAAGGACTCGCCCGACCCGCCGAAGCGCCCCTTCGACTACGAGTAGGATGGCCGACGACCTGCTGCGCGACCTCCTGCGGCAGGTCAGCCGGAGCTTCTACCTCTCGCTCGCGATCCTCCCGCGCCCGCTCCGTGAGCCGGTCGGCCTCGCGTACCTGCTCGCGCGCGCGGCCGACACCGTCGCCGACACGCGCCTCATCGCGCGGGAGGAGCGCGTCCGACACGTCGAGACGCTCCGGCACGCCTGCACCGGCGCCGCGTCCGACGTCGCCGCGGTCGCACGCGCCTGCGCGCCGCACCAGGCCCACGCCGCGGAGCGGCGGCTTCTCGAACGCCTGGACGAGGCGCTCGCGCGCCTCGACGCGCTCCCGGCCGCGGACCGCGCCGAAGTCCGCGCGGTCCTCGCCACGCTGACGACCGGCATGCTCTTCGACCTCGCCCGCTTCCCCGGGGAGGATGCCGCGAGCCTGGCCGCTCTCGACACGCTCGACGAGCTCGACCGCTACACGTACCTCGTCGCCGGCTGCGTCGGCCCCTTCTGGACGGCTCTGCACGCCGCCCACCGCCCACGCCTCCGGCGCTGGGACCTACGCGAGAAGAGTCAGGAGGGCGTGAACTTCGGCAAGGCCCTCCAGATGACGAACGTGCTCCGTGACATCCCGAGCGATCTCCGACACGGCCGCTGCTACCTGCCCGCGGCCGACCTCGGGGCCCTCGGCCTCGTTCCGAAGGACCTCCTCGAGCCCGGGGCCGGCGCGCGCGTGCGCCCACTCTACCGGCGGCTTCTCGCGACCGCGCTCGCTCACTACGATGTCGCGTGTCGCTACACGCTCGCGATCCCGCGGCGCGAGTGGCGGATGCGGCTCGCGTGCGCGTGGCCCCTCCTGATCGGCCTCGCGACCCTCGCCGCGCTCGCCGCGCACCCGGATCCGCTCGCCGTCACGGCGCCGATCAAGATTCCTCGGGCGACCGTGCGCGCGCTGCTCACTCGCTCGGCGCTCACCGTCTGGTCCGACACCGCGCTCGGCGCCGACGCCGCGCGCCTCCGGCGGAGAATCACGCTCTAATTTCCCTCTTGCGCTCGTCGGGTGCGGACGGCAGGGTAGGGCCAGCGCCAGCCAACTGCTGCCGCACAGGGAGGAGACGATGGAACGAACGTTCGGTGAGCCCCAGCCCTGGATGCCCGCACCAGCCCCGCCCCCGCCCATGACGTCGCCCGCGCCGAGCATGCCTTCGGCCCCGCGCCCGCCTGCGAAGGCGGCCAAGCCCAAGGCGAAGGCAAAGCCGAGGCCCAAGGCGAAGAAGAAGGCGGCCGCGCGGCGGAAGACTACGGGAAAGTCGAGGAAGGCCCGGGGCAAGGCGAAGGCTCGGCGGCGTCGCTAGGGACGTGTTGGACTGACCGGGTTCGAGCGCCGGCTCCGCCGGCGCAATCGGCGCGGCTGGAGTAAACGCCGTTCGACCGCGGGCTTCGCCATCGAGGAGCGCCACGGCTTCGCCGGGGTGCTCCGAGCGTTGGGGGGGTTGGAGGGCCATGTCGGGGCCCCCCCATGTTCTAGTCGCCGAGGGCGAGGCCCAGGAGGGCCGCCGGGTCCACCCGCGCCGTG
>Ga0209266_1000407_pt1 | contig 34602 bp, 19 predicted proteins | sample GraSoiAngelo_132_FD_185889 | JGI IMG/M metagenome (GOLD analysis project Ga0209266, IMG submission 185889) | Grasslands soil microbial communities from the Angelo Coastal Reserve, California, USA - 14_0929_02_40cm (SPAdes) (version 2) | ecosystem: Environmental > Terrestrial > Soil > Grasslands ...
AATGGTGCTGAGCGCGAGTTCAGGGTCCGGTTCGCGAAGATAGAGGCCGGACTCCCCGCGGGAAACCTTCCCGGACTGCAGGTCCTTGACCAGGACTTCAAAGGAGTAAGAGTTGCCTGCGGGCAGGTGCAGTGTCTCCAGAAAACTCATGTTGCCGGCTTTCAGCACCTCGTGTTCGGCGTTGGTGGCGTTGAACTGCGTGCGGCCACCAAACCGCATCAGCAGGTTGTTGTGTACATCACGCACCAGCCCAAAGATCTGAAAGAGGGCCCGATTCATGTCGCCGTTTTTCTCAAAGCGCACGGCAGCTGTGGGAATCTCTATTATGACCGGTACGCGGTAGTCTTGGCCCGGCTCACGAAACGCGCCCGCGCGGAGATACAGTGGCATGCGGGCTCCTGGCTCGGCGGCGCGCCATTGCGCCACTACTTGGTACTCTTCCGGCGACAGCAACTCGAAGCCCGCCGGGATCGCGTAGTAGCCGCCACGCGCCCGAACTGTGAGTTGTGGAACGCGCAACTCGACCCGCACTTGCCGGAACTTGCCGTCAAAAGTCTGGTTGGTCGGCTGATAGGAAAGCAGGTAGTAGGTGCGCATTTCCTCGCTGACTCTGGCGAGGCCCAGTGCCAAGTCGTTGGTGTTGTGAATCAGGAAGCCCCCAGTCGAGTTAGACAGGTACCGCAGTGAACTCTCCGGCAGGTCGTGGCCCACCTGCCCCGCGCGGTCAAAAACGTTTTCTCCCCCAGTAGCCCGCATGCGGTCTTGTTGGCTCAAAGGGTTGCGTTCGTTTTCGCTCGGACCGAGCGCTGCCGTGAGTTCGTCGCGCTGCACCAGTGCGCCGCTGAGGGTGTGCGTCTCCATTCCGCGAGCGTCAATCGAGTAGATGGCGAGTTGTGCCCGGTTGGCCGCGTCGACCACAGAGTTCAAATCCGGCCACAGAAGTTGCGAGATAACCACGCCCTGCGAAAACAGCACCAAGCTCTTTCGCCCTTCGATGTGCCTGACGCCGAGCGCAATCGCCCGTATGGCGGTCAGCAATTCGCGAGCCTGTTGGCGATCCATCGCCGATCGCAGCGCGGCGTACTGCGCAGCGATGCGCGTTAGAGCCATGGCTTCTGCGGCGTTCGAGCCGGCGGCGCCCATCCCGGCACCGGCCGAGGCGGCCCCCGCTCCTGACGCAACCGACGGCTCCGCCACACCGGAGCGCGTCAGGGCAGATTCTCCACTGCTAATCCCGCCATTGAGGTCGGCACGATCCGCGGCTACAGCCGACCCGGTAATGTCACTCGTCTTCAGCGCTGCCATGAGTGTGTCGCGGTCGTCGGTGAAGTCGGTGAGGAAGCGCAGGCTCGTGCCCAGGGCAAACACGGCCATCCGTTCGTTGGGCTGCAATTTCTCGCGAACGTATTTCGCCGATGCTTCCCGGACGAGTTTCTGGTTCTGGAGTTCGACGGTCGAGTAGTCAAGCAGCAGAATCGTTAGAGTGGCCGGTTGTGATGGTTTGGCTGGTGCAACTGGAGCAGCGGACCCCGCAGCGGCAGGAATAGCCGGATCTTGCTCTTTAGCCAGCGGCGCTCCCCGGTACAGGTGGAACGACGCCAGCTTCTGTGCCACTCCGTCCTCGTAGACCACGAAATCGTCGGCCTTCAGGTTGGTCACGATGCGATTGTGCTTGTCGGTGACGATCGCATCGACCACTACTTCAGCTGCATGAACTTTGACGGTGCCTGTTGTGGGAGCTTGCGCCGCCGCGACAGACTTTGGGCATACCGCAGGTACAACCGAGAACACAAAAATGGGCAATAAGCCAAAGGGATGACGCAACGACATGGCAACCTCCTGGCTGCAAATAGTATTGCACAAAACCTAACTTGGCGGGGCCGCCCTGAGAATTTGCTAGTTTTGTGACCCACTTCAAAAAAAATAGAACTCTCTTGGTTCGAGACCTTATTGGGCTGGGTGGCTTTCCTGTAATGGTTGTGTTTTTTCGGGGATTCTCCCCTGTTGGCGCATGGGGGCGGGACCTGTCGACTCGCGAACGACAAACTCCGGCTCGACGGCGATCTCCGATACATATTCACCTCGGCCTTCGATTCGGTCGATAACCGTTTGCGCTGCGATCTGTCCCATCCTCAGGAGTGGCTGTCGTACCGTCGTTAGCCCAGGATTGGTGAACGCTGCTCCAGGAATGTCATCGAAGCCCACAACGGAAATATCCTGCGGCACACGCAACCCTTCTTCGCGGAACGCCCAAATCGACCCAATCGCGGAAATATCGTTATACGCAAAGAGTGCGGTGAATGGCTGCTTCCTGGCGAGCAGTTGCATGGCGAAGGGATATCCAATGGCGGGGGTGGAATCGGTACCTTCCAATTGGACGGTCAACTCGGGACGGATGCAGATTCCGAGTTCTTGCGCAGCCTCGCAGATGGCATCCCATCGCACGGCCGAATCCGAGCTAAGCGTTTGCCCCTTGATGAATGCGATCTCCTGATGCCCAAGACCACTCAAGTGTTCGAGCGCAAGCCTAGCGGCGCGCTTGTGATCCAGAATGATGTTGGTCACATCCTCGACCCGCTCGTGTCCCGCGATCGCAACTGTTGGCAAGGCTGGTTTCTCCGTGATCGAGGTGTCCGTGGTAATAAAGCCCTCGACGCCCCGCGTCAAAAGCATTTGCGCATAGGTTTGCAACAGTTTCGGATCATGCCGGTGGATTACTGTAAGGAAAAAATAGTTGCTCTTTCGCAAATATTCTTCTACTCCGCTGATGACCATCGCGCCGTAGGCATCACCGATTTCTTCCGCGATCACCCCAATCGTATAGGTCCTTTTCAATCGCAAGGTGCGCGCAAAGAAGTTAGGGCGATAGTTCAACTCCTGCGCCGCTTGAATGATGCGATTCTTTGTATGTCCAGAGATGGAGCGGGCCGCTGGAGAATTATTGAGTGCAGCGGAAACCGTACCCGGGGTAAGACCAAGCCGCTCTGCGATGGTCTTGAGGGTGACCTTGCGTTCATTTGCGTGCGTCTGGCTTGTTTTAGACAGCGGAGTCATCTACCGACCCTCACACCATCTTCCATAATTAGGATATGAAGAAGAATTGCACCGTAACTGGAGGTCGCTCCTGGCCGAAGTTGCTTCGAGAATGCCTAGATTCTAGCTCAACTCAAACGCTATCGCGTAATTTCTTGCACGCGAAATCTCACTTTTCCGGCACCGTCCAGTTGCGGTCCTTGGCCCGCGGCTGCGCAAGATGCTGGAAAGCACCGCCGACAAGAGGCCCGCTCTTGTTGGCAAGACCGTCTTGGTCGTCGACGATAATGTGCGGAATATCTACCCACTTTCGTGACAGCGGTGCTTGCTCGAATGAGAATCGGAGAGATCCTCGCACTCAGGTGGGACCGCCTTGATTTTTTGCGCGGCAATATCGAGGTTTCGGAAACGTACTCGGACGGGAGATTTGGGACACCAAAGACCCAGAGCAGTCGGCGCGTGATTCCGATGAGCTCTGCACTGCTTGGAGCCCCCTAAATTGGCCCATGCAGGACAAGACCCGAACAAAGTCAACTAATTCTGTTTGAAGCATTTAGGCAAAGAATCTGGTGAACCGGGGAGGACTCGAACCCCCCAACCCGCTGCCGTCGTTCCCAATGTTAAGTTATTGATTCTTTTACCTTGTTCTCGCGTCTCAGTACCTGGTTTTCGACGGTGTTCGGCGCTTAATGTCCCCTCGTCGCGCAGAATCCCCAGGTGCTTGTCGTTTTCCGTCGTTACAATGACTACGTCCTGCTTCATGTCAATACGGTTTAGTCTTTTTTTAATCCGCCCGGTAAGGCAAGGTACTCAGATGTACCCGCCGTACTACCAACTAAGAAGGTGATTCTAAAATGTTTACAGGTTTTTCTGGCTTAAGTTCCTGGGGGCTCGCGAAATGTTGCCCATTGCAATAGCGGATCGTCGCGGCTGCGGAATTGCACAGAGATGATTGGAGCTCTGCTAATTCCGCACGTGCAGCGCGGCTTGATTTTCTCGCGTCCCCAGGACAGCGGACGCCTTTTGCACGACAAGCTGGAAGCCCTGGCTGGAAGCCTCCTCCTCCAAGACTTCGAGATGCGTGCGTCCGGCCGTGGTGTTCCCCGAATTCAGTTCCATTTCGCCCATCGCCAGGCGCGCCTCCAGGGCAGCATAGACGAATTCCGCGGCTTTTGCCTGCTGCGCCACGGCATTCAGCCGCTTTGCCACTTCTCTTCGCTGTGCTGGACTCCCTGACGCAGCATCGATTCTGGCCGAAATCACTCCTGACATAAGCGAGATCTCTAAGTCATGGGAGTGCTCGGCAAATTGGATCGCCTGTGAAATACTTTCTCTTGCTTCCGCGAGTTTGCCCGATGCCATGAGCGTCTGCGCAAGTAAGATCCGCGCCATCGCCTCATCTCGTGGAGATGTGGTTTTGGCCAGAAGATCCTCAGCTCTCTGAATGGATTTCACCGCTTCGTTGTTTTCACTTCGGTCCAGGAGCAACTGCGCTAGGCGCAACTCAGCTTGCGCTTCGGGCGTCTTGTCCCCGACTTCCTGAAACACCTCCTTGGCGTGGATCTCGCTTTCCCAGGCAGCGCGTGAATCCCCCTGCGCCCGCGAGACCTGGCCCAATCCCAGCAGGGCTTCGGCTTCACGGTCTCTGTCGCCATTCTGCCTGCACGTGTCAAGAGACTCCTCGTACATCTTCCGGGCATCGAAGAGTTTTCCTTCCGTGAACAATGCGGCGCCCAACCCGATCTTGGCGAGCGCCACGCCGTTGTCGTCTCGAACGTCCTCGTACGTTCGCAAAGCTTCCTGATGTTTCTGCAGGGCTCCGCGAACGTCCCCCAGGAAAAGAGAGATTTCACCCAGATTATGGAATTCGCCGGCAACGCTGTGCATATTCCCTATGTTTTTATGGATCGCCAGCGCTTCCTGGTATCTCTGCCGCGCGGAGAAATAGTCTCCTCGAAACATCAACGCGATGGCTTCCCCGGTTTCCGCGTCGGCCACTCCCCTTTGGTCATGAGCGGCAAGATACAGTTCTCTCGCCCCGCGCACGGCTTGATCCGCTTCGTCCAGGCGCCCCAGCTTTTCCAGCAGCCACGCATGAGCGAACAGCGCCTTGGCCGTGAGCAGGGATGCCCCGGCAGCTCGAGCCTTCTGCTCCGCGCTCACATAGGCTGCTTCGGCGCGCTTGGTATCACCGAGAGGCATCGCCGCGTCTCCCTCGGCCAGCTCAATCCGGGGGTCGTCCCGCAGCGGTGCGGGCAATGTCTTCAAGGCCGCCAGCGTTTCCAGTGCATCCTTCCATTTGTTGGCATTGTATTCCGCATTGGCGAGAGCCAGGCCATAGTCAGGGTTATCGGGGAAAAACTGGAACAACGCTTCGTAAATTCCGATTGCTTTCTCCCAGTCATGGGACATTTCGCGAAAGCGTCCTTCGGCCAGCAGACGGTCGGCTCTCGACAAATTGGAAGACAGATTGAATGCTTTCTTCGCTTCGTCGGCCGCGTTCTGGTCGTATCCCAGCTGTGCCCATGCCGTGGCCAGAGCTGCATGCGAGAGCGCGTAATTGGGCTCCGTTGCGACTGCCTTGAGGAGCGAATCTCGCGCGGAAAGCGCGTCAAAAACGCTCAGTTTGGAAAGCCCTTCCGCATACAGGTGCGCTGCCTCCGCGTTTGACGGAAGCGCGGTCGCTACTTCCACTGCCTCTTCCTTGGTGATTTTTCGAACCCCCAGGTTGATGCGCAGCTTTTCACCTGCGCGCGATACCAGGTCAAAGAGGCCTTCTTGCGTGCCGGTCTCTGAATCCGCGTACAGCGTCTCTCCGCTTTGCGTATCGAAGAGCCGCAAGTCGAGGCGAATCCGGCGCGGAGGATTTGCGCCCAACGATGCATATGAGCCTGCCACCACAAGATCCGTCCCCAGGTCCTTGTGAATCTGCTCCAGGTTCCCGCGCCCCAGGCTTTCCATATCGTTCAAGGAAAGCTCCGCTTTCATTCGGGCGATATTTTCCGCGGGAAGTGTCCGGAGCTGCCCGCCCGCCGAAAGTTCTGTGGTGAGCCAGTCGGAAAACGCCGTGGAAAGCCAGGCTTCATGCGGATCCCCAGAGAGGTTGGTGAATCCCAGCACGGCCACGGAACGCCGCGGACTGACTACGCCCCGCGAGCCGCTCGACGTTGCCGGTTGCAGAACGCGGATTGCCACCAAAACTACAGCAGTAAACGCAATTGCGGCCACCAGGATATAGAGGCGCCGCTTCCCCGATGGCGTTTGCAAGTCTGCGATTGGGAAACCATGATGGTTCTCTGCGTGCGCGCCAGATTTTCCATTCCCTGCGAAAAGATCATCCTCGAGCTCATGCCCCGCCGCATGCTCATGCTCCGAATGCGGCTGGTAAACCGGAGCCAGGAAACGGTAGCCGTGGCGGGGAATCGTCTCCACATACCGCGGACTGTCCGCGGAATCCCCGAGCGCGGCCCGCAATTTGGTCATCGCTTTGTTCAAGCTCCGATCGAAATCCACGAACGTATGCGCCGGCCAGAGTTTTCCCCGTAATTCTTCGCGGGTCACTACTTCCCCGGGATGTTCCAAAAGGAGAGACAGAATCTGGAAAGGCTGTTCCTGCAGTTTGATGCGAACGCCGTGCTTGCGCAATTGGGCGGCGCGCAGGTCTACTTCAAAAATCCCAAACCCCTTGGTTCGAAAGGCAGTCTCCGCCGCTCGCATTGACCGTTCACCCCTGCCGTTGTGCCGAGCGTAGCACGCCGAGATGGTCTAATCAATACGGCCCTCCCTGAATCAATGCTCAAGTTCAGTGCAATTTGGTAGCGTTTGGAATCCTAGTCGTTTGCTTGATGCCGGTGTAAGATTGCGCGTGTTGCGAGGCTCCGAAATTTGGCCACGGCATGCATTTCTCGTCTTAACCTGACCGCGACTCTGTTCCTTTCGTTTGCGCTAGGCTCCTTGCCTGCCCTTTTACATTCCCAAGCAGATGGCGGGGCCAGCGATGCACGCGTGCAGAAACTGTACGGCGATGCGAAAGCAGCGGAAGCGCGTGGTGACCTTGCCGGTGCCGTGGCGAGTTACGAATCGCTGCTGCAAATTGCGCCACGGCTCGCTCCTGCCTACAACAATCTCGGGTCGCTCTATCTCCGTCAGCACGAATACAAGAAGGCCGCAGCAACGTTGGAGAAAGGGCTGAAGATCGATCCCAAAATGTCCTCGGCGTCGGCGCTGCTCGGGATCGCGCTTTACGAGCTAGGCGACTACGCCGCAGCTGGCCGGAGTCTTCAATCTGCCCTGCGCGCAAATCCCAAAGACAACAACGCCGAACTGTTTCTGGCAAATGACTTGATCAAACTCGGGGAATTCGAGCGCGCGGCGGACCACTTGCGGCAGCTTTCGCAGCGCCAGCCGGAGAATCAGGAAGTTTGGTATTTGCTGGGCAAGGTGCACATGAAACTGTCCGAGGAGGCGCTGACGAAGCTGAATGCGTTGGATGCCAATTCTGTTTGGGTCCACGAAATTTCCGGCGAAGTGATGGAGAGCATGAAAAATTACGATGGCGCGCTGCTCGAATACAAAAAAGCGGTGGAGGTCGCACCACAGCAAGCGGGGACACACTACCACTTGGGGAATGCGTACTGGTCGCTGAATATGTGGGACGCGGCGACGGAGCAGTTCCGTGCCGAGCTTGCGAACGATCCTTCGAATTGCATGGCGCAATGGAAGATTGGAAACATCATTCTGGAGAAGCATGGAGATTCCAACGAAGCGTTGACGGAAGTGCAGAAAGCGCTGGATGCGTGCTCGGACCTGATGGGTGCGCGCGTGGACCGAGCGCGGGTCTTGCTCAAGCTGGAGCAGCCAGCGGAAGCGGTGAAAGATTTGGAGGCAGCAATTAAGGCCGATCCAGCGGAGCCGTCGATGCACTTCCTGCTGGCGCAAGCGTACCGCTCGCTTGGTCGGACGCAGGAAGCGCAAGCAGAAATGAAGGTGTTCAGCAAATTGGAAGAAAGTGCTCGCGCGAAAACGGCGGAGCGAGCTAAAGAAGTACTGCAAGAAAAAAGCAAAGAGCCGTAGCTTATTGGCGAGGGGTCTCCGGTGTGGAGTGGGTGCCGGTGAGGGCGGCACAGCGGTCGTATTCGGCTTTGGCTTTTTCAGCGAGTCCCTGCTTGCGGTAGACGGGGGCCAGCATGCAATGCAGATTCGGTATTTGCGGCGAGAGCTCGATTGCCTTTTCTAATTCCACCTGCGCTTTAGGAAATTCTTCTGTGCGTGTATAGGCCTTGCCGAGAAGTTCGTGCGTGCGCGAATCGCGCGGAGCGATCTCCACTGCCTGTAGAAGCACTGGGACAGCGTCCTGCGGGCGGTTTTCATCGATGAGAAGACTACCGAGGTCTATATAAGGACCGGGGTTTTTCGCGAGCAACTGCGCCTGCCAGGTAATGGCCTGTTTATAGGCGGCAGTTGCTTCTTCGTGGCGGCCTAACCCAGCAAAAGACAAGCCGAGATTGTCCTCTGCTTTTACATTTTGGGGATCGAGCTTCAGACATTTTTGGAACGCGCTAATGGCTTCAGCGAAACGGTTTTCGTTGTACTTGGTGCGGCCTAGGTAGTACCAGCCATCGGAATCGTTAGGGGCCCACTCCAGCATTTTCGCCAACCATTTGTCGGCGTCGGGATAGTCCACCAACAAAACATAATCAAGCGCGACGGTTTTCAGGTCGTCGGCGGAGGGATCGTGGAATCTGGCGCCGGCAGTGAATTCCGCGAGCGAGGCTTTGGCCATCTCCTGGGCAGCCGTTAAGTCGGGCGTTGGCGAGGGATTTGAGCCCATAGTTCGCGCGCTTCTCATCGGACCATGGGCCTGAGACTGGAACTGAGCCTCCAGCATAGCGTGCGCCTGGATCTCGCGGAAAAGAATATGCCCGAGCAGGAAATGACCATCGGCTGAGTCCGGTTGATCCTTGAGGTACTGGCGGACGGCGCGGTCGGCTTCGCTGAACTTGTTCTGCTGGAAAAGGGACTTCGCGTCGGAAAGGAGGTCTTCCTGTTGGGCGGCAGATTGCGCCAAAGCTGCTGTAGATAATGAAGTCGCGGAAAGGAGTAAGCAAAGCAGCGCGGCAGTAAATAATAACGTAAGGTTTCTGGCTCGCCTGAGGCTCCCCTTCCCCCCTAGTTTTGCGTAAGTGTTGATGCTAAAGAGGATAGGAATTCTGTAAGTCCTTTGGAATGAACAGTTCCAAGTGCGTCTCGTAAGTGTTGATTCTAAGAGAGTTAGCCGAGAGTTGAGCTCCTGTGTTTCGCGCTGCGAGCTCCCAAACGCTTCGCACAGTGCGGGCAGGATTCGCATCCTTCGTTGGATGCTCGCCTTCACTCCGGAGAGGTGCGTGCCCCCCTCGATGGGGCCGCGAATCCGTTCATAGCGGAGGTCGCTGTGGTTCCACTTTGCCTCTCTGTGTGCCGCGTCGGCACCTTCAGGTTCCTGTAAAACCCAAAACTTGTTCATAGTCGCTTGTTCCGGAAATTCTGCAAAATCATTTTGCCTAGCTGTTCCAGAATCTTCGGCGCTGCGCGGTTGGTCGGGTCGTTGAGGAATGTTTTAGGAACGGAATCACAGGGCGGGGCCCTGGTTATCTAGCATTTTTTGAGGCTCGAAACTGACGCGCAAGTTGGTACCTTCGAGCTTGCAGTTGAACTCGACACTCTTTTCTTCGCTGCCAACTGTCGGTTCGCCAGAGGCAGTTTTCCTGGGGAAAAAGAAGACGGCGGCTGCGATCTGGCTTTTTTCATCGCGCTCGTAAACGACGTGGCTCGGCGCGATTTTCTGCCTGGATTTTTTGGGTTCCAGGAAAGAGTTGGCCTCGAAGAACTTTTCGTCGTGGCGAACGAAGGGAGCCATGTCCTCGGACTGTATGACGACCTGATACTCCTCCTGCGGCTGGCTTGCGTACTTATCGACCTCCATGTCTGCCTTTCCTCCGTGGAGGACCGCCCTGCGCGCCGTGGCAGCCCGCATCACTCGAGAAGATGCCCAATAGATATCATATGTCGATTCGCCGCCGGCATCGCTCGGCCCCTGAGCGCCCCCACGTCCCTGGGCGCCAGGCATGCCTCTGCCGCCACCGGGGAGCTGTGGATTCTGGGCATCCTTTTGCGAGACCGCGCTCCAAGTGCGAGTGATGGTGGTTTTGCGCGCCCAGGGGGAGTCGGAGAAGACGCGCTGGATGTCCTTGTCGTCCCATTGCTGATAGGGTTTGCCCTTCCAAGGCGGGTCACTAGCCAAGACGGGCGATGCAACCATCAAGAAGGTAAAGAATAATGCGATGGCTTTCGGGAAGGCATTTTTCATAGGAAAACTCCTTTGCCGAACATTCTCAGTTTAATGGACTGAGCCAAATCTATTATCCCCGCGCCAACTGAGTCGCAGCATGCCTGCCCGCCGCAGGCAGACTTCGCCCCTACAATTGCCTTGCGACCCACGCGCTGAGATCCTTCGCCTATCCTCGCCGGATAGGCTCATGACAATGCGTTGTAGTTCTTCGACGCGTGTCATGACCATCCCAAGAGCGCAATTGCTTCCAGGCTGAGGGCCGAGGCACGCTCCTAAGGGCGATTCATCACCGCTTCAACCATGTCGCCCAGCTGCTTCGCCGTGTATTCGTTTCCCTCTAGGTTCGCGGCGATTCGTCCCTGCCTGTCTACGATCACGGTATGCAGGGAATGAGTCAAGAAGCCCTCATCCTGCCAGGAATTCACACCAAATTCCAGGCAGATATTCTTCACGTCAACGGCGGGCCCGGTCAGGAAGTGCCAACCCTTGTCGTCCTTCGCCCAAGTGCGGGCGTAGTCGGCCAAAGTCTCGGGTTGATCATGCTCGGGATCGAAGGTGATGCTGAGCAAAACGAGGTCTTTGTCCATCCGATCGGCAAAACGTTGATGGAGAACTCCGAAATTGTTTGACATGCGAAAACAAAAATTCGGAAGGGGACACCTGGTGTAGATAAATGTGATCGCCACGACTTTGCCCTTGAAGACGGAAACCGGGACGCTCTTTCGCCGTTGGTCGGTCAGAGTGAAATCCGGCACGGCCTGCCCGACGAGCAAAACTGGGCCGGTACGCGAAGACGGAGCCGTCGCGGCATCCAGAATCTCCAACTGGCGGGCGGCCATGGGCTCCTGTGCGGTGTTTTCGTAAGCATGAACACGAATCTGTTCGGCGTATGCCGCGTCTTTCCGCACGTCCAGCTTGAAATCGATCATCATGCCGGGTTTCAGGCCATCGAGAGCCCCGGCATTGTGCACAGGGAAGGTCATCACCATCGCATCCATGTAGCCGGGGATCGCCTGGCAGGAAACCTCAAGAGAAAGATGCTCGCGGTCAGCGCGGAGCACCAAGCCCGATGCCAAGTAAGTTTCTCCCGCAAGAAGAGGAGCTGCCCAGAGCAGCGAAAGCAGGAGGCAGGAGCGGCACTTCATCGTTGTATTCCCGTTTCTTCTCGCTGATCCCTGTCATTTTAACGCGGATTCGGGCTGGGTGATTGCGCATCTCCCCTTTTAGCGGGATGCACAGACCCGAGGCGAAACTGTTTCCGCGAAAGTTTCGTGTAATCCTTCGCAAACTCTTTGATCCCGATGAACTGGTTCTTGTCCACATTGGTGAAGTTCTGGCGCGAATTGGAGGCGGGCCACCAGACTTCCAATCGCACAATCTTCGCCGATTTTCCCAAACCGATGTGCTGTTGGATAGGACTGGCGCCAAAGGAACCTCCACTGCCGACGGTGCGATAAATCGAGCGCGTGCCGTGTCCTTCATTTTCTACGGTCACGTGGATGCGCGCTCCGATTCCCGCGCGATTCGACTTCACGCCGACCGATTTGACCGTGATCCAGTCGTTGGCGGTTCCGGGATTCGCAAACACGCGGAACTGATGCGCGTCCCCCGGCGTGGGTCCGCCGATCGATACCAACAGGTCTTCTAGTCCGTTGTTGCCCAGATCGGCAAAAGCAACGGCATGCCCCTTGTGCAGATCCCCAGTGCCCGAAGATGCCGTTATGTCCGTGAAGTATTTCCCATCGTCGTTGTGAAGGAGCATTTTGGGCGCCAGCGCGCCATACTCAGGCCCTCCGGTGGCCAAATAAATGTCCAGATAGCCATCATTGTCAATATCACCAAAATTGGCGCCCATTGGCATATTGATTTTGTTCAGGCCGACTTCTGCAGTCACATCTTTGAAAGTACCATTGCCCAGATTGCGGTATAGCTTGAGGGTCTCGGCGTTCGTAGGAAGCCCCAGGTAATTTCGGAGGGTTTCGTCTGCGGAAAAAAAGTAAGTGGTCACGAAAATATCGGGCCAGCCGTCGTTGTCGTAATCGAAGAACCAGGTCGCAAAACTCTGGGACTGCGGCTGATGCACGCCGGCCTGCTCGGAAACCTCCGTAAAAGTGTTGTTATGATTGTTGTGGTAAAGGAAGTTGCCGCCGTAGAGGTTGGAAACGTAGAAATCGATGTAACCGTCGTTGTCGTAATCAGCAGCGGCGACGCCTTTGGTGAAGGCGATTTTGTTGACGCCGGAAGCCGCGGAAATCTCCTGAAAGGTCCCGTCTCCCTTATTGAGGAAGAGCTGGCTCGGCCCGTTCTCGTTGCCGACAAAAAGATCGAGGAAACCGTCGTTGTTGATGTCCGCCCAAACAGCTGCTTGTGTGCGAGTGGCGGGCGCGGCCAAGCCCGCTTCGCGCGTGACGTCCGTAAAGGTTCCGTCGCAATTGTTCCGCAAAAGCGATTTGCGCACGGGGAATTCCCAGGCGCCGCGCAGGACGAGGATGTCCATACAGCCGTCGTTGTTGTAATCGGCCTGAACCATGTTCAGTCCGCCGAGCTGGCGGGAGAGACCGGCTTGCGCCGCGCGGTCGGTAAATGTGCCGTCGCCATTATTGTGAAAAAATCGCAGCGGCTGGCAGACGTCGTAGCTGGAAACGGCGACATCCAGAAGACCGTTGTTTTCGAAATCATCCGCAACCACGCCGCCGGCCATGGAAATGAAATTCAAGCCTGCTGCGGGCGCCGCATCCATGAATCTTCCGAAATTCTCCTTTGCGGCAAAGACAGACGGCGAAATCAAGTATTTTTGCGGCACGCCGTCGGGATATTTTCCCAGGGTCATATAAGCCAGATTCAGCAGCCACTTCACCTGGACGGCATCCGGCCGTTCGGGTACCAGTTCGAGATATTTGGTGAAGTAGTTGATAGCCTTTTCCGAATCTCCGGTCTGCTGGTAACAGAGGTTCGCGCGCGGCGGAAAAGTGCATCGGTCGACCGGGTTGCGATAAACGTCGTTTGCCATTTCCGATTTGTGCAAGTAAGCGACGCCGAGTGCTTCCGTCAATTGCGGAACCCCTCCCGGCACATCCGTGACTGCGAGTTTGTAAGCGGCTTGCCACTCCCTGATGGCTGCATCCATGTTGCCTCGATAGGCCTCGAGTTGCGCTAATCCGTAGTGCGTTTGAATTGCGCCGAAAGGCGTCGTAGCGGCCATCTTCGGCGTATCGGCCAGCGTTTTCTCGAGCGCTTCAATCCCGTCAGCAAGCGACTGTTTTCTAACCGTGCACACTTCTTGCAGATCCTGTTCCCACCCAGACGCCTTGGGAGACTTCTGGAAAAGCATGTCGGCCAAGACTTGCCCCGCCACATCCACGGGGTATTGAATCGCGCCTTTCCCGGCCAGATGAAGATCGCGGTTCGGACCCATGCCCTGCCCTGTCGCCCCCTGGTCCGCAGAGGCGGGCGCAAGGGTTTTGCTTTGCGCCTTCGGTTCCTGTTTCCTGCTCAGCAACTTCAAGATGACAAACCCCGTCGGCACCCTTACGATGCCGCTGACTTGTTCCGGCTGGAGCGATTCGACCGCGGCGCGCAATTCCGGGCGCAACGACGCAACTTCCGCTTCGCCGACGTAGCCGCCGTTGCCCGCGTTTGGATCGATGGACATTTGTGCCGCAACAGTAGAGAACTTTTCTCCCTTCTTTAGGCGTTCGAGAGCCTCCAGCGCCTTCGATTCGGTGTCCACCACGATGACTTCGAGGTTCACTATTGTACGGGGAGCCGTTTCTTGCGCCGGCAAAGAGCGAAGCCCAAGATAGGAAAGAAACGGAACACTGAGACAGGTGATCAGCCCGGCCAATCCTGCTGGTTTTCGCTTGGGCAATTCCGCCTGTCGCGTGAGTGGAGGTGCAGGTCTGGTTGATTTCGTCATTGCCTCACAGGCAGAAAACGCATAGGAGCAAGAACTATAACATCGACGGAAGGGTTTTCGCAGGGTCCGCCAAAGCATCGTCTTGGCCAATTGCCTGCCTTAGCGCCCAAAAATGGACCGCGAATCCCGCTGGCCGCGCAAGCGAGTTTGCGACATAATGCGCGCGGGGACCCCATCGCACAGGGAAGGGGAATTCTCATGGGCCGATTGCTTTTGAGGGCCGGTGAGCTCGCGCTGCTGCTAATCCTGTCGGCGCCGTTCTCCGGCCAGGTGCTGGAGCTAACGGGGCAAGAGACCGACATCAAAACAGCGAAGAAGACACAGGAAGAAGCGATCAAGGGCTCCAATTTGATGAAACCGCATTTCGCGAACGGCAATCGGGCGATGCAGGATGCTCAAGCGATCCGGAAACAACTCCAGGCGGGCACGAACGATCAAAAGACTGCGCTGCTTACCAAGATGAAGGCGGATTATCAGACGGCGATTACGGAATATGAGCAGGCGCTTCAAGAAACCGAAGTGAAGGATGAAAACGGCGTCCACGTGATCGGGCTAATTGGAGTGCTCCGCAATGGCTTAGTGAGCCAGCAGAAAGCCGTGGACATGCTCGTGCAAGACAAGGATCTGCCGGTGATTTTGAGCAACCTCGGCCTAGCCTACGGCGGAGTGGGGGAATACCAAGAGGCGATAGCGATGCTCCAGCAAGCCGCCATCCTGAAGCCGGCCGCGGGGACACATATGGAGCTTGGAACGGACCTGGCGCAGGTCGGCAAGGTGCCAGAAGCGACCGCGGCGTGCGACAAGGTTCTGATCGTGGATCCTGCGGCCAAGAACATGCGGTCGGGCTGCTACAAGAACGTCGCCATTGTGCTCACAAACAAAGGGGACTTGGCTGACGCCATCACCCCCCTTCAGAAAGCCACACAACTTAACCCCCAGGATGCGCTGCCCTGGAAGCTCTTGGGCGATGCGCTGACCAACGCCATCACCTCCAAATCGGAGGACGGCAAGAGGGTCTACGTTATCCATCCGGGGACCATCGAGGCTTACCAAAGATACTTGCACTTAGAGCCGAATGGGCCGTACGCGGGGCAGGTGCAGGCGGCTGTGCAAGGGCTTACCAGGTTGACGAAGGCGCCGACGGAAGCGAAAGAGAAGAACTGATGTGATCCATGCGTTGCGGGCAATGAAGGTCAGCAAAACGGGTATAGGGAATCCTGCGCGCGCGATACTCTTGGCAGTCGCCGTGCTGCTCTATGTAGTGGCTCCTGCCACGGTGGCACAGACCCAAAACTCGCCTGCTGCATCCACCCAGGCCACTGGGCCCCAGAGACACCTCACGGTCCAGACCAATCTGGTTCTGGTTCCCGTGTTCGTTTACGACCGAGGGCGGATGGCGCAAGCTCCCAAGGAAGAAATGCCGTGCGCTCGCGCCGCGGTGGTTACTTTCTTCAAGCTGGCTCCCACAGAACCCTATTTGCCGAAGGACTGCGATGTGACGGAAGTGCAAGACCTCTCAGGCAAGGATTTTCGCCTCTTTGAGGATGGTGTTGAGCAGCAGATTGAGAGTTTCGAGGCGGCTGCCTGGCGAACTGTGGTTCGCGATAATCTGGGGTGGCACCTGCAAGCCTCGGCCACGCCGAGGGGGATATGGAGTTTGAGTGAACTGAGCACTCTCAAAAAAATTCCGTTCGTGACCACGGGTTTCCACGTCCTGGGATATGTGCCGCGCGACGCCAAGGAAGGGTGTCACCGCATTCGAGTGGAGGTCAATCGTCCGAATTTGCTTGTTTTCGCCCGCGATGAATATTGCGGAGAGCGGTCTCCCTCCGATCCTTTGGTGGGAACCAGTCAAGGAAAGGAATTGGAGCGGATTTTGGCTTCGGAAAAGCGCGGGAAGATTCCGCTCTCGCTTCAGGGAGCGACCTTCTACACTGGCGGAGACCATTCCCTCGTGGACCTTAGTCTTCGTTTCTCGTCGAACGATCTATACCGTAAGTGGGACGCGTCCAACTGGACGCTCTACGCCAGGATTGGGGTGATGGGTGTGATTCGCAGGGAAGACGGAACTGTTGCAGCGCGCTTCAGCGATCTCCTCTATCCCTCTTACTGGCCTACCTTTGATCAAGGCGGAGCCAAGTATATCGAGTGGGAAAAGGGGACGACGAACCTTTCGACCGCTGTCCCACGATTGCTCACGCCAGGTACCGCCGGGAAGGTGGCAGTCAGCGATAGCGGCACGGGAAATAGCACTCTAGCCCTATCCTTCCCGAATGTAGCAAATGAAATTGCTCCGGATGAAGCGGCCATCAAAACGGCTTTAGACAGTTCAGACCCGTTCTGGCTCCCAACTCGCTATGAGACGCAGGTTGACCTTCCCGCGGGCGATTACGATCTTGAAATCGTTCTCAACGACGGGTGGAATTTCGGCCGAGCTAAGATTCCACTCACCGTTGAACCCTATGATGGCAAGCAACTGGCGCTGAGTTCGGCGGCTTTGTGCAAGAGCCTTCGGAGCGCAGCCGTCGCCGCCAAAGAGAATGCGCAAGCAAATTTTGCTCCACAGTATGTTCCGTTGGTGAGCAAGGACATTTTGTTTAGCCCCTCCGGCGACACAAGTTTCGCAAAAGGCGAACCACTGTTCGCCTACTTTGAAGTGTACGAGCCGCAGCTCGCGGAAAACCCAGCCGCGCCCGTGTCGGTGCATATGAGAATTCTCGATTCGAAGACAGGCAACACCAAAGAGGATTTCGCGCCTATCGACGCCGCTTCCTACAAGCAAGCGGGAAGTTCCGTGCTTCGTATTGGACGGAAGATCCCGATCGACCAACTCCCGAAAGGGAGTTACCGCCTCGAAATGCAAGCGACGGGTTCAATGGGAAGAAGCACGGCCTGGCGAGCGGCAAATTTCACGGTGGAATGAATCCTTCAGCAGCATGTTGCGCTGGAACGACTTAGGCTGCAGCGCACAGCCCCCCGGCTGGATACCAGATTCCCAAAAGCAAAGCCGAGACGAAGGGACTACGACGTAGAGTGGGTGCCGGAGAGGGCGGCACAACGGTCGGATTCGGCTTTTGCTTTTTCCTCGAGTCCCTGTTTGCTGTAGATAGCAGCAAGCAAGCAATGGAGATTGGGAGCTTGCGGCGTAAGCTCAATCGCTTTTTCCAGTTCCGCCTGCGCCTCGGATAGCCGATGCAGCAGAGAGTAAGCTTTTCCGAGCTCTTCGTGCGCTTTAGATACGTTCGGAGAAATAGCAATGGACTGCGAGAGGTAGGGCACGGCCTTTTCCGGCTGATTCTCGTTCAGGTAAAGGTGCGCGAGCTCAATGAATGGCTCGGGATTTTTGGCCGAGCTTTCCGTTTGCCAGGCAATGGCGTTCTCGAAGGCCTGGATGGCTTCATCGGGCCGCCGGAGGGCCTCATAGGACAATCCCACGTTATTTTCCGCTTCCACATTCCGGGGCTCGAGTTTTAGGCACTCCTCAAAGGCCTCAATTGCCTCGCGAAACTGGCCAGTACTATATTTCGTCCGCCCCAGGTAATACCAGGCTTGCGCGTCGCGGGAATTCAGCTGCACGGACTGCGTCAGCCACCGATCCGCGTCCATGTTGTGCTTGAGCAGAAGGTAATCGAGTGCCACGATCTTCAAATCAAAGGCACTGGCGGCATGGTAGCGCGCGCCGGCGGTGAATTCCGCAAGCGATTCTCTAGCTTTCGCATCGCGGAACTCGGCCAGAGAGCCGATAGCGCTGCCGTCGCTGTAGGGCAAAGTCGCTTCTTGCGCTTTTCCCGCCTCGCGCCATTTCTCACCGATCTCCCGGAACAGAATGAAGCCTAACAAAAAGTGTGCTTCCGCGGAATCGGCGTGGGCCAGCAAAAAGTTTCTTGTGGCTGCTTCAGCTTCGCTCAGCTTGCCTTGCTGCAAGAGCAATCTCGCCGGAGCGAGCGCGGGATCTGGGGCGAGAGGTTCGCTAGGCTCGGCTGCATCTTTGGCAGAAGCTGAACTGGCGTTGGTTTGAACCGCGCTGACCGGCGTCGTAGAGGATGGGCTTTGTTGCGCCTTGACCGGGGAATCTTGCGTTCTTGCGCCTGCACCTTGTGGGAACCAGAGGAAGCATGGGAGGCAGGCAAGGCAAAAAGAAGCGCCAATCCGTGAGACCGTATCCGGCAGGGGACGGGAGGCCAAAGAGGAAAGCGCACTCCTAGGAAGTCTCTTGCGATTCTCGACTGGGAGCATGGAGGACACCGAGAATTCTCCGCTTACAATTATAGGACGATCGCTATTTAGTCCTCAAAACCAAAATGGGGCGTCCTGGAACCATCCTTCCTCCCGCTCCAAAAGGCAAGCCGGGACCCGAAGGACCCGGCTTTGGAATGTCCGCGCTGTGGCAAGCAGCGCCAAGAAGGAAAATCCGAAGTTCAGAGTCTTCGGCCCCAGACCGCCCCATCAAAAGATGAATTTGAACTCTGCCTGCCCTCTCCTTGCGGGGTTGCCCTGGCACGGAATTCCTGGCTGGGTGTTCTGCCCGAAATTCGTATCGCCGACGTTCGTATCCGTACAAGCGCCGGCGAGCATGCGGTTGAACACGTTGAAGAACTGCATGGTCAGCTCGCCGCTGAACCGCTCGCCAAAGAAAAACCTCTTAGTGAGCGAGAGGTCTTCATCGTAGTACGCCGGGAATCGAAGGCCGTTATACAGCGGAGCGGCATTCCCGATCGTCCACGCCCCGGGGAATTGGAATTTATTGGGGTTAAACGCCGGCGTGGTCGACGGGTGGTAATCAGCGCCGGACCAGTTCACATTGAAGCCACCCGCGGCTACGAAGTTCGGTGTGTTGGACTGCGGGGTATAGGCGAGCGGGGTGCCGTTGAACGTGCCATTTTTAGACGTGATGTTGATTGGCGGACCGCTTAAATACCAGTTGACCATGGAAAGCTTCCAGCCGCCGACCAGATTCTTCATCACCGGACCACCGTGGTTCAAGAATTTCCTACCAGGGCCAATGGGCAGTTCATAAACACCGGCCATGGTGAGCACGTGCGTCTGGTCATTATTGCCCACGGACCATTCTGCCGCCTGGTTAGCCGGGTTAAGGCCCTTGAAATTAAAGGTCGAAAAGCCGCTATCCGTATTCGATAAATACCGCGACAGCGTGTAAGAAACCAAAAATGTCAGTCCGTTGCCCGTGCGTTTCTGGAAACTCATCTGCAGGGCGTTGTACTTGTCGGCGCCATTGGTCTCGAAGTTGTTCGTTATGCCACGGAACATGGGAAAGGGCAAAAAGCCACGGAGTGCCAAACCGCTTGCGCCGTAGTCACATCCGAAATTTGTGTACGGGGCGAAGAACGTGCCGGAGAACCCGGGACGGGAGGAATTCGCAGGACATCCGCCCGGCGCCACCGTAGCCTGGCCAAAGCCGGCCGCCTGATAAAGCGCCTGAGCCGCTGTGCTGGTCCACGACTGCCCGAGGACACATTGTTGAAAGAAAACCTCGCTGGGGCCCTGCGTGCAGGTTTTTTGCACGAAGCTGTAATTGAGCGCGTTGGTCGGGCCTATAGCAGAGGGGAGGTGCAGGTCGTGCGTGTGCACGCCGGAAACAGAAAGGAACATGTTCCAGGGCAGTTCCCTCTGGACGCCCACCACGAATAGCTCGTCGTAGCCCTGTTTCACGTGCTGGACCAACTGGTGAGGAAACTGTGTGTCCAGAAAGCCTGGCGTAAGGGGAGGCTTCGCCGGCGCAACGAGGGGGTTTCCATCCCATTGGCCATAGCCGGGAACCTGGTTTGGGAGAGCATCAAACCCAACTGTGCCGAGCAAATTGTTTCCGAAGTTCACAGCGGTCTTATTGACCCCATATTCGAAGGCGCCGGTGTCCAGCCAATACCAAGAAGCGCCGCCCAACACGACCGTCTTCTTGGTCAACTGATAAGTGAATCCGGCGCGGGGGCTGAAATGAGTCCAGATCATATCCATTCGGTTCCACCCCACGCAAAGAGGGCATTCTGCGCCAGCCGTGCCGATCTCTGTCATGCCGCCCAAAAGTGGCTGGCCGGATTTGGGGTTGATTGCGGAAGTATTGGGGACGTTGGCATCGAAAAAGGAAAGCTGGTTGAATTTGTTGTCGTTCTTGAAGGGAAATGCCAGGTCCCAGCGCAGTCCCCAATTCACAGTGAGCCGCGGGGTAATCTTGGTATCGTCCTGGAAATAGGGAGCCAAATAGCTGTTGCTGAGCCTCGTGTCGCCGGCAAACTGCCGGTTAGCGGAGTCCGCATTACCCAACAGAAAGCTAGCAAATCCATTCCCGGTGTTCGTGCCGGGCGCAGTCCCAAAGGGACCTGTAGCTTCATTGGGGTCTGCTGTCGTTTCCGAATTAAAGCTGAAGTTCCCCGCGCACTGCTGGCATTCATAATCCCGCTGCCAGCTTTTCCGTATGTCGACACCAAAGTTTATGGTGTGGCGGCCATGTTGCCACAGCCAGTTATTCAAGATGGAAAGCCCATACTTATGATTGATCGAGTACTGCCAGCCGCCGGTACCCCAACTGAGTGGTTCCCAAGGACCACCCCCAAAATTAATGCCCGGCAAGAAAGATCCGCCATAGGGACCAGGTTGGGCAGCGTTAAAGGTACCGCTGGGTGGAGGAGGGGCGGTCTGGTAAAAGTCGTTGTTCTGGTGGACCCAAAGCACACCGGCGGTCATCACCAGTCTCGGCGAAATCGCGTAGGAATACGTGGGCTCTAATCCATATGCCGGCTCGAAGTTCCATGTCGAGTTGTTCAGCGCATTGTTCGTCCAACCAGCCGGGAGGTAGTGATACTGTCGCCAGTAGAGAAAGTGCAGGGCCTGCTTTGAAGTCAAGTTATGGTCGACGTTGAACATCCAGTCCCTATCTGTCTGCACGGGAATATACGACGGGCTGTAGTTTAAGTTTTCAGATCCTGGCGTGGTAAAAGGAACGCTCGGTTTCGGAATAAAGCTCAGCAGCGCCTTCGAGTTAGCACTGAAACAGCTTTGCGGAATCTTGTTCCCGGGCCATTGCGTCCCTGGGCTGCCAAGGCCGCTTGCTGGGACAGTGCATCCCGAAGGTATAAGCGACGGGTTGGACGCCCAGGCAACAGGAACGAAAATGGGTACCGGGGCGCCCGTGGTGGGATTAACCAAGCCACTGAAATCGCCTCCAATTTGGGCCGGTGTAGGAATGGTGACGGGACTTTGTCCTTGGGCAAAGCGATACTTATCTATGCTGAAAAACCAGAAAGTTTTATTTCGCCCGTTATAGATTTTGGGCAACACTACCGGTCCGCCGAGAGAAAATCCCCAGTCGGTTTCGTGGTCCGTGTTGGGTGCGTCCAGAACCCCGTTATTGTTCGGATTTATATCATTGAAAGCGCCTGGAGCATCGAAATAGGCATCTCTGTAAAAGAAAAAAGCATCGCCGTGAATCGCGTTGGTCCCCGATTTGGTGTGATATTGCTCGACGCCTTGCCCCAGACCGTATTGCGCGGAAAACGAACCCGTCAGTATGTCCACGTCTTTGATCGAGTCGTAAGGCGGCTGATTCCAAGTCGTAAAGCCCGCGGTCTCTGAAAACGCTTCGGGAACTCCATTAAACATGACTTCGGTCTGCTGGTCCACGCCTCCATTAATCCGGTGGCTGAATCCATTGCCCGTAACGCCCGGCGTCAAAAAGATAAAACTGTCAATCTGGCGAAAGTCCCCGCTGATGAGGTTCGGCAACTCTTCCGTAAGCTTCTGACTGATCGTCGTACCAATCTCAGGCTGCTCCGTCTGCAGCGCAACCGATGGAGCTGTAACTTCAATTGTTTCCGCGACAGTCCGCGGCGCCAACGTGGCGTTGGCCGCCGATGTTTCCCCGCCCCCAACGACAACACCCCGGGTAACGTACGTATTGAAACCAGTCTTTTCGACGTTCACCGTATAGGTCCCGGGGATGAGGTCGGTGACCAGGTATGTGCCAGCCGACGTCGTATCGGTCGTCTTCGACACGTTAGTGTCAACGTTCGTCACTGTAACCTTCGCATCGGGAATCGCCGCGCCGGCTTGGTCCGTCACTGTGCCGTTGATTCTGCTAACTGCCTGGGCATGGATACTCGCAGGGAGTAGAAGGAGTAGAAGGGCAACACCTAGCGCTGGCGCGAGACAACCGCGGGAAGTCGAATTGCAAATAAGATTGCGGAACTTCGAGGAACTCTTCATCACTCGCCCCCTCAATGAGTTCAATAACTCGGTGCTACAGACCTAAGCCGACACAAGCACGCGAATCCAATACGAACGACCGAGCGGACACCCATCGCAGTATCCCAAAACGTTGGCGGGAGTTTTGGACAGGTCACAGCGGGAGTCAATACACCGGTGTGTCATCTTCACCTTCCCACTTAATTCGCTGAAAAGAGGGGGGATGGCCGGGAGTGTTCCCTTCTCCAAGTAACAGCTACAGGAGTGTTACAAGAGGCCGACCGAAAGAAGACTTAGCGAGTAATGCTGGGTACGGAGCCTTGACCTTCAACGAGTTGGAGGATGCAGTCGATGCCGGGGAGGGTGACTTCTTCGCGGAGGCCACTGGGCCAGAGGATTTCGAGCTTGTCGACTTTGGAAGCAGAGCCGAGACCGAAGTGGACGCGCGGATCGGACGAGGAAGCGTAGCTGGCGCCGCTGAAGACGTCCGCGTGCTCGCGGACGCCGCCCGCGGTGAGGAAGACTTTTGCGCCGATGGCATCGCGTGGGGTCTTGCCCGCGGGAGCAGGATTCTTCGAGGGAGATGAAGAGGAGACAGACAAGGATGTCTGTCCTACGAGTTTGAGAGTGATCCAGTGGTTGGAGTTGCGGGCGACGTTGCGGAGAAGCGTGGGCGTGGAGTCGAGGTTGTTGAGGACGACGTCAATGTGGCCATCATTGAAAAGGTCGCCGAAAGCGGCGCCGCGCGCGCAGACGACGGAGGCGAGGCCGCTGCCGGTAGCAGGCGGAACTTCCTGAAACTTTGCGCCTTCGAGATTACGAAAAAGTTGGGGGCGCTGCGCCCAAGTGGTGCCCCAATCGCGCTGGTCGGCGACGGGATAGACGTGGCCGTTGGCAATGAAGAGGTCGAGAAAGCTATCGTTGTCGAAATCGAGAAAACCCGTGCCCCAGCCGAGAAACGGAATGGTCGGGCTGCCGAGACCAGCTTTGAAAGAAACGTCGGTGAAGCTGGCGTCGCCATCGTTGCGATAGAGAGTTTTGTAGTCGTCGGAAAACGTGGTGATGAAAAGGCCGAGACGTCCCGTGTGGTTGTAGTCGCCGAGAGCGATGCCCATGGAGGCCTGGGCGCGGCCTTCTTCGTTAAGCGCGAAGCCGCTCATGTAGCTGACATCCTCGAACGTGCCGTCGCGGCGGTTGCGATAGAGATAGTTGGGAGTGGAATCGTTGGCGACGACGAGGTCGGGCCAGCCGTCGTCGTCAATGTCGGCGAAAACGGAAGCGAAGCCGTAACGGCCTTCGCGATCGGCAACGCCAGCTTTGAGGCTGACGTCGGTGAAGGTGCCGTCGCCGTTGTTGTGAAAAAGATGGTCGCCTTCGCCGAGAAGGCCCAGGGGCCCGCAAAAAACGTTGACGCCGCGGTATTGGCACGCCCCTTCGGGGACGCCGCCCTTGCCTGCCAGGATGGGATGGTCGAGATCGTAGTTGACGTAGCCGGGAACGAAGAGGTCGAGCAAGCCGTCGCGGTCGTAATCGCCCCAGGTTGCGCCGGTGGACCAGCTGCCGAGCGCGACACCGGCTTTTTCGGCGACATCGGTAAACGTGCCGTCGTGATTGTTGTGGTAGAGGCGGTTCTTGCCGTAGTTGGACACATAGATGTCGGGCCAGCCATCGTTGTCGTAATCGGCGACCGCGACGCCGAAGCCCCAGCGGCCATTGGAGACGCCGGCTTTGTCGGTGACGTCAGTGAACGTTCCATCGTGATTGTTATGAAAGAGCATGGCGCGCGGCGCGGGCTCAACGCCTTTCATGGCGGCGATGGTGGAACCGTTGACGAGATAGATGTCGAGCCAGCCGTCGTTGTCGTAATCGAGAAGAGCGACGCCGGAGCCGGGAGCCTCGATGATGGTGGATTTTTCGGGCGAGCCGGAGCGATGGTGAAATTTGTCGAGGCCCGATTGATGCGTGATGTCAAGGAAGACTACGGGAGCGCCGTCGGCGAAGCCACCGGCGGTGATTGGGCGGGAGTGGGAATCTTTGATGGGAGCGTGGATGCCGCCAGTGGACATGCCGGAGGGGCGTGGCAGCGGATTTTGCGGCTTGTCGGGAGTGGACTGCGAGGATTGCCGACTAAAGGCAATCCCCGAGAATTCGACAACGCAGAATAAGATCAATGCGAGAAAAAAAACGACGGAAGCGCGACGTGATTCGCAGGGAGCGCTCATTTTTGCGTGGCCGCAGACGCTGGCTCATCCACCTGGAGGATTTGATCGGCGCGGACGTTTTTCAGAGTTTGCTGGATGCCGCTGGGCCAGCGGATTTCGATGGATTGGGCGGCGGATTCGGAGCCGAGACCGAAATGGACGCGTTTGTCGCTGGAGGAAAGGTAGCTGCCGGCGGTGGAAACAGTGGCGATTTGCTGGCCGCGGGCGGTGACGAGCTTGACTTCGGCGCCGATGGCGTCGCGATTGCTTTTGTGACCGACGAGCTTCAGCGTGAGCCAGTGATTTTGCGTGGGAGTTTCGTTGTGAAGGATGTACGCCGGGCCGTCGTTGGTGGTCACGACCGCGTCTAGGCGACCGTCGTTGTCAATATCGCCGATGGCCATGCCTCGGCCGAGCCAGGGTTTGCTGAAGACGCCGCCTGAAGCGGCGGAAACGTCGACAAATTCCTTGCCCGTGTTGCGGAGAAGAAGCATCGGCTCGCGGTAATGCAGATTGGGATAGCTCAGCTCGACGGTGTCGAGGTCGTGGCCCTGGGCGATGAGGAGATCTTTCCAGCCATCGTTGTCATAGTCGAGGAAACGGATGCCCCACCCAGAGTGGGTCATGGTGAGGCGGGCGACACCGGAAGTGAAGCTGGAGTAAGTAAAAGTGGAGTCGCCATTGTTTTGGTAGAGGGCGTAGCGCTGGTTGGCGAGATCCGTGATGACCAGATCGGGCCAGCCATCGTTATTATAATCGGCGAAATCGACACCCATGCCAGCGTAAGTGCGGCCGTCGCCGTCAACGGCGACTTCGGAGAGGAGGCCGACTTCTTCGAAGGTGCCGTTGCCTTTGTTGTGATAGAGAAATTCGACCATGGAGTCGTTGGCGACGAAGAGGTCAATGTGGCCGTCGCGGTCGTAATCGGCGAGAGCGATGCCCAGGGCTTTGCCGGCCTTCGAGAGGCCGTTCTTTTGCGAGACTTCCGTAAAGTGGCCGTTGCCATCGTTGTGATAGACGAGAGGAGAAATGGGCTGAAAAACGTCGGGGTGACAATAGGCGCGGTAGCCCTCTTTGTGTTCGCCGCACCAGATATCGTCGAAATCCCATTGCAGGTAGCGAAGGACAACGAGGTCGAGCAGGCCGTCGTTGTCTAGATCAACCCAGGCGGCGCTGGTGGACCAACCGGCACCGGCGACGCCGGCTTTTTCGGTGACGTCGCTGAAAGTGCCGTCGCCGTTGTTATGGTAGAGCTTGTTGCCGCCGTACGCGGTAACGTAGAGATCTTCAAAGCCGTCGTTGTCATAATCGCCGACGGCGACGCCCATGCCGTAGCCGAAGCCCTGCAAACCAGCTTTCTCGGTCACGTCTTCGAAGGTGCCATCGGGTTTTTGGTGGAAGAGGCGGTTCCAGTAGGCTGGACCGGCCTTTTGGGGGATGGAGCCCTTAGGCGTGGGATCCTGGAGGGGGGCGCCGTTAACGAGGAAAATGTCGAGGCGGCCGTCGTTGTCGTAATCAAAGAGGGCAACACCGCCACCCATGGTTTCCACCAAATAGTGCTTGGGCGTATGCGAAGACAGGTAATTGAAGTCGACGCCGAGGAAGGATGTAACGTCAGTGAATTTCCCTGGCAATGGCTTCTCTGAGCTCGAAGCGGGACCGCTTTGCCGCACAACGGCAGCCCCGATAAACCCCACAACCAAGGAAAGGCCCAAGAGAGCACGCATATCTGATTGATAGTACAGCACGACAGCCGGAAGAGTCGCGTCAAGGGCTTAGTACGCGTGGTTACAGCGGGGGGAATGCTGAAAGCTATCCCTTGAGCATGGAACAGCTTAGACGGGAAGGTTCAAATGACATGGAAGTGGATTGACACTGTGGGAACGCTTATGAAAAGTGCGCTTGGGGCAATACTCCGGAGGTGTGCAAAGGCTGTGGCCCGTTCCGGTCACAAAGGGTGTTTTTCGGTGTTACGTGGGCTAACAGTAGGCTAGGTGTTCGTCAGAATCTCCTAGATCGCGCTAGGTCCAGAAGCGGGCGATCACCGTGAAAGGGTTCACCGGACCGGCGATTCTCACCGTCCCAAACACTCTGCGGCAATCACCAGAACAATCGGGAGGGAAACATGTTCACGCGGTCTGATGTTAGTCGTGAGATACGCTTTAGGAGAGTCGTCATGCGAAAATTCCAGAAGATCCTGCTGTTGAGTATTCCCGTAGTGTGTCTCGTTCTGGCCGTTGCGTGCTTCGCGCAGACCACCGTACAAACAGACAACAAACCTGATTTGAGCAAGGAACCGACACTTTTCGTCGTTGGTTACGCGCACCTGGACACGGAATGGCGCTGGGAATATCCGCAAGTTATCAACGAATATCTGCGGAAGACCATGGAGGAAAACTTCGCGCTGTTCGAGAAGTACCCGCATTATGTTTTTAACTTCAGCGGGGCCAATCGGTACCGTTTGATGAAGGAGTATTATCCAGCCGAGTTCGCCAAACTCACGCAATACGTCCATTCGGGCCGATGGTTTCCGGCCGGGTCGTCGATGGAAGAAGGGGATGTGAATGCCCCAAGCGCAGAAGCGATCATCCGGCAAATCCTGTACGGAAATGAATGGTTTCGCAAAGAGTTCGGCAAAGCCAGCGCTGAATACATGCTGCCGGACTGCTTCGGATTTCCGGCGTCATTGCCGACGATCCTGGCGCACTCAGGAGTGAAAGGATTCTCGACACAAAAACTGACGTGGGGCTCTTCGGCCGATGCAGGAGGGCCGGAATCAAGCGAGAAGACGCCGGAAGGCACGCCCTTTGACGTGGGAGTGTGGGTGGGCCCTGATGGCGAAAGTGTGATCGCGGGATTGAACCCCGGCAGTTACAGCGCCGGAATCTACACTGATCTCACCAAGCCGCTGCCGGAGGCACCGCCTAACCCGCAAATCAAGGAGATCCAAGCGAAGCTTCAGGCCCTGCGAGAGAAATATCGCAGAGGTCAAACACCTGATCAGAAAGATATCGAAGAGTTCCTCAGCCTGCGGGATCAGCGGGAAGGCCTGATTAAGGTGGAGCAAGCGCGTGAGGAAGGGCGCTATCAAGACGACTGGGCTGCCCGAGTGGAGCATAACGGCAAAGTCAGTGGCGTTTACACAGATTATCACTATTACGGGACGGGGGACATCGGCGGATCGCCGGATGAAGATTCCGTGAAGCGGCTCGAAGCCATCGTTATCAAAGGCGCGGCAAGCTTCCCGCCCCAGGGCGAAGCCTACTTTTTCAGGAGGCAGTCCCATCCCGAATGGCCGCAGTTGAAAGTGGGCGATGGACCGGTGCACGTGATTTCGTCCGAAGCCGACCAAATGTTCTTGAACATCACTCCCGCGGAAGCAGCGAGGTTGCCCCGGTACACCGGCGAAATGGAGCTGACGAATCATTCGGCGGGTTCGTTGACATCGCAGGCATACCAAAAGCGCTGGCTGCGTAAAGAGGAACTGCTCGCCGATGCCGCGGAGAAGGCTTCGATTGCGGCAGAGTGGCTGGGAGCTCGGAGGTATCCACGGGAGCGGCTGAACAACGCGTGGACGCTGGTGATGGGCGGGCACTTTCACGACATCGCTGCGGGAACGGCCACGCCAAGGAGCTATGAGTTTGCGTGGAACGACGACGTCATCGCGATGAATCAGTTTGCTGAAGTGCTGACCAACGCCACGGAAGGCGTAGCTGCGGCTCTGAATACAGAAGTTAAAGGCGTTCCGGTAGTTGTGTTCAATCCTCTCAACATCGCACGGGAAGATGCGGTGGAAGCCAGTGTGAAATTTCCCGGAGGAATGCCGAAGGCGGTCCACGTCACCGGTCCTGGCGGCAAGGAAGTCCCGGCTCAGATTTCGGGCGGAAAAGTTCTCTTTCTTGCGGAGGTCCCGTCGACAAGCTACGCAGTTTACGACGTACAGCCCGGCGAGGCATCTGCTACATCTACGCTGAAAGTATCCAACAACTCGCTTGAGAACCAGTTTTACCGCGTAACGCTAAATGCGGACGGAGACGTCGCAAGCATCTTCGACAAATCGATAGGCAAAGAACTGCTCGCCGGGCCCGCGCGGCTGGCGATTTCCTACGACAACCCGCAGCAGTGGCCGGCGTGGAACATGGATTGGGATCAGGAGCAGGCGGCGCCAAAGGCGTACGTAAGCGGGCCTGCGAAGATTCGCGTTGTGGAGAATGGGCCAGTGCGTGTGGCGTTGGAAGTCGCACGCGAGACCGCCGGCTCGGCGTTCGTGCAAACGATCCGGCTGTCCGCAGGAGATGCGGGCAAGCGCGTGGAGTTCGGGAATGTAATCGATTGGAATACCAAGGAGTCGAACCTGAAAGCGACTTTCCCTTTGACCGCCTCGAACCGCATGGCGACTTATAACTGGGACATCGGCACTATCCGGAGGCCAACGGCAGAGCCAAAAAAGTTTGAAGTGCCCTCGCACCAGTGGATCGATCTGACCGACATGAGCGGCGAATTTGGCGCCACGATCCTCACGGACTGCAAGAACGGATCCGACAAACCGAATGATCACACCATCCGGCTCACGCTTGTCCGGACGCCGGGCACGGCGGGCGGATATCACGATCAGGGGAACCAGGACCTCGGCCATCATGAGTTCGTTTATGGCATCACCGGACACGCCCAGGGTTGGCGAGACGGGCAAACCGACTGGCAAGGACAACGCCTGAACGAACCGCTGATTGCGTTCGAAACTTCGAAGCACTCCGGCGCGCTGGGCCAGGAATTTTCTTTGCTGAGAGTCAGCAATCCGCGCATTCGCGTTTTGGCACTCAAGAAAGCCGAAGAAAACGACGAGATTATCGTGCGAATGGTGGAGCTAGACGGCAAGCCGCACGAGAATGTGCGCGTGTCGTTCGCCGCACCAGTCTCAGAGGCGCGTGAAGTGAACGGTCAGGAGCAGCCGGTAGGACCAGCAACGGTGAACGGCGGTGCGCTGGTGACTTCGTTCTCCGCTTATCAGCCAAGGACATTCGCGGTCAAGCTGGCTGCGGCACCGACGAAGGTCAGCAGCGTGCGCTCTACCCCGGTGAAGCTGCGTTACGATCTCGCAACGGCCAGCAACGACAGGACGAAATCAACCCAGGGATTTGATGGTAAAGGCAACGCGTTGCCAGCAGAGATGCTGCCTTCGCAAATCCAGTTCGATGGCATTGAATTCCGGCTCGCTCCGTCAAAAACGGGCATGCCCAATGCGCTCGCCGCCAAGGGTCAAAAGATAGAACTTCCGGCGGGCTCATATAACAGACTTTACTTGCTCGCTGCCTCGTTCGATGGGGATCAGAAAGCCACCTTGGAAGCAGGCAGCAAGCGTGTCGAGCTCAACGTTCAGGACTGGAGCGGATTCATCGGGCAGTGGGACGACCGGCAATGGACCGCAAAAGAAATAACCATTCCCGCGAGCGGAAACAGGCCAGCCCGAACGGAGCGAGATGATTATGCGGAAATGACGGGCATCAAGCCGGGCTATATCAAGCGCGCCGATCTGGCGTGGTACTGCTCGCACCACCGCAACGCCGCCGGAGAAAACGTGGCCTATTCCTATTCCTACTTGTTCGGCTACTCCGTCGATTTGGAACCCGAAACAAAAACTATCAAGCTGCCAGATAATCCCAAGATCCGCATTCTGGCGATGTCAGTTGCGGAAGAAGATCCTACTGTTAAGCCAGCGCAGCCCTTGTACGACGTTCTTCCTCCAGCAGCGGAGGGCGACAAGGATTTTTCGCTTTCTAGCTCAGTTACAAGCCTCTCCATCACCCAGGAGCGCAGCGCAACAGTAGCGATTGGCGTGAATCCGAGGAATGGGTTCCAGAGCAATGTGAGCCTTGCAGCGACAGGACTGCCTGCAGGAGTAACGGCAACTTTCACTCCACCCAACGCCCTTAGGGCAGGCACCCTCACGCTGAAGGCGGATAATTCTGTGCGCTCGGAGAGTGCTACCGTCACTGTCACGGCAACATCTGGCAGCTTATCGCATAGTGTCCCTCTGCTTTTGAAGGTGCACACAATTAAAAAAGGGGCATTACCTGTCGACCTTGCCTCAGCCTACAACGCCACGGGCATCTACGAGGATGGTGCCACATTCGACGAAATGGCCAGCCTGGACGGTGGCGGTTTTGCGCTCCCGGCGCGGCCTTTGGGGGCCAGCCAGGAGTGGGAGGGCGTCTTGTTTCGGCTGGGACCAGCCAATGCGCCGGATCTCGTCACGGGAACGACGGTTACTCTACCGCCCGGTAAGTTTGGCACTTTAAAGATTCTTGCTACCGGTGTGGAAGGCAGTCAGAAGTCACAAACGTTCACCGTCGCGTATGCTGATGGGACATCTTCGACCTTCACCCAGAGCGTGAGCGATTGGTATTCACCGGGAAGCTTCAGCGGGGAATCTTCGGCGGTGACCGTTCCTTATCGCCTCGCAGGCGACGGAGAGACAGATGACGGTACGTTTCATATTTTTGGCTATTCGTTTGACCTCGATGGTAGCAAAGTAGTGCGCAGCGTGAGCCTGCCGAGCAATCGTAATGTAGTGGTTCTCGCCATGACCCTCGTGCCTTAAATGCGTTAACGAAGCAGTTTCCCTCGACATTTTCAGGCCGGGAGAGAAAATGGCGTGCGGAAGATGAAAATAAAAAGTGGCGCGCCCGGGGCGATTCGAACGCTCAGGTTCGTTAGGGTTTCGCTTTAGAGGGCTTTGACATATCTATTGTGACATCGTCTTTTGTCTGATACCTGTTGGGCGCCTGTTGTTGGCGTTAGCGGGACCCGTGGATCGGCGAATCACGAACTCGGTTTCGATGGCGATCTCGGGTGCGTATTCGCCGCGTCCCTCGATCAGATCGACGACGGTTTGTGCCGCGATTTGCCCCATCTTTACGAGTGGCTGCCTTACGGTGGTGAGGCCGGGACTGGCGAACGCAGCTCCGGGAATGTCGTCGAAGCCGACAACGGAAATGTCTTGCGGCACATGCAGGCCTGCTTCGTGGAACGCCCAGATTGCGCCGATGGCCGCAATGTCGTTGTAAGCAAAAAGCGCAGTGAAAGGCTGTTTCCTGGCCAGGAGTCGCTTGGTGAAGGAATATCCAATCCCCGGCGTCGAATCGAAGCCCTCCAGTTGAATGGTCAGTTCGGGACGAATGCGAATGCCGAGTTGCTGCGCCACCTCACAGATCGCGTTCCAACGCACCGTGGAATCCGAACTCATGGTCTGCCCTCTAATGAAGGCGATTTCTTCATGCCCGAGATCGCGAAGATGTTCGAGTGCCAGCCTCGCGGCACGTGTGTGATCCAAGATGATGTTGGTGATGCCTTCGACGCGCTGATGCCCTGCCACCGCAACGGTAGGGAGAGCAAGTTTCTCGCTGAGAGATGTGTCGGTCGTGATGAAGCCTTCGACGCCGCGGGTCAGAAGCATTTGCGCGTAAGTTTGCAGGAGTTTCGGATCATGGCGGTGGATCACGGTGAGGAAGAAATAATTGTTCTTGCGCAAGTATTCTTCGATCCCGCTGATCACCATCGAGCCGTAGGCGTCGCCAATTTCTTCGGCGATTACGCCAATGGTATACGTTCTTTTCAAACGCAGAGTGCGCGCAAAAAAGTTAGGCCGGTAGTTGAGCGTTTTCGCAGCTTCGATGATGCGATTCTTGGTGTGCTCGGGGATGGAACGCGCGGCCGCGGAGTTGTTCAGGGCGGCTGAGACGGTCCCCGGCGTAAGCCCAAGATGACTGACCTCTTCGAACACCGAGAAGTGAAGCCGCACTTCATCAATCCGTGTTGCTTCGGAGAGGATTTTGCAGCGTGGCTGAAGCAGGAGCTCTTGCGCTTTCCAGACTTGGGCATAGAACTTTCCGAGCCCATCCAGGAGGACTACGGCTGGGGCCTTTGGGCTTCGCGCGGGAAGGATCGCTTCTGGGTTGCTCTTTCCTACGTTGGGGATGGGCCGCAGGAAGCGCCTGCCCAGTGGGTCGTCTCCGTGACGTATGATCCCGGACTCAATCTAGCCAAGCGCCTGTTTCACAAGCCTGATCAGCAAGCACTTTAACAACTTCGAGATCGCGTCCGGCAAATCCTCGCATCCAACAGCGCGATTAGAATGGTCCAGGCGTGAGGGCAGCGTAACTTTTTTCGCCGTCCCGGAGTACCGTTGCCGGGCGTGACGGTTTTTCCGTGCTGGCGCACGGGGTTGACGAGGGACACGTCACCCCAGAATGGGTGCTGTACAGCAACCCGTGGTTCGCGGCAAACGCTTTGACAGAGCTAGGCGCTGCGCTTACACTGACGGCATGGAAATAAATCTTTCGCCAGAACTGCAAGCTAAGCTGAACCGGATAGCCTCGCAACAGGGGCGCGACACTGAATCTCTGGTACATGAAGCGGTCGAGCGTTTGGTGGGTTACGACCAGTGGTTCATCGGCCAAGTCGAAAAAGGCTTAGCGCAGGTCGAACATGGTGAAGTTCTGGAACATGAAGAAGTCGCCGGACGCATGGAAAAGCTAATTAACCAAAAACAGCGTCGCGTCTGATGCAACTTCGCTGGACCTCGACAGCGGCAGATGACTTAGAAATCATCGCAAATTATCTCTTCGACAAAGCACCCGAAAATGCTGCCCGCTTGATCCGCGAAATCTACAACGCACCAACCACCTTGAAGAACTTCCCAAACCGTGGCCGTGCGGGCAAGAAGGAGGGAACGCACGAATTGGTGATGCCCTCCCTGCCATACATCATCGTCTATCACGTTAGAGGCGATACCGTGCATATCGTGCGCATCCTACACAGTTCACAGGACTGGCCGCGATGAGCGACAGGTTCAACAACCTGCCCGCCTCGACGGACTCGCTCGTCAATCCCTTCCGGTATACCGCCCGCGAATCGGACACGGAAACCGACCTGTATTACTATCGCGCCAGATACTACAACTCAACGCTTCAGAGGTTCATCAGTGAAGACCCGGTCGGGCTTCGCGGGGGCCTCAATTTGTTCCGCTACGTTCATAATGACCCGGTAAACTTCAAGGACCCCTCGGGTCACGGGGAATCTCCTTGGCACTTCTTCGAAACGTATGATGCCGCACGTACCAGCGGTATGTCGATCTTCGGCTGCCCGAACCTTGCCGTACCGTTGTCTTGGTCGCAGTACTAACCGGACTTCGGGTCGGCGAAATCGCCGCGTTGCGTTGGAGCAGGGTAGATTTCTTCCGAGGGGTTATACAAGTCAGAGAGACCTACTCGGACGAAACGGGCTTTGGCACGCCAAAGACGCGGAGTAGCGTGAGAGAAGTGCCCTTGAGTGAGCCTCTTCGTATCGCTTTACAGGCACATCGTGCTCGCTGTTCGCACGCTGATGGAGATGCTTTTGTTTTCGCTAGTAGGGCAAGCACGCCGATTAGCCCAAAGAACATGGCCCATCGTGTTCTTCGGCCGACGTGTGTGCGATTGGGCTTGCGACCGATCGGCTGGCATGTCCTGCGTCACTACCCATGCAACCTGGCTAAGCGAGTCAGGGGCGACCATACGGGCCGCCCAGGACCTACTTGGGCAATCTGACATGGAAACGACGCTGCGAGTCTACACGCACTCGGTGCCAGACTCAAAACGACGCGCCATAGCAAATGTCGCAGCCTTATTGTTCCCTTCTGTTCCCCCGGAGGGGAAGGACCTTGAGGCACGGCAGGAGTTAATTAGTTGGAAATAAAGAACGAAACGGGAAGTTTGGTGAACCGGGGAGGACTCGAACCTCCAACCCGCTGATTAAGAGTCAGCTGCTCTACCATTGAGCTACCGGTCCACCGGTTGGTTTTAGAATTTTACACGGGACAAACAATTTTGTCGAACAGCCGCAATCCCGCGCGGCCTGCGCAACGCCGCCTATTTCCCACGCAAAGTAGCGGC